>Ga0208638_1000863_pt1 | contig 18529 bp, 28 predicted proteins | sample ETNtaG_34_FD_185753 | JGI IMG/M metagenome (GOLD analysis project Ga0208638, IMG submission 185753) | Marine microbial and viral communities from oxygen minimum zone, Eastern Pacific Ocean - ETNP201306SV51 (SPAdes) (version 2) | ecosystem: Environmental > Aquatic > Marine > Oceanic ...
CGTTATATTTCCCGTCAAGGTTCCAGATAAGGTGTGAGAATGGTTATGTCCAGTACCAGATCCGGAAGAATATGAAGTTCCTGATGGTGAAATGTTCTTGTTGCCACCCCCTGTCCAGCCCCATGTTACAGTAGGGGAATAAGAACCATTCAGTGGAAGTCCGTGTCCGTGTGAAGCTAATTGAGCCGTAGTAAGGGAAGTATTATCAATAGATCCCGTCACTGATACGGCTAAAGTGTCCGTACTTGACGCCGCCTGGTTGTTCGTCACGGCCACCGTCACGGTGTTCGCGCCTCCCGTTCCAGCCAAATTGTAAGTAGATCCGTCATAACCTTGAGGCGTCTTGCCTTGAAGATTAGGGACATTGAAAGTTGTAGCAGTGTCACCAGCTCCATAAGTCGTGCCTATGACAGTGAATAACTCAGCGTAAGTAGTCCTGGAAATAGCAGTACCATCGCACAATACATAACCGACAGGGGCTGTTGCTTTGCCCCAAGGCTTGATTGCGCCTACTTCACTTCTGTTTGTAAAATCCTGTAAATTAGTCATTATATTTTAGCCTCCAACCATTTCCTGAATCGTAGTATACCAGAGCAACGCCTGCACTGTTAGTGGAAATTGTCATATCAGCCGCGTCTCCTTGAACTTTTTCAGCTCCTCCATCAATAGTAATGTTATTAGTTCCCGCAGTACCATCCCCATCAATGACTTTTACTTGCATTCCAATTGTAGGGGAGGCAGGTAAAGTTATAGTAATTGCTCCGCTTGAGCAATCACAAATAATATTATCGCCGTCTGAAGCTGTGTAAGGGGAGTCCCCAACTGCTTTTTCCACCCATGTTTCGCCCAATCCAGCTAAAGAAAAAATATCATACCAATTGGTGCCATCGGTAGCAACCATGCGAAATTTTCCATTTGTAATGGTTACCGTATTGCCTGTTGCCCCCAATCTTGCTGAGATGTCGGCGCCACCACCGATATTGTTATAAATTCCGTAAGTTTTTTGTGTTGCTGGAAATTGAACAGTATGAGTGGTGGAAACGGTGCCACTGAATAGTAATGTATTATTTCTAGCTTGGTTGTTGGCTTGAGTGTCGGGTCCGTCGGCATTCGTCAAAGTGGTAGATGTTCCTGTGGTAATCGCCGGAACGGCGTAAACGCCTGCGATGGCGAATTCAAAAACCTGAGAAAAGTTGTTATTGGTAATGGTTCCCCATGTACCTGAATTTTCCCCTGTTACTTGTAGTTCCGTCCTAAGACCCGTCGAATACGTTACCATTTAATCTCCTAATAACTTTTTTAATGATTTTATGCAGCCTTGTCAACTTCTACCCATGTGGCTGTTTGCGAGTCATCCACTTCACTCCAGAAGGTTCCTCGTAATGTTCCAGCGCTAATAGTAGCAGAATTCCCTGTTGCTGTAAAGACAACATCTATCTTAACTTGCGCAACTCCTGTTGCTGAAGTTAGTAAATTTCCCGTCGCTGCGTAACTAGATTCTTGCCCTGCATCACCAATAGCACTTGTCATAGCTTGGCCGGTGACGGTTATATCAAAATCCGCCGATGCTATTGGAACACCAATATTTGATTGCATATCAGTCCCATCAACCTCCACATCAACGTCAATGTTAATGGTTTCTTCTCCTAGAGAGGAAGTCAACCCCGCCGCTGTTGGTGAAACATTACAGTCCGCTGTAATGGTAGATGATCCCAAGGATCCTGTTAATATTGTTCCTGACGGATAAACACCTGGACTGATGGCTATTAGCACCTCACCAGTAGTTGCATCAAGCTCTGGTTCTGCAACCGCAACAATGCTTATTGTTGCATCAGCCGTAATTGAGTATGTTCCAATACTTGTTGCTGCCTGAACACCTGAAGGAAAGACTAAAGCGAGTAAATCTCCTACGGTGGATGTCGCGCTTTGTCCTGTTACTGTAATATCCACATCCCCTTGGAATGCCATAGTTCCAGCACTTGTCGTCGCACTAGCCCCCGTTAAAGCGTATGAAGTTGTTAAAGTTCCCCAAAGATTATCCCCCCAACCAATCTCTGTTCCTGTGGCTTGGTTATAGCCTCGACCCCATCCTGCTTGGTAGGCAGTATGTACACTTTCCTCCCCTAGAGAGGAAGTAAGTCCAGCAGCCGTAGGAGTGACTATCGCGTCAGCGCTAGTTGTTACATCATTAGTATTGGAAGTGAGTGGATTGCCTGTGGCACTAACGATCGCCAGTCCTGTGCCAATAGCCGTACCAGCGGTAGACGTACCGTAGACGCCGGTAAGCGTGATGTTGCAATCACCCGTAATAGCGGGCGCTGCAGCGCTTGACGTAAGGCCGTCACCTGTCGCGGCAACGGGTGCGTATTCTCCCCACGCGCCACTGCCCCAAGTCTCTCGGCCCCATCCTTGTAGAGAGGCCATGATTTATTCTCCTTATGCGATCCTTAAAATTGCAGTAGTCGCTCCAGCGGCAGGAAACGTAATTGTGAACGTTCCTGAAGTCGAAGTTTTAACTCCACCAAAATCTAACACACAAACAGATGCATTGGTTGTTAAACCAGTGACCGTGGAACTGTTATAAATCACAGCAGCTTGTGCAGAAATAGTCGCACTCGTGAATGAAAGATCAGGTGAAAAATCACACACAGCCGTATCAGTTGATAATACGGGAGTAACCGATGTCAATGCTCCACCACCAGCTGAATAAGTGCCTGATGCACCTACCTCGTCGGGTGTGTCGTAGATAGTAGTTGATTTTGATAAAGTCGCTTCACTATCGTAAAGTGCTAATTTAAAAGTGTTCCCTGTCGATGCAGTAAAATCATGCAATGCTTTCAGGATCTCCACTTTAAAACTGTTACAAACAGCTTGTACTATAGCCATAATAACCTCCTTTAGGGGTTCCTTGATTCGAGAGGGACACGAATGACACCGTCTCTATATTCATCTCTACGATCCCGCCCCATCTCATATGTGGCAAGATTCTGTACAGACTGAGTATATTTTTGTTGATACAGTTGTATCATATCTGTCGGACCTTTCAAGTATGCAAGTCCTTCTAATATACAACCGTATAAAAGCACGTTGGGAGCATTTTGACTGATCCACGTGGATGTGTTGGAAGCCGATAAATTATCAGGCATCCTTAAATATGCAAGTTCAACAGCTATGTTGGCACTTGGTGTCGGCGCAATATAATGCGTGTCTTGATCCCAATCAGCATAATACTTAGGAGTACCCGTTGCTGTTCTATCAGGCCAGTACTCTGTCATAAATGAAATATCCTTCTGTAGCAAGGTTGTTCTTACATCCGAGACAACAATTTGAAGATATCGGGTAGCTCTCCAGTCTCCTGGAAGAGAAAGAAAAGCATTATCTACGGTTAAACTGGCCGTGTCATATTTACGGTAATAACTGAGATCCACTTCCTTAAAAAGTTTATTTTCGACATTAACGATGAATGTATTGACAACAGCATCCGAAAGTACGTCACTGGATGTTTCCGTGTAATTCCTTACGTTTGTTAATAAATCAGAATAATCGGTCATGTCGTGGTCACTGTAACCTTTCCTACAAAACTATGCAATAAAGTTGGTTTGTTAGGTTGTTGAACGCCTAACGGTTGCATACTTCTGACAAACCCTGGATAAGACACCCCGTTGGCGTAGTAGAGAGTGACAGCTTCTTGCAGTGTTTCAAAACTATTTACGTTCGTGCCAATTCGTCCCACATAGACTGTGGAATTGGCAACTTGAGGCATTGCATGTTGCAACGCTTCAAAATCAGTGGGATGGTTTTTAGGATTGATCTGAGGGGCTTTTGGCTCAAATTCACTATAGTGAACCCACACTCCATTCCATTCCTGCACCATTTCAGTGTAAGGATATGCCATCCCGTCACGATCGGAAATCCTTTGAGCGAACTTGCCTGTAGCGTATTTACCCATTAGTTAATCCATGTTTGTCGTGGAACCACGCTATAACTAGCTTTCTCCACGTCTTCGTTGGCCGCGCGCTGAAACTCCTCCTCATAGAGAGGTTTAAGTAAAGCGACACGATCCGGTTGATATTTCAATGCCATATAATAAGCCAGTCCTGCAACCATGCAGGGAATGAATCGAAAGGGAATTTGTGCGTTATTCGTATAGCTGCCGGCATCAAACATACGAATTAAGGCATAATAAATAAAAGTATAATCACTTGAAGGTTCAGGGTACAGATAAACTGTTGGATTTATTGTTCGTTCAAAATAAAACTGCGTAGGACGTCCTGATGTTGATTTTACAGTATAGTTCCAATAAGTGCTTCTGCCAATTCTCGTCATAGCAAAATCATTATTACTGCTGTCGCGCATAACGCAGTTGGTGATGTCAATGATGGTCTGGGTGTCCCCTCCCGTGAGCAAAGTCGCTCCTGACAAGGGATTAGTGAATCCTGCTGATGCAACAGCAATTTCTTGTTTCTGAATCGTCCATAGATTAAGGCCTCTGTTCGCCCAATCGGCGAACATGATGTTAAGGGAACGGCGCGCGGTTTTTATTTCATAACCAGTACGGTCCTGCAAACCGCACCGTTCAAAAGCCTCTTCTATAATATCATCAATCGCAAGGTCGAAACTCGCTGTGGAAGCATACGTTGGCATAGATTATTTCGCAATCCCAAAACCGCGTTTGGCTATTCCGCCGCCTCTGCGTCTAATGACTCCACCTGAAGCATTATTCTGTGCAATGTTTCCCATCTTTTTACTCCCGCTGAGAAACCCTCTTCTTCCACTAAACGACGTATCAGCAAGTAGTTGATTACGCAGTGCCGTTAATTGCTTTATTGTTTTTTTCATGGCTTCAATTTTAGTTAACGCACTTTTTCCCGCTACAAAAGTAGCTAATTCTTCTTTTGTCATTCTTTCGATTGCTGGGCCTTTATCAGAAGTTTCATCACGTCCAGAACTTCTTACGGGACCTGTTTGTTTTGCCGTCATTTCGCAACCCCCATTCCACGTTTCGCGACTCCGCCACCACGGCGTTTAATTGCTCCGCCTTTCTTGTAGCCTCTGTTGAGTTCGCCTATGACTCTGCTTTTCTCAGCTCTTCGATTAGGATTCATGCGCTCTGCGTCAATTCTTCCTACTTCTTCCAATAAATTCCTTCTTCCTAAGCCGCCTGCTTGACGTTTAACTACGCCACCATCAGCTTTGGCGATGCCTTTTCCTCTTTTAGCGATGCCTCCGCCTCTTTTATTGATAACACCTTTACCTTTACCGCTTCCAAATTTTCCGTAAGATTCATCCGCGCTGGCTTTAAGTTGTTTTTTAGTTCGAGGTTTTTTAACCCTCATTGCAATAGACTCGTCTTTACGAGCTCCATATCCTTGTGCCATGTCAGCCTCCTTGGCGATTATATCTCTTCCAGGTTCTCCGCTTATGCTTATTCTTCGGCTTCGATCTTGGAGATCTTCCTATACTAGTCCTTTTTTTGATTGGTGTAAAGTACGTTGAATGGGCCACTACCCTGCAATTTTTTTAATGTTAATCGCGTTTTCTTTTCCTCTATTCTCCCCTATCTCAAATTCTATCTCTTCCCCCTCTGTTAGGGTTTCAATACCAGCTTTTTCCAAAGCCGATACGTGAAGAAAGACATCCTTGCTTCCTGTTCAATGAATCCATATCCTTTGGTTGGATTAAACCATTTAATTTTTCCTGTAGTCATTAGTTTTCCTTGTAGTTAATTATTAATCCTCAACTATTTTGAGGATATGTTTTTTTCCGTCTTCCTTCCATATTTCTACTTCAGCCGTGACGGGACGGCATTCCAGTCTCGGGCCGTCAGGCCCCGAACTTCTTTCACTCAGTCTCTTTGCCTTCAGGCAGTCACCAATTGTATCATACGGCACGTGCTCTTTGAGATCCACCCCAATATACATTAATAGCGCTATGACAATTTCAACCATCAGTATGACTTTCCATTCTGCGCTTTAAACGTGCGGTGTTCTTCCTGTAATTTTTCCACCTGCGTCTGAAGTTTTTCAATTTGCTTCTGCATGAACTCAATGTTCACCTTGTTGTTCATCATGGCTTCCAGTTGCGCCTGCATCTTTTCCATCTGTCCTGACATGTGCTCTATGAGCATGAACTGCTCTGAATCCGCGGGCAGACTGCCCATTTCTCCCCTGGGCCACTTGATTCTGAATTGATTATTTTTCTCAATGTCACCGGCGAGTCTTTCAGTCACCTGATTTAAGTCCTTCTCCGCCAGTTTTGACGTGGTTTCTAAAATGTTCAATCGCTCCTGGATCCCGAAGAACGCCCACACGCCGATTCCGACCGCCGACAATATGGCCAGTAAGTTCTTCATCGGCATAGAAATCGCCGTTTTGTCGCTTACATCCAGTCTGTCGGTCATTATATCCCCACCACGATTACAAATACTATCACTGTCGTGACCGCCGCAGTTATCATTAACTTGTCAAACCAGTCCATCAGGCTCCCACTTTCGGGCCTTTCGGCTTTTCAGACTCAAATATTTCAAAAGGAATGCAGAAGCTCTCCATCTTGATGGTCCTCTCATCACCGGTTCCCCTTCTCATCTCTATTTCCATCATAAAGTCTTTCGCCAAAACGGCCATCTCCTCGCACACCTCCTGGCTTTCATATCCCATGAAGCTTTTGTAAATGAGTGGAGTGGTGTCTTGGATGGTCATCAAGACCAATAAAAACCATATCTCTATCATTGCAGCCCTGCAATCTGAATTATCACGCCACCTATGAACCAGATGGTGTATACTAGTAATATCGTTTCCATTAGTTACTCTGTTGTATAATAGAGCCACCTTTTTTATTTTTCTTCTTTCCTAGTTGCTTGATGCTTTTTTCCAGCACATCAATTTTTCCCTTAACACTCTCTATTTCAATGGAGAGATTAAAAGTTTGGTTCAAGTTCCACGCCCCGAGCCCAATGAGGGCTGAAGCAATAATTCCAATTATCATTCTCTCCATAAGAACTCCTGTTTCACGGTTATCTGCATTGAATCCTATTTCTCTATAAACATTTCCCAAAAACATTAGCCTCCACATTATTTCCTATCCATAAATTACATTAACTTTAGTAGCCTGATTAAAGTAAACATAAAGATCGGTATCAAATTTTAATCCCATTTCAGGAAAATCAAATTGAAGCATGTCCTCTGCTCCTGCTTTAATAGCAGGAGTAACTTGAGTAAATTTAACAGTGCCACTTGCACCATCATCTACCAAATCAATCTTACCTTCAGTAGCACCACATTGAACAGTTAATCCTAAAACTCGCGCAGGTGCGCTAAGTGTATTACTTCCTGCCGATACTTTAGTTGTAACTTGACCACTTGCAGTTAATTGTTTTGTTTTAACACCAAACATATTATCTCCTATAAAAGGTAGGGCTTTTACACCCTACCCTGGTTAATTGTTATTACTTAGTAGTTGAACTACCAAAGCTTCTAGAACTAATCGCTTTAACATAATCAACCCACATAATAGCTGCGGTTGTTGTATTGTTTTTAGTTCCCATCATAAGTCCTAATGCCAAATCATCAGGTAAATTAGTAGTTGCAATTGAGGCAACAGGCAAAGGCTGTTTTCCAACAGGACCTAAGTATGCTTGAATCACAGCAGTATTAGTATTACCATTTGATCCTTTAGGAACAATGTTAAATCCAGCAATAAATGAATTACTTGGAGTCGCTAATTGAGTAGCACTAGCTGTTTGCAAGGCACCATCTTCAATTACAAAAGTATCACCAGTGTATGGATCAACTAATGCATCACTTGAAGTTACCGTTCCATTTTTTTCAGCGTGAAGGTATAAACCAGTTCCAGCCGTAATTGAAGTAGGATCAGCAAAGTTAGAGAAATATACTCCGTCAGTAATATTTACTACTCCTGAAGTTACATCTGTATCAACAAATCCAAAAACAATTTCTGTTACTGAAACATCTTCAACTGCTACTCTAGCTTCAAAACCAGCATTCATACCTGTGTTTAGTTGAAAAGCAGTAAAAGTATTAATTTGGTTATAAGCATCATCAGTTGCATTTACTTCATCTAATTGTAACCATCCACCTACAGCATCTGCTACTGGTGCAGCGGTTTGAGTACTAGCAGTTTGGCTTAAATACCATCCTGGTGAACCTCTTCCATTATTACTTGTATTGGTTCTTGTAATGGCTGAATAAAAATCATCCATAAACGAAGTTTGGCCTAGAAAGTCATATCCGCCACCTTGCGTATTGGTAACCGGAAATGGATCAGGCATCATTGCGTTCTTTAACGGGCTTTTATCTTTAACCACGTTAGTAACGCCATTGTTAAAATGTGTTGTCATGTCAGTCTCCTTTTAATTTGACCAGTAAATACACCGTCCTTATGACGTGTATTCACCAACATTAACAGTTTAGTTGTAAAACAAAGAAGGCGCTCTTTCAAGCGCCTTCTTCTATCTGGGAGGATCCAGTGTAAGTTTATGAACCTTGTGATCCGTATGCGCAACGAGGATCAGAGTAACCAAAGCTATATCTCTCACGTGCTTTGTATCTCATATTTCCTGTATCAAAATCGCCTTCCATGCCAGTGGCAAGGGCAGCTCTTATGAAATGCTTGAATCCATTAGGGCAATCAGTTTTTATGAACCACGCGTCTGTGTCAGTTAAATAGTGATTCACTACATAACCTTCAGGTAGCATGCCCATGTTTTTGATCGCATTAATATCATTATCAGCAGTACCGACTCTAAGAGTGGATTCTAAAATCCTATCCGCTACAAATTGAATGTTGACAGGAAGAATAAGTTTTCTTCCTTTCATTGCAACTTTTAAGCCTCTTTCATCGATAAAGCCAGCAATGTCAATCAATGCCTGCTCTAATGAGGTTTCGTTAAGATCCGCATCGGTAGCACTTCTGTTTGACCAGGTTCCACCGAATGTTGTTGGATGAGCAGTGCTAAATAATGTAACACCGTCACCGCCAGTAGTCGCGAACGAAGTGTTCAGGATATTGGCGCCCCTAACTTGTTTAGTATAAGCCATAGATCGAGCTAGTGCTTTAGTGTAACGAGCAGATAAAGTATCGTAAAGGTTATCTTCCACCGCTTCTTCCGTTAACGCAAATGCCAAAGCAATTGTATCGTGAACGTATCTCGCAGTGAAGGATTCTTTTGCAGTATCGAAATCAACTGCAGCGCCTTCCGGTTTTACCGCTGCTTCACCAAAACCAACTAACATCACTTCTTCTTCAAAAGCTCTGTCGCTTGATTCTTGACTAAATATTTGTGCCGCCTCGTTCTCATAACGAGCGTACTCCAGTCCAAATAACGCGTTCAGACCAGGTTCTAGCTCTTTGGCGAGCTGGGCTCTATTTATAGCCATTATTTAATCTCCTAGTCTACACGCCCAGCGTACCAGTACCACCCATAAGTTGAGAATTGTTGATTTTTACGACAAGAATTGAATTGTTCGCAGTAGTGTTATTACTTGGAACATTGTAAAAATCTATTAGTCTCACTTGAAGGGTAGCAGTAGTAGTTGCTGAACTTGAATCTATTTCTACGCCAGACACACCCGTAGTGGTATTGCCTGCGCCGAAAATGAGATCCGCATTTTCATTTAGATTGGCTGCAACTAAATTGCTCGAATCAGAATCCTGTTGAACAATATATGTTTGCATTGGATTATCCCATACAAATGCTTTCGCATCCCCTGGAGCTAAGCTCGCAGGAAAATATGGGGACCAGGTTGGTTTGCTTGTTGTTGGGTCCGTATAAAAACAGCCTCCAAACACGCCCAATAGGGGGTTCGTCGCCGCAGCTACTTCAATGGTTCCGTCACTTTTATATTTAACGGGGTCCCCTGTAAAGATAGCTGTGCTTTGAGTGTCTCCGATCGGGTACTGTGATTGGCCACCATTATTATTCGTTTGTCCCTGACACGCAACTGGTATCAGCCCGAAGGCCGCATCAATGTTTGCCATATTGACATCCTTTTAATAATGTTTGGGGAAGACCTTCCAACCTATTTGGATTTGGTACCTCCACCAAAAGTTACTCTGCTTTGCCGTTCTTTTGAGATTGGCATCGCTGGATGCTCGTCTTTCATTAAATCATTCTCAATAGATGCTTGCTGATCGGCAGTGAGATTCTTAAAATAAGCATCTCTATCCTGTTTTACTTCGATCGGACATCTCATCAAGATCAATCCTCCAACTCCTATAACACCTTTATATTTACCTTCAGCAATCGCCGGTAGATCCAATCGATCTGGATATTCACTAGCTTTCACTGGTTCATATCCGCTTCGTATGCGTCCCATGACGTTTTTTTCGTCCTGGGTGCCTCGAAACTCGAATCGTATCCATCGATGATGAAAGCCTTCAGGCGGATCGGGTGCTTCTAAGTTGGATGGAGGAACCCATCCTCTTTTACGAGCAACCTTTTCACGGGTTTCAGCTTTGCGTGAGGTTTTCAGTTTTGTTTTTACAGTCATATTACGCCTCCTTCACGTGTTTTGCGTATTCTTCCAAGGGCACACCAAGTTTTTTTGCGATAGCTACTTGTGAAGGTGTGAGTCTCACAGTGCGGCGCCCAGAAGGCGATGTTCTAACAGCCGAAGCAACTTTTTGTTTCGGCTTTGTTACGGTTTCCCCATCAGAAAACTTATGAGGAAATTCTTTTCGTATACGTTTATCTATCTCACTATAGTACTCATCGGTCCTAGGATCAACCCCTTCTTCAACTAATTCCCTATGAATATCATATGCTGTGTAGGTCATCGCATTTTGAGTTCCAAACCAATCATTCTTTAAAGCCCAAGCTTCTGCCTTCGGATCGCGAGTACGTGGAGCTTCTTCCTGCACTCTTCCTCCTTCAGATGCCTTTGTAACTTCCTGTTCTTGTTGGGTTTTTCGTTGTATAGCCTTAGCTTTTGACACTTTTAATCGTTCATCTTCAATAGTCAAACGAGCAATTTCCTGTTGAGCAGCAACCTGTTTTTCAACATCTTGCGCATTCATTGCGGCTTCGAGAGCTCTTTTTGCAAATTCTCGTTGATTGGTGAGAGCTTTTTCTCTTTCCGCTAACATTGTGTCCGTTTGAACTAAAGTAGAACTTTTAAGTGTTTCAAATTTCTTTTTGGCTACTTCAGCGTACTCGATAGCGGCTTGTTCGCGTCTTTCCGCTTCGCGCATTTTTTTAGTTAATTTATCAATTCGTTTTTTTACTCCTACACTATATTCTTCGAGCTCTTCTTCTTTAGTTTCTTGGGGCTGTTCTTTTACTTCTTCTTTTACTTCTTCTTTTACTTCTACTACTTCAACAATAGGAGCATCTTCTTTTGTTACTTCTTCGATACCTTTTTCTTTATCTTCTTTTAATGTTACATCAACAGAACTGCCCGACGTATCAATAGGTACTAATTTTTCTGATGGTGATGTTATTGCTTCCGGCATGGTGCCTCCATGTTATAAAATATTGGACGGCAAAATATCCCGTGGATCATCAAGAACTGCGAGTACTTCGTCATCATTAATTATGCGTAGTTCTCCCCCTTCAATCTGAATGCGTGATCCTGAATACTTAGTAATCAAGATCCAGTCTCCTTCTTTGCACCAAGGGCCAGTTGGAAATCGATCTTTGTCTTTATATGCTTCAGAGCCTATTCTTAAAACTTTACAAATATTTGTTGTTACTTGGGCTTGATCAATTGTCTCATCAGTAAGATGAATGCCCGCAGAAGTTTTAGAATCCAGCTTCAAGGGAAATAATACAATCCTAAACCCACACGGCGTAGGAATTTTTTCCAGTTCTTGTTTCTGTTTTTCTGCTTTCTTGCCGTCCCATACATGTGTAGGGACAATTAATTTTGGTTTATTCATCTTCTAGCTCCGTTTTCTTTAGCAGGTCCGTGAGTTCCCGTTCTTCTTGGTCAAGGGCGTGTAATTTACCGGTTAAATACCGATATTCAGCCCAATCGTTAGCGCCGGTCAATATAGCTTGTTTTACTTGGTCTTGTCTAGTCTTTAATTGTTTCTTGTAATAAGTGAAAAAATTCTCAAATCTCATGCACTATACACACTTTTTCATTATTTCTGAAAGATCAATACATCTTTGTGGCGTCTGTTTAGCCCAGCGAGAGTCGAGCATTTGCACGTGCGCCTCAAAATAGTCCTTTTCCTCCAAAGCCAAAATCATCTTCTTAAAATTTCTAACACCCTGGGTGCCCAATTGAAACACCATCTCAATAATGCAATTTTTTGCCTCGATATGAAGCTCTGTTATGTGACCAACAAGTTGGTTGGCACCTTCTCTGGCTTTCTCCAGATCCTTGTAAAAAAGATCCAGAAGGTCGGATTTTTTATATTCTATTCCTTCTTCAAAATTATCATTTTCCGTGATGAGGTGACCATACCCAATGGTTTGTTTGCCAAGTGAATCTTTATAAATTTTTTTACGGAATCCTTCATGGTCCATGATTCTTTTTTCGAGCATCATCTTCCTTGACTCCTGTATATCTTTGTGGTCGGTCTTTTGCTCGGAAGCATTCGACTGAATCCCCGTGGCTTGACTTTCACTACAGTACCGCCCTTCTTATATTTCTTCGCCCACTTTTTAGCGATTTCCGGCTTGTTGGCAAATAAAAACTTCTTTTGTTTTTCAGATTTAAAGGGCACTAAGAAAAAGTCTTGAGCGTTTCCGCTAACCGTGCACGCTGTCCAAGCTTTCCTTTCGACTTCGCCGCCTTGGCTAATGTTTTCGCTGGAATCGTTTTACCTTTTTTAACTCCCAATGACGCACGTAGCGCCCCTGGTTTCTTGATCGCTTTCTGAATCCATTTTCCGCCTTTGGCTTTAATGATGGATCCGCCACTCTTGTATTTTTTAACCATTTTCTGCCCTGTCGTTTCGGCGTGTTTTTTGGCTTTTTTAATTCCTACTTTGGTGTAGGGATATTTTTTATTTCCAACTATCGGCATCTACTCCTCTTCAGAAATTATTTCTTCAATCTTCTCAACTATCGCCTCTTCCTTTTCATGAAGAGCTGCAAGCTTGTCCAATAACTTTTGTATTTTTTGCAGTGGTGTTTGTTTCTTTTTCTTAGTTTTGGGTTTCATAATTTCTCCTTATTTTGTTAAGCCCTTGGTTTTCTCGAAACTTCTGAGCCCCGCTACTCCGAGCATTGAGGTGACGATGGCCAGCAAGGGGCCAGTTTGAATTTCCGGAGCCGTTATATCAAGTCCTGAGAACTTCGCATACCATTCAATTCCCGGGGATACGATGAACTCAAAAATTAGCGCGAAGGCCCCCGTCCAGCCGATCATGGGCCTCCAGCCCGCGACAAAAATCGACTTATGGGCGCCTTCTTTGATGTTGACATCAATTTGTTTCTCAGCAAGTTTTTGCTGGATGCGCTGCATTAAAATCTTTTTATCTAATTTCTCTTCCTCTGAAGTATGTAACTCGTCAATAACGTTAGAAATTTGTTTGAGAGCTCCGCCCTTACCACCTAGTAGTCCTGACAGGAGATTGAGCATTTACGCTCCAACACCTGTCATTTTCCATAGAACAAACAGAACGACAACGACAATGATACCGGCTTTAATCCAGTCTTTCATGCCCCAGTCATTCCATTCCTTGAGCCAGCCCCAAAGATCCTTTAAAAGTTTCATATGAAACCTCCTTAATTAAATTAAAAATGAATTTACTAAAAAACGCCTTTAAAAGCAACCTTCTTAATCTGCATCTTACTGCGCTGTCCTTTTGGTCCCTCACCTAAATTATCTACAACCTTTGGTCCGGGTATTGCTACCTGTGCTGTGGATACTTCTGATGTCTTATTCACATTAGGGCCTGCATAAGGATTCATCTCGTCAGAGACAGTCATTTTCGCATTAGGATATTTAGATCCGTTTATGTATTTAGCTGTAACCATGTTCTTCTCCTAGTGTATTGTCGGTTTCAGCAGTTCGATGAGACCAACAGTGTTGTTATCCATTAAATGCTGTCCCTGGTCGGGTCCCAAGCAATCATAATAGATGACTCGAGCAGCACTCATCATGGCACCGGCTAAAAGTATACTATCTTCACCACTTTTGGAAGTTTTTTCTGCCATTTCCAACATGCCATTAAAAAAATGCTGTAATTTTACATCCGCTTGGGTCAGTTTTTCCATAGTGTTTATTTTAGACTCATTTATCACTTTTACAATCCCAATATTAGTTCTCAAAACGGATGTCTTTCTTCACATCCACTTTTTTTGGACGTTTTTTACTTTTTTCAACCTCTTTTTGCTTAGTTAAGTTAACATTAGCCCTTAATTGAGCAATGTCCTCCTGAGATTGTATTTTATCTTGTGTTAATTTAGCATCTTGATCCAATTTTTCCTGATCAATGCCTATTTTAGCCTCATCGGCGCGAGTTTTACGCTCAATATCCTGTTCACGAAGATTAATTTCTTGCTGTTTAAGATCTACTAATGGATCTTCTCTTAATTCGTCCATCATTTGTTGTTCTTCTGCCACCATTTCCTCGATCATAAGAGCAATTTTCTCAGCTATCTGTTGTTCCATTGCTTCCTGGAACTGAATTTGTAATTCTTGAGGCAATTGACCTCCATATTGTTGTGCTTGCTCTTGAATTGCTGGGCCAGTTTCCTGTTCCACTTCCGCTCGAGCCTGCAAGCCCACGTGTTCAACGATATGACCTTGTAAAATAGCCGTTACTTGAGGATTATTTTTAACTAAAATAGAAGACATAAATGCGCTGTGTGCGTCAATATGAGCTAATTGATTTTGTTCCCTGAATGCTATCAGCTTCTCTCCTTTCAAGGAAGCAGCATTCTCCACTGCCGGATCTTTTGGTTTAGGGGCTTCAGGAACTGGTAAAATAGTATCAATGTCCTTTACTCCCAGCGCTTGATACATGCGATGATAGGCCTCATACATATTATGAGCTTGAGGATCAGTTTGTGCCAATTGCAATTGTGTTTGCGCCAATGTTACACGCTGAGCCATGGAAAAAATATTAGGATCTGAAACAGGAAGAATGTCTATTTCATCACTAAAATCTTCTACCTTTAAACTTGGGACTGCATCTTTTCCAACTTCATATGGATACATTGGAGGAAGAGACTCAGAAAATATTTTGGCCAGTAATTTAAATTCAATTTTTTGTGCATAATGTAAGCGCTTATGAATAGCAGACATAATGCGAGCGCCTCGTTCCATTAATGCCATTGTAGTTCCAACAGGCGCATTGGATGCAACACTGTCTCCAATCTTTTGATCAGCGACAGAAGCAAATCGTGTTCCTGCTTCAACGACAAAACCTAATAAAGCAAATAAGGTTTGACTTGGTTCTTTATAAGGTAATGGTAATAGTCCCTGGCGAAGATCACCAGAAGGAGCGTCTACATCCCTGAATTCTCCTGGTTGGAGAGGGGAGTCATCATCCTTAATTCGCAATCCTCGAGCTTTAAAGCCCGCTGGAAGATTGGACAACGTACCTGCATCGATAAGCTGTCTAAGTGCTGAGGTTGCAGTTCTTGAGAGCCCTCCGAGCATGTGGATAAGACCAAAACCATAAAAGCTAAAGCCAGGTAAGAACTTATAATGAACAAAATATTGTTTCTTTTTCTTCTTAGGATCATCTTCATTATAATTTCGATAAATAGAAAGAACTTGTGCAGATCCTTCATCTAGAGTGACAATATACGGAACTTTAATTCCATCTTCACTATCTATTCCTTCAATATTTAAATCAACATGCATTTCCAGTAATTGATAATCCTCTTTTTGATAGGATTTTTTCATTCCTGCAATTTGATCTTCTTTCTCTTGAATTCCTGTTTCTGTAGTAGACACCATCAGATCCACATCACGGTACAGTCCCGCTACTTGTAATTTTCTTACTTCATTTTTACTTTTACGAATAGTATGGGTGACGCGTTCGCATGATGGCAGATCAGTTGCGAGATAAGGAACATAAAAGTCATCCGAAGGAATAAATTTAGAAACTGCGCGTTCCAATGCTTCATCATAGTAAACTTTTTTAAATGCTGATCCTGATAAAGGCAGATAAAATAATAATAAATCAAGATCTGGATCATATTCTTCCATAACATGAGAAATTTGATAATTCATATAATCCTTCACCCGTTGAGCCTGCTCCTCTTTTTGAGTGGTGATGTGTCCTAAAATTTGTGTATTAACCGGCCCTCCTGATGGCAGTAATTCTTTATAGGCTTGGGCTTGAAATTGTGTAATGGCTTCAGAGAGCATAGGGTGCGTAACACTGCTTGCTCCTGCGAATGGCATTGTGCGTTCCTGATATTTAAATCCTAAAAGATCAAGTCCCTTTTTGTAAGTGTCTTCCCAATCCTTACGCGAAGCTTTATCATCCTCAAACGCCTCTTGCAGTTCATTTGATATTCTTCCCAGCTCGGAGTCTTCCAAGACTTCAGCCAGATTCATGTCAAAAGTGGTTTCAAGAGTTCTTTCCTGATCGCCTACAATAGCGCTTCCGTCATCGAGTAATTCTACACCAGGCATAGATCCGTCTTCTATTTGCATTTCCACCATTTGCTTAACCGCCTCTTCCTGCTCCTCTGGAAATCCTGCTGGTGGATCTGGGGTAAATCCTAAAGTTCCGATAGGTTTATCAATTGCCATTATGCTACCTCAAATATATCAATTATCTCAGGAGTATACACCATCCCCCCGTCTTTTCTATGAGTTTTATGCGGTAATAGCATTTCCGGTGTCAACTTGATAGCAAAAGCGTCAGTGTATTTGTTTGGTCCAATTTTTACTTTAATAATTTTAATTATGGAATTGTTTTCTTGAGCCGCGCGCTTGAGGGCTTTTTCCAAAACGGAAGTGTAATGCTTTCCAAATTCATCAGTCGCGTCAGGACCTCCGTAGAACTCATCCATTCCAATTCCCTTCATACTTTTTGTACGATCTGACTTCGGCGTTGCCACGCTTCCACTCTGGCGGTAGCGGTCGCGAATAAGCTTGCTCGGTGAGATGGCGTACCACGTCGCCGCGTCGCTTTTCTTGTCCTGGAACAGCAGTTTCGCCGCCTCATATAAATCTCGTTTAATAAGCGTTTCCCCCCATTCGCTCCTGTTCTTGAAAGGAACGTTAGGCTGCAACTGCATCATGGCCTCCTTGCTCAAGGAAACCTGAAGCTCATCCAGCATTTTCTTCTCCATTGCCTGTCCTGCCCTGGCCTGCGCCAAAAGATCAGGATCCGCCTTAACGCCCGCCTCTTTAAGTTTTTGAAAAATTACTTTGTTCTTGGCGAATACGTCAATGAATTGCTGCATCTCCTGCTCGGTCTGAAATATCGGGCGAAAGACGCTCTTGTTCTGAATAAAATATTCCGCCACGGCCGGATCAATTCTTCCAAGATCACTGCCGTACGATGATCTTGCCCGTAGAATCGCCGCCGATCTCTCCGCCGCTGACTTGTCAAGAAGATCACCGAATGTCTGCATGAACTTTTCAGACTGGCGTTGCGCGTTCTGCAGCACGTCGGATTGAATCTCATCGGCGAACGTCACGCGAACCTGGGCTCCCTTCACAGCTTCTTTCATCTGATTCAGCTTGAATGTGTCGGCCGCTAGTTTATCTTCAAACTGTTTTATTTGTCTAAAAAGGGGTGCGTCCAAAGCTTCCAGATCAAAAGTAAATTGATTAACAATATCTTTAATTTCCCCTTTGCTTAATTGATCTATAGGTTGCAGATCTATTTCTCCTTTTCTGAATAATTTACTGTAGGCTGACGCGTAGAGTCCGTCCACCTGATTTCCAACCTTCTTCACATTGCTTGCAATGGTCTTCATCTCTTTCGGATCGATGGCGGAAACAATTCCCTTTTCAACCGGAAGCTTCGCCTTGCGATCCGAGAGTCGCGACCAACCGATCACGTATCGATCAGGAAAACCGTGAGTAGATCCAAACTCAGTCGGCAGTTTTCCAGGATCCAGGGGAATATCCTTTGAATCCAAATAAAGGACAGATTCACGGTATGTATTGGGGATGTATCCTTCTTCCATATTGCCGTCGGCATATTTCGCCGTGTCGCCTGCCTCTCCCAAGTAGCCATAATTCTTGGTTCTGATCTTACGCAGCGGAGACTGGCGAATAATGTCCAGCATCTCCTCCTTAATCAGTGGTGTTTCATTCTTCTTGGCACTGGCGATGTAACGCGCTAGAATATTATCCTCCAATTCAGCCCTGGATATGCCTCGCTTGTTCAAGAACTTATAAAAATCATCTACTGAAGCGAAACTCTCCGGCGTATTGGGATCCATCATTTTAGCCTCGACGCTGGAATAAAAAGCGCTCTCAGCATCTTCCGGTGAATCCGAAATCGTTTTCACCGCTTTCTTCATCACCACTTCCTGACCGCCCGCCGGGGTGTCAATGATGTCAATGTCCTCCACGACATCCTCCACTTTCTTGCCCTTCTCTGTTTTTAAGCCCAGCTTTTCCGTGATGGACCTGAG
>Ga0208638_1000867_pt1 | contig 18487 bp, 10 predicted proteins | sample ETNtaG_34_FD_185753 | JGI IMG/M metagenome (GOLD analysis project Ga0208638, IMG submission 185753) | Marine microbial and viral communities from oxygen minimum zone, Eastern Pacific Ocean - ETNP201306SV51 (SPAdes) (version 2) | ecosystem: Environmental > Aquatic > Marine > Oceanic ...
AAAACGACATGGTCTGATCCAGATTTTAATCCAGAAGCTAAATCTTTCTACTATGTTAGAGTTTTGGAAAATCCAACCTGTCGATGGTCAACCTGGGATGCTATTAAAGCAGGCTATAAACCTAGATTGGGTTTACACCAAACGATACAGGAAAGGGCATGGACTTCACCTATTTGGTACATACCACAAAAAGGTGATTTAGATATAATCCCATTAGGAGGAAGCTTTAGAACAGTGAATTAATATTTAGTTCTAACTTCCACTAAAATTGCGTACAAGAATATTAATTTTCTTTATAGTCGGATTGCTGATCTATTTTCTTGATGTCGCCTTAAATTCTGATGAAAACGACAAAGATATTTATATCTCTGACCAAGAAATAACCAGCCTTATTACTGCCTGGAAATCTCAAGTAGGCAGAAATCCTACAGATGAAGAGATTGTTAGAATAATCAACAATCTGGTTGAAGAAGAAATTCTCTATAGAGAGGCTCTATCGTTGGGACTGGATAAAGAAGATCGGATCATCAAGAGAAGGCTGGCTCAAAAGATAACGTTCTTAAAACAAGAAACCCTTCCTGAAAATCCCAATCAAGAAACTTTAGAACAGTTTTACAATGAACATAAAGAGCGGTATTTTACAAAACCTAGCTATAACTTTACCCATCTATTTTTTGCACAAGACACTGATTCTGAAGGAAGGTCGATACAAGCATTACAAGACTTATTGGCCGATATCACACCGATAGATTCAGATCCTTATTTTCTAGGTAAAAACTTCACAGACAAAACCATTGAAGAGATTGCCAGAAACTTTGGCAATGATTTCATAGTGGCTTTTGATGATTTGGAGTTAAATCGGTGGTCGGGGCCTTTTGAATCATCCTTTGGGCACCACTTAGTGTTATTGAGAGATTATAAGGATGGTTTTTATCCGTCTGTTAATGAAATCAAAGATCAAGTGCTCAATGATTATTTTACCCAGACCAAAGAGCATGCCGTAAAACAATATATTAATGATGTTAAATCTGAGTACAGAATCATTATTAATCCAGATTTAGAATTTTGATGTTTAGTCTGAGACTGTCAGGTTTACTGTGTTTATTTATTGTTGCCCCACAACTGAGTGCACATGAGTTTAATCCAGCCCATCTTGTCATAGATGAAACTGCAGAAAATAAATATCAAGTTAATTGGATGTATCCGATTAAAAATATCGGTCCAAGAGCTGAGATTATTTTTCCTAGCACTTGCTCAAGTACAGCTCAATCCCCTTACAAGCAAGGTAAGTATTTAGTCGAGAAGATCGATTTACTTTGTGGTGAAACCCTAAAGAGCCAAACAATAGAAGTCACCAATCTGAGCGTGCTTACAGATGCTCTGGTGACCATTACTTACCTTAATAAGGATGTATTTGAGGGTTTAATGAACCTTAAAGAATCAAAGCTTCTGGTACCTATACAACAGCAGTCTTTCCCATCAAGTTACTTTGGTCTTGGTGTCGATCATCTTCTTAGTGGTGCAGACCATATTCTTTTTATCCTCGGTCTGTTGTTTCTGGTGACCGGCATCATGAATATGATTAAAACAATAACCGCATTTACGATTGCCCATAGTATAACTTTAGGGCTTTCTGTGCTCGATCTAATAGCTTTACCTCGAGCTACTGTTGAGGCTGTTATTGCCTTGACTATAATCTTTTTAGCTCTGGAAGTTAGTGAGAAAAAACTCTACAAAAAAACACCCTGGATTATTGCATTTGCATTTGGCTTATTACATGGCTTAGGTTTTGCTAACGCATTGACTGGCATAGGTATTGCAAACGAGCAATTACTACTCTCTTTACTCTTTTTTAATCTTGGTATTGAAGCCGGTCAGTTATTAATGATACCGATTTTTGGTGTTTTAATTTGGTTGGCTTATCAATTCAATAAATACAATCAATCAGCTACCTGTGTTTCATACATATTAGGTACCATGGGTTTTTTCTGGCTTATTAATAGAACCGTTGGAATAATTTACTAAAAAATAGAGAGGAGACAAAATTGTGCTGACAGCTATGACACGTGAGATAAATGCTGCCATGGGCAGTTGTGAATTGACTTTTTTACTCAGAGACAAGATTGACATGGATCTTGCGAAACAACAACATCAGCAGTATCAGTCAGTATTGTCTTCACTCGGATGTGAGATCGTCATTGTGTCGACCGAATCAAATTTAGCAGATTCCGTATTTATCGAAGACACAGCAGTGGTTTTGGATGAAATTGCAGTGTTATGCCGGCCGGCAACAGCATTAAGAGGACAGGAAGTTGCAGGTGTTAAGGACGTTCTGCAACAATATCGAACACTTGCCTCAATCCAGTCTCCTGGTACCCTCGAAGGTGGTGACCTGCTTCGTGTTGGTAACATCATCTATGCTGGTCTCTCCACACGATCAAATCAAAGTGGTATCGAACAATTGCGCTACATCGTTGCAGACTATGGATTTTCCGTGGAATCAGTAGAAACAAAAAAGTGTCTACACTTGAAATCTGCTGTTTCAGAAGTTGCCCCCGGCGTGCTTCTCATTAATTCTGACTGGATTAGCAGATCTGTTTTTAAGAATTATGAACTGATTGATGTTGACAAGGAAGAAGCGCACGCTGCCAACGCACTTCTTGTTGATCAGAAGGTAATTTATCCCTCTTCATTCCCACGCACCTTAGAAAAATTGGTGAATGCTGGTCTCGATGTGACACAGGTCAACGTGTCCGAACTGCAAAAAGCTGAAGGTGCGGTTACTTGCTGCAGCTTGATTTTCAAGATGTCTTTATAATAGTGAGTGGATTAGGTAAATTAGATAAATATGAATCATAATCAAGGAAATTACCCAATGAGATCGATGAGAATAACAACAAAAGTAGTGATGGTTATCAGCTTATTCTTAGGTAGCTCAACTTGTTTTGCCACAGATACAGTTGATCCGGAATTGCTTTCCGCCATAGAATGGCGCCTGGTAGGACCACATCGTGGTGGTCGTGTGACAACAGTCGCAGGGGTGCCAGACAATCCGCAACTATATTATATGGGAGCGACAGGTGGTGGTGTGTGGAAGACGGTAAACGCCGGTCTGACTTGGGAAAATATCTCGGACGGTTTCTTTAATGTAGGCACTATTGGTGCCATTGCTGTGGCAGAATCTGATCATAATGTTATCTACGTTGGCACCGGAGAAAAGTCTATCCGTGGTGTGACCACTAGTCAGGGAGATGGTATCTATAAATCAACGGATGCAGGTGCAACTTGGGTGCATATTGGACTGCAGAAAGCAGGACAGATTTCACGTATCAAGATTCATCCAACGAATCCTGATATTGCTTATGCTGCGGCACAGGGCCAGATCTGGGGACCCAATAAAGAGCGTGGTGTCTATCGTACGATTGATGGTGGCAAGACCTGGGAGCAAGTTTTGAGTGTTGATGCACAAACTGGTGCGACTGATCTTAGAATGGATCCGACCAATCCAAGGATTCTCTATGCAGCCATGTGGGAGCATGGCCGCAAGCCTTGGTATGTCTTATCTGGTGGTACTGCCGGGGGAATCTTTAAGTCGACAGATGCGGGTGATAACTGGGAGAAACTGACCAATGGTCTGCCCGAACTGATTGGCAAGATCGGAGTGGATGTTTCTGCAAGCAACCCGAATAGATTGTATGCAATCGTTGAAGCCATGCCCGGTGAGGGTGGCTTGTACCGTAGTGATGATGGTGGGGAGTCTTGGGAATTGAAAAACAAGTCGCGTATTCTTTGGACCCGCTCCTGGTACTATATGCATATCGCAGCTGACCCAGTGAACGAAGATATTGTCTACGTACTCAATGCACCATTCATGAAATCAATTGATGGCGGTGTGAACTTTGAAAAGAAATCTACACCACATGGTGATCATCATGATCACTGGATTAATCCTTATAACAATAAGAACATGATCAATGGTAATGATGGTGGTGCCACTATTACCTTCGATGGTGGTGAATCCTGGTCGAGTATTATGAACCAACCAACAGCACAGTTTTACCGAATCAATACAGACAATCAGTTCCCGTACCGAATTTATGCAGGGCAACAAGACAACAGTACTGTCGCCATTCTTAGTGAAACGTATGGCAACAGTATAGGTAATGATGACTTTTATCCGGTAGGGGGTGGCGAGAGTGCTCATATTGCTTTTGATCCTGACAATCCACGCCTCATCTATGCCACTAGTATCAACAGCACACTCACTGAATATGATGCCGATAATGAACGCATTAGGGAAATTAAGCCTTATCCGGAATTTATATTTGGAATGGAGTCAAAGGATCTGCGCTACCGTACCAATTGGAATGCTCCTGTTACTGCATCACCACAGGATCCCAGCGTCATCTATTACGGTACAGAAAAGCTATTAAAGACTACTGACCGTGGAGTCACGTTTGAGGAAATTAGTCCGGATTTGACTAAGAATGAAAAAGATAAACAAGGTCTGAATGGTGGACCTATTACTGCCGAGAATGTCGGTGCAGAATTTTATGGTACTATTCTGACCATCACTGCATCGCCACATGAATATGGCACGGTTTGGGTTGGTAGTGATGATGGCCTAATCCATGTCACCCGTGATGATGGCGAAAGCTGGGACGAAGTCACACCTCAAGATCTACGTGGTGCCATGATTAACTCTATCGAAGTGAGTCCACACAATCCCGGCACGGCTTACGTTGCTGTCGCTGGCTATAAGATGAATGATTTCAGACCATATATCTATAAGCTAACAGACTTCGGACGACAGTCGAGAAGAATTGATAGAGGTTTGCCAGATGATAACTTCATTCGTGTCGTTCGTGAAGATCCTGAACGGCAGGGACTCCTATTTGCTGGTAGCGAAGTTAGTCTCTATGTGTCTTTTGATGATGGTGACAACTGGCAATCACTGGCTCTCAACCTGCCGCCGGTACCAATTACTGATCTAGCAATTCGTCAAAACGACCTTGTTGCCTCTACGCAAGGCAGGGCCCTCTGGGTGCTTGACGACCTGTCTGCTCTGCGTCAAGTGCAAAATGACATGATAGGCAAGCCACTACATGTTTTTACCCCCGGACCGGTTGAAATGATTAAGGGTAGTAATACATCTGAACCCTCCAAGACCAAGGGCACGAACCCCCTTCGTGGCGTTGTATTCAACTACCACATTCGTGATGAACAAGAAGATCCGTTAACCATTAAGATCACTGACAATAACGGTAATCTCGTGCGCACCTATTCAAGTCAAGAAAGTGACTTTGAACGTTGTATCATTGGTAATATGGACCAGCGTCAACCGTTTAAAGTCAAATATCCACCAAAGGAGCAGGGTGCTAACAAGTGGGTCTGGGACATGCGCAGGAATGGTCTGCATTGTATTGATGATATTAAGTTATTCGAGGGATTTGCTGGCGCATATGTCATGCCTGGTACTTATAAGGCACTTATTTCAATTGGTGATGCCGAAGATACTGTGACCCTCACGCTCATCACAGACCGTCGAATTACAGCTGATAGTTATGCTATCGCCGAAGTCCAACAAAAGGTGTCTGAGATAACAGCGTTGATGAACGAGTTGCTTGACAGTCTAACCTCCATTCGAAAGTCAAGAACCCAAATCAAGGCTTTGATGACTGACTTCCCAGACGCAGAGTTGCTTCAGGATTCTGGCCAGAGTGCGATCGATCGTCTATCTACATGGGAAAGAGAGGTTTTGCAGGTTGATTACGAGACTTACGAAGATGAAGATAATCTTCCGGGTAAGCTAGTCAAACAGGTGCGTCATCTACTGGATGTAATTGACGATGCAGGTCCACCAATCGCAACAGGTGCACTTGATCGACTGAGAGACCTTCAAGATGCATGGACCAATTTACAGGCTGAATTACGAGACATTTCAACCTCAGATATTGAGGCTGTCAATAATTGGGCCAGTGAAAATACTATCCCACATATTTCACCACCAATTACATAGCGTTATTATTGGCACGTAGATGAAAGTACCTGGTTCATTGGTCAATGTATATTTTATAGTCGATCCTTTTCATTCATTTTTATTATTTTCGATCAACGTTTAGGTATGCAGCAAAGATCAAAGAAAATCCCTATCATTATTATCATTGTGTGCATGCTTCTTGTAGTGTTTTCAATCTATTTAGAAGGTAATAAAAAAGCTGCAAACATTGGACCTGATTTGATTGTTTACAATGCTGATATCAGAACCTCAGACCCGGAGTCTCCATTGGCTCAAGCTTTTGCTGTCAATAAAGGAAAATTTATTGCTATTGGAACCAATCAAGAGATTCAGAGCTTAGGAAAAAAAAATACCCAACACATTGATGCACAAGGGCTGAGTGTTTTACCTGGGTTCATAGACAGCCACACTCACTTATCTTCGGGTGGAAAGATTGTTGCCGGGATTAACTTGACTGGTGTCAAAGAAAAATCGGTGTGGTTGGATATGATTGCAGAAAAAGTCAGGACAATGGAACCAGGTGAGTGGTTGTTAGGTGGTCGCTGGGATTACACTCTTGAACAAAAGGGTTTGCCTACCCGTTGGGAATTAGATGAAGTCTCTCCCCATAATCCAGTGGCACTATCTGATATTGATGGCCACAGTATGTGGGTAAATACTTTAGCCATCGAGAAAGCCAACATCACAGCTAATTCAGTTGTTCCAGTCGGTGGACAAATAATGCTTGATGAAGACACTGGAAAACCCAATGGAATATTGCTTGAAAGCGCTATGGATCTTGTTTGGAGAGATGAAACTTATGTAAGAGATTCTGACAAGGCAAGGAAACAAATATCACAAGTTCTCAACTTTGCTACTTCACTTGGAATAACAAGTGTTCACGATATGTCCAGCAAGATTGAGTTAGAAAAATATTTAGAATTGGCAGAAGAGGGTAAACTTTATGTCAGGACATTTTATGGAGAGCACTCTAAGTTCGACGCAGGACAGGACAGCACTTCTGATAAAGCTCAAATTAAAAAACTCAGAAATAAATATAAATTCAATGATCCTAATAAAGGTCCAATGGTTGAATTTGGCTTTATAAAATATGTAATGGATGGTGTGCTCTCAACCCATACGGCGGCAATGCTAGAACCTTACTCTGATCGCCCTGATTTATTCGGTGAACCTTTTTATACTCAAGAAGAAATTAATGCTCTCGTCAAGAGAGCTAATGGGTTAGGTTTCCCAGTAGCTATACATGCGATCGGTGATCGAGCTGTAAGAATGGCTTTAAATGCATTTGAGACCTCTGGTAACAGAGAGTATGCAAATCGCATTGAGCATATCGAAATTATTGATCCCAACGATCTGCCAAGATTCAAAGCATTAAACGTGACAGCATCCATGCAACCCAATCATGGTACTGGAGTCATTGGGAAATATATCACTGAGAGAGTCGGTGAAGAGCGTGAAAAGAACGCCTATGTTTGGGGAGATTTTTTAAGATCTGGAACCCAACTAGCTTTCAGTAGTGATTTTGCAACCTCACCATTTTCTCCTCTTGCACATATCGCAGATGCTGTTTTTCGCGAAAGCCCAAGTGGTTTATTTGACGGGACTTGGTACCCAGATCAGACAGTAACTTTTGAGCAAGCTTTATCTGCTTATACACAATCTGGAGCAAATTTATCAGGATGGGGAGAGGAACTTGGCAGTATTAGTGTAGGTAAATGGGCAGATTTTGTCTTGCTTGATAGCACCTTAGGCAATCCAGTTAGCCGAGAATTAAAAGAAGCGAAAGTCTCCGCTACTTATTTTGCAGGAATATTGGTCTTCTCCGTCACTGAAAAAAGCTAATTTCCAAGTAATATCTTAATTAAACACCACCATTAGTGGTTTTATAGCAACAAAAGGTGTAACAATCTTCAAAAAAAAACCAAGTCCTTGTTTTATGTGGGTTACAGACTATGGTAGGCTTAGCTTTTATTAACTGGTTTAATTGACTTATAGAGGGACAATTATGAAATTAAAAAATATTTTCATTGCAGCTTTCATTGCTGCAGGAATTTTTACATACAACACTCCTTGGGCAGCTATTGAGGAAATTGTAGTTACTGCAACGAAGAGGGATTCGACTATCCAAGACGTGCCTTTTTCTATTAATGCACAAACTGCAGAAACGATCCAACGTACCGGTGCCGTGAGTTTTGAAGACTTAGCTAGAAATGTAGCTGGTTTGGCAGTACAAAACCTAGGACCAGGACAAAGCCAAGTGGGAATTCGAGGTCTTTCTGCTGGACAGATAGTACGAGACCAACCTGGTGTTAAAGAACAGGTTGGTGTTTACATGGATGAATCCGTAATTTCATTGTCCCTATTTACGCCAGATTTTGATCTGTATGATCTTAATCGAGTTGAAACCCTACGTGGCCCACAAGGAACTCTTTTTGGCTCTGGATCAATTGGTGGAACGGTTCGTTACATAACCAATCAACCCAATGTTGATGAGTTCGAAGCTGAATTGTCTCTAGATCTTAACACCATCACCCAAGGTTCAAATGGTGGGCACATCAAGGCTATGGTAAATACTCCCCTAGGTAATGGAGGTGCCGTGCGAGCGGTTGTCTATTCAACTGAATATGGGGGTTACATCGATGCCACCGGAGAAGGTGGTACATTTAACGCAGACGTTAACGAGGGATCACGAGATGGTGCTCGTATTTCAGCGACCTTCTCACCGAGTGATACTTTAACAATTACTCCTCGAATTATTTTTCAGGAGACTGAATATGATGGCTACAATCGACAAGAGGAATTCAACTTATTTGCCAATCCATTCACTACAACTAGAACTGCAAAAATATCCAAGCCACGCCAGCAACATTTATTACAGCAGGAAGGTTACTCGGATGAAACGACTTTGGCAGATGTTGTTGTTGAGTCTGGCTTTGATGGCTATGATATGACTTTCGTGGGTAGCTATATGGAACGGGATATTCTTGTTAGCCGTGATGCAACTGCTCTAACCAGTAGTGTATGGCATGATATAGGATATGATGCTGAGATGTATACCCTTCCATCGAATCTTAGGGATACCACAGCATTAGAGCAAACTACTGCAGAACTTCGTTTTGCTTCAAATACAGACGGACCATTGCAATGGTTAGTGGGTTTCTTTTATTCAGATATGCAGAGAGAGTACGCACAGCGTCTTCCTACTCCAGGGTCCGCAGTTTGGACAGACCATACTTTAGGTGCAGGTACTTCTGCAGCTGTTGCTAATGGTTATTCAAATCTAGATTCACCATTTAACTCAGATCTCCCATATGATATTCAGCAAATTGCTCTGTTTGGAGAAGCAACCTATGATCTGAGTGATCAGTTACAATTGACTTTTGGGGGACGTTACTACGATCTTGATGAGAGCAGAGTGATTACATCAGGTGGATTGTTTGCTAATGGTGATTCAGGCACAGTAAATGAAACCACATCAAGCGGATTTGCACCCAGGGTTCTTCTTCGCTATGACATGAATGATGATGTCACATTGAATGCACAGATTTCACAAGGAGTCAGACTTGGAGGGGTGAACGATCCTCTCAATGCCAACATGTGTACTCCTGAAGATAAATTAATCTTTGGCAGTTATCAGGCATATGATGATGAAACTATGTGGAATTACGAGATCGGTGTAAAATCACGTTTGGCCAATGGAGCCACATTGAATGCCGCAGTTTTTTACGCAGACATCGAGAATCTTCAAGCCACATTGGATGCCGGTTCATGTTCATCAAGAATTTCCTTTAATGTTCCTGACTCTAAAACTAGTGGAGTTGAGGTTGAATATGTTTCACAACCTACTGACTATCTAACATTCTCAATATCAGGAAGTGCTGTGAACGCTGAATTTAAATCTACTGTTATGGATGCAACGGGTTCAGTTTTGGGAGGACTCCAAGATGGTAACCGTTTAGCTTCTGTGCCAGAGATTCAATTGGCAGCAACAGCCACTTATGTATTTCCAATAGCACTTGGTGATGCTTATGCTTCAGCAACAGTTCACCATATTGGTGATCGTATTACACAACCAACTGACCAACTTTATGGTGCTGGTGATTTTGCTTCAGGATTAGTATTTGGAGGAGCATCAGGTGCAGACATCACTAGCTTAGATTTAGTGTTACCCTCATATACAATCTTTAATATTAGAGTAGGGGTTGAAGTAGCTTCAGGTTGGGATGCTGCATTGTATATCAATAATGCTACCGATGAGAATGCACACTTGTCCTTTGATCGTGAACGTGGTGGTCGTGCTCGACTAGCCTTTAGGACCAATCAACCTCGAACTATTGGTGTAAATATTAGAAAAAATTTCTAATTGTTGATTATAAGGTAGTGATTAAATAAAGACGCCCGGTGTATAACCGGGCGTTTTTTATTCTAATAAATTAAAAACACTATTGACTCTTTAGAGACAGTTTTTAAACTGTAACTATGACAAGAAATTTATCTAAGAATTTACGAATCTTATTGGTAATTATTCCTTTTCTTTTTGTTGTCTCTTGCAGTTGGTTGGGAGGTAGAGATTACGAGGCAACTATCCGAGTCACTTCCTATGGTATACCTCACATATTGGCAGAAGATTGGGGAGATCTGGGTTTTGGATATGCTTATCAATTTACCAGCGATAATTTTTGTGAGCTTGCTAAACATGTCGTGAGAGTCAATGGTGAAATGTCAAAATATTTTGGCAGATCCAATCAAAACCTTGCTAGCGATGCCCTGATAAAGTTTTTTGGAAAAAAAACAACCATTCGTAATGGTTTGTTGCATGCAGATAAGAGAATGGTGGAGGTCTCAGAAGGCTACGCTGCAGGATATAATCACTATCTTGACAATATTCCTCAAGGGATACATCAATCGTGTATTAATGCTGAATGGTTAAGACCTATTGATCTCTATGATGTTGCTAGAATGTCTGTCTACATTACGCTGCTTGCCTCTTTCTCAGATCCTCGGATTGCTAATGCGGTTCTTGCATTGGGTATAGAAGAAGACAACGAACAATCAGCCTTGAATCTAGAATCGTTTGCATTGTCTGAATCAATGGGTAGCAACTCTTATGCATTAGGCAGTGAAGTCACTCAAACAGGGCAAGCGATGCTTTTGGGGAATCCACATTATCCTTGGAGAGGGCAAAGACGGTTTTATCAGGTACATATGACTATTCCTGAAGAGATTAATGTTATGGGGATCACTATTCTTGGAAGCCCCTTGATCAATGTTGGTTTTACCGAGAAATTCGCTTGGACTCATACGGTGTCCAATGCAAATCGATTCACCTTATACGAGCTGGATTTGAATGACCAAGATCGGAAAATCTATACCTATAATCAAAAGAGAACCAAAATAAAATCTTTCCCGGTAGAGATAGAAGTTAAAGAGAACGATGATTCGATATCCACAGAAACAATAGAATTGCATTTCAGTCGCTTTGGTTTGCTTCTTGATGCAGGAGTGTTGTTAGGCGATGAAAATTTGACCGGTTGGCCAAATCGAGATGGCAAAGTTTTTGCAATCCGTGACGTTGCCATGGATAACCAAAGAATAGGAAGCACTATTGTTGGCATGCTAACTGCGAAAAGCTTCGATCAATTTATAGACACAATTAGAAATAATTTAGGATTAAGTTTTATCAACACCATTGCAGTAAACGATCAGGGAGAGGCATTCTACGGAGACTATTCAACGGTTCCTTATCTCACAGATCAGCAATTGCAGGATTGCCAACCCAGTACGACCGGCCAATTAATCAACAGAGTATCGGTTAATCTGATGAGAAATCCATTGGGAATTCCGGTGTTAGCTGGTAATCGTTCAGAATGCGACTGGATCGTGGATCCAGAGTCCCCTCAAGAAGGTTTGATTCCTGGAGGACAGTTGGCTTCGATAAGGACCAACCACTATGCAAGTAATAGCAATGATAGTTATTGGTTGGCTAATTTAGAGAACCCCATGACTGGCTATTTAAAAGTAATGGGAGGTGAGGAATATCAGGTTTCACTGAGGACTCAATTGGCATTATTGCAAATTCAAGAACGAATCAATGGAACCGATGGTTTAGATGATAATCCCTTGTTTTCACTGAAAAACCTACAGGATGTGGCACTAGCGGCTCGAAATTTGGCCGGAGAGTGGTTTTTAGACGATCTTTTGGCTATGTGTCGGGTTTATCCAGAAGAATTGACAAACAAGGCCTCGCGTGCATGTGAAGTTTTGGCTCAATGGGATAAGAAAACTAACATAGAAAGTATTGGCAATCAGGTATTTTTTCTTTTTTGGCAAAAAGCTCAGAGAATTTCTAACCTATATATTGAACCGTTTGATCCACAAAAACCACTAGATACCCCAAGGGGGCTGCATATACAAGATCCAGGAACTCGCTTGGAATTAATTAAATCACTGGATTATGCGGTGGATGTATTTGATGACAATCTCCTTCCACTTAATGCCAAATGGGGAGATATCCAGTACGAGATCAGGAATGGTAAAAAAATACCCCTTTTTGGCGGTGGTTTTGATGCAGGTAATTTCAGTGCAATGCGTGCTAAATTAACCAAAGGCGAAGGTTGGTCAGAAATAATCCACGGCAACAGCTACCTGCAAACGGTGACTTGGGATGAGGAAGGTGTTGTGGCAGAGGGAATTCTCAGTTATTCACAGTCCTCTGATCCTGACAATCCTCATTTTCAGGACCAAACAGAACTCTATTCTCAAAAGAAATGGGTGAAACTGCCATTCAAAGAAAAAGATATCCTGGCAGATCCAAATCTTGAGATCATCAACATTAAAACCGATTGATCTCTTTCTTTGAACAGGGACTAATTTATTAAACCTCTTCGTTTAAGTAAGGGTTCAATCTCTGGGTCAGATCCCCTGAATGCTCTGTATTGATCCATTAAATCTTTAGTGTTTCCTGATGAATAAATAAGAGTTTTTAATTTGTTGGCAGTCTCTGGATCAAACAATCCTTTTTCTTTGAATAATTCAAATGCATCTGCATCGAGTACTTCAGTCCAAAGATAACTGTAATAGCCTGATGAATATCCTCCTGCAAAAATATGAGCAAAATAGGTACTTCTATAGCGGCTAGTTATTTCAGGAATGAGACCTAAATCTTGAAGGATCTCAGCTTCAAATAAATTAGCGTCCTCAATAGGTTCTTCCAGGGTATGCCAGGCCATATCAAGGTAGGAAGCTGCCAAGTATTCAGTGGTAGCGAATCCCTGATTAAACAAAGATGCCTTGGAAATCTTATCAAGTAATTCCAAAGGAATTGGTTCATTCGTCTGGTAGTGTCTTGCGTAAGACTTAATGACACTTGGTTCTATGGCCCAGTTTTCCATGAGTTGTGAAGGGAATTCCACATAATCTCTTGCTACTCTTGTGCCTGAGAGACTCGGATAGGTCGCACTGGACAATAATCCATGAAGCGCGTGTCCGAACTCATGGAATAATGTTGATGCTTGTTCAAAGGAAAGCAAGGCAAAGCCGTCTTTGTTTTCAGGAGGAAAATTGCAAACATTAACCACTATTGGTATTTGGACACCGTCAAATGTACTCTGACTCCTAAAAGTGTTCATCCAGGCTCCCCCGCCTTTATTGGGCCTGATGGTGTAATCAGTATAGAAAATTCCGATGGTATCACCCTGTTCATTTTTGACTTCAAATGAACGGATGTTCTCTCGATATTTTGGGAAATCAAATCTTTCAGTAAAGCTTATTTGAAAAAGTTTATTGGCAACATCAAAAGCTCCCTGAAGTACTTTTCTTTCACTAAAATACGGTTTGACTTCAGCTTCGGTAAAATCATACTTTTCTTGCCTTATTTTTTCTGAATAATGCCACCAATCCCAAGCCCCAAGTTCAAAGTTATTTCCTTCTGCACTGATCAATTCCTGCATCTCTTGCACTTCTTTCTTTGCCCTAGTGAGTCCTGGTTCCCAGACTTGTTCAAGAAGATCATTAACTCTTTTTGTATTTTTTGCCATGGTATTTTCAAGTATAAAATCGGCATGATTGTTGTATCCAAGCAGATGAGCTTTTTCAATGCGAAGGGCTGCCATTTGCATGGCAATATTTTTGTTGTCTCGTGTGTTGTCGTTATCACCTCTCTTAATGTATGCATTGTAGAGTTTTTCTCTTAAATTTCTCTGTGTGGAATAGGTTAGAAATGGATACATACTGGCTCTATTTGGTTTAAATTTCCAATAACCCGTGTTGCCCTCCGAGTCAGCCAATTTTGATGCTTGATCAATCACGTCTTCTGGCAATCCACTCAATTGGTTTTCATTCTTAATGATCAAACTGAATCCTTCGTTTGTTTCTTTCAACAAGTTCTGGTCAAACTGCACCGAGAGGGTAGCTATTTTCTGATTGATTTCAGTCAAGCTTTTCATGGATTCTTCATCCAACTCCACCCCAGCACGAACAAAATCCTTATGAGTTTCTTCTACCAATCTCCTTTGCTCAGGGCTTAACTTTTTTTGGAATGAATGAGACCATGAACTGTATCTTTTTTCATAAATGCTTTTTATCCTTTGAAAGAGTTTCTTGTTAAGTAAAATTTTATCGCTATGGGCGGAGAGTTGAGGACTGATGAGTTGAGCGAGACTATCCATTTCATCATTTGTGTTTGATCCAAGCAGATTGAAAAATACATCAGCAACCTTATCCAGGGTCTTGCCACTTCTTTCCATGGCAACGATGGTGTTTTCAAAGGTAGGTGTGGCTTTATTATTGGCAATTGCATCAATTTCATCGATATGTTCTTTCATACCTTGTTCGAATGCTGGTTGATAATGTTCCATCTTTATTTTTTCAAATGGAGGGATCTGATAGGGAGTTGTATAGTCTGTAAAGAAAGGATTCATAGCATTGACCATGTTTGTAGAACCGGTGCAAAAAATAACTATACATAAGAGCAGTGTTAATTTTTTCATGTTTCTAACTGAATTAATGATTGGGACTCATTACTCTAGAAATATTTAAAGTAGATGTCTATAAAAATGATGTCTTATTTCATTAGGATGCTGTAGATTGCAAGCGAAAATATTATTGAAAAGGTATAATTTATCTGTTTTTTATGTGGCAAGGTGGCAGAGTGGTTATGCAGCGGCCTGCAAAGCCGTGGACGTCGGTTCGATTCCGATCCTTGCCTCCAAGAATTTTGGGCCCGGGTGGCGGAATTGGTAGACGCTACGGACTTAAAATCCGTTGTCCGAAAGGACGTGCCGGTTCGAGTCCGGCCCTGGGCACCAGAATTCAGTTATTACGGATTATTGATTTCCTCTTTTCTTTTTGCCACAAAGGCTATTAGAGCTTCGTTGACAGATGGATCTAGGGTTGGCTGTTCGTAGTGCTTCAACAAAGTCTTCCATGTCTTATTGGCTCGTTCAAGTGTGGTGATGGATCCATTCTTTTTCCAATTTTCAAAATTTTCCCAGTCAGAAATTATCGGAGTGTAAAATTCGGTTGAATAGTTTTTCATGGTTTGATCGGTGTCAAAAAAATGTCCACCAGGACCGACACTCTCAATGGTTTCCACTCCTAGATTGTAAGAGTTTACCTCAATGGGTTTCAAAGACTCAGAAATTGTCTGCAGCATTTCTGCATCAATGATCAATTTTTCAAAAGAAGCTGTTAAACCCCCTTCAAGCCACCCTGCAGCATGATTCACTAAATTTGCATGACTCATAATGGTTGCCCACAATGACATTCCACTTTCATAAATAGCTTGTGCATCAACAGAATTGGAAGCATTGGTGTTGCTACTTCGGTATGGAAAACCATAGAATCTGGCAAGTTGTCCACCAGCAATCGTGGATCTAATATATTCGGGTGTACCAAAGGCAGGGGATCCTGTTCTCATGTCAACATTGGTAGAAAATGAACCGTAAATAATGGGAGCACCTGATCTAACTAACTGAGTTAAGGTTACCACCGCCAAAATCTCTGCATTTTGCTGTACCAGTGTTCCAGCTTGCTTAATTGGAGCCATAGCCCCAGATAGAGTAAATGGGGTTACACAAACTGCCTGTCCTGCTCTTGCAAGCTCAATGGTTGCTTCTGACATTGGTATATCCAGCTGCATCGGAGAATTTGTATTAATAATTCCCATAACAGATGGATTTTCTAGCAGTTCCTCTCTATTACAATCAAAGGCAATGCGGTGCATATCAATGCAATCCTTAGTTCTAACTTTCCCCATGGAGGATGACTGACAGTTTTTGTCCAATAATTGAAATTGGGCTAAATAAAAATCAAGGTGTCTTGTTGCTGACGGTAATTCAATAGTTTCAAATGCCATACCGCCTTCTTGATGAATAATATTAAGGCTTTGAATGATCTTCATATAGTTGCATAGATCCTCAAAAGTGCCCCTCCGCCTTCCTCTATCGAGATCACTGCAAAAAGCTGGGCCACCAATGGCACTGAAAACAATATGATTCCCCCCAATTTTTAAATCTCGTTTAGGATTTCTTGCTCTTAGGGTAAATTCTCTAGGTGCCTTTGAAATATTACTTAATACCAAATCCCTATCAAAATGGACCATTTGTGAGGATTCATCGACATCCAAACCTGCATCTTTAAATATTTTTCTTGCGTCTTGATGTAAGATTTTCATGCCAACTCTTTCAAGAACATCAAGGGATGCATGATGAATAGATTCAATCTCATCCTCACTAATAATTTCCAGAGCAGAAAACTTAGTTATTACCTCCTGCCAAGGAAGTTGATTGACCAAATTCTCCTTTGATTTCTTCCTTTGTTCTCTTCGCATCATCAGATTTTCTGAATTTTAAAACTTCTCTTCAATTATAGCCCTCGATACAGATAAATAATTATAAATCCATATGATCGGCTCTACCGAATTAAATGAAGAACAAATTTCTAATTTAAGATGATCGACCACACTAATTTAAAAGGTTCTCCAGACTTGAGTCTCTACAAGTCACTTGAAGGATATGAAAAAATCATGTCTTGGTATGAACAGTTAAAAAATAAAATCCAGGTTGATCATGATTCTCTTTTTATTAATACCCGATTTGGGACAACGCATGTCATCGCTGCAGGTGATAAAGAGGCTAAACCCGTATTATTGATTCCAGGGATTGCAGGCTGTGCCCCGTTGTGGCGTCATCAAATCAATGATTTATCTAGGCATTATAGAATCTTCGCTCTTGATGTAGTAGGGCAACCTGGAAAAAGTGATCCAAATCCACTCTCTGTTTTCAATGGTGATTATACCCATTGGTTGGAAGATGTAATCAAGGGTTTAGGTGTAGAAAAACCCCACTGTGTTGGAGTCAGTACAGGGGGGACGACTGCAATGGATATGGCCATTGCCAAGTCAGAATTGATAGATAAAGTAGTGATGTGCGGACCCACTGGACTTGCCAGAGCTAGATTGCCATTTCATATATGGTTTTCAAGAGCAATGGCTAAGAAAAAAGATGCAGATGTTCTCGAGGATGAAATTACAGCATCTTCATTTTCGAAGCCAAGATCAGGAAAAACATTTGGCTCGTTTGATAGACAGTTGGCAAGGGGCATGGCTTTGTGTACTCGGTTTTATCGGGTTGATAAATCATTGGGGATATATAGCGAGAGAACCTCAAGAATTAATTTCATAAAGGGCTTAAAAGTCATCGGTAAATTCTTCTTCTCTGTCGAGAAAAAACGTTTAAAGAAGTTTAGGAACGACGGTCTTTTGATACTTGGTGAATTTGAGGTTTTATATAATCCTAAGAAAATTTCAAAAAAAATAAAAAAATTAATACCTAATTTAAAGATTCAAATCATTAATGATGCTGGCCATGCAGCTGTTTATGACCAACCAAATGAAGTGAATAATCTAGTTATTTCATTTTTATCTAATAGTTAACAACTAACACGTTATGGATCATCGGAATACTAAATTTAGTTTATTATTAATTCTATTATTTCCCGTGATCCTAAATGCTCATGAGGCAAACAGTTTACCTTATGGGCCTTTTCTTAGTGGTATCACTCATCCGGTGCTCGGTTTTGACCATTTTCTAGCTATGGTTAGTGTAGGTATGGTGAGTGCCCAAATAGGTGGGGCTGCAATTTGGTCTGTCCCTTTAACATTTGTGTCGGTCATGTTCTTAGGTGGACTCATGGGTATTAGTTTAGGGGGAATGAGCGGTTATGAAATAGGTATTGCTTTATCTGTTTTGTTTCTCGGAGCAGTATTAGCAGCCGACAAAGAGATTACCCGTTTATTTGCCATGATTGCCGTAGCTATCTTTGCTGTGTTTCATGGTTATGCCCACGGACAAGAAATACCGGTGATTGCAGAACCCAAACCCTATATTGCTGGTTTTATGGCAGGGACCATAATGTTACATATTACAGGCTTAGTACTAGCAGACATTTCAACACATTATAGAACAGGGA
>Ga0208638_1000868_pt1 | contig 18482 bp, 8 predicted proteins | sample ETNtaG_34_FD_185753 | JGI IMG/M metagenome (GOLD analysis project Ga0208638, IMG submission 185753) | Marine microbial and viral communities from oxygen minimum zone, Eastern Pacific Ocean - ETNP201306SV51 (SPAdes) (version 2) | ecosystem: Environmental > Aquatic > Marine > Oceanic ...
GAAGAGCTATAAGAAACATGTAAGGTTTTCCAGGTATAAACAGGAACCAAAACAATAAATAACCGATGATGGAAATGCCTTGTGAAATAAGAAATGTCTTTTTCTTGCCAATTTTTTTAGAAATTTTGGCAACGATAGGAATTACTACAAATGTTGTAACAAGAGCTCCCACACAACCGTGAAGCGTTGGCCAAACACCGGCGGCACCTGCATCACCACTAAATAAATAGTACACAATAATGAAAAAGGAAAATGCTGCCACAGTATTAAAAGCATTAAAAACCAGGAAAGTTGCTATACAAAGTTTTCGAAATGGTTTGTTTTGGAATGCTACCTTAAATCCCCTGGAGATATCGACTAAACTATTACCGATGTTGTTTCTGGTAAGCGGCATCAACGAATCATCGTTTAGAGTAGATTTGCTCTTCACAAACACAGCAGGCACCATGGCAAGCAACATACAGATCACCCCAACCCAGATGGCAACTTCTCTACTTCCAGCATCAGCACTTTCAAACCAATTGGGATCGTAAAGTATCACCCAGAACCACGGAGCTATTACCCAAGCCCATTGCCCAATCCATTGAGCTACTGCCATTACGCTTGTTCGTTCATGAAAATCGTTACTCATTTCATAGCCCATAGCCACATAAGGCACACTGAAGATGGTCAACCCCAGGTAAAACACAAATGAGAATAACAAAAAGTACGTAAAGTTATAATTCAACCCGTTTTCAGGATATAGCTGCCACATTAAACAAAATGAAGCGCCCATTATCACAGCCCCAAGAAATACCCATTGTCTGCGTCTTCCCCACTTTGAACGTGTATTGTCTGAAATGAACCCCATAATAGGATCAGTAATGGCATCAAATACTCGAGGGAGGAAGAAGATGATTCCCCATAGTAATGGTGGGAATCCTAGATCCTGAACCAGTACTACCATTAAGATCCCCAACGCGGCTGGAAACATTTGGTTTGCGAGCATTCCTAATCCAAATGCTAATTTTTGCCCGAAGGGAACTTTATCCTGGATTTCTGTGGCTTGTGACATAATTTTATTCTGTTGGTTAGTGTTCTATTTTATGAGAATGATTTTATCGGTGTAGAAAAACATCAAGAAGTTTATATACATTTGGAAGTAAAGATTGGAAGCGGTATCTCCTAGACCATATCCGATCTTTTCTTTTATGGATAATCGTGTATGATTATTCACTGAAAACTCCTATTAATGGTTTTAATGTTTAACTGTCAGATTGAAGTATTTGTGGTAATCAGTGAGTATTATAATGTATGGTTACAGAAATAATTCTGCTGAATTATCTCCTTCGCTGACTGCTGGTTCTAATCTTGATTTTCACGGGGATCATAGAAATATTTCCATAACTATCGCTGTTGTCGGCTACCATATTTTCAATAGTACGAATTGATTTTTTCCCCAATTCATGAAAGTCTGTGGCAATAGATGTTAGTTCTGGAGTGAAAGTTTCACAGAAGGAGAGATTGTCATAGCCTGCAATTATAAAATCATCCGGTATTTTGTAGCCACTTTCTATGGCTGCTTTCATAAACCCAAAACAGGAATAATCATTACCTCCAAAAATAGCAATATCCTTCAGGCCGGTTTTTTTAAATTCTGCAAAGGCTGCTTTTCCCGCAGAGCTAGTAAAATCTCCTTCAAAAGACCAGACTAATTCCAAATCGTCATTTTCATGGATATGGTTTAGAAATCCATTTTTACGGTAGAATGCATCTGCTCGTTTGGCTGGCCCAGATATATAACCGAATTTTTTATAGCCTTGTTCTTCAAAATGTTTTGCTAGCATATAACCACCACGGTAGGAATCAAAACAAACCGTATCAATTTTTGGATTTTTTGATGGTAACAGGGATATAATTGGATATTGACCTACTCCTTCTTTTATTTTGAGATAGTCATTATTAGTCATTGAAGGAAGAAATAGACAAATACCGCTATATTTTTTACTCAGTTTAATAATATCTTCAACGAGATTATCATTTTGTTTTGAAACATATGAAAAAACAATTTCGGAAGTGGAACTTTCGCTTGCTTTATAAAAACCATTCATCAAGGAAGCGTAGAATTCGCCTTCAAATAGTTTCATAACTAGGGCTATAGACAATTGATGATTTTCATCCGCATTTATAAAAAGGGGATACCCAAGTTTTCGTGCTGAAGCATAGATATTTTCTTCACTAGCACTATGGTTCCTTTTCTGGCGACTCAATGCCCTCGAAACCGTCGCGATTGATAGTCCCGTATCGTCAGCTATATGTTTTAAGGTTACACGCATATTAATATTATAGTGCTCAGAAATTCCGTACAATGTAAAGAATAATCGTAATCATTCGCAATAATATTTCATATAATTTACATTATAATGAAAAATTAAGAAAAATTGTTGCATGTATTTGCAATTTTTCTTTATCTTCAAAGGTGAAAAGAAAATGAATGAGATGAAAATTACCCGTATTTCTTTCTTACCACGGTTATGAATGCAAGCATATAATTCTGGTTATCCTATTACGTGTTTCATTGATAATTCATTACAATAGAAACAAGAGAAAAAAGAATATAATTAGGGTATATATAACAAAGGAGAAAACACAATGAAGAACAAAATAACAAGTTCAATTCTTTTATTGGTCCCCCTATTCGTTTTTGGACAAACGATAGACAATTTTGATGCTCTACCAGAAGCAGACTACTGGGGCTACGAAATTTCTGAAAATGCTGATAGCACTCTAAGTTTTGTCAATGTGAGTTACGTTACTGATCCTGTTACTGAAGGCGATGGAGCCATGCAGCTGGATTATAGTGCGCACAACATTGAAGCGTGGGGAGGCTATGCTAAAATTTTCCATATGCTGGGTGGTAGCGATGATGAGTCAGGATCACCTATTGAAGGCACATGGAAAATGGCACCAGAAGCAGGTGCGTTAATGGTAGGACCAGCCGCTAATGATGGCAGCTGGTGGTCAAACTCTGAAGATGATGTTGTAACAAGAGCGTGCTATTTCGATGACGAGTATGTGTTTAACGCAGATGGTTCGTTTAATAATGTTTTACAAGATACAACCTGGCTTGAAACTTGGCAGGGTGTAGCAGCAGATGGCTGTGGAACGCCAGTAGCTCCTCACGATGGTTCAAATGCAGCCACATGGGAGTTTGACTCAGGCGCAGGTACTGTTACGCTTGATGGAGTAGGTGCCTATTTAGGACTTCCAAAGGCATGGAACGGAGGCGAGCTTTCCGATCCTGCAGATGCTCCAGACTCTATTATCTATAATATTACGCTTTCAGATAATAACAATACAATGACCCTGGTCATTGAATGTGGAACAGGTGTCTTTTGGACCTTTAAACTTGTGGCGGATGAGGAAGCACCAGTTCTATCGGGTACATGGAAAATGGCACCAGAAGCAGGTGCGTTAATGGTAGGACCAGCCGCTAATGATGGCAGCTGGTGGTCAAACTCTGAAGATGATGTTGTAACAAGAGCGTGCTATTTCGATGATGAATATGTTTTTAGCGCAGACGGATCCTTTCAAAATGTTTTACAAGATACAACCTGGCTTGAAACTTGGCAGGGTGTAACAGCAGATGGCTGTGGAACGCCAGTAGCTCCTCACGATGGTTCAAATGCAGCCACATGGGAGTATAATGCAGGTACGGGTACCGTTACCCTTACCGGTGTTGGTGCCTATTTAGGACTTCCAAAGGCATGGAACGGAGGCGAGCTTTCCGACCCTGCAGATGCTCCAGAATCGATCACTTACAATGCAACTCTTTCAGATAATAACACTACAATGACCCTGGTCATTGAATGTGGAACAGGTGTGTTCTGGACTTTTAAACTTGTAGCTGATGATTCTCAACAAGCAATCGCATACGAATGGGATAATGAAAATGTTTGGGACACAGCTTTTGACTGGGATGCAACTTTTGATAATGGAACAGCTCTTTTTTCAATGCTTCCTGATGAAGGCGCGGTCTGGGACTGGTCGGGCTATGATAGTATTTCATTCTCATACTACAATTCGATTCCCCAATCACTTGCAGACAGAATCCACTTAAGGTTGAATTTAAGTGACTACGGAGATGTTGCAGATCCCGCCAACTACGATGGATTGGGAGAATATTATTACTCTTTCCATTATATCCTGGATAACGCTTCTGGTTGGAATACCATTACCATGCCCCTTGAACGGACTGATGACTGGGCTGGTGTCGGATTTAATCTGACCGGCTGGGCTGGTGATCCTGGTAATGGTGATTTAGACAAACATGCCATCGCCGGGTTCCACCTTGAATTTTCAATTAGTGGTGGTGGAGATGGTGATTATAGCGAAGGCACAATCATCCTGGATGATTTTAAACTGACAGGTACGAAAAATGTGCTAACCAATCCCGGTTTCGAACTTGCTGACGAACAGGATGATGGTTTTGGTTGGGGTGCCGCAATGGGCGGCGGACATGCAGAAGTTGTCACAGACGCATCCGTGGCTTACAATGGAGATAATTATCTTAGCATAGGTGTCGATGACGCTAACTGGGCAGTATTTTACACTGAAGACAGCATCCCCGCACAATTCGGCGAAACCTGGCGGTTTAGTGGTTATGGTGTGGATTTAGCTGGTGACGGAGGCGGCGCTGCATTTAAGCTTGAAGCCAAGGATGCTGGTGGTACAGTGCTTGGAACAACAGGTGATGTTGCTTTAGCAATGACTAATGATTGGGAAAATCACTCTATTGAATTTGTCATGCCAGAAGGTACAGTACAGATGGCCGCAGTAATAGTAGCATCCCGCTGGGATGGAGTGGCTTGTGACTTTGCCTTTGATGACATGTTCCTCATGAGCATGGGGGTTTTAGATGTGATACCGCCGGTGGCAGTTACAGGTGTGAGCGCTACACCGTATTCCTACTATAATCTGGTCACCTGGACTGATAATGATGGTGAAGAAGGTGAGACTTATAATGTCTACGCCAGTACGGAACCGATTACGGATTCATTATCTTTATCAACAGCAGACGTTGTTGGTACAAATGTGTTGGAAGGGACTCAGGCTGCAGTACATTACCTGCATAACCCGCTTGAAGATGCGGACGTAACGTATTACTATGCGGTCGTATGTAAAGATGGGTCTAATAATGTGGGTGAACCGGGCTCGTCTGATGATCCTATTACCAATACAGCAAAAGGAGTTCCAACGATTTCGTTCACTCCGCCCGCAGCATTCGCCGCAGACGGTGATTTATCCGAATGGTATGACAGCGGAATTGTTCCTTTTGAACTTGGCGCCACAGATAATTCCTATGGAACACCTCATTTAGGCTTTGGTGCAGTAGACGATGATAATGACCTGTACGGTACTATTTTCACTGCTGTTGATGATGATTACTTTTATTTAGCTGCAGAAATCATGGATAATGTGGTGAACAATGATGACAGTGGAGGCTGGTGGACTGCCGATGTTGTGCAACTATGTTTTGGATTTTATGATCAACGCGGTCCAAAACATGTAGGTATGCAAAGAGGAGCTGAGCCGGATTATAAGATGTATTTCACGCCGGCTGGTGCTAACTCAGACAATGGTGCAGGAGTGTTAGCTGAGCATGGTGATGGAAATTATTTTCATGAAGTATATGATCCAGACTATGTTTTCGAATTCAGAATGTCACTTGATTCAATACTGATTGATGATGATGTCAGATTAATTCCGACAGCTGGTATGCGCACGCCTTTTGAGCCAATGGTCTATGATAATGATGGAGATGGATTGGAGGCAATAATGGTATTATCACATACAAATGACGATAATGCACACCAGACATGCGAGGTCTGGTCCAATACCTGGATTGGTGGATCCTCGGTTGGCATTGGTGATGAAATCTTACCTCTGACCTATGCCTTGCATCCAAACTATCCCAATCCGTTTAACCCAGTAACAAATATCCAGTTTACTATTCCGGAACAAGCGGATGTGAAACTGCAGATATACAATGTGCTTGGTAGGCAGGTTGATGTATTGGTGAATGAAACGCTACCTATTGGACATCATAAGATTCTTTGGAATCCAAAGAATCTTTCATCCGGTGTCTATTTCTACAAACTGGAAGCTGGTTCATTTATGAAAACACGAAAAATGATTCTACTTAAGTAGCATCTCCTTATAGAAAACGGAGGAACAATATTGTTCCTCCGTTTTTTTTATTAATAACTAGCTATAAATTTTATACACATGTTTCACTATCTAAAAACAATCTCATTATGCCTAATAGTAGTAGTATCTTCACTGGTATTCGGCCAAACAACGGGCAAACTGACAGGTATCGTGACAGACCTGACTACTGGTGACCCTCTTCCTGGAGTGAATGTTATCATCGATGATACGCCTTACGGTACAGCTTCTGCTAATGATGGTAGATTCAACATCATCAATGTACCTCCAGGTATGTATTCCGTATCTGTAATGATGATAGGTTACAAAACGGTGAAAATAAATGAAGTGCGAGTCTCTATTAACCGCACGGTTACTCTGGATATTGAGATGGAGCAGACTATTATTGAGGGTGAGGTCGTTACTGTTGAAGTGGCCAGGCTTGCACAAAAGAAGGACCAGACGGGTACAATAAAAAATATTTCTGGAGATGAAATTAAAGCATTGCCGGTTGAGAGTGTAGGTAATGTAATCAATATGCAGGCTGGCGTTGTCAATGGGCATTTTCGTGGAGGCAGAAATACAGAAGTAACCTTTTTGATCGATGGTGTCCAAGTTGATGAAACTTTTGGTGGTTCCAGTGCAGCAGTGGAAATACAACCGGAAGCTGTGCAGGACCTGGAGGTAATCACTGGTACTTTCAATGCTGAATACGGGCGGGCCATGAGTGGTGTTGTTAATATAGTTACCCGGGATGGTGGACCAAAATTTGAAGGGTCTACATCTGCAGCACTTTCCTTTTACAATTCTGACAACACGGACATTTTTATTGGGCTGGCACCGGACCTCAACCAAAGCCAGGATCTGAAGTTCAGCTTGGGCGGTCCCATCTTGGGAGAAAAGATCACCTTTTTTACCAATGTGCGCATGCAGGACAATCGTGGTCACTTAAACGGCTACCGCATCTTCCAGGTGGATGATTACAGTAATTTTTATGCGGATACTCCTGCCCTTTGGTATTCCGAAAAAACCGGTGATAGTACTTACGTACCCATGAACACTAGTAATAATCAATCACTGTTGCTTAAGCTTGGATTTAACCTGATTAAAGGTATCCGGTTCTCCTTATTGAACTCGACGAGCAATGATGTTTGGTTTGGCTATGACCATGCATTTAAATACAATCCGGACGGGCGCACCGGCAGTTATAAAGAAACATCTTACAATGCCCTCCAGCTGAATCATATGATCACCCCGAAATTATTTTATGAGCTCAAAATGTCTTATATGGATAATTACACTGGGAATTATCTGTATAAAGATCCGCTTGATACAAATTATGTACATGGTAGATATCTGGAAAACTTTGGACCGGGGTTTTTCACTGGTGGTCAGCTGAAAAACCACAGCATGCTAACCATGATTGATAAAACTGTCAAGTTTGACCTGACTTGGCAGGCCAATCATCGCCATAGCATCAAGCTGGGTCTGCTTGATATTGCCCATGATGTAGATCAACAGTGGCATACAATACGAAACAAGTACGATGGTTTAGAAAACCAGGATTATCTTTATGAGCCTGAAATATTTGGAGATACCACTGTTTACGCTGATGTTTACAAGGTTAAGCCTAGGGAGTCTGCTGCTTACCTTCAGGACAAAATGGAATTTGATGATATGGTGATAAATATTGGTTTAAGGTATGATGTGTTTGACCCGGCCAGTAATTACCCATCGGACCGCAGGAACCCTGCTAACCAGCTGGTCTTGGGCGATACAATGACATCAACCTACCCCCAGGCACCGGTTATTGACCAAGTGAGTCCTCGGATCGGTTTTGCTTATCAGTTGGGCAACCAAGCCGTTCTGCACTTTAGTTACGGCCACTTTTTCCAGATGCCGCCCCTCTACGCCATGTACCAGAATCACAGCTTTTTGGTCAGCCCGAATGATTTTGGAACCACTATGGGCAATGTTCTTCTTAAACCAGAAAAAACAATCACTTACGAAGTTGGATTATGGCAGGAACTGACCCGCGGTATGAGCCTGGATGTGGCCCTCTTTTACAGAGATATTTATAATCTACTGAGTACTAAAATCATCTCTACCTATAACCAGATTGAATATGGTCTGTACAGCAACAAGGATTACGGCAATGCCCGTGGGTTGGAAATAAAACTTGATATGAGTTACGGGCCTGTTAAGGGTATGGTTAATTATACGCTGCAGTACACACGGGGCAATGCAGATAATCCAACACAAACGTTTTCTCGCGCCGGTAACAGCATGGACCCGGTGAACCGCTTTATTCCCATGAGCTGGGATCAGCGGCATACTATTAATGGTACAGTGATGTTTTCTGTGAAAAATTTTGGTGGTACAGTTACGGCTTATTACAATTCCGGTTCTCCATACACCTTCTCACCCCAGAGCGAAAGTGTACTTTCCAGGATTAATCTATATCCGAACAACGATTATAAACCGTCCACTTCCACTGTAGATGTTACACTATATTACAACTTTAAATTGGCAGGACGCTACCAAGGCAAAATTGATTTTACCATTTACAATCTTCTGGATCGCCTGAATGAGAATTGGGTCAATGGACAAACAGGACGGGCATATACAGCTGTGATACAAGAGACTGATCGCGCTGGCCACCGCAGTGATTTCAACGATTATGAAGACCGTATCCAAAACCCGTCTATGTATTCCGCACCGCGGATGGTGAAACTGGCAATAGGAATAAATTATTAACTGCAATGCGCTGTCTAACCACAATCGTTATCATTTTCCTCACTGCCCTTGGCCAAATAATGGGTCAGGGCAAGGAGTATGAAGGCCCCGAAGATCCTGCTGGAGATATTGCTGCTGAACGCGAAGGTTACATGACTGGGAACCGCGTATTTATTTATTTTCGTAATACAACGGAGCTGTCGGACTGGCCCAGGGTTAATGTTTCCAAATGGCCTAACAATCCCAATGGTTTAAAAATGACAGATGGAATTGGCTTGTTGGTAGGAGCCAAAGTATATATTGAGGATGACGGCGATGCAGTCACGCTGGATACGATTCCCTTGACAGAGCCTGCGGAAATTTATACCACAGACCACCACACGCTTTATTACCTGCAGACCAGTTACCGGGAAGAAATGGATATAGATCCTACCGGAACTGTAGAGTGGGGTTTTTATCCGGTATTTGGGTATTTCAATGAAACCGGAGAATATGTAGCACAGTCAAACCTTCCTGGGTCCTGGCCAAGTGGTGGCTGGCCCTCCACCGGTTTTGAGACCAAATGGCCCGAAGAATGGAACGGGCGCTTCGGACGAGGCGTAATCTATGCGGACCAGGAGAGCTATTTTGTGGTCAATGATGCCCAGGACCAGGAAAACCTGGGGCCAGAGGATAATGTAAAGTATTTTCCCAGGCCCAGTTACTACGTGGGTGACCTGAAACCTGATGTAACAATTCAGCCTGGTGTGCCCTGGGGCGGGCTTGGCCTACGTGTTGCTGTCCGGGGATTTCAATGGAATAACCCCCAAGCACGAGATGCAATCTTCTGGGAATATTCCATTGCCAATATTTCTGATTATGACCTGCGTGATGTTGCTTTTGGCTACTGGTTGGATAATGCTATTGGCGGGGACGGTGACGACGATCTGGGATACTTTAATAAGCAGGAGGATATGGCCTATTCCTGGGATATCAATGGCGTAGGCGCTGGCGGCCTGCCTACCGGTGTGATGGGATTTGCCTACTTGGAAAGTCCTGGCCTAGCCTATGACAACCAGGACAATGATGGTGATGGATTGGTAGATGAACAGCGGGACAACGAACCTACCGGCATTATTGGACCAACGGCTGGCATCACGGACCTGGAAGCATTTCTCGAATTTTATAGTCTGAATCTTGAAGATCTTAAGGAACACTGGGATGCAGATGAAGACCAGGACTGGGAAGACGGCGAGGACCTGGATGGCGATGGCATCTATCAAGTTTCTGAGAATTACGGCGATGATATTGGCATCGATGGTGTAGCACCCGGTGAATTAAATTATTATGGTCCGGATCTGGATGGATCCGAATGTAACCATATGCCCGATTTTCTGGAAGGTGTGGGCTGTGAACCCGATTTTAATACAACAGACGTTTCCGAATCGGATATGGTTGGTTTGACCTCATTTCGCATGTTTCCTATACCTAGCCACGCCCCTTCAAATACCACCACGTGGTTTAAAAATGATCAGGCCATGTGGGAAGTGATAGGCAAAGATTCTTTAGAAGAGTTTGAAGGAAATATATCCAATCTGGTGGAGGTATTTGCCTCTGGCCCGTTCCCGCTTTACCAAGGACGGGTGGAACGTATTTCCATGTCAGAACTGCATTCCTACGATCCGCTGACGGGATTGTCATCTCCTGATCATAGTGCCCCAGCGTTATTCGAGCTAAAACGCATTGTCCAAGTTATTTATGAAAAGGATTATCGTTTTGCCCAGCCGCCAAAGATGCCAACCCTGACCGCAACTGCCGGCGACGGTGAAGTGATTTTAACCTGGGATAATATGGCCGATACGAAAACACGTGATCCCTTCGTCGGCAATGTGAATGATTTTGAGGGTTACAAGGTTTACAGGGCTACAGATAAATACTTTTCCGATTCCGAAGTTATTACCGATGGTTATGGAACACCTATGTTCATGAAGCCAATATACCAGTGTGACTTACTTGATCAAGAATTTTATTTAGGAGAGCAGCACAACCCTGATCGATATGGTCGCAGCCATCAATGCCGAGGGTTTACAGATTTTGGTCTCGTAAACGGAATGGGATATAATTTAGGTTATGATGAAGGAATTACTCATATCTTTCGAGATAATACTGTCCAGAATGGCAGAACCTACTACTATGCCATAGTGGCCTATGATTACGGTGCTCCAGATATAGGACCTGGAATCTCTCCTTCTGAAAACAATGTTGTCATTGAACTAGATGAAGCGGAAGGGATACGTTCCATTGGGAAAAATGTAGCAATCGTGGTGCCCCACCAGCCTGCAGCCGGATATGTACCTCCGGAAATTCAAGTAGAAATTAACGAGCAACTATTTGGAACAGGTATCATTAACCCTCAGATAATTGCCAGCGGCAGTCTGCAACCGGAGCATGAATACCTGCTGACCTTCGGTATAGATACCATTGCAACGGTTAGCAATTATGATCGGGGCATTTTATATACCACCAATAGCTTCTCGGTCTATGATGCCACGGAAAATTATGAACTTGTTTATGAGGAGAATCCCGAAAATTATATTGGCAATAACCTTTTCTACAGGGATACCTTGGATTACTGGACATTGAACCCCTATGACGAAGTAGAAACGGATGTGTTTGCTGGCATACAACTTGCAATCCAACAGGATGTAGAGACAGCAACCTTTGATTACGGTAATTCCGGCTGGATCACGGGCAGTGGGTACTTGAACGTCATTCCTTCGATCTATGATGGTCCGTCCATCCCCTGGGACTATAAAATCATTTTTACCGGCGAAGATTCGGTCTATGTTGGCGTTATCACCAATAAGTCAGGTGTGCGCGATGAGTTGGGAAATTCTATTTCCAGGAATGATGTGATTGTTGCCCCGGCACTTGATTTCTATGTTGTAAATGAATCCTTTGGCGATCTGGAACTAATGGACATGATTGTCCAGGATATGAATGATAATGATACATTTGAATTATTTGAAGACCGCATCCTTGTAGGCGCTCCCACTGTGACCCGTTGGCAAGCTACGGCATTTGTGCTTGATTTTAGTTATTTTGATGAAAGTACCTATCCCAACGCAGGTGATGTTTACGCACTGTCCTGGAAAAGACCATTTTTCGCCACAGATTCAATCCATTTTTCCGTTTTTGAGGCTGACTCCGTGGATGTGAAAATATTAAAAAGTGATATGGAAGAAATTAAAGTCGTGCCCAATCCTTATGTAATGACGAATATGATGGAAGATGCAGTATCCAATCCATTCTTAAACCAGCGCCGCAAACTGATGTTTACCCATATCCCCGCAGAGTGTACAATTCATATTTTTACTGTCAGTGGTGTATTGGTTGATAAACTTGAAGTAGATAATGAACCTGACAATGGGATTGTGCACTGGGACATGTTAACCAGGGAAGGTTTGGAAATAGCAGCAGGTATGTATCTTTATCACATCGAATCCAATGTATCTGGCGATGCAAAGACTGGCAAATTCGCGGTGATCAAATGAAATTATATAAGTTTATTATCATTCTAACTTTTTTATCTCATGCTGCCTTTTCTGATGATATTCATCGTTATGGTACTACAGCAGCAAACTTTCTTGAAATTGGTATAGGTAGTGCTTCTGGTGGAATGGGAGAGGCCTATGTGGCGGTTGCTAATGATCTGTCCGCTGTTTACTGGAATCCGGCCGGGCTGTCTTCTCTTAAGGGGGTTGGTATCCAATTTATGATTCAGCCCTGGGTAGTAAATATTAATACAATATTTGCTGCTGGCGCTGTCAATGTACCCAGGATTGGAACGTTTGCCCTGTCCTTAACGCAAATAGGTTACGGCCAGATGGATGTAACTACACTGGCCTACCAGGAGGGTACGGGTGAACAATACACTGCCAATGAACTAGCACTAACATTTTCTTTTAGCCGGCGACTGGTCCCCTGGTTTTCTTTTGGAACCAATGCAAAATTGGTCCAATCCAACATCTGGCATGCCTCTGCCAATGCCGTTGCCCTTGATTTAGGTGTGCTGGTCAATACGCATTTTTTTAGTGTAACAGGTGAAAAAGCAGACGGAATGGTAATTGGCATGAGCATTTCCAACTACGGCACACGGATGAAATATGATGGCATAGATTTGTATCAGCCTATTGATATATCGGAATATGAAGAAGGTAACTATGGAGATGTAGCAGGACAATTTCGGACGCAAGAATGGGAACTTCCACTGCTGTTTAGAATTGGTGTAGCCGTTAAACCAATTGTATCAAATTTTGCCACGCTGACCCTTGCCGCAGATGCCCTTCATCCAAACAATAATACAGAATCAATCAATATTGGTTTCGCTTTCAAGTTTAAGTTTCCGGGGAATGGCGCAATTGTTTTTCGCGGCGGCCAGAAAGCATTGTATATGGATGAACCTCAATTTGGGCTGACGGGCGGCTTGGGATTAGAGTGGAATTTTCTCAATAATAGAAAAATAGTCGTGGACTATGCGTATAAGACAGTGGGCATTTTAGGAAATGTCCATGCCACGACCATCGGTTTGAATTTCTAATTTTATTAAAAATCATTCTATATTGAATGATTTAGACTGAAATGGGCTTAACATATTTTTTTAAAATTAATAACTAAAATTAATTTTCATTTCAATTTACTACCAATTTTCATTGCTTTCATTTCGACTTCTACCCTATTATGCCAGACCCGAGGGGCTGAATACCGCACACTAGATAGCTACACTTACGGTCGCTTTGAGACTAGTGTTAAACCTGCCCAAGGAGATGGTATAACATCATCATTTTTTACGTATGATGATCCGGCAGATCCCTGGGGCGAGATTGACTATGAATGGTTGGGTCTTTTTGACCACACAATTGATTTAAATACAATTACTACAGGTCAAGCCAGCCACATCCGCCAGCATTATGTATCTTTTAATCCGCACCTTGATTTTCACGAGTATGCATTTGAATGGACTCCGGAATATGTAGCCTGGTTTATTGACGGTGAAGAAATATTTCGCCAATCAGAATCCCATATAACTGAAATGGATTCAGCTCAAAAATTAATGATGAATTTATGGCAGCCTGTTTACGCAGACTGGGTGGGAACATTTGATGATCGCATTTTACCCAGATTCAGCTACTATGACTGGGTAAAATATTACGAGTATACTCCTGATGTAGGTGATTATGGAACGGACAACAATTTTACATTGGAATGGGCAGATGACTTTTCCGATTTTGATCAAACTCGTTGGGAAAAAAGTGATAATCATACATGGGGTGGAAACCAATCTATACTGATTGAAGAAAATGCAGTCTTTGTTGATGGTATGCTAATCTTGTGTATGACTGATGACAATCACATTGGATTCGTTGATGTAAATCCGCCTGCACTGTTATGGGCCCGGCAAATTGGATCTATGGTTATGGGCAGATTCAGTGAAGAAATAAACCCGACCGGAGCCACTCCAGAACATTTTGGTGTCACCGGGGTCGTCATTGATTCTGTCCGGCTTGCTCCCGACCAACGAACCGTTTTTATTTATATCGATAGTGATAGTATTGCGGAGGGCACAAACCTGGCGGCCTTACAAATTTCTGATGATAATCCGACACCCAATACATTAATGGCCCAAGCCGTGCAAATTCATTTACCCGTGCCAGTAATGTTTCCTTTAAAGATCAACAACGGCGGAGCGGTTTATGCTGATTATCTAGCGGATCAGGAATGGGGTCCGGATGTTGAATACGGTTTTAAGGATGGAAATTTTGTAAGTGTATCAGATCCAATTGATAATACTACAGATGACTCATTATATCAAACTTGCCTGAACCGCACTGCAGCTTACAAAGTAAGAGTGCCGAATGGGATATATACTGTTACATTAAAACTATCGGAAAATTATTATTCTACTGTTGATTCAAGAACGTATGATCTAGTATTGGAAGATAGTCTGATTTTTGAAAATTTAGATGTTTTTTCGTTAGCGGGAATGCATTACGCCTATGATTTAACAATCAATAATGTAACTGTACATGATCAACAGCTTGATTTTTATTTTTCCAGCAGGATTTATGGTCTTGGTTATGTAACCGCTGGTCCATTTATTAATGGGATGGTTGTAGAACAAGATTCAATATTTTCCCTTACAACTCTGCAAGGTGATTATTATATGCCCGACAATATTCGGATTAACTCCTGTTTCCCAAACCCTTTTAATCCATCGGTTACCATCAATTACGAAATTGCTTTTCCCAGTGATATTACATTAAAGATATATGCAGTAAACGGAGCACAGGTCTTTGAAAATTCATTTGATCAACAAGCGATGGGACAACACGAATTTCGCTGGCAGCCAGAAAATCATATCTCAAGTGGCATATATATTTTTTCGATCGCTTCAAATCATAGTATAGTAAACAGAAAACTGGTTTACATTAAGTAACCAGCTGAAGAAAATGTTAGCATAAAGACACTTTTACATAAGAAAATAAATTATGTTACGTATGTATCGCCTTCTGAATTTGATTATTATTTTCGGATTATTCAGTTGTTCTGGTCGTGTACCTGAAAATAATTTAGATATTTTAGCAAAAGTCGGTGACAGGATCATTACTAAACAAGATTTTATCCGCCGGGCTGAATACTCTATTCGGCCTTTGTACTGTAGACAGGCCAACTACATTCATAAAAAAATCATACTGAATTCACTGATTGCTGAAAAGCTGTTAGCCCTGGAAGCCGAAAAAGCCAAAGTGGATTTATTAGATAATCCCCTTTTTCAATCTTTCGTTCTAGGCCGCAGTGAACAAGCTATGCGACAACTGCATTACTATGATGAATTTTATAAACAGGTCGAACTGGATTCTGCGGCTGTATTGAATGCTTATAAATTAGCAGGCAGGACAGTAGATATTACATTTATTAATTTGCCCGATCTGAACTCAGCCAATACCATTAAGAATCTGGTTATGGAAGGAATATCCCTGGATTCAGCATACACGATGATTTGGGGTCAACATACCCCGCCCAAAAGACAATTGAATTGGTTTGATAAGGAATCAGTGGATTTACATAAAGCTATTTTTAATCCTGATGTTACAAAAGGTTCTATCATAGGTCCATTAGTCCCAGATAATAAAACTTTTCTATTGCTTCAGGTAAATGGCTGGACTGACAGGCCTGCTATTACTGAATCAGAAAAATCTTTAAGAATTACTGATGTTCGTAAAAGATTACGTGAAAATGATGCAGAACAAAAATACAAGGAATGGGTACACAACATTATGACTGGAAAACAACTAGAGTTGAACCCAAATGTTTTTCCAGCTTACGCAGAAAAAGTGACGGATATTTACCTGCAGTCTGATTCAGTCAAACAAGCCCAATACGGCAAATTTTTATGGGACGATCCAGAATTGGATTTCATTCGTGATAGTCTAACTAGTGCACCATTGGAATCATTTGTAGAAACAGATATTTTTTTTCATGTAGATAATGTTTCATGGACCATCCAGGAGTTTCATCAAGAAATCAGAAAACACCCGCTTGTTTTCAGGAAAAAGAAAATGAATCGCGGTGAGTTTCAGGAGCAGCTGAAGTTCGCCATTGCAGACTTGGTTCGGAATATTGAAATTACAAAAGATTGCTATGAAAATAAATATGAGCAATCTTCTACTGTTAAACTAAATAGAGAATTGTGGTATGATTCCTCTATCGCTCGATATTACCGGAGCATTTTGTTTAAGGAAATGGGGGTTTTATATGATGATCCTGAAAATGTTGCAATAAGAATGAACCCGATTGTGGATTCTCTCCAGACAACATATTCTGACCAGATAGAGATTGATACGGATTTATTTGAATCAATTGAATTAACCAGTATTGATATGACTGTTATTCAGCATGGAGTACCGTTTCCCAAGGTTGTACCTCCTTTTCCGGTATTTACAAATGATAATAAATTAGATTATGGTCATAGAAAGGAATTTTAGATAATGATATCTAGATTTTTGCTTTTCAGTTTCATTTCCGCTATGCTTTTAGCCAAACCCTACCGCGGTGGGGAACTGCGAACAATCGAAAGTTTTCAATATGGAAGATTTGAAGTCCGCATGAAGTCAGCACCAGGCAGTGGAGTCATCAGCTCCTTTTTTACATTTCATGATTATTGGTCTGAAGGTCATACCAGCTCAGTTTATTGGAATGAGATCGATTTAGAATGGCTAGGACGCTATGATGATAAGGTACACACAAATTTAATTATTCATGACCAGTGGGATTTACCGGATTTATCAGACTTAACGTTTAATCCCCATGAGGATTTCCATACCTACGCATTTGAATGGACATCAGAATACATTGCCTTTTTTGTTGATGACCAACTAATCAGGTGGGTGGACAATTTTTATATAGAATCAATGTATCGTGAACAAAAGATCATGATGAATATTTGGCAGTCAACCAGTGTAGAATGGGCAGGCTCGTTTTCTGCAAGTACACTGCCAACGTATGCTTTTTATGACTGGGTTAAATATTACCTTTGGGTTGATGGAACTGGAAATGCCGGTACAAATAATGATTTCATTCTGTTGTGGGAAGATAATTTTGACAGCTGGGATACAAATCGTTGGGAAAAAGCAACTCACACATGGGACGGAAACAATGCTGATTTCATCCATAATAATGTAGTGTTTATGTCTGGATATATGATATTGTGCTTAACGGTACCAAGTGCCACTGGATACAACGGAGACCCACTATCGGTTAGTGAAATAGAACTGCCTCAAACGTTTCAGATGCATAATGCCTATCCCATTCCGTTTAATGGTGAAGTGGTGATCCCTATCTCCCTGGAACAGTCACAGCCCCTTAAAATGGATATATATAATAGTAGTGGTACATATATTAAAACCTTGAAGAATGGAATGGCAAATGCCGGTAAAACTATGATAAAATGGAATGGATTGACAGATAATGGCCGCAATGCCCCCAGCGGTGTTTATTTTGTTCGCTGTACCTCTGCTGACCAAATCATTACTCAGAAAATTTTACTTATGAAATGAAAAATGTGACCAATAAAATTAATTTACTTTTTATTTCCACAGTAATGGTGAATGGTTGCAATGAAACGATTGCAAGTAATAATGATAATACAAATCAAACACAGGTTAATGAATGGCAATTAATTTGGGCAGATGAATTTGACAATGATATATTGGATGAAGAAAAATGGAATATTATGCTATGGCGCCCAGGTCAGGTCAATAATGAATTACAGGCTTATACAGCAGAGGAAAATAACATTTTTATAGAAAATGGAAATTTGGAAATACAAGCATTGTACCAACCCGGATTTACTGGCACGGATAATTCAGGCAATGAATACACAGCCGATTATACATCAGGACGATTAAATACTGCCGGGAAGTCAGAATGGACCTATGGCAGATTTGAGATCAGAGCCAAACTACCCGATGGTCGTGGTTCCTGGCCGGCGATTTGGATGCTAGGAAGCTCTATCTCAACAA
>Ga0208638_1000886_pt1 | contig 18209 bp, 13 predicted proteins | sample ETNtaG_34_FD_185753 | JGI IMG/M metagenome (GOLD analysis project Ga0208638, IMG submission 185753) | Marine microbial and viral communities from oxygen minimum zone, Eastern Pacific Ocean - ETNP201306SV51 (SPAdes) (version 2) | ecosystem: Environmental > Aquatic > Marine > Oceanic ...
AATTATAAAAACAACATGCCCCATCAAAATCTAACTCTTTTCCAAGGAGATGTTATGAACATTCATTTGCAAGATGAATTTTTTGATATTTCTTTGTGTTTAGGCACTCTCCAGCACACCCCTGATTCTGTTGAAAGCATAAGAGAATTAACTAGGGTTTTAAAAAAAAGTGGGAAACTAGTGATTGATCACTATAAATTTCATCCAGGGAACTACCTTTCTTTATATCTATTTTATTGGTTTTTTATCAAAAGACTAAAACCTCAAAACCAGCTAAAAGTTACAGATTTTTTAACTAAAATCTTTTTCCCTGTCCATTGGTATTTTAAGGACAACTCATTGTTGCAATTTCTTCTTAGAAGAATTTCTCCTATAGCTTTTTATTACGGTATGTTTGATTTAACCAAACAACAACACTATGAGTTTTCTAGGCTTGATACGCATGATAAAAATACAGATCACTACAAGAGACATCTTACAGAAAGGGGGTTAAATAAATTAATGGCAAGGTTTAACTTTCAACAATATGAAATAAACCATAGAGGGAACGGCCTTGAATGTATTGCCATAAAATGAGGGTAGTAAGAAACCCTTTCCAAAAGGCATTTAGATAAAGACCATTTAGATATTGAGTTTTAAAAGTGCATTAAAAGACTTCGAAGCAGTCATAAGTGAATCCGGTGGATGATCATGCTCCACATAGTAGTGCTCCAGACCAGATAATTTCTTGAGTTGAAATATTTCCTCAAAATCAATAATACCTTCTCCAACATCCTTCATTGAACCATCATTAGCCATGTCTTTAATATGCCAAAGTGGAAATCTATTAGGATATTTTTTAATGTATCCAAGCGGATCTTCTCCTGCTTTAATTATCCAATAAAGATCAAGTTCGAATGAAACAAGATCATTATCCGTTCCTTCTAACAGTAAATCCATTGGTCGAATACCATCTATAACTTCAAATTCGAAATCATGATTATGGTAAGCAAACTTTAATCCAGCTCCCTGACATTGTTCTCCAAATTTATTAAAGAGCTCAATGTATTCCCTGTACTTATTTAATGAGCGTTGATGAGGCATTATCCAAGGTATTACAATGTATTCATGGCCGATTGTGAGAGCGGCATCTATTATTTGATTGGGCGAGTTTTGAATAAATTGAAGAGGAACATGTGTGGATGGAGATGCCAACCCTTCACCGGATAGAATAGTACGAATTTCTTCCGGTGAATGATCAAAATAACCTGCAAACTCAACCTCCTTGTAGCCTATAGCTGCAAGGTGCTGAAGAGTATTGCTTAAATCGACAGCCATATGATCACGAACTGTATACAATTGAATGCCTATCCTATCTTTGCTTATTGATCGACCTCTAGATACGTTTCCATTGGCTTTATCACATCCATACAGAAACACAGTCCCAGCTATTGCAAGCAGAAAATCACGTCTCAATATGATTTGATTTTGATTTTTGCATTTCATATTGTTCCTTCTGTTAATAGTTGCACAGCATATGCTGAAGCTCTTGCTGTTAAAGCCATATAGGTGAGCGATGGATTTTGGCAAGCAGACGAAGTCATAGCAGAGCCATCAGTTACAAAAAGATTTGATACATCATGAGTTTGATTGAATTTATTTAGTACCGAGCTGCTCGGATTATGGCCCATTCGAGCTGTACCCATCTCATGGATAGCAAGCCCTGGAGGAGCATCTTCATTGTATTTTTGTATGTTGATTATTCCAGCAGCACTTAACATAGCTTCCGCATCATCAGACATGGCATCAAGCATTTTTAATTCATTGTCACGAAGTTCGCATTCTATATTCAATAATGGTATTCCCCATTGATCCTGCTTGTTTTTATCCAAAAGCACACGATTTCTTTTATCAGGAAGCATTTCACCAAACCCACCGAGATTGAATTGCCAAGAACCAGGTACTCTTAGTTTTTCTTTTAATTCAAGACCGATACCTTGCATATTCAAACCGCGTCTCCAGTTAGGTCTTGAGGCGCCCCCTTGGAAACCGTAACCACGTAGAAAACGATCATCCTTCTCGGTCACATTCCTAAATCTTGGAATATAAATCCCATTAGGTCTTCTACCCGAATAATAGTGTTCTTGAAACCCAGGATGTTCACCATGGGCCCCTGACATAAAAATATGGTCCATAAGATAATGCCCCAGGGTGCCACTGGAATTAGCAATTCCGTTTGGAAAACTCTCGGATAGCGAATTCATCATGATTTGGGTGGAGCCTAATGTAGAAGCACAGAGAAATATTATGCGTCCAGAATACTGGTGAAAGTCTTTAGTATTTGCATCAATAATTTTAACTCCGGTAGCTCGTTTTGAGACATGGTCATAAGTCACACTATGGACAATTGCATCAGTGACAGTAGTTAAATTACTTGTGCGTCGTGCGGCAGGTAGTGTTGCGGAAAGTGAACTGAAGGATGCGCCGAATGAACACCCCTTTTCACACTCATTGCGATACTGACACTGACCGCGACCTAGCTCAAGATGTTCTTTAGTTGGTTCCGTAATATTGGCACAACGTCCTATAATCATCTTACGTGTTGGAAAGGCTTTTTCTATTTTTTGTTTTGCCTCAGCTTCAACGCAATTCAATTTCATTGGAGGTAAAAATTTTCCATCTGGTAATTGCTCTAACCCTTCTAAGGAGCCACTGATACCTGCAAACTTTTCAACATGGTCATACCATGGAGCAATATCTTGATAACGAATGGGCCAATCAATCCCATGGCCATCAGTTTTGTTGGCTCTGAAATCGATTTCACTCCACCGGTAAGTCTGTCTAGCCCAGAGTTGTGATCTACCACCCAGTTGGTAACCTCTAATCCAACTAAATGGCTTCTCTTTAGGATGAATATATTGATGTATCCGATCGTTAACAAAGAATTTCTTGGTGGCGCCTTCTAAGGCATAACAGTCTTTTTGAACAAAATAATCCCGATTCGCTTCTGCTTCTGGAATACGGCCTGCGAGCGGCATTTCCCATGGGGCCTTGCCTTCTCCGCTATAATCCTTTCTATGAGTTATGTGTGGACCTCTCTCCACAAGAAGTACTTTTAAACCTCTCTCAGTAAGCTCTTTTGCCGCCCATCCCCCTGAGATTCCAGAACCCACGACTATGGCATCAAACTCAGGTGACATATTACTCGACATTAATCATTTCCTAATAAACTTAGGTTGACCAACTGCGGCCTACCTCGCTGAATGGGATGCAGTCTCTATAACCACCGGGGATGCGATCATATCGTAATTCAACAGAAGCGCCCTCTTCTGATGAATAATAGCCAAAAACAACCAAAGCTTTAAACTCTCCAAAAAAAATATCAGTGCCGTTATCGGAAAATGATTCCTTGTCCAACACTTCAAGTAATTTTATTTGCTGTGTTCTATTAGCATCGGCAAATGTTTTACCAGTCATGGCCATACTACGACGATCAATATTATTAAAATTATCGAGAAAACGAAGCTGTGTATCAGCTGCTGCCCACCCGTCCAACATAACATCAATAAATTGATGTACATTGGCAGTTAATGCTCCTGGGGTATCGGATTCTGGGATGATCAAATCAACTAAGCGTTTGTTCATTTGAAAATGATGCTTGCCGAGAAATTTTGGTATGTAATTTGCACTCATTGCAGCCACATCACTGATTAAAGGGCTGATTTGGGCAACAGATATGCTTCCACCTAAAAGCAACACTGCATTTCTAATTGCCTTTCTCCTTGTGAGTGATATTGAATTTAATTTTATGTTTTTGTCCATATTTAAATTAACAGTATCAACCGAAGCGCTGCACAATAATATCTGCGATAGCTCGCTTTTCGTCATTATTCTCTGGCCAACATTCTAGGCCAATCGGTCCTTTATAGCCTATTTCTTCAATGGCATTGAAAATAAAATTATAATTCAATTCTCCAGACCCAGGTTGATGGCGCCCTGGAATATCAGCGACTTGTATATAGCCAACTTGGTCTATCCCAGCATAAAGATTTTCCACTATATTGCCTTCGGTCAATTGCATGTGGTAAAGGTCCCAGTTAATTTTAATAAAAGACGAATCAATTTCCCTGCAGATTTTTAACGCATCCGCTGATCCATTTAAAAAATGTCCCTGATGGTTAACTGGATTGAAAGGCTCCAGTATTAACATCTTTTTAGCATCCTCCAAAATAGGAGCTGCTTTTTCCAGAGCTAGAGACAAATTTGCAAGGCTTTTCGCTTGCGGTATGGTTTTCAGTATTTGGTGTCCAACTACGGTAAACATTGGTGCATTTAATTGATGGGCTATTTCAGTAACGCGTTTCATTGTTTCAATGAAATCATTGTGATTACTAGTATCGGCAAGACTGGGTCCGCCCCAGCCTGTGAATTGAACAATATTTAGATCCAGTTTTCTGGCCAATGCGGCAACAGCATTCATGTTTCTGTTATTTTTGTTGTGTTCCCAAAATTCTACCGAACTGAATCCTACCTGTGCGGCTCTCTCAAATCGCTGCATAAATTCAAGATCGGTCCACCAAGATTCCATATTACAAGCCAAGCCTTCTAACAATTGCCGAGATTGCTGTTGAGAAGATTGACCTGCATAAAGATTGGAAGTGGTCGCTAGTGTACCCAGTACTGCAATTAGTTCTCTTCGTGTTATAGACATTTTAAAACCAAACTTTATAAGCCTTAGATGAACCATAGCCAATGGTTCAGTTTGTGACAATCAAATTGTTAACTAATATCTTAAAAACTTCTTTTAATAGATTCAAATGAGGTAGGATTAATGCTCATCATTTGATGAAAATCTTCTAACTTAATTTCATACAACAAGAATTCGATAAAAATATGAGCCCGATTAATAAAAACCGTCTTTTTATTGCCAGTTGCACCTCCTTGGCGCTAACCGCAATGACATTTGCGATTCGGGCACGATTGGAAACAGTATTTGGACCGGCAGGGGTTGGTTTAACATTGGAGCAAATTGGCTATGCTTTTATGCCTGCATTTTGGGGATTTACCCTAGCGATGATTGTCGGTGGACCCATCGTAGATTATCTTGGTATGAAAAAAGTTATGTGGCTAGCTTTTATCCTGCATGCATTCGGAATTATCTTTACATTAGCCGCTACTGATTTCTCATCACTTTTTGCAGCAACCATCCTCATGGGATTGGGCAACGGTATGGTCGAAGCCGTCTGCAACCCTATGGTGGCAAGTATGTATCCCACCCAAAAAACTAAAATGCTAAATCGTTTTCATTTATGGTGGCCTGCAGGAATTGTTATTGGCTCAATCATTGGATACTTAATAATGGATGTCGGAGGTCTAGGTTGGCAAGTGATGGTGGCATCTCTTTTTATCCCTCTGGTAGGGTATGGCTACCTAATTATAGGCCAAACATTTCCTTTAACTGAGCGGGTAGAAATGGGGATCAGCACAAAGGCAGCTCTAAAAAGCCTCCTTACGCCACTTTATCTGTTTATTGCCGTTTGTATGTTACTTTCGGCTACAACGGAATTAGGAACAACACAACGCATCGAATCACTACTAAGAGAAACAGGAGTCAATGCACTCCTTGTACTCGCATTTATTAATGGTCTGATGGTGATTGGTCGATATTTTGCAGGTCCAATTTCAAAAAAAATAAGCACGACTGGCATGTTGTGGTTCTCAGCATTGTTTTCGTTTATCGGATTGCAACTTCTGGCTAATGCATCGGGTATGTTTGTTTTTATTGCTGCCGGTGTTTTTGCCATAGGAATAACTTTTTTCTGGCCAACCACTATTGCATTTATTTCAGAAAACATACCTGAAAGTGGGGCTTTTGGGCTTTCAATTATGGGGGGGCTTGGCAACTTGTCGGTTTCAATCGTGCTGCCAGTGATGGGGCGATTTCTTGATAATTCAAACGGAATGCAAGTCATCCAGACAATGAGCGCTCTGCCGGCTATATTGTTCGTTTTTTATGGTGCACTATATTTTTATCGAAAAAAGTACAACCAAACCTAAGCGAAAATGAAAACTGCTTGGCCTACAGCAAACAGACAATAAACCACAAATTGTTGATCATGGTGGATGGTTGGTTTTAAGACAGCTGGCTTTGTGTTTGAGAGCCTTACAAGTTTACCCAAACCGAACCTTCGTTGCTTGAATGAACGACTGCTTCTATAAAATTTACACCAGCTTTGCCGTCCTCAGCTGTAGGAAAACTTACACTTTGATCTACAGTCTCACCATTGCGAGCAGCAAAAATTGCATGTGCAATTTCACTATAAATTGTTGCGAAACCCTCTAAATATCCTTCAGGATGACCTGCAGGGACTCTTGTTATGCGTGATGCTTCATTAGTAACGCTCGCACTGTCTCGAGTGATTTTTCGTGATGGCTGATTTAAAGGAGAAAAAATTAATTCATTGGGTTCTTCTTGCCTCCAACTCAGTCCGCCTTGTTCACCAAAAATTCTAAGTTTTAAATTATTTTCATTACCAATCGCAACTTGACTCGCCCAAATAATACCTCTGGCATTTCCTTTAAATCGTAATAAAACGTTGGCATTATCATCTAGCTTTCGTCCATCACCAAATATTGAAATATCGGCACACAAAGCCTCCGGCTCTAATCCACTTACAAAACAAGCTAAATGAAATGCATGTGTCCCAATATCACCAATGCAACCACCCAATCCTGATTGTAAAGGATCAGTTCGCCACAAAGCTTGTTTGTGGCCTTCTTTTTCAATTGACTCTGCTAGCCAATCCTGAGCATATTCACATTGTACGACTCTAATTGCTCCAATCTCACCATTCTCAATCATCGCTCTTGCATGTCTTACCATTGGATGACCGCTGTAATTATAAGTAACGGCAAAAATCAAGTTATGCTGATTTGCAAGTTTAACTAATTCATCAGCTTCATGAGTGGTCACTGTCATTGGTTTATCACAAATGACATGAAAATCCTCTTGGAGAAATCTTTTTGCGATTGGAAAATGCAAATCATTGGGCGTAACAATTGACACCGCTTCAATTCGATCATCTCGGCTTGATTCGCCTTTAATCATTGCCTCATAGTTTTTATACGATCTATCTTTTTCCAAACCTAATTCAGAACCCGAAATTTGAGACCGTTCCGGTTCGGACGATAAGGCACCTGCACAAAAGAGAAAGTTGTTATCGAGACGGGCAGCAATACGATGTACTTCACCAATGAAGGATTCCTGACCTCCTCCGACCATTCCCAATCGAATTGGATCTTTCTTTTCTATATCAGCCATGTTGTTTAAGGCAAGCCCAGCAAACTTTTATTAACTTTTTTATCGCTATCCGATCCTGCGAAATCATCGAAAGCTTTATCTGTAACACGAATAATTTGATTACGAATAAATGCTGCGCCTTCTTTTGCGCCATCTTCAGGATGCTTTAAACAGCATTCCCATTCCAGAACTGCCCACCCTTGAAAGTCGTATTGAGCGAATTTAGAGAAAATGCTATTAAAATCAATTTGACCATCGCCCAAAGAGCGAAATCGACCTGCCCTATCGAGCCATGATTGATAACCTCCATAGACACCTTGACGTCCTGTTGGATTCAACTCTGCATCTTTGACGTGAAACATTTTGATCCGTTCGTGATAAATATCAATGTGCTGAAGATAATCCAGTGCTTGTAACATATAGTGACTTGGATCGTATAGCATCTGACATCGATCATGGTTATCAACACGCTCTAGAAACATCTCAAATGTAACACCATCATGTAAATCTTCACCCGGATGTATCTCATAACATAGATTGACTCCAGCATCATCAAAGGCATTGAGTATGGGCAACCACCGCTTGGCCAATTCGTCAAAAGCAGTCTCTATGAGTCCCGCTGGGCGTTGAGGCCAGGGATAAAAATATGGCCAAGCCAAGGCACCAGAAAAAGTGGCATGTTCAGTTAAGCCTAGATTCTCAGATGCTTTTGCTGCAAGTAGCATTTGACTAACTGCCCATTGCTGCCTTGATTCTGGATTACCGCGAACTTCAGGAACTGCAAAAGAATCAAAAAGAACATCGTACGCAGGATGAACTGCTACCAGTTGCCCCTGGGTATGTGTAGATAACTCCGTAATAACCAAACCATAATTATCTAATGTTTCGTGAATTTCAGTACAATATAGCTGGCTATTTGCTGCTTTTTCAAGATCAAAGAGACGACTATCCCAACTTGGAATTTGAACGCCTTTAAATCCAAGATCTGCAGCCCATTTTGCTATGTTATCTAGAGTATTAAATGGGGGTTCATCTCCAGCAAACTGAGCCAAAAATATGGCTGGTCCTTTAATTGTTTTCATCACTCTTTTCCAAATTATTGTTGGTTTATAGATTCATAATCATCACAACAAACTTCATACTCATTATTATACTCACAAACTAAAACATAGCCTCCGGCACTAGTCATGCAAAAAATGGAAAAATTGCCAAAAAAGACACTAAGGCTGCGTTCTGGTTTTTAATATTTCACCACTTATAGTCTTGAATTACCCATGTCAAAAGGGCTTTTTGAAACTCTTTGACTCTATAAGAATGCTCTGAAAAATCATTATGAATGAAAACAACAATATAATCCTTTCCTGAAAGCCCTTTTACATACCCTGCCATACCAGTCACACCATCCAAAGTGCCAGTTTTTAAATGGGCTCTTTGTTTAACGGGGAATTTACGAAACCGTTTTTTCATTGTACCGTCAATTCCTGTAATGGGAAGGGAGGAGATCAACTCAGCTCTCAATGGATGCTCATAGATTTTCGCTAGCAATTGCATCAATGTTTCACCTCTAATAACAGTTTCTCTAGAAAGACCTGAGCCGTTGTCAATAAATTGACCTTGGAAGTCAATGCCATATTTATCTAGCATCGCGTTAATTCTTAAACGAGAAAGTTCTAATGTCGCTGTTTGATCAGATTGGTAATTGCCAAGGGAAAGAAATATCTGACGGCTCATAAAATTATTACTCTGTTTATTGGTGTGTCGAATAATGTCTACCAAAGGAGGTGATGTGTGGACCAATAATGGTACTTCAGATTCGCCAATTTTTTCACGGTCTATAATATAACCAAGGAGTTCTCCTCCACTTTGTTTCCAGAGATCAGAGAACATGCCATGGAAATAATGATTGGTATTTGTTACAGCGATTTCATGTTCAATTTTTGAGCAACTAATTGGAAACACACCCTCAGCAATAATGGTCATTGTTTGATCAGTTTGCGTTTCGTTAAAAACAACGGAATCTGTAAAATCTGAGCATTGTCCCTTACCAAGCTGCAGTTGGTTATCAATCACTACACCACTGGGCAAGGTATCAAAATAAAAATCCACAGATCCTGTATTGACGTTTGGAACTAATTGAAAATCAACTCTATTAAAATTTACCGTCAATGCAGAAGGTAATTGGTTATATGGTCGTAAAGGATCATCATCAAAATCTCCTGGGTGGGATAGATTGGCCTCAAAATAGTGCTGGTCAACCTGAAGGCCCGTTTCGATTCTCTCAAGACCTAGATTTCTAAGTTGATTTACTACAGACCAAAGATTCTTTTCAGTTAGGTACGGATCTCCTTCTCCTTTGAACAATAAGTAATTAACTGTCGCATCAGATATTGAATCGGAAGCATAAATCTTAGTATTCCATTGAAAATCAGGACCCAGATAATCCAAAGCAATAAACGTTGTGAACAACTTTGTCAAAGATGCTGGACTCCTTAAGGTCTTTGGATTCAAAGAAACAATTGATTCATTGGAATCAACTTCTTGCACAATGACTGTCAATGTCTCTGGTGGAATAGTCTGCTCAGTTAGGATACTTACCAAGCTTTTCGGTAAACCTTGTTGCACGGAAGAAGCATGTCCATCAATCCAAGACATACTCAACAGCATGACGAACAATAAGCTACTTATACTGACAATGGTATTTCTATATAGCGTCACTAAAAAAGGATTTTTATTGATAGTTTTTTTGGAGCTTCAATAATTCCTCGGAGCCAGGACACAAGTCTTCAAAAGCAAGTTGATTGATCGGGGTTTCAATTGTATTTTCATTTTCAATAAAATCGGCCTGGCTCTCATCAATATAGAGTAGACCCGTCAGTATTTCACCTTTCTCGCTCGATTCTCGAATGCCTCTAAGGACAGCATTTCGGTCTATAGGACTGTAGTCTCTAGCGACCTTGGTAAGGATAACCTTACCCCCTTCATGCAAATCGACTTCGATAGAAGATCCTGCTGAGTAGTTCACCTTAACCTCACTTAGAGGGGGAACATAATCAGCATAAACTGCTTCTTGTTTATGTTCTCTTGTGTGCAAATAACTTTTGGTTGAGCCTACATGATCATTGTATGTAACACACGGGGATATCACATCGATCAAAGCAAAACCTCTGTGCATTAAGCCTGCTTTAAGTATGGGCACTAACTGTTCCTTATCACCTGAAAAACTTCGAGCAACCAAAGAAGCACCCATTGAAATTGCCACCCGACATGGATCAATGGGCATCTGCAGATTAGGAGTTCCTTTCTTAGCCGTGGAACCAATATCTGCAGAGGCTGAAAACTGCCCCTTGGTCAGTCCATAGACACCATTGTTTTCTAAAATGTAAAGCATATTCAGATTGCGTCTAATCGCATGTGAAAATTGCCCTATACCTATGGAAAGTGTATCGCCATCTCCTGAAACACCAATGTAATGAAGTTCACTGTTTGCAGATTGTGCCCCCGTTGCAACCGAGGGCATTCTTCCGTGAACGGAATTAAAACCATGGGACTGCTTTGCAAAATAAGCTGGGGTTTTAGAAGAACAACCAATGCCACTCAATTTAACCATCCTGTGTGGTTGAATACTCAAATCAAAGACCATTTCAATAATTGCCCCCGTAATTGAGTCATGTCCACAACCTGCACACAACGTAGACATAGCACCTTCGTAATCGGAAAAAGTCATTCCAATGTCGTTGCGTTTCGCATTGCTTCTCAAAATTTTTGGCTTCTTGATATAACTCATGCTTTATTTTTTTTCAACCTCTCTTCTATTTCATCGACAATCATTTGTGCATACAAAGGAATACCATCGTATATTCTAATAGATTCTAAGGTCTCTTGTTTAACGCTAGACTCAATTTGCAACAATTTATACAACTGACCATCGCGATTCTGTTCAATAATAAATATCCTTTCATGATCTGCTAAAAACTTTTCGATTTCTGTAGAAAATGGGAATGCAGTCACTCTCAAATAATTTACAAACAAGCCCTTTGTGCCCAAAATATCTCTGGCTTCACGAATGGCATCATCACAACTACCTATAGAAACAATGGCATGCTTATTGGACTTGGTAAAATCAATAACGGGTTTTGGTACGGAATTTTTTGCTGATTCCCACTTAACCAAGAGTCGATCCATAACATTCTTATATTCCTCTCCATCCTCGGTATAACCACCCAATTCGTTGTGTCCAGAACCTCTTGTAAAATAGGCACCCTTGGGATGTGTGCCAGGTATAGTCCGATATGGAATACCATCGCCATCCTTATCCAAGTATCTGTGGAACTCTTCAATCTCTTCCAATTCTTTTGCACCTAAAACTTTGCCTCTTTTGGGTTGGTATTTGTTATCCCATTGCAATTCCTTAATCATCCAATCGTTCATACCAATATCAAGATCGGTAAGCACGATGATAGGCGTCTGTAATTGCTCAGCTAAGTCGAAAGCTATTATGGAAAATTTAAACGTTTCTTCCGGATTCGCAGGGTACAAACAAACGTGTCTAGTATCCCCGTGAGAAGCATAGGCACACGATAAAATATCAGCTTGTTGAGTTCTCGTTGGCATGCCTGTAGAAGGTCCTGTTCTTTGTACATTAAATACAACAGTTGGAATTTCAGCGTAATAGCCATACCCAAGCAACTCACACATCAACGAAATTCCTGGCCCACTGGTTGGTGTAAAAGATCTAGCACCATTCCATCCTGCGCCCAATGCCATGCCTATGGCTGCCAATTCGTCCTCAGCTTGGATAATGATGTAATTGTTTTTACCGGTTTTTTCATCTATGCGATATTGCTTGCAGTAGTGCAAAAAGGAATCCATCAAGGAAGTAGATGGGGTAATTGGATACCATGACCCAACAGTTGCTCCAGCATACAAACAACCTAGTGCAGCCGCAGAATTGCCATCAATCATAATATATCCATCTGTTTTATTGATTCTTTTTGCCGTAAAAGAAACAGGACATGAAAAATTGGATTTTGCAAAATCAAAACCTAATTGTAGTGCTTTTTTATTTGCATCAATCAGTTCTACTTTGGAGCCAAAAGAATCCAAAAGAAGCTGCTCAATAACTTTCATTTCTATCTCTAATAATGCAGCCAAAACACCGACATATGCCGTATTTTTCATTAACGTCCTAGCCCTAGCAGTATCAAAATTCTCATTGCACATTTGTGCTAAGGGCACACCCAAAACAGTAACGTCCTTTCTTATCGTTAACTCCTTTCTTGACCATGTTGAGTCGTAAATTAAATAACCTCCAGGTACGATTTCTGCAATATCTTTCTCATAAGTTTGTGCATTCATGGCTACCATGATGTCTATCTCGCCTGAAGGTGCAAGATAACCATTCTCGCTTACCCTAACCTCGTACCAAGTTGGCAAACCTTGTATGTTTGAAGGAAAGTAATTTTTTGCGACAACGGGTATACCCATTCTGAAGATACTTTTCATGAAGAGGCTATTAGCGCTAGACGAACCGGTTCCATTCACATTCGCAAATTTCACCGTAAAATTATTATGATTTGATGGGTTCACATTCAACCACTTACTTTTTTGGCGTCCTCTAGTAAATTCTCTTCATCTAGAGCATAAGGAATGAGCAATTCAAATTTTTTCATATCCCACGCAGCAGTTGGGCAACGTTCGGCACACAGTCCACAGTGAATACAAACATCTTCATCCTTAATCATTACCCGCCCTGTTTGAGGCAAATCTTCAGAAACAAAGATGGCTTGTTCGGGATTCTCAGCAGGAGTTTTAATCTTACTCCGAAGAACTTCCTCATCTGCATTGTCAGTAATCATCAAACAATTCACCGGACAGACATCGATACAAGCATCACATTCGATGCAAAGATTTGCTACGAAATCTGTTTGGATATCACAATTTAAACACCGTTCTACCTCTCGGCGAAATTGTCCTGGTTCAAAACCCAATTCCACTTCAATATTAATATCTTTAAACCTATTTTCCATTGGAACCGTCGGGACCTCATAACGTTCGTCACGATCAAAATCATTACTATAGCTCCACTCATGAAGTCCCATTTTTGTTGAAGTGAGATTCATGCCATTGGTCAAACGTTCCTCCAATGACTGGCCGTTACAATATTTATGGATTGAGATTGCTGCTTGATGTCCATGTTCAACCGCTTCAATTATATTTTTTGGACCAAATGCTGCATCACCACCAAAAAAGACACCTTCAATGGTGGATTCATATGTAACAGGGTTAACAATTGGAACTTCCCATTGATCAAATTCCAAACCGATATCTCTTTCTACCCAAGGAAATGAATTTTCCTGACCAATCGCTAAAATGACGGTATCGCAGGGGATAACCACTTCGTCAATTTTCTCTGAAGTCAATCTACCATCTTTATCTTGGCCCCATTCAAGTTTAGCGAAGCGCATGCCTATCAATTTTCCTTCTTCAACCACATATTCCTCTGGTGAATGATTCAGAATCAAGTCTATATCCTCTTCCAAAGCAGGTTCCAACTCCCAGTCCGAAGATTTCATTCGATCTCTACTGCCACGATAAATCACTTTGACGTCTTTACCACCTAACCTGAGAGAGGTTCTACAACAATCCATAGCTGTATTACCACCACCAACAATGATTACCCTTTCGCCAACACTATCAATGTGCTCAAAAGCCACTGATTCTAACCAAGCTATCCCAATATGGATTTGATCGCTATCATGCCTACCAGGTAAATCTAACTCTCTGCCATGTGGAGCACCGGTGCCAACAAAAATGGCATCATAGTGTTCCTCCAGTAATTCTTTCATGCTTTCTATAGGATGGTTCAAATGGAGATTGACCCCACGCTCAACAATGACATCAAATTCTTCATCGATAATATTTGGTGGCAGTCTAAATTTTGGAATATTGCTCCTGATTAAGCCTCCCATTTTATGTAGGGACTCAAATACGTCTATCTCATAGCCTAAAGGCAGTAAATCATTGGCGACGGTTAATGAAGCACAACCTGCTCCAATGCATGCAATTTTTTTACCATTTTTCTGATCCGGCACGGGTGGTAAGGAGTCTCTGAAATCATCCTTGAGGTCCCCCGCCACACGTTTTAACCGACAAATTGCTACTGGCTCTTCCCATCTTAAATGGTCTACATCCACTCTGGCTCTCCTGCAAACAGGTTCACAGGGTCGATCACAAACTCGGCCCAATATTCCAGGAAAAACATTGGATTCACGATTTAATAAATAGGCTTCTGTAAATTGCCCTTGTGCAATCAATCTTATGTATTCGGGAATATTCGTATGTGCTGGACATCCCCACTGGCAATCAACCACTTTATGGTAATATTGAGGATCTTTAGTGTCGGTGGGTTGCATTGTTTAACACAATTGTTAGCGCTCTTTATCTAGCGTTTTGACATTAGAAAATGTAAATCTAACTGTTTTTAGTTTATTTTCTTACTACCTTTACAACCATAAAAAAGAATACAGGTAAAAAATTAACATATCCTGTGAAGAAAAAAAACGTTATTTTACCGTTTTAGAAGGTTTGCCAGCATCAAACAAATTCAATTCTCTGTCCGGTGGGCTTCTTGGTCAATTGTCCATCGCTATAAACCAATTGTCCGTTAACAAATGTTTTATCTATCAATGACTTAAATACATGTCCTTCAAACGGCGACCAACCACAATCATAAAAAAGGTTTTTGGGTGTAACGGTTGTTGTTTTGCTACAATCGACTAGAACCAGATCAGCCCAGTATCCTTCTCTAATAAATCCGCGATCCCTTATGCCATAAATCTTTGCCAATGCATGACTGGTTTTATCAACAATTGTTTCTAGACTGAACTGTTTTTGAAGATACAAATCTAAAAGAATAAGCAAAGAATGTTGAATGAGAGGCAATCCAGCGGGATGGTCAGGATATGGTTTTTCTTTTTCTTCCAGCGTATGAGGAGCGTGGTCTGTTGCAATGACGTCAATTTTTCCAGACCGCACTGCCGCTCTTAGACTATGACAATCATTTTTGGTTTTAATTGCAGGATTGCACACGATCTTGGAGCCCATTAGATCGTAATAACTATCGTCATAGTGCAAATGGTGAACACAGACTTCAGCCGTTATTCTTTTTGTTGCACAATCTTCTGCAGAAAATAAATCCATTTCTTTTTCTGTGGTGAGATGCAGAATATGTAATTTACTATCATGCTTTTTAGCGTATTGCACTGCTTTGGATGAAGACTTATAACAAGCTTCAACAGAACGGATATTAGGGTGTTCAGAGACTGGTATTTTGCCAGCTGGGTATTGACTCATTACTTTCGCTAAATTTCTTTCAATGGTTGGAGTATCTTCACAATGTGTTGCGATCAATATTGGACATTCGGCAAAAATATTATCTAGAGCGCTTGAATCATTGACCAGTAAATTTCCTGTGGATGCACCCATAAATACTTTCAGTCCACACGCTTCTCCAATCTTTAATTGCTTAATTTCATCAATATTTGAATTGGTAGCACCTAGATAAAAGGCATAATTGGCATAAGCTTTGCCAGAAGCCAATGCATATTTCTCTGCCAAAAGTGCTCTGGTTGTTGTTGCAGGATCAACGTTGGGCATATCCATAAAACTGGTCACGCCACCAGCGACTGCTGCGGCCGATTCTGATGCTATGCCCCCTTTATGTGTTAGACCTGGCTCACGGAAATGAACTTGATCATCAATCAACCCTGGTAAAAGATATTTACCATTCGCATCAATGACTTCTAAGTCGTTAGGGACACTAAGATTCGATCCAATTTTGCTTATCCGGCCATCCCTAATGATTACGTCACTTTCTGCAATCAAATCTTCATTGACAATGTTGACATTGATTATGGCAAAAGAATCATTTTTCATAGCAGCCATTATAGCAATCGTTTAAACATCAAGGGCACTTAGATAGATGTTATTATCTAGGTAATAAGTTGTTTCGTTATTGAACAAGCCCAAGGAAGGATCGAGATGAATCACAACAAAGAAAAAATGTTCTATGGATGGTATGTCGCCATTGGTTGTACCTTGATTTATTTCTTTACCAACGCAATGACGCTTTTTGTCCCGGAAACACTGTTTCCAAGACTCATGGAGGAGTTTGGATCTAACGAAGCAGAAATCAGTAAAACAGTGATCATTACCTTACTTTTTGCATCCTTATTTGCTCCTTTGGCTGGTATTCTAATCGATAAATTCGGACCATTAAAAATCATGAGGATAGGTATTATCATTATGGCTCTATCCTTCAGTTTTTATGGTTTCGCTGACTCAGTGTCAGTCTTATATCGGTTGCATTTTTTACTTGCGATTGGCTTGGTTTGCTGTGGATTGGTGGCTAATGTCATTATTGTTTCCAATTGGTTCGTGAAACACCGAGGAAAAGTAGTAGGGATGTTAGTAGCTGGATCCAGCCTTGGTGGGGCAATTTTACCCTTATTGATTTCCCCAATAGTCAATCACCCAGATTGGGGATGGCGATGGGGGTTTGGATTACTGAGTATTTTCTTTTGGTTGTTTGCGGTGATTCCCGCTTACACGTTCATAAAAGAAACCCCTGAAAGCATGGGGCTCTCACCTGACGGTTTGAATCAATCTATACCGGTACAAACAACAGCAGGTGTTAGCTTGTGGACCGCTATAAAATCCAGAGCCTTATGGTGTCTTGGAATTGGTTCTGCTTGTCTGTGGTTTTCCATACAAGGTTTGAACAGTCAAATCACCATTTTTTTCGAACAAGAAGCAAATTTTTCACCTCAGCAAGCGGTATTCTTATTTTCAATCCTTTTTTGGTTCAGTTTTATTGGAAAATTTACTTTTGGAGCAATCAGCGACAAAATTCCAAAAAGAAAAGTTCTTTTAATAGCCTCAATAATCCTATTTATAGGCTCTTTATTGCTTTTCGATATCAGTCATAATCATATTTCGCTTACCCAAAACACAATGAAATTAACACTGTTCACAGTGATTTTTGGATTAGGGTTTGGAGGTAGCTTTAGCATGATTCAGTTAGTAGCGGTTGAGATATTTGGCAAGGCCTACCTTGGGAGAATTCTTGGAATCATTACATTTGTCGACGGCATGGGAGCCGCTCTGGGAACCAATCTTCTGAGCCAGATTAAAACCAACTCTGGCAGTTATTTAGTGCCATTCATCATTGTTGCAGGCGTCGCATTGATCGCGATTATAAATGTGTTCTTAATTAAACCCATTAAACCAAGTGCAAATTAGTCGTATTTGTATTAGGTAGTTTTTGAAGCTAGTCTAGAAGATACAGTTATGAAGTTTAAAACATTTGACATCGAACCATCATCAGTACTGGGTGCGGAAATACGTAATGTTGACCTCTGCAAGAGTTTGTCCAAAGAAACACTCAAAGAAATCAAAGAGGCTTGGCTAGAATACCAAGTTCTTTTTTTCAGAGATCAAGATTTTAGCCCAGAGGAACATATTGCGTTTGCAAAAAACTTTGGAGAACTGCAGGGACCTGGCTACATGCCTACTCATCCAGATTTTCCCAATATTTATGTTCAGGAATACCCAGGATTGTACGAGGGAATTGTCACGGATGTGGATTGGCATATTGACGCCTCTTTTATGGAAAAACCATTAAAAGGAGCAATCCTCCATGCTTTGGATGTACCTGAAATAGGCGGAGATACAGCTTGGATTAATTTATATTTAGCATTCGACTCTCTTTCAAAACCGATGCAGATGTTTTGTTCCAAACTGACAGCGGTGCATGATAACTTTCATAAAAATCTCAATAATGTTCTCGATAAATATGGATCTAAAGGCTTTGAGATGGCTAGAAAAGCAACTCCCCCTCGAAAACATCCATTGGTGTGCACACACCCTGAGA
>Ga0208638_1000904_pt1 | contig 17932 bp, 12 predicted proteins | sample ETNtaG_34_FD_185753 | JGI IMG/M metagenome (GOLD analysis project Ga0208638, IMG submission 185753) | Marine microbial and viral communities from oxygen minimum zone, Eastern Pacific Ocean - ETNP201306SV51 (SPAdes) (version 2) | ecosystem: Environmental > Aquatic > Marine > Oceanic ...
GAGTTAAAATCCATGCTTGTCTCTTCTACGTCACATCTAAATGTTTTGGTGATTGGGTCAAAGTCTAGACGCTCTAATGAGTTCCCCCACCAACGTTCTTCTTTTGGAATATCTTGGACACATTGCAGTACGTTATTGATATCAACCTGACCATCTTTGACTACAATTTTGTGTTTGGATTTGAAGTTATGGTGTAAGAGAGGATAACTACCATCTGGTGCATTCGTTGAGGTATCTACAACGTCAGTGCCTTCCCTGAAAATTGACCAGATTATTTCTTGTGAATTATTCATTTTATTCCAAGTAAAAATAATGCATGATTTTTTCTCTTCAGTATTTGATTTAAATCAATTTAACCCGACAACTAGGTATTTACTGCCCTGATGTGGGAAAATAGCATCATGGATATCGATACCCCTCTCAGAGAACTTGGACCTGTAGATAGCACTGATTTACGTGAGATGATCTTAGCTCAAGAGGCTGTTGCCTGGGAAGAAGACCAATATCGACAAGACACATATGAGGTCCATAGAACAACTAAATCAATTGTCATGATCTTTGTGGATACCGATCAGTGGCCAGATATAAAAGTGAGCAAGGAAGCTGGATGGAATCGCCTTGCTGACGTTGCCTTACCCTTAATGAATGACATCATTGAGCGCCACTATTCACCTGGGGGAACGGTCATTAGAGCGATGGCTGCTAAACTTCTTGCAGGGATGAATATTGAAACGCATTGGGATAAGCATCCATCATTTCATTGCGGACATCGCATTCATGTGCCCATCACAACCAATCCTCGCGTGAGATTCAATATCTCTGGTCAACCCTATCACTTTAAAGTTGGTGAGGCCTATGAAATCAATAATCAAAAAACGCACTCTGTAATGAATAAAGGGACCGAAGATCGTATTACTTTTATTTTCGATTATGTGCCGCTTGGGGAAATTGAAAAGCTACCTGCATCAGTTTGATTGAGTGATACCTTGGAATGTCTGGCGGTATTAAGTTCCTAATTTGTATTTTTTTTACCGATCCCTGATTGACTAATTGCTACTGGGATATTGGTTAACTTTTCTGGGGCAATGATATGTGCTCCCGATACTCCTGGTATTTTTGATAGTGCCTGCAGTTGTTCAACACAGATAGCAATGCCTTCTTTTTCAGGGTTTTTTGCATTACTTAAACGGGTGACGATATCATTAGGAATGATGACATTGGGTCTGTTTTTTCTTACCCACTGCGCATCTTCTGCTGAGCTCAAGATTGCAATTCCTACCACTACATGACAACGCCATAAAAGTTTAATCTCAGACAAGCGTTTCATATAAATACGCAGTAAATCCATATCTAGGCAGGTATGGGTGAAGACAAACTGGGCGCCTGCATCTACTTTTTCTGTTATGTTTTTTGCTGGCCAACCTGATTTTGGTCTATGGGCAGTGACCACACCACCGAGAAAAAAATTTCGTGGAGAATCAATATTCCCATCATTTTTCATGATATTGGCAATTTGAATGAGTTCGGTGGCAGTGACATCCATGATGGCTTTGGGTCTCGGTTGAAAATCATCAGGCACTTTATCTCCTCGCACAAGTGAGATGCTGGCGATACCCAGTGCCGAGCAACCCAGTAAATCACTTAAAAGTGAAATACGATTTCTATTTCTACAACTTAATTGCACGATTGGATCTATCCCAACACCCAAGAGTAGTACCCCTGCAGCTAAACTGGACATATGCACGCGTCCTGATTGATTGTCTGTGATGAGTATGGCGTCTACATAATCACGAAGAATATCTGCTTGAATCTGGATGCCATTAGAATTAGTCTCAGGCTTAAGAAAGATTTCCGATGTGATAACAAAATCCTGGGTATTAAGGGCTGTTCTAAAATTCTTCAATTTATTATTAGCTGCTTTAGGATGCTTACTTTATTTGTTGATGATGGAAAAACTAAAGGTATAAGGTTCCTTAATAATGTGCAAGCCAGAATTATAGGTTGACGGATAATTTATACTAGGCTGGAGTTTCAAGACATTCTATGATGGACTCTTAATATTAACAGAAATTGAGGATGAACCTATTTCAACTAAGTTAAATCAACAACAAGCATTTAAGCAAGCATTGTCTTATCTCAGATCTGGGGATGCAAAGATGTGCCTAACTGCATGTAATGTTGCTCTCAAGCGTTTTCCCAAAGATGTAAACTTATTGTGTCTCAGCGCCCGTGCCAATATCACACTTCGATTATTTGAGGATGCAAAAAAGAGTCTCGATGAGGCCATTCTGATTGCTCCCGATTTTATAATGGCAAGAGATACTTATGGAGATTTACTATTTATCCAAGGACAACCCGATCAAGCACTCAAGGAATACCAATACACTCTCCAGTTGGATCCTAGTCGTACTCATATAGAAGAGAAGATTGAGCGAGCCAAAGAACTGCAAATTAAACTACAGACATTACAGAAAAAGGCTCAGGAGGATCACAGCATAATCTCACAACAACGTCTGTCATTTGAGGAAGAAATGACTCAAGCACGAGAACATAAGGAATCAGGTAGGGGCAAGGAGGCGGAGGATATTTATCGTAGTATTTTAAAAAGAGACCCCAATCATGTTGAGGCGGCACGACTGCTGGCCCGAATCGCTATGGATCATGAACGTTATCATGAAGCAGAGATTTTATTGATGCGAGTTGTTAAGAATGCCCCTGATTATGCACGTGCTTGGATAGACTTAGCCAATACGCAAAACGATCAAGACAAGCACCATGAAGCCACAAAAAGCGCACATGAATTATTAAGAATTACACCAGAAAGTGCCGAATCTTATATGTTGTATGCTGGTATTATTGGCTCAGCCGGACGTCATGAAGCAGCGATCATAGCCTATGAAAAAGCGATTAAGTTATCCCCTCAGAAGGCAGGAGCATTCTCTAGTATGGCCCATCATCTGAAAACTATAGGCCGTCAAGATGAAGCCATAGCAGCTTACCGGCATAGCATTGCAATTAAACCTGATCATACTGAATCCTATTGGAGTTTAGTGAATCTTAAGACTTTCCAGTTCAAAGATGAGGAAATCGATACGATGCAAGCATTGCTGTTGAAAAAAGATTTAAGCGATGAATCACGGGTACATTTACACAATGCCTTAGGGCTTGAGTACGAATCTCGTAAGGAGTATCAAAAGTCATTTGACAACATGACAAAGTGCAATCAACTTCGACGAAAAGCAGAATCCTATGATCCCGTGGAAACAGAATTACTGCATCAGAAAATTATTACAATTTTTAATGCCGGATTCTTTGAGCAGGATGCAGCTGATGTCAGTGATGTTTCTCCAATTTTTATCGTCGGATTACCACGCTCAGGATCTACTCTTCTCGAGCAAATATTGGCCAGTCATACCCAGGTTGAAGGAACTTATGAACTGAGTGATTTATCTCGCACCATGCAGTCTGTCCGACGCCAGAACCCTCGAGGCAAGAAAAGCTTCCCAGAGAGCTTAGAGCATTTTAACCTTCAACAATGGGTTGCCATTGGTCAGGGCTACCTTGAAAGCACTCAAAAATATCGTACTGATCGAGCATTTTTTGTCGATAAAAATCCTAATAATTTTACTTTTATTGGCGCTCTTAAATTGGCTTTGCCCAATGCTAAGATTATCAACGCAAGACGCCACCCACTTGATAGCTGCTATGGGTCTTACAAACAGTTATTTGCCAGTGGTCAATCCTTTAGTTATGACTTAGTTGAATTGGGAGAGTATTACCTGCAATATCAGAATCTAATGGAATATTGGCACCAGGTGTTACCGAATTTTATCCTCGATGTTCATTATGAGAATGTGGTTAATGACTTGGAAACAGAGGTAGAACGCATTCTTGATTTTTGTGGCTTGCCGTTTGAGGAGCATTGTTTGCGTTTTCATGAAACAGAAAGAGCGGTTAAAACTGCTAGCTCAGAACAAGTCAGACAACCTCTTTATTCCAGTTCGGTTAACCTGTGGCGAAATTATGAAAACAATTTAGGTGATTTAATAGAGATCTTAAAACCACTATTAATTCAATTGCCAAAATCTGAACAGCCACTATCCCTACAAACTGAGGATTAATCATTGATTGATTATTTTTTGCTTTTTCTTTTAACTCAATGCTGGATGCTCAACATTAGAGTGTTAACTTATTCAATATATTGAATGAAAATACAAAAATCTATGTGAAAAAAAGACCTTCTGAAAATCGATTTAGCTATTGTTAAAGCTATAAAAAAGCTATATTGTATGGTGGTTCTAATACAACTTTAATAGTTGATCTAAACTTTGGGGGAAACCAATGACAGATAATAATTTGAAGTCAAATCTAAAACTAAATCCAGTCCATCTTGCTGTACTGGCAGCTCTATATCCCAGCTATCAAGCAATGGCTCAAGATCTAGCACTGGAAGAGATTGTTGTTACTGCGACAAAACGTAGTTTAAATATTCAAGATATTGCCTCAACTGTGCAAGCTATTCCAGAGGAAAGCTTGAAATTAATGGGTGCTAAATCCATGGAGGATTTTGCCCGTTTTATGCCAGGAGTTAATGTGGTCTCTGGGGTTACCAGTAGTACCGTGGTATTTCGTGGAGCCATCACCGGTTCTGGTTACATTGCTTCCTCATCAGGCTCAGTCTATTTGGATGAACTACCACTAACACAAGTAGGCTCACAGCCGAATGTGCGTTTGGTTGACATCGCACGTGTTGAAGCATTGTCTGGACCACAAGGAACTCTCTACGGTTCGGATGCACAGGCTGGAACCATGCGCATCATCACCAATAAACCGGTGATGGGAGAAACGAGTTCCGTTTTTGATGGTGAGTACAGAATGAATCCAGAAGGCGATCCTAGTTATCGCGGGTCCTTTGTCTTTAACTTTCCCCTTAAAGACAATCTTGCTTTACGGATGTCACTTTTCAATGATGAAGACGGTGGTTATATAGACAATATTTATGGACACACTGCCGATAACAGTTTCGGAGATCCATGGCCTCAAGCAGGCAAAGCCGGTGGGCATGGAACACTGGATAATGCTGCTTCTGTTGATAGCGATGTTAATTTTGCAAGGGTCAAAGGTGGCAGGGTTGCACTCAAATGGGAGATGGATGACAGCTGGTCAGCTACCGTCTCTTCAATGCATCAGGAGACCTCACAAGGATCAGGCAACTACTATGATATATATAGGGGTGATCTAAACCTTGTTTCCTTTCATGATGATTGGTACAAGGAAGATTGGCAGGCCCATGCGTTTAATGTTGAAGGCGATCTTGGTTTTGCCCAACTGGTAGCATCAGTGTCTTATCATGAAAGACAAGGAGGTGGTGTGTGGGACATTACCAATTACGCTCATTACTGGTCACACAACTATTGTTCTGATTCGTACTACACCCAAGACTATGCCCCATATTATTATGCAAACCCTGAAACCGGATACATCTCTTGGTATCCTGTCTATTGTCAGGGCACGGGCATTGATTCTGATTTTTATTCCTCATATCAAGGTAGGAGCGGTAACGATAAATTGGCTGCAGAAATTCGTCTCAGCGGCCAGAGCGATAGATTTGACTGGCTCGTGGGAATGTACTATGAAGATGCGGAAGATTGGTGGACAGCACCGTTTGCAATCCCCACCAATGGCGGCAAGGTTAAATTGGGAGAATCCACTTTTCAGTCTTCATTCGCAGCAGCTGCCTATAGATTTGCTGGAATAGACTACCCAAGTGCAACCTCGCATTGGTATTCCGAGAGTGCAACTGAGTGGGATCAAAAAGCTATATTTGGTGAATTGACTTGGCATGCGAATGATAAGATTGACGTCACTTTTGGTGCACGGAGTTTTGATCGCACCAATACCCAATGGTATATTGTCAACCACCCAGGTGGAGAAGGCGTTCAAGGGTATCCGGACTCAGCTGTTCCCGAAACACAAGCGTATCGTCTGGAACAACAAGCTTTAGGTAAAGTCGGTCTAGCTACCACAAAAGGACGTACGGGTAATGACAAGGAATTCATTCCAAAAATCAGTGTTAAATACCTGTTGAGTGACGAAAGTATGATCTATGGGTTGTACACCAAGGGTTATCGACCCGGGGGTGTTAATCGTAGTCGTGGCGACCCATTCTTTCCAAATGCTTATGGGCCTGACATGATGGAGAACAGAGAAATTGGCTACAAGTCAACTTTTGCCCAAGGCAGAGGACGTCTCAATGTCATTGCCTATGATATGGAATGGTCTGAATATCAACTGGAACAGGTTGACCCATCACAAGTGCCTTGTGATTCCAACGGCAACGCCGTAGATTTAGGATCCCCTGATGCAGATGCTGGTGTAAAAACACCCGGTGTTTGCGGACAGCCATGGCAAAACTTGGTGGCCAATACAGGTCAAGCGCACATCACAGGCGTGAACCTTGAATTGGACTACCGGGTGAATGAAAGGTTAAGCCTTGGTTTCAACGTCGAGGTCAAGGAAGCAGAGACTGATGAGGATGCAACTGGTATCGTTGAATCTGGTCTACAATTACCGTTATCAGCCGATGGCAAAGGTGCTATCTGGTTAGATTATACTTGGGAAGCCTCACAATGGGGATCAAACTATGGTTTCGCAAGATTCCAATATTCCAAACAAGGCGCTATTTGGAATAATCTAGACGGTGGAGCCGTAGCCGATAGCATGAATCCTAGACAACGCGTTCCTGGCTATGCAATTGCAGATGCTAGAATCGGATTGCAAGGTGATGATTGGGAGGTCTCATTGTTCGTCAATAACCTCTTCGATGAACGCGCCGCCTATACTTACAGTGGCGGGCAATTCTTATGGGGAATGGGTTCCTCAGCAGATGGTGTTGACCATCATCAGCTAGTTTATGTGAACCGCCCACGTGAAGTTGGTATTCGATTCACCCAATCTTGGTGATTGGATAGCAAGCTCAAGTGATAAGATAAAAAGAACCGGGCATTTGCCCGGTTTTTTTTAATCCTGATAGGGCCAGATCTCTAACCCATGGATTGCATTTCTAATATCCATCGTCAAATTAACTGATCCTACAACCATAGTGGCTTCAAAATCATAGAGAGTCACAGTTGATGGCGAAGAACCACCGGCAACAAATCGGTCTCCGATTGTGCACAGACCCCGGCCAAAACCTTGGCGAGCAATATTAGAGTCATCGATACCGGAAAATTGGATGTCTTTTTCTTGATAGGTAATAATCTTATAGGCTTGTTCTTGTCCTTGACGTGGCACATAACGAACGCAGTCGCTAGCGGTGTCATTGAATAGCACTCCATCTTTCCAAAGCTGCGGGTTGTGTGCGTAAGCAGGGAGATCGCAAACAGTTTTGATTTCATTGCTACTGGTTAAAAACAACAATCCATTGGTATGCAAGCCAGAGAGAAAAATTCCCTTGTCATCGACATGGACCATGTTAATGTGAAAATCATTGACTAATCTGGGCCCATGATTACTTTGTGGGTCAAAAGTATGACCGGTCCATTGACCGTATTCTTGTCGTAACTGAAATCCCCAGTCGAATTCTTTAGTATCCAGGTTAAAAGCCAGCAAACTATCAAAACCTGTCGATGTTAGTAGTAGGCGCCGTTCCATTCTGCATATTTCATGGGTGTGTTTTAAATAGGGATTTTTGTAAGAGTTCTGGATTGTAAAAGTCTGGTCATAGCAAAACAGTTCGTCGCTGGCTGCAATATAAATCTCATCACCATCGAACGTAATTCCTCTTAAGCCCCGATCAGCCCCTCTACCTTCAAAGTCAATGTCACTGGTATTCCAATCGACATGCTGTTGACCTTGTTGATGTTCAAAGTCAACGGTATAGATGCCACCATGGCTTTCACCTTGTTGGCTTCCTCGAACGACAGAGGTGAGGATTAATTTAGGCAGTCGACTTTTCAATGTTAAAAAATTTTTAAAGGTATCAAGGTAAACTTCAATCAGTATTTGCCTATACTACCAATAGAGTTCTAGAATGTAATGAGAATTTAAGTCTACCAAGAGGATGTGATTTGTGGCTAAAAAATTAAGTATTACTCGGCGTGATTTTATGAATGGATTTGCAATGAGTTTGACTGCCGGGACAGCTTTATCGCCTATTGAGCTTTTGGCCATGAATCAACAAATAAGTAGTTCGTCTTTGTATCCACCTGAACTCACTGGTTTAAGAGGCAGTCATCCAGGTTCATTTGAGGTGGCTCATGCCCTGGCAATGAATGGCGCAAGTTGGTCAGACCCTTCTGATCAGACTGATCATGATTATGATGTAGTCATCGTTGGTGGGGGTATTTCAGGGTTGTCGGCAGCATACCTCTACAGGCAACGCCACGGGGGAGATCCAAGAATATTGGTTTTAGATAATCATGATGATTTTGGTGGCCATGCAAAACGCAATGAATTTAATGTTGATGGCAAAAAGCTGATTTGTTATGGAGGCAGTCAGTCCATCGCTGAACCCGGAAGCTGGTCAGTGGTAGGGAAAAAGCTGCTCAAAGATGTAGGCATTCACACCCAACATTTTTATGATTATTTTGATCGTAATTACTATAAAGATCGAAAACTTGGGCGTGGCCTGTATTTCAGTCATGATCAATACGACAAAGATCACGTATCAGATAATATCTTGGGAGTTGAAATAGGAGATAACGAACAAGAGATCATTGATATTATTAATGAGTATCCGATTGCGAAAGCCTCAAAGGTTGCTCTGTTTAGATTATTGAGTGACAAGAAGAATTATCTAAAAGGCATGGGATCTAGAGAGGATAGAATAAACCTGTTAAGGCGTACGAGCTACAGCGATTTTTTAAGAAAATACGTCCATATTCAAGAAGAAGTTGTGCGACTCTATAGAGATATGTCTCGAGGTTTATGGGGCATCGGATGGGATGCACTATCAGCTTTGGATGCTTATAGATCACAAATGCCTGGAACACGGCACTTGAACCTTGGGCTAGCTGATGAAAGCTACGAGAGAGATGAGCCTTATATTTTTCATTTTCCCGATGGCAATGCAGGTGTTGCTCGCTCAATTGTCAGAGACTTAATACCCAGTGCGATTCCAGGTTCCACCATGGAAGATCTTGTCAAAGCAAGGGTTGATTACGATGGGCTTGATTTGGAAACCTTGATGGTACGTATCAGATTGAACTCAACAGCTGTTAAAGTACAACATACGCCTAGTGAAAAGGCAGTTGATGTGACCTATATTAAGAATGGGAGACCCTATCGGGTCAGAGGTGCACATGTGATCATGGCCTGCTACAACAGCATTATTCCAAACATTTGTCCCGAAGTGCCTGATGCTCAGAAAGAAGCCATCGCCTATGCTACCAAAATGCCGCTAGTCTACATCAGTGTTGCTGTTAGAAATTGGAAGGCATTTTCAAATCTTGGTTACCGCAGTTTTTATATTCCCCAGCCGAGTTTAATGCATTCGTTTGGTCTTGATTTTCCAGTCAGTATGGGCGGCTATAATTTCACGCAAAATCCAGATGAACCGACTGTTATTCATGGCACCCATGTGCCACTAGACCCAGATAAAGGATTGAACGCACGACAGCAATGCATAGCTGGAAGGACTAAGTTGTATGAAATGAGTTTCGATGTCTTTGAGGAAAAAATTATCAGCCAGATAAGCGGTGCACTACATGACGGTGGATTTGATGCCGAGCGTGATATAGCAGCCATTACTGTTAATCGATGGCCGCACGGTTATGCGTATGAATATCTTGATTATTCTGATCCGGTGGAATTTAACCCACAAAATGGACCACATATTGCAGGTCGGGCACAAATTGGACGTATTTCGATAGCCAACTCAGATGCTTCAGCTTCCGCTTATCTGACTGGTGCTATAGATGCAGCTGATCGAGCGGTTAATGAACAATTAATGATATAAAATTAACTAATTGCTGAGGCAGATCTCTATTTTTATTCTGTGATCTATGTCAATTCTGAGTTTCGCGTTAATAGTGTAAAATTAGGTTGATAAATTTGAATTTTTTATTTTATGTATATGTATTATTTATTTTGGAGAGTTTTGATGAAAAAAATTATTTTGGCTACAGTGATTGGGGTCTTCATATCTATGACAGCCCTGTCTGATGCCCATGAAGAAAATACAGTGGTGATACCTGTAAAAATCAGTAAAGAGGATGCTGCCGGTGCTATTTACAACCGTCCAGATATGGTAGAGGAGACAGATAATGGAAATACCACTCTAGACGTAATGACCATGCTCAGTAGTGATGGGAATTTTGGTACCGGAATGTATCGATCTGGAAAAGTTCATTATGACATTACCGAACCTTACGGTGTCGATGAATTTTTTTACATCCTTGAAGGAAGTATCACTCTAACCTCTTCAGATGGAACGGTGCAAACAATGAATGCCGGTGAAGCAGTTAGCATTCCAAAAGAGTGGACAGGCATATGGGATACTGATGGCTATAACAAAGTATGGGTCATATATACAGAAGATGGCTCTGCTCTAAAATAAATAAACTATGGGGTTTACAATGAAACAATTACTTCTCGCTATATTCCTGATTCTTAATATTAATGCAGGACTGTCTGCCAATCTCCACGCTGCTGACCTGATCCATTTGAATAAATCAGTGTTTGTGGATCTTGGCAATACTGAGTTTGAAACCTACAACGAAGGTTATGGAGAGTTGACCGCTAGAGAATACGAGCTATTTACCAGTGAAGATGAAAATTTTTCAATTGGTATTTGGGAAGCCAAGAGAGGAGAAGAGGTTATGGATACCCCTTATCCTTACAATGAATTTATGTATGTGCTTTTTGGCCAAATGGTCCTTAAAAGTAGTGATGGTCAGACGATTATTATTAATCCTGGTCAAGGATTTGTTACGCCAAAAGATTGGGTGGGTTCTTTTACTATTACTGAAGATCTAGCGCTCATCTATGCCATAGATGGCTTGAAACAAACAAAAAATGATGGGCCTATTGACTTGGTTGAAATCAATGATGCAAGGGTATCTGCTTATGATCTGGGAGATTTTGAACCTTATTATCCCGAATACAGCGATCTTTTGGCCAGAGGCATTACTCTTTTTTCCAATCAAGATAAAAGTTTTCAGGTAGGTATTTGGGAGTCTACCTCAGGGTCTATACCTGCGAGTGCAGAATATTTTCATGGTTATCACGAATTTATGTATCCCCTGAGAGGTTCTATAGAATTATCCCATATCAGTGGTCAAGTAACTGTTACCAACCCTGGTGAAGGTGTTCTGATTCCTTCAAATTGGGATGGAGAGTTTGCAGTACCTGAAGGAATTTTAAAGATATGGATTTCTTATACAGAAACAGCAACAACAAAAAAATAAATAGCAGTTTGTGATTAATGGAAAGGGAGAAGGAGAATGGAATGTGTCCAAGTAGAAAGAAAGAGTGTTTATTCGTTTTATGCTTGGATAATCGTTGCCTCACTTTTCCTGCTAGCTGCTCAAACTGAGTCCGCCCCTTTGTCTGGAAATACTTATTTGAATGCAGTTGAACTCTTGACGACGTTTTCAGATGAGAGAGCGGAGCAGTACGAGCCGCTCTTCCTATTCTCAGATGAGACCAGAATTGTCAGTGTCGAGATTCACGCCGTTGGAACAGATAACACGGATGCTCGGTATTACGCTGGGACCGAAGTTTGGAAGCAGATGAATAATATTTTAAGGATCAAGACTGCAGATGGATTCGAGGGCATCTCTGGTGTAGTTTCTGAAAATCAAGGAGAGTTTAGTGATGAACAGCTGTTGGAATTGCAGAGCGTCACTACTGATCTCCTAGACCTCAGGTCACTCGACCCTGTTGAGGTCGGGACAATGCTCGAGCGAACCAGACCGGATTTGAGCGATGCAGTTCGTGCGAACATCGATATCGCATTGTGGGACTTGGCAGCACGCAGGGCAGGTCGTCCTCTCTATGAGCTGCTGGGTGCAAAGCGAGATTCGATTGAGCCTTACGCGAGCCTGCCTTTCTATGATTCGCTCCCGGAGTATGTCGATGCGGTTAACGACTACGCGATGCTCGGCTACATGATTTTCAAGTTTCACGTCTGGGGTCAGATCGAAGAGGACTCCAAACTCGTGAAGTTAATCCAGCAGACGTTTGCAGATGCTCCTTATCGTTTTATGATTGATCTTGAAGGAGCCTACGCTTTTGAGGACGCACTCAGGCTAGGTGGGGAAATGGATGAAGGCTTGTTTGTCTGGCTGGAGGGACCCATCGATGACGAACTTCTGGAACAATACAGGGAGCTCAGAAGCAGGCTCAAGGTACCAATCATTCCTGCCGGATATAACATCTATTCTCCTGAGTTTATCAGACAGGGAATTAAGACTGGTTCTTGGGATGCGGGCAGGTTCGATGCCACGACCATCGGTGGCATCACAAAGGCGCTCGAGCTCCTGATCATTGCCAACGATGCCGATCTTTCGATTGAAATCCAAAGTTGGGGTCACTCGCTAGCCCAGGCAGCCAATCTCCACCTGATGCTGGCCAATGAACGCACTAGGTACTTTGAAGCTTCGATGCCGAAGGAGGCTTATGAGTTCGGGATGAAGAATGGTAACTTGCTTGAACGGGGACAGGTAGTTGCACCGGAGGGGGATGGTCTGGGTATTGAGGTAGACTGGGATAAACTGGGCATGGCAGATTTCTATATCAAAATTGTCGCCCCTTAATTTGAGACTGGAGATATTTGAAAAGATGGTTGGGAGTTAGCCAGTTGAGTAAAATTGCAAGAAGAGACTTTATTAATGGTACTTTAATGGCAGCTGGGGCTTCCATGCTGCCCTTTAGGAGTACTAGTCAAGCGGTAATGGCCGCACTCAAACCAGAGTATTATCCTCCAGCACTTACAGGACTTCGCGGCAGCCACCCCGGATCAGAAAAAAACGCACATAACAGAGCATGGACTGGACAAACAGATTGGGGGCCAACTACTGATTTGAAAGAGGAGTATGACCTGGTTGTTGTAGGGGGTGGTCTTAGTGGATTGTCAGCTGCCTATTTCTATCAGCAAGAACACGGAAGAGACAAGAAAGTGCTCATACTGGATAACCATGACGATTTTGGAGGTCATGCTAAGCGTAATGAACATACGATCGATGGTATTCCACGCATATCCTATGGTGGTTCCCAGTCTTTGGTAGAACCGAACCATGCACACGAAATCGTAGGTAATCTGTTGGATGACATAGGTGTCGACATAGATCGCTTCAAAACCGCCTATGACACTGACTTCTTCAAAAGGCATAACCTAGGTGCTGTTACGTATTTCAACAAGCGAATATTTGGTGAAGACAAAGTGGTGAAGCATCCATATTGCAACTATCCTAACTATGTCGAAGGGCTTCAGGGTGCAAAGCTTTCCAATAAGGAAGCGGCACAACAGGCACCCTTGAGCGATAGTGGCAAACAACAGTTGCTGCAAGTACTAAATGGCGGGCTGCATACACTAAAGGTCCCGAAAGAGGAGTTGCAAAATTACACCAGGACACATCTCTACTTTGATTATCTACAAACCACGTTAGGAGTCGATGACCCAGGGGTATTGAGAATGGCCCGACATTCCGGTCTGGATTGGGGAAGCACTGGAACAGAATTGATGAGCATAGCGGCAGCCAGGAGCTGCGGAGCCTTGGGGTTTGAGCCTGTAGCAGTCTTTGATGAAGACAATCCTTACATTCATCATTTTCCCGATGGCAATGCCGGCGTTGCGCGTGCGTTGGTGAAATGGTTGATCCCTGGTGTCGCCAGGGGAAGTAACGCTGAAGAGTTGATCCTGGCTAAATTCAACTATGACGGGCTCGATAAATCCAGCAATACAGCTCGCATCAGGCTCAACAGCACTGTAGTCAACGTAGAGCATGGTGATGAGCCCAGGAACTCCAGTGACGTGTCCGTCAACTATATCAGTGACAACAAGTTGTATCAGGTGAAAGGCAAGAGCGTCGTGATGGCTTGTTACAACATGATCATTCCGCATATCGTGTCGGGTCTGCCGGAAGAGCAGTCAGCGGCATTGAAACTTCAAGATAAGAGTCCATTACAATACACAACCGTCGGCCTGAGAAACTGGAGAGCAATGAAGGCGCTGGGAATCGGGATGGCCATGTCTCCTGGAAATATGCATCAGGCAGTGTTAATGGATTTTCCGGTGAGCATGGGCGGTTATAAATATACCAAGACTGCCGACGATCCATGCGTCATTCAGATGATCGGCTGTCTATATGGGGAATTTGGCGAACCAAGACGTGAGCAATTTCGTGAAGCGCGATACAGGATGTTGGGGAAGCAATTCAAGGATTATGAACAGGAGATCAGAAGCCACCTGAGTGGTATGTTTCCCAGGGAGTTGTTCGACTTCGACCGGGATGTTGCGAGTATTTCTGTTAATCGATGGGCCCACGGTTACGCGAATGGTGGCCCGGGGGATTCGACACGAATCGGCCGCCAACCATTTGGTCGGATCACCATTGCTAACTCTGATTCCGCTCCCGGTTCGGATGCAAAAACTGCAATGATGATGGCTCATCGCGCGGTGCATGAATTGGGATAAGCTCGAAGAGCACTTTCTTCAAGGTGTTGTAGTCAAGATAATGGGTAACGATTTCTCCAAATATTGATATTGTCTTCCCTTAAAAAATTAGTAAGTAAACTTATCCATGCACATTATACTAAAGGTGCATTAAACAAAATTTGGGAGTTAGCCAGTTGAGTAAAATTGCAAGAAGAGACTTTATTAATGGTACTTTAATGGCAGCTGGGGCTTCCATGCTGCCCTTTAGGAGTACTAGTCAAGCGGTAATGGCCGCACTCAAACCAGAGTATTATCCTCCAGCACTTACAGGACTTCGCGGCAGCCACCCCGGATCAGAAAAAAACGCACATAACAGAGCATGGACTGGACAAACAGATTGGGGGCCAACTACTGATTTGAAAGAGGAGTATGACCTGGTTGTTGTAGGGGGTGGTCTTAGTGGATTGTCAGCTGCCTATTTCTATCAGCAAGAACACGGAAGAGACAAGAAAGTGCTCATACTGGATAACCATGACGATTTTGGAGGTCATGCTAAGCGTAATGAACATACGATGCATAGTGACACCCGAATAGGCGAGGGCGGTTCTGAGTCATTCGAATATCCACATGAATTTAGTGAAACCGTACTCAACCTTCTCAACGACCTTGGTGTCGACATAGATCGCTTCAAAACCGCCTATGACACTGACTTCTTCAAAAGGCATAACCTAGGTGCTGTTACGTATTTCAACAAGCGAATATTTGGTGAAGACAAAGTGGTGAAGCATCCTTTTTGTGATTATCCAGGGTTTGTGGAAGGACTCTTGCGCCCAACGCTATCGCACGAAAAGGCTACACAACAATCCCCATTGAGCAAGAAAGGCAAACAACAATTGCTGCGTGTATTAAAGGGCAATCCACATACATTGAAGGCACCTAAGAAGGAACGGCGACAATACATTCGTTCACACTCCTACTTTGATTATCTACAAACCACGTTAGGAGTCGATGACCCAGGGGTATTGAGAATGGCCAGACATTCTGTCGTCGATTATGGGGGCACACCAGAGTTGATAACCATGGAAGAAGCATTTGAAAGTGGAGCACTGGGTCTGGATTATTTTTCATGGAGAGATGTGATGGAAGTAGGAAATGATGGGGGGTATATGAAGAATACAAGTACTTATTCTGTAAAAAATCCCTTCATTCATCATTTTCCTGATGGCAATGCCACCATTGCACGGATGCTGGTAAAAAAGATGATTCCTGATGTCGGACTGGGAGAAAACGTCGAAGAGATTGTGTTATCCAAGTTCAAGTATGATGAGTTAGATAAACCCAGTAATAGTGTTCGAGTTCGACTCAACAGCACTGTTGTGAATGTTCAGCACGGCGGTGATCCCTATAGTTCGAGCGATGTTTTCATCAACTATATCAGTGACAACAAGTCGTATCAGGTGAAAGGTAAGGGCGTTGTAATGGCTTGTTACAACATGGTAATTCCTCACATCGTTTCAGACCTTCCCAAAGAACAAGATGCAGCATTGAGACGACTATCAAAGATTCCATTGCAATTCACCACCGTGGGTTTAAAGAACTGGAGGGCTATGAAAGAGATGGGAATTGGGATGGCCATGTCGCCTGGAAATATACATCAGGCGGTGGGGATGGACTTCCCGATTAGTATGGGTGGCTATGAATATACCAAGAGTCCAGACGATCCTTGTATCCTCCACATGAGATGCTGTGTGCTTGGAGAAAACGTAGGTGCACCACAAATTGAACAGTTCCGTGAAGCAAGATACAGAATGTTAGGGCTACAATTTAGTGACTACGAAGTAGAGATTAGAGAGCATTTAGGGGGCATGCTCCCGAAGGATATATTTAATTTCGATAGAGATGTTGCAAGTATTTCCGTCAATCGATGGGCCCACGGTTATTCCTATGGCAATCCAGGAGCAATTGGACGCCAACCATTCGGCAGAATCACCATCGCTAATAGCGACTCTGTCAATAGTTCGCTCATGAATAGGGCAATTGAACAGGCATGGAGAGCTGTAAAGGAATTAGGGTAAAAAATGACAAGAAAATCAAAAAGATGGGGTTACACGAAAGAACATGCTCGTTTATGGAAAGAACAATTAAGAAGCTAACACCAAAACAAAAAGCAAGAATTAGACTACTAAAAGAAGAAAATCAAGGGACAAAGTTTTCTGACATAAACATTTGCTCCTACTGTTATTACTGCTGTATCGTTAGTAAAAGCCGTCCTTGTAGTTTAATGAGGAGGCAAAATAGATGGAAACAAAATTGATACCGACTGGAAAAACAATCATTCTAGCTGCAATTTCTATTCCAGTATCTATTGTTGCTATGTTAATAATATTTTGGTTTTTTAGAGTTTCTTAGTTCTTGTTCAACTTGAAGATAAATAAAAGGTAGAATTATAGAGATAATATAATATGGGGATAGAATGATCACTATTGGATATTCAATTATTGCATTACTTGCTGCAGCCTGCTTAGTTTTTGCAGCAAGAGCTTATCTAAATGAGCCGAACAAGATGCTACTTTTAATCCTTTGTCCAACTTCTCTTCTTTGGTTCGATTCCTTCGTTATTGCAATAGGTCAATACGTAGGGGAGGGAAGCCTGCTTTTATCAGCAACCTATATTCGATACACAGCGCACTGGCTAATGTTACCTCTCCTTTTTATCGTCGCAGGCATGATATTGCGAGGCGCTGACTTTAAATTTGCATCCAGCAAATATGTGATGGGCATATTTTATTTTCTTACTGTATTTTTTATGATTGAGGATTTCAGACATATTTTTATCGTGGATTTCTATCCCGCATGCTACGAAGAAACATTAAGGTATGTGACAAAAGTTCCGATTGGACAGGCATGCCATCCAGAATTAGAAGGCATAGGCATCCAAGTGCCTCCTTTTGCTCCTATAATACTCACGATGATACTTTTGGTTATTGGAATCGCAATATGGGTTAAACATAAATGGCCTTGGCTTGCAGTGGGCTGCTTGATCATGTTTCTTGCGGCACAACCAACCTCAATAGGACCAATTCTTAGTAATGCCGGCGAGCCTTTTTTTACCTTCACCCTCACATTGGCTGCCATCAAGTTTGGAAGCAAACCCAAAGAAGAGAAGCTTCTTCCATAAATAAAAAATACTCCCACCAGTATTAACAAATTTGTGAAATTTGACTGAGGTTTGATCTGAGTCATTTGTGGATCAAGATTAATTTGTTAAGCTTTGGGTATGAAGAAAACACAGAAAGTAATTAAGAAGGATATGGCTTTCAATTTTGCCAGAGG
>Ga0208638_1000919_pt1 | contig 17639 bp, 10 predicted proteins | sample ETNtaG_34_FD_185753 | JGI IMG/M metagenome (GOLD analysis project Ga0208638, IMG submission 185753) | Marine microbial and viral communities from oxygen minimum zone, Eastern Pacific Ocean - ETNP201306SV51 (SPAdes) (version 2) | ecosystem: Environmental > Aquatic > Marine > Oceanic ...
TGGAGCCGTTCTGGGATAACTGTTGTCAGCTGATCAAGCCTACCGCTCGCTTGCAGCTCCTCCAACAGACCGATGGCAGCGAGCCCGGCCTGGCAGGCAGCAGGATTGCCACCAAATGTACCCCCCAGTCCACCAGCGTGGACTTTGTCCATCATTTCAGCCTGCCCGGTAATGGCTGACATGGGAAGACCGCCGCTGAGGGATTTAGCCATGGCCATGATGTCCGGCTCAAGGTCGTACCAATCACAGGAAAACATTTTGCCCGTTCGGCCAAAACCGGTCTGTACCTCATCAACCACCAACACAATCCCGTGGTCTGAACATCGTTTCCGAACGTGGATCACAAAATCTTTGTCGGCAGTCATAAAACCACCCTCCCCTGCCACCAGCTCTATAACAACGGCGGCAAAGGTCTCCTCGCCCTTTTCTGTAAGCAAGGCATCAAATTCCTCCAAAGCTTTCTTACCCCTGTTGTAAGGATAGGGGAGCCTGTGGACTACATCGGGGAAAGGACCAAATCCATGCCTGTAAGGCATATCCTTATATGTGAGAGCCATAGTCATAAGGCTTCGGCCATGGAAAGCGTGTTCAAAGACAATAACTCCGGGACGTTCGGTCCAGTACCGTGCTACTTTCACAGAATTCTCCAGCGCTTCGGCACCACTATTCACCAATAATGTTTTCTTGGGAAAATCACCGGGCGTCATGGCGTTCAACTTTTCTGCCAGTGCCACGTAAGGTTCGTAGGGGGTCACAGTAAAACAGACGTGAAGATAGTCGTCAACCTGACTTTTTATCTCATCAGTGATAACAGGATTTCCATGCCCGGTGTTCATGGCACCGATGCCTCCGGCGAAATCGATGAAAATATTCCCGTCAACGTCAGTGATAGTCGCTCCTTCGGCTTTCGCTGTATATACAGGTACCACCGATGAGTGGGCGTTCACCACAGCTTTCGCCCGACGATCAGCCAGCTCTTTGCTTTTTGGACCGGGGATATCTGTCTGAATGTTTACCTCACCCATCAGGTTTTTCTACCTTTATCAAGATCGTAGGGGAACCAGTAATCTTTCCGTCGGATCTTGTAATCTATAAGAATATGTTTTGCTTCCCTGAATTCATTCAACCCTTCGATGCCTAATTCCCTACCACCACCGCTCTTACGCATGCCTCCAAAAGGTGCCGCCTCGTTATCAGTGAGAGGATCGTTGATCCAGAAACTGCCTGCTTTTACTTCCCGGGCTGCAGTAAACGCTTTCTCTAAATCATTAGTATATAGAGAGCATCCGAGCCCGTAGTCAGACTCATCAGCCAGTTTTACAGCTTCCTCAAAACTGGAAACAGTCTGAATGGGCACAACAGGACCGAAAGATTCTTTCTGCATCATTTCCATGGAACTGTCCATGTTTGTAAGTACTGTAGGCTCAAGGAAATATCCTTTGGTAAACTGAGTAGGCCGATTACCGCCCGTCACCATTTTAGCTCCCTGATCCTTGGCGTTGGCAATCTTGCTCTCAATTTTCTCTCGCTGCTCCGAACTCACCATGGGACCGATGTCCGTGGTAGACCCCATTGGATCACCCAATTCCACTTCTTCGGCCTGAGATACCACTGCATCGATGAAATCTTTGGCCACTGGCTTCTCTACATAGATCCGCTCCGCACTTGTGCAAACTTGTCCGCAGTTCAAAGTAGCAGCCCAGAAAGCACCTCTGGCTGCAACTTCCACATCCACATCGGAACAGACAATGAGGGCGTCGTTGCCGCCCAGTTCAAAGTGAGTTTTTTTCAACTGCTCAGCCGCCAGTCTTGCAATTCGAGTCCCTGTTTCTACAGACCCCGTAAAGGCAATGACATTTGTCCCTTTAGATGTGACTATGGGCTCGCCGGCCTCCTGGCCGTAACCTGTTACTACGTTCACAACGCCGGGCGGGAAATGGTCGAAACAGGTCTCCATCCACCTGAGAATGCTCAAGGGAGAAAGTTCAGATGGTTTGACAATACATGTATTCCCAGCTGCTATTGCCGGCGCTATTTTCCATGCTGCCAGGAGAAGAGGGTAATTCCAGGGGATAATGCTCCCCACCACACCGTAAGGTTCATAAACAACAATAGACATCTGTTTGTCTTGGGTGGGTGCCACTACACGACCGATCTGATCGCGGCCCAGTTCTGAATAATATTCGAAGCATGAGGCAATCCACTCCACTTCATCGGTATTTTCAATAAGGGGTTTTCCCATCTCAGCTGTCATAATTTCTGCCAGTTCCTCACCGTACTTCCTCGATTTAACAGCTACTTCCCGGAGCATATCCCGCATATCGCCGCCAGCAATAAAACGCCATTCTTTCCAAGCCTCCCTAGATGCTTCTACTGCTTTTTCCACATCTTTCGCACTGCTTTGAGGAACCGTTTCAATCACTTCTTCGGTAAACGGGTTGATCACATCGAACCGTTTCTTGGAAGCGGCATCACACCACTGATTGTTGATATAGTTCTGGTTAATCATCTCTTTTTCCCTTTATTCTCAGGATCACTAAAATATCACGGAGGAACAGGATAAAGACAGCCGTGGCACTCAATCCCAACATCCATGCCGAGATGATAGAGACTGCCTGCCATATATTCATGCTCATAGTTTTTCTGATCCTCTATCTAAAAGGAGCCCTACAAAAAATCCGATCAATGACAAGGGCAATGTAAAAAGCATAGCGTACTCCTGCCATATATCGTATCGGATGCCAGATTCTGTGATGATGGTAAGGATAGTGGTACCGTTTTCTTCTGAAAAAGTACCCAACCATTCTACAATACCATAGAATAGTATGGCAGAAACCAATCCCGTCACCGCACTCATAAGCCCCGCCAGCGGCTTGCGCCAGTCCGGGCAGAAGATTCCCAATAAAATGGGGACAAGGACCGTACTAGTAAGGAGTGTACTGAGGAAAACCCACAGCGCCAGCATTCGCTCAAAGTAGAAAGCCACAAAGTATCCGATCACCCAAGAGATCACGACACCAATTCGGGTCATTCTGATCAACTGTTCATCGGTCACATTTTTCATAGCTCTCGGCTTATAAATATCATAGGAAAGATTGGATCCTGCTACAAGACAGTAAGAATCAACAGTAGACATCTCCGCAGCAAGAACTCCAACAATAAAGAGTCCAACCAACCCAGCTGGCAATGACAAAACAGAAATCCGGAGCACAGCTTCATTGGGATGAACATCCATCGGTAATATTCCTTGGAGGGCCGCCCCTTTCGCAGCCATGGCAATGGCCGTTACTGCCCAATCGTAAGATCCCCAAAGAACAATACCAAATAGCATAGCATTACGTACAGATTTAGCATTCTTGGCAGAGAATATCCTCTGATAAAATGCCGGTTCTACCAAAACGCTCAATCCGGTCATTACATATATGAGTACAAGCCAGATGGGTACATCGCCAAAGAATTGAAAATATCCTGGATCTAGATTTGCCTCAAGCCACTCATAACCACCTACTTTCCCAAGGGCAAGAGGTACCGCCACCGCCAAAGTAATGCACATCATAAAAAATTGTATAGCATCAGTAACGGCCACCGCCCACAATCCACCTAATATTGTATAAACAAGTGCAGCTCCACCAAGGATTGCAGCACCCACCATTGGTTCCCACCCAAGAACAACATGAGCCACCAGACCAAAACCGAAAAGAGAAAGCGCAGGAAGAGAATAAAGAAAACTGGCTATAGCTCCAAGCATCTGCGTGTTTGGACCGTAATACCTCATCAGAATTTCAGGAAGACTGGTGAACCCCTGGTTCTTTAATCGTTTCGCAAGAAGTAGCGCCGCTACCAAATAAAAGAGATAGATGGGCATGGAGTAACCGAAGAAACCGACAATGCCCTCATTATACGCCAGTTCGCTATCACCGAGGAGGACATCAATTCCATAGTATGTGCTGACGAGTGTGCAGACAAGGATAGGCGCTGTCAGGACCCGGCCGGCAAGAAAATAGTCATCAAAATTTTTGTGCCGACGGCTTAACCAGACACCCAAAACGATAACACCACCAATGTATCCAACAATGATAGCAATATCCACAGAGCTTAGTGTTATTAGAGAATTCATCTAATGAACAAGAAATTAAAGATTTTTAAATCTGGTGAAAACGTTTCCGATTTCTCCCAATCAGGCACCATTCAAATCTTCCACAGCTCTATATGCCTGGTCAATTGCACTGTTTAGATAAGCATAGCCGCCTGCATCTGAATTGGCAATGGCTATTCTTCCGGACTTCCGGCGGGCGGCAACATGAGGAAATTCTTCAGGGGCCCAGTCTGGATCAAAAAGGGAATTATATTCATAAGAGTAACCGTGAGGCCACCGGTTAACGGTGATGGCCTCAATATCCCGGGCCGGATCGAAACCTCCTTGTGAAAGCATGCCTCCGAGTTGCGTTCTGATTTCCCGCTCAAAAGTGTCAAAGGTAGTCCTCAATAGATCGTAACGTCCTATCTGATGCTGCTCCCTGGCTGAAATACCGGAACCAGGGGCACAGGGTGTGCGCACCAAGTGCAAAACCATAGGTTCCTCGGGTGAACTGGAGAATGAATAATTTCCTAGACTGACAGGAAAATCGAGGGAGACAGAATGGTGGTATCCCGCTGGGGAAAAAACATTTTGAACCCCAAGTTTATGAAAAGAAGTCCAATCTCTAATAAGCACGTTGGTGTAAACCAAGGGCACTTTCACGTTGTATCGTAGCGCTTCCTTTTGGGTTTCAGGCAGGTCTGGGCAAAGCCATGGAATAATACGGTTGTAGCAGGCTAGAATGCAATTTTTGGCCTCGACACGGTGTGCTTCACCTTCATTTATATAAGTAATATCCACTCTGTTTCCACTTATCTGTTTCGTATTAACCACGGTTGAATTGAGGCGCACTCTTACTTCGGCCCCTTCTCTGTCAAGTTTTGCATAACGAAATCTATCTGTGACTACATCTTCCATGGAATTTCCTGGTGCAACATGAGGCATCATCTCGCTTACTAACAACCGGGCCACTGAAGCATTTCCATCAGGAAAGTGAAAAATATATGGCTCGGTGCCAAGCCAGTTCGGTTCAGGTTCTTCATCAAGATCAATGTTAAGTCCTTCAAGACCAGGAAAGATCATTCCGTAGAGTATACTCATATAAAGACAATCCATGGATGAAACGGCGTCTGTTCCAACACCCCACAGGCTGTTAGAGCGCTGCTGAAAAAGGGAAATTACCTCTTCATCCACGCCGGCGTATTCCTTTAGAAATTGACTATAGCTGGTTCGTTTTAATTTTTCGATTTTTTCTGCATTGGTGAGACCCGTCAGATAATCACTGCTCTCGTTGAAAAGATGCTTCAGTTTGCCTTTTGCCTCCTGTGAAATGGGTGCCTCCGCGAAAAGATTTCCCAGTCCTATTTCCTCATCCGGTACAAGGAGATGATCCCTCCCGAACGTGGCCTTGTCAAAGTAGATGCCCCATTTCAGTCCATATTTATTGTACAGTCCCCTGTCAAAGGCTCTGTAGAACTTTCTGAGATTAATACCCAGCCGGCTCAAGAGCCTTTTGGATTCTTTGCTGTACTTTGAGGGATCCTGAATGGACTGGCTGCCACCATAACCGATAACTGTACGGCCATTAATATTAAATTCGTTCCGCCTGGCATGACCGCCGAAATCGTCGTGATTTTCAAGAATAAGAATCCGCAAATCTTTACCGTATTTATCACGAAAAAAATAGGCAGCTGACAGTCCGCTAATACCGCCCCCCACCACCACTAGGTCATAGGTTTCATCGGTTTGCGTTGCTGGCTTGTGCCATTTCCTCCCTTCCCTGACAAGAGCATGAGCCACTTCCCAGGCACCGTCATTCGTCCCTCGCATCCCAGTGAGGGCCGGGGGATAATAATGTTCCTCATTGTGGGCTGTTTCCAGTGCGGCGATAAGAGGACGAGGCAGCAGTCCTGCGGCCACCACCATGCCCATTCCGCTCAGAAAATCCCGACGCGGAATGGGACGGTTCAATCCCAGTTGGCGATCAGCGTTATTCAAAAAATCCTTTACCTGATTTGTTCAGATTCATGAAGAAATCCGCCGAAATGTAGGGCTCAGGCCATCCCTGAGCATATGAAAAAATACTTTGACTCAATATGATACAATCGACTACATTAAATCTAAACCAACCTTTGATTAAAGTTGATTATAGTTGGAGAAAACTCAAAGAAATACGGAGGAGCAAACTATGAATAAACGGATAACAGTCTGTCTGGCTGTTCTTTTTCTTTTTTCGCTAGGAAATGCGGAAAGTAAAAAAGATGCGGCCATGAAACTTCGGTCCATATCCCCACAGAGGGATGGATATACCTGGCTAGAAATGAATGCCGGGTATGATGCTGACCTCGACCCCGGTGCCGCTGAAGCTTCTCTCGATGCATGTCTCTATCTTGACACTTTTGATTGGGAAGGTGAAGAGTATGAAATGTGCTGCAACTTCTGGGAAGTGTATCTCTCAGTCAATTTCACAGAACTGGATGCGCCGCTTACATCTCTTTGGGAAGGTGATTACGACGACGATACCGAAGAGAGGGTCGTTTATAATGGTCTCCTCCACGAACCCCACAATGATGACTATTCCGAGGATGCCTTTTCGGATACGGTTGGTCCCTCAGGATATGACCTTATGGGTATGACCGCAATGGGCAATGAAGCCAGTGGTGTGAGTGTTGTGGTGACACAGTACCAGGCCGGCTATGAACATTGGGATTCCTGGAATAATCGTGATTATCAGTATGTAAAAGTGACCGTTCATAACGGCTCCACAACAAACTACACCGGCGGTTCTGTGACTATATTCAATGACAATGACGCTGGTGGTGGTTGGTGGCCAGATGAAGAATGTGCGGATTGGGAAGACTGTACCGGCGATGAAGATGCTTTTCTATGGCACAAATCAGGAGTATATGACGCCACCGGACTGATCTACCAATATTTCGATCCAGCCGTCGTCGATATGGATGAAGACGGCACCGCTGATTTCGATGATCCACCCTATATTAATGCGGGCATGTCCTGGGTAACTGGCGGTAATAGCGTGAACCTGGGTGTCTATGAAGATCCATGGGGTACATTTAACGTAGATGTGTTCAGTGAACTTCTTGAAGGTTATTATGATTACGATGACACCTACGAAGCTGATAGTAATGCTACAGACCTGGGCTCCTTTATTACCGTTAATATCGGTGCTCTGGCAGCAGATGCTGAGACGAGTATTGTGGTCGCTTTTGTTGGTGGTGAAGATTCGGACGAGATTATCAGCAATTCCAAAGATGCTTCAGACCGCTGGGCAGCAGGACTTAAGGTGGATGATAACAGCATCTCCCTCCCCTCTGCTTTCAATCTGAAGCAGAATTATCCCAATCCGTTTAACCCCACAACAACCATCGCTTTTGAATTGGATCGAGATGGCCTCGGGCAGCTGGATATCTTTGACATTAATGGAAAATTGGTAAAAACATTGATGCAGGGTGTAATGCTTGCCGGGCAACACACAGTTCAGTGGGACGCCACAGGTATGAACGGCCAGATTGTTCCTTCAGGGGTATACTTTTACAAGCTTACCCAGAACGGAACATCTCAAAGCCAAAAAATGGTGTTGATGCGATAATATCCGGATCGCCTTTTTTTTGATAAAAAACCCCGCTTCCTGCGGGGTTTTCTATTATTGAACCATTTTGATTTTGTGAACCTAAACTACACTCTTATATTCCGGCTTCAACGTGCGGCACAACTTTAAATACCTCTCTATTCTTTTCACTTTATCCGGGCTTCTCTTTGCCGGAAATACAGGTAAGATTGCCGGTACAATCACTTCTTCTGACACCTCTGAACCCCTCATTGGCGCTAATGTGATCATCCTAGGAACGGATCTGGGCGCCAGCACAGACAACGAAGGCGAATACTTTGTTATCAACGTTTCCGCCGGAACCCACTCTATTAAGATAATGATGATAGGATATCAATCGATGACCTTCACTGATGTAGCTGTGAGCCCAGATCTCACCACCCAGGTTAATGCATTAATGGCTGAAATCGTTCTGGCAGGTGAAGAGGTAAACGTTACTGCTGAGAAACCGGTCATTCAGAAAGATGTGACCTCAACCACCACCACGGTTAGTTCATCAACCATGCGAAACATGCCTGTCCAGGGCGTGGGTGATGTATTGAAAACGGTCTCTGGTGTCATCGGACATGATGATCATGTTCACTTCAGAGGCGGAAGAAGCAATGAAGTTGTTTACATGGTAGATGGTGTGCCGGTTAATGATCCCCTTTATGGTGTGCCAGGAAATATGCTTTCTACCGGTTCTGTGGAAGAAATGGTAGTGGTCACTGGAACCTACAATGCTGAGTACGGAAATGCCATGTCTGGTATTGTCAATATTGTTACAAAGACCGGGCGGAATGAACATACGGGACGACTCCGCTTCTTTACGGGCCATCCAGGGGATTTGACAGATTTTGACTACGAGTACGATTCCACTAAACTCACCATCGAACCCCCTTATATCGAGGATGAGCCTTATGATGATGACAACGAAAACAGCACTTTTGATTCAGGCGAATCGTACCGGGACTGGAACCACAACGGCCAGTGGGATTCTGCTTCAGATCAGCTTGAAATGCTCAATAGTGAACTATCCAAAGGGTTTGGTGATTTTCAACGGTTCGAACTTTCTTTGAATGGGCCCATCATAAAAAAGAGGCTTTTCTATACCGTTAATCTGGAAGGTGTGGATGACAAAGGGTGGCTTCCTTACTCACATGAAAAAGAGTCAGGTATTGGCGGATCACCCATTGGAAAGATTTTTTCAAAACTGGCCGTGACTACACCCATGGGCCTCAGAATGTTTCTTACTTACAGCACTGCAAAAAGTGACTGGCGGGAGTATGATCATTTCTGGAAATATCTCCCTTATCGTCAGACCTACAAAACCGAAACCACTGATCAGATGACAGCTGCTTTCTCTTTTCAATTTTCGCCTAAAACTTTTATTGAAGGGTCCTTCTCTCTTTTTACCAACCACAATTTTTCCGGGGCCAACAGTGAATGGGAATTTGACGCATCGGAAGGACCTTATTTCGGTAGTCAGGATATCTTCCAACCACTCTATGATGATCCGGAGGAGTTTGGAATTGGTGGCTACGAAGGGAAATGGGTAGACTCTGAATCCAAGCGAACAATCGCCAAAGGGAGTATAACAAGCCAAGTAAATAAGTTTAACCTGGTGAAGGCAGGTTTTTCGTTTATTCAGAATAGTCTCCACCGGGATAGTCACGATGCACTGGAAGGTTTTGTGACACTTGGAGACTGGGTGAACCAGTACTATAACCACACACCAATGGAAGCATCGGCCTACCTCCAGGACAAGGTGGAGTTTAACAATCTGATCCTGAACGCAGGTGTGCGCCTGGATTATTTCAATCCCAGTGCCAACTACTGGGTCGATCCGCGTGATGCAGGAGATGACAGCAAGGCTACCAAGGCCACAACGAAATTGCAGGTTAGTCCTCGTCTGGGATTCTCTCACCCCATCACAGACCGGTCTGTACTCCACTTCGCCTATGGTCATTTCTTTCAGATACCTGACTTCGCCCACCTCTACTGGAATTTGAGCAACATCCGGGGATCTGACGGTGAATATGTTTACGATCCACAGCAGATCGAAATCCATAATCCAACACTGGGTGATCCGGACCTGGAGCCTCAGAAAACTGTAGCCATGGAGATCGGGTGGGAACAGCAGATCGGTGCATCTTTTAGCCTCGACGTTACTGCATTCCACAAGGATATCCAGAATCTCATCGCATCGAGGCTGAACTATGTGGGTGCCATAAACTATACCCGGTATATTAATACGGACTATTCCAACGTGAGGGGTATTGAGGTATCAATGAATAATACCTTTTCACGATCCCTTTCGGCCTCTTTGAATTATACCCTTTCTAGAGCTGAGGGGAACAGTTCAGATCTTTTTGAGGCATTTTATGACCTCTATTCTTTTCCACCAAGAGTTAGACCCAAACGGGTCCTTCCACTGGATTGGGACCAGCGCCAGACAGTGAGCTTTACTGTTGACTTTAACAGTAGCCAGCTGCGGAGTGCTTTTCTTAAAGACTGGAACTTTTCACTCATCGGCAACTACGGCAGTGGTATCCCTTACACACCACTAAACACACAGGGAATGCGTATTGGTGAACAGAACAGTGAGCGGCAGCCAAGCACATTTTACATGGATGTTTATCTCTCACGATCCTTCGATGTTCCTATAGCTGAAAGTTTCGGGATTTTTATTCAGATCGATAACCTCCTGAACAGAAAGAATGCCCTTTACGTCTACCCAACTACTGGCCTACCTGATAGGTCATTCTACCACGATGTAACACCTGACGGCGTCAATGATCCCAGCATGTATTCCCCGCCACAGAAGATCATGATGGGGATAGAGGTGATGTGGTGAGAAAAGCTCTTCTTTCCATTTTCATACTCTCGTTCACTCTCTTCGGTCAGAAGGGGGTGCCGAGAGAACAACCTAAACCTACCCTCATCCAGAAACTTCTCCGGACTATAGGATACGAGGACAGGGCCTACAGTATTCACAATGATGGCAAGATTGCTACCTATTTCACCAATTATGGTCTAATCGGTTATTTTAATCCATCTGTTGAATATCCCACCAATACAGAGAGATACTACGCCTGGCAGATCGGAATTATGATCGGTGCCATGGTAGACACTTCCGATGACGGCGTTAATAATGCCGTGTCCCTATCCAGCGATACTTACCACGATTACGGTGAGAAGAATTTCAACCCTATTATGGGACTCAATTCTGGTGGATACAATCCTTCCGTGGCCATGAGTGACGATCCCAACACATGGCCTTTGAGTTGGCCGGTCGGAATTCCTGTGGGACCCAGTGGCTGGCCCGGACTTCCTCTATTTAATTACGAACCTATCGGCTCTCAGGAATCCTACTGGATCATGCGCGATTTCGAAAACGAAGCCTTTGACTTAAGAGGAGAAGGAAAGCCGAAAGTAGGCGCATTGGAAGTCGTCTCTAGAGGGATACAAAGTAACAGTACCCTTACCAATAGATTTCTTTTTTACCAATATGATATTGTGAACAAATCTTCAAAAACTCTTCGCGACGGCCGTTTTGGCATTTTGGTAGATCCTGATCATCCAGCTCATCTTGAAACGGAATACGGAGATGATAGTGCTGAATTTGTTTCCAGTCTCAATCTGGCACTCTCCTACGACTACGATAATAATTACACAGGTTGGCCAGGGGTGGATCTGGCTTTTCTCGGAATTCAGTTTTTGAAATCACCCTCTGATGAGGAGGGAAATCTTCTTGGGATGACATCGTGGAAATCTTTTACCTACGGCCAAATGCCTCAGTCAGGGGAAACTGGCGGCGTTCTTTACAACTCCCGTGATGAAGCCCAGTATGACTACATGAAGCCAGGCATCTTTTCCCCTAGTCCTCAAGTAAATAAGGATATTGTTTACATTATGGCCAGCGGTGATTTTACAATCGCTCCGAACGATACCCAGACAGTCGTAATTGCAGTCCTAACTGCCGATACACGAGAGCAACTCATAAAAACGGCGGAAGCAGCACTGGCTGTTTTCAACAATGATTTCAAGACCCCCTCCGCCCCTGACCCACCTATAGTTAACGCCGTGGCCACAGATGAAACGGTAACACTCTACTGGGATTCAGAATCTGCTGAGAACAGCCAAGACAGACTCACGGGGAAAGCCGACTTTGAAGGATACCGAGTCTATCGAAGTACCGATCTGGGCGCCAATTGGGGTAAGACTACTGACAACCTCACCATTTATCCCCTAGGTTACAAACCACTGGCTGATTATAACAAATTCAACAGTATTGATGAACTGGGAACCATTGAGACGGCCCATACTTCAATCATGTCCAATGCCACCATTAAGGCATGGGGTATAATCCCTAACACTACGAATATGGTGGAGAATACTTATTTAATTACATTTGTCACAGACAACACATTTAATGTTTATGATGCCCGTAACGGATGGCTATTGGCACTTAACCGCCAGTTTTTGACAGATGGTTTTTCTATCATCCATACAGGCAACTGGGACACCGATCCTAAGTTTGTTTACGTCTCTGGAAGCGATCCCATTACGGAAGCACCCTATACCTCTGGAAAACTGATCTACGTGGGCGGTGCTGTGGTCCAGATCGAAAATTTGGCGAGCGACTGTGATACAAACCCTGCCGACTGTATCATGGCTGGTGATGTGTTTCAAGTAAAAACGCGGCTATTGGATAGCGGACTGGATAACGGTTTGAAACACAGCTGGATGGACACCAATGTGGTGAACGGCGTAGAATACTGGTATGCGGTGACAGCCTATGACCGAATTGACCTCACTTTGGATGTACCGGTTAACGAATTGACTCCCGCAACAACACCAAACACACCTGCTAATCCTCATACAGTATCGGTTATACCCAACAAACCAGTGAGCAGTGTGGAACAGGGAAAGATCTCTGATCTGGGACTGCAACATGTATCAGGAATTTCCACAAGTGAAATTCTTATCGATCTATATGATACCAGCCTTCTAGCCAACGCAGAGTACACTCTAGGCGTAAAGTATCTAAGTGAGCTGGAAAAATCCTTCTACTTAATTGAGAAGACCAGTTCAGCAGATACCATCTTAAACAATTTACCCATTGTTTCAAGAGACCAATCCTGGATGGGATACGATAATGCGCCTGTCATTAGAGGTTTCAGACTGTCCGTTATTGATGATCCCGCTGATACGGTAGGATTCATTCTGGTTGAAGGGGACAGTGCACACTTTGCCGATGGTGATGTCGCAATAGATCTGCCAGGTGCCACTGGCAGACCGGACGTTCCTCGGCGGGATGTAGAAATCATCTTCGACAATTCAGGTTACATCGCCCATTACGGCGGACAGCCTGCGCAAAAAAACGTGACCGTTCCATTTACGGTGTGGGATATTACAGACTCCACCAACAGGTATAAACTCCATTCCCTTTTTAAGGATAAAACACCAAAGGATGAATGGGGACCTAATGATGATATAACTCTATTAAGCAAAGCTGCTGACAATGATTTCCCTACCGGCAATTTCAATTCCGTAAAAGCAAATTACGGCCTTTTCACACTGAGTTTCGGCTTCAGTGAACCTGATTCCCTCTACCTGGCAACCCAGTGGCAGGGTGACCGATGGCAACTTCTGACAATGCGCCCGCTACAGGGTGATGATGTCTTCCGTTTCTCAACATTGGCGCCCAAACTGCGTGACAAGCCTTTGATTGACCTTATTAAGGTGGTTCCTAATCCATTCGTGGTTTCGGCAGCGTGGGATTCCCGGGAAGGTCAGCACCGTATACAGTTCACCAACCTACCGGAAACATGCACCATCAAGCTCTATACGGTGGCAGGGGACCTCGTTCGAACCATAGAACACAATGGCGGTTCATTCGAATGGTGGGACCTCCACAATGAATCGGACATGGAGGTGGCTTTCGGTGTTTATCTCTATCATATTGAATCGGAATCCAATGGAACTACTGTAGAAAAATCCGGAAAAATCCTGGTGGTACGTTGAAGATACAGATCATATTGGCGTCAGTTATGTTCTTCTCCCTAGTTTCAGGCCAAGTGGATGTGAAAGAATTTGAAAGTAAGGTAGGAACTACAGCTGCCAGTTTTCTCAAGATAGGTGTAGGTCCTCGGGCACTGGCCATGGGTGAGGCATTTGTGGCTGCTGCTGACGGCCCCTCATCAGCATTCTGGAATCCCGCCGGTTTAGGGAGAATGACAGGGACAACTATTTCTGCCTCAACTACTGATTGGATTATGGATCTCAGACTTCATTCGGCTGTAGCTTCCACAAAATTGCAGGGACCAGGTGTAGTAGCCTTTTCCGTAAATACACTTCAGATGGACGAGATCGAAGTCACCACTCTTCGGTCCCCTGATGGAAACGGAACTTACGCCAGCGCATCAGATGTCATGATCGGCCTCTCATATGCTCGACCACTAACGGATGTTTTTGTTGTGGGAGTTACCGGAAAATGGATTTACAACAATGTGGCAAATGAAACAGCCTCAGCCACAGCAATAGATATTGGTACCCTCTTTTCACCGGGATGGCGAGGCCTACGAATAGGTATGTCCCTCACCAACTTTGGAACGAAAATGCGCTTGGACGGCCGTGACCTAAACGCTGAACACGATGTGGACCCACTTTTGGGATTAGACGAACCAGCAGAGAGCCGCCTTAGAACCAGGGATTGGGATCTCCCCACTGCTTTTCGATTGGGAATGGCTATCAATGTTGTAGAAACATCAAATCTATTATGGATAGCTACAGCAGACGCCATCCACACTACAGACAATGTGGAGCGGGCCAACTTTGGCTCCGAAATCACAATTGGAAAAGTAAAACTCCGGACGGGAGGAGGAGTGAACTATGATCAAATGAGGCTAGGTTTTGGTGGTGGCGTGACCCAGAAGTTGGGCGGGAGAAATGTTACCATCGATTATGCAGCTGTTACTCTCTCTCCTTTCGGCCTTATACAGAGTATTGCTTTTACTGTCAAATTGTAGAACAACCTATTATTTATTAACCATAGTTTTTCAGAACAATTTTCATCATTGTCAAGGTAATATATCTAAACTATGGAACCTTTCCTTTGTACAAAGCGTAACAGATTAAAATGATCAAAAGAGACTCGCATGAAGTCGAGTCTTAGGCAAACTCGTGAGAGGAGGGAATGTCCCACGACATTTCCTCCTTTTTTATTTGCCCAGCTTAAACAATAAACCAAGGAGACCCACTATGGATTCAAGAAAAAAAGAGATCATTGTCCTTTCGACCTTCACAGCAGTTGCATTGGTTGCCATCGGTATCGGAATTAATCATAACCAATCCCGAAAATCGGAATCACACAAAGCTGTTGAAAAAGCCGTGGAAAGATTCACCCCTACCTCAGAAGTGGGAAGTATCCTCATTTCACACTCGAAAACGGCTTTCGAAGAACCTGTCTCCGATGAACCGAATGAGATGAATGTTGGACTGGCTGATTCCTTCCAGCCGGAATACAACGGTGAAAACAACGTGGACTGGACATTCCCGGAAGCTTTTGCTGATGCCCGCTTGCAACTGGGGCCGGGTCGGACGTTCATCTGGAATTCCCGGCCTTTCACCACCTTCTATGCTGAAGAGCTATCCATTCTGGCCGGAGATCAACTGGCTGCATCGGACAGTCTCCAGCCTGGAGAAAAAGCAGACACTACAGCTCTAGAAGAAGAATAACTGATCGAGGCGTTCCCCCTCCTCGCGCCTTGATGCCACCGGGCCGGCTTTTGTGCCTATGGTACCCGTTCTTGCGAGCGGAGTGTCACAGGCCGGGCCGGCCCTATTAATTTTCAATAATCATTTGACATCCGTCCAATAGTCATAATGGTCTCTGAATGACATTATTGTGATCATGGAGGCGATCATTGGAAAACCTTTTCCAAATTAAATTCAGCCTCTGTGGCAAATCAGTCTTAATTATGCTAGATTGAAATACAAGACAAAGAGAAAAGGAGACGAAAGTGCTAAACAGATTTACTGAAAAAACAGAATCAAAATTTTCCCGCCGTTCATTCATTAAAACAGGCTTGGCAAGTGCTGCGGTCGCAGCCTTACCTGGGTGCGACTCGCAGATTGATGTTCAAGTCCGTCGTAACTTGATAAAACCGGTTGGTATTGATGACGCTGCCTGGAAAAATGTGAGATCCCAGTTTATGTTAAAAAATGGCGTCACCTACATGAATAACGCCAGCCTAGGCATGCCCCCGGCTGTTGTGGCGGAAGCTGTCTGCAAAGGTTATGAAGCTATATCTAGAGAACCCCTTCACGGAAAGCATGACCTCCAGGATAATATTGCCAAGGAAGTAATTCCCGACCTGGCAAAAACCTTTGGTGCTGAAGCAGATGAAATGGTTCTCACCCGGAATGCTTCAGAAGCGCTTCATCTCCAAGCTATTGGTCTTGAATTGAAACGTGGAGATGAAGTGATAATTACCACCCAAGAACACCCAGCTGGACACCGACCATGGATGTTCCGAAAAGAACATGAAGGTGTTAGAGTCAAAGAAGTGTTCATCCCCAGTCCCCTGGATAGTGAGGATGACGTGGTAAATCGTATGGAACAAGCTATTACTCGAAAAACTAAAGCACTCAGTTTTTGTCATGTTACTCGGGGAGGGCACAAATACCCGGTAAAAAAATTGGCTACCATGGCCCGAGATCGGGGGATAATCACATTAGTGGACGGTGCCCAGGCGGCGGGACAGTTCCCTATTAATCTCCACGATCTGGGATGTGATGCGTTCGCTGTGAGCCTTCACAAATGGATCCTGGCTCCGGCCGGCACCGGTTTTCTGTACGTTCGACAGGATGCAAGAGAAAGGATCAGATCAGCCTTCGCCCCTGACGCTACGGTGGAAGCACCTGGCTTCGATCCACCGGGTACCAAGGATTTCCCCGTCCGGGTCGCTATTGGTGCCGCTCTGGACTTTGTCAATACTCTGGGTTTGGAAAATATTGAAAATCGGTGTCGGTTCCTTTCAGACTACCTGAAAGCTGGGTTGGAGGATATTCGAGGAGTGAAACTCCTCAGTGGCGCCACAACCGAAATTTCAGCACCGGGCTCAACCATTTTTGAAAAAGAAGGGCTGGATGCCATGGCTTCTGTACCAATGATGGAAGAACGGATCAAAACGCACATTGACGAACACCAGCGGGACAGCCACAACGCTATCCGGATTTCAACCCATGTCTACAACACCAAGGCGGAGATCGATAGACTATTGGAAGCGCTGGCTAAAGCCTAAGATTGCTGGTAGAATAAACTTCAATTTTCCCACCCAGTCCATCCTGGTCCCCGGACAACGCGACCCGGTGTAGCACCTGTATGCTCACCATCTTTTAGCACCTGCTCCCCGTTCACGAATACGTGGTAAACACCCGTAGAGTATTGGTGCGGTTTTTCAAAGGTGGCGTGGTCCTGGATGGTGGCTGGGTCAAAGACCACCACGTCTGCGTAGTACTCCTCTTTAAGGAATCCTCTATCGCGGATCTTCAGGTTCGTTGCCGGCAAACCAGAAAGCCTGTAGACGGCCTCATGAAGCGGAATCACTTTCTCATCCCGAACATACTTTCCCAAAAGTCGCGCAAAATTACCGTAGGCACGAGGATGGGGATTATATTTTAGGAAATCGCCTTCCGGGGCAATGGATCCGGCATCCGAATCAAAACTGACATATGGAACACGAATTTGCTTTTTCACATTCTCCTCTGACATGAGGAAGTAAACCACATCCACCCTACTTCCGTCCTCCACCACCAGATCCATAGCTGTCTCTTCCGGTGGGGTTCCGCGCATCTCAGCCACTTGCAACAATGTTTTTCCAATATACTGGCGCAATTCGGTGTTTCGGAAACCGCTTAATAGAACGTTTTCATAACCGGCTAACA
>Ga0208638_1000926_pt1 | contig 17576 bp, 18 predicted proteins | sample ETNtaG_34_FD_185753 | JGI IMG/M metagenome (GOLD analysis project Ga0208638, IMG submission 185753) | Marine microbial and viral communities from oxygen minimum zone, Eastern Pacific Ocean - ETNP201306SV51 (SPAdes) (version 2) | ecosystem: Environmental > Aquatic > Marine > Oceanic ...
TGAATGCGCTAGATGCCATCGAAGCGCTGAAAACTGGCCAATTGGGGTCACTCGGCCTTGATGTGTATGAAAATGAAATGGAGTTATTTTTTGAGGATAAGTCAAATGAAATCATTCAAGATGATGTATTTAGGCGTTTATCTGCTTGCCACAATGTCATTTTTACTGGGCATCAAGCGTTCCTAACTGAAGAAGCGTTAAGCGCGATAGCATTTACCACTTTGTCTAATATCACGCAACTAAGCAATGCTAAGCACTGCCCAAATGAACTGGTTTAGCCGAGCACGATTTTGTATGAATTTGATACATAACAGAGATGTTATATAATCATTTTCTACTCGTAACGTTAATTGATAGATAGCGTGTCAATTATGAAACTAGTGACTGCAATTATCAAACCTCAGCAAGTCGATAATGTGAAGGAAGATTTGAACAAACTGGGTATCCATGGACTGACCTCAACCGATGTTAAAGGTTTTGGCAGACAGAAGGGTCACACAGAGTTTTATCGAGGTTCTGAATTTGAAGTTGCTTTTCTACCAAAAACAAAACTAGAAGTTGCTATTCCAGAAGAAAAATTAGAAGAAGTTATCTCAACTATTAGAAATTCTGCCAAAACAGGCAAATATGGTGATGGAAAAATTTTTGTTACCGAATTAGATCAAGTTGTACGAATTCGAACAGGAGAGAAAGGACCAGAGGCTATTTAGCAATTATGAATGCTGGAGATACAGCCTGGATGCTTACTAGCACATGTCTTGTGCTACTGATGACCGTACCTGGAGTTGCTTTATTATACGGAGGAATGGTCAGTAAGAAAAATATCATATCTACAATTACCCAAACGTTTATGATAACGTGTTTGGTAACGCTTCTCTGGTTTATTGTTGGTTATTCACTTTCTTTTTCCGAAGGAAGTTTTAATAATTTTGTGGGAGGTTTTTCTAATCTATTTCTAAAGGGTGTTGGAGTGGAGTCGTTAAGTGGAACAATTCCCGAATCGGTTTTTGTTGTTTTTCAGTTAACTTTTGCCATTATTACCGCTGCCCTAATTTGTGGTGCGGTTGCTGAACGAATGAATTTTTTAGCTTTAGTAATTTTTATAGCGATATGGATTCTATTGGTTTATGCACCCATTTGCCACATGGTTTGGGGAGGTGGACTTTTAGCGTCATTAGGAGTTCTGGATTTTGCCGGAGGAACAGTTGTTCATATTAATTGTGGTATTGCAGGTCTAGTTGCTGCAATTGTTTTAGGGGAACGAAAGAAAAGATCACGTCCACATAATTTACTTTTAAGTTTGATAGGTACCTCATTGTTATGGGTTGGTTGGTTTGGATTTAATGCAGGCTCGGCCGTTGCGGCGAATGGTGGTGCTGGAATGGCAATGCTTGTTACACAGATTGCTACGGCTACCGCAGGTTTATCTTGGATGTTTGCTGAGTGGGGCTTTGGTAAAAAACCAAGTCTGCTAGGTATCTTATCGGGTGCTATTGCAGGATTGGTTGCAATTACACCAGCTGCTGGTTTTGTAGGACCTGTAGGGGCTTTCTTTATCGGTTTAATCGCAGGAATCGTTTGTTATTGGGCTTCAACAAAACTTAAAAATAAATTTGGCTATGATGACTCGTTGGATGTTTTTGGTATTCATGGCGTAGGCGGAACAGTTGGCGCTATATTAACTGGAATTTTTGCCAAAGAAGCTATTGGTGGTGCCGCTGGATTATTAGAAGGCAATACAGGACAACTTTGGTTACAATTTATTGGTGTGGCTTTTACAATAGTTTATACTGGGGTGTTGACGTTTGTAATACTAAAAATTGTTAATCTCATAACACCTTTGAGAGCGACGCCAGAAGAAGAAACCCAAGGTCTCGATCTTAACCAACACGGCGAGCAAGTAAGTTAAAAGTTACAAAACTTTACTTTTCAATTATCTAACTTAATATTCTGGAGACCTCTAGATTAAAAAAAAGAGTTATGAACCATTCTGTTGGGTTCATTCAAAAAAGCATTTGTTGGTTTGAACCCTATAAGTCTTGTCGATCGTTCTAATTGAAGATAAATTACTCTTAAAAATAATTAAGTTAAAAAAAGAAAAAAAATGGAAACAAAAAATAATTCAACATTTATGGTTTTGTCGCCTCATAATGGATTATCTTACAAATATCGAGCTCCAAACAGCGTGGATGGTTTCACATTTGTATGTTTCAATTCACTCACAGGAGATAAGGTGATGTGGGAGACCGGAATAGGTGCAAAATTTATCAGCCAAGGACACGGCTTGTTAACATGGAATATGCGCGGACAGGCAAACAGTCCTTTCAGTAATGGTGAAATTTATGAGGACAATATTGTCGGTGATGCGATACGTTTGCTCAAAAAAGTTGAGCCACAAAATCCAGTGTTTATTGGTTTATCGGTAGGAGGACTTTATGCGGCTAAAACCCATCTTGGTAAAGAAAGTTATCCTTGTCTTGGACTCGTTCTTATTAACACTTTACGTAAAATAGGTCCTCGACTTTCGTGGATCAACAAGTCACTTGTGCGACTAGTCGAAACTGGCGGGCTTGATTTACTTCGTGATGTTTATTCACCTTTTTTGTTTGGAGAAAAATGGCAAGCACAGAATCGTGAAAATTTTTTGAAAAGTTACAGCTATACACCAATTAAAAAAAACGATGGTGTTTGGCATCTATTAAAGGCTGGCGAAAATACAATGTGGAATATTAATTGGGGAATGATAGATGTTCCGGTTTTTAATATCACCGGTTTACAGGATCAAATTTTTAGAAATGACAAGGTAATTACTGAAATGTTAACACAATTCCAAAATATCAAAAGTATCGAATATAAAGATGCTGGTCATATGATCCCAGTTGAAACACCCGAACAACTCGCCAAAGATATTCTTAAATTTATTGAGAGATTGTGATGACCCAAACAACTAACAAGAATGAATCCGCATGGCATCGCCATGCATGGATTGCATATTTAGCTGTTTTTATTGGTGTAATAGGTCATGCGAGTTCGGAGTTCGTGGCGAAAATTATTTCCAACAACTCAACAATTACAGGACCAGAAATTTCGGTATGGCGATTTTTTTTTGGTGGAATAGGATTGGTAATTGTTTCATTGATGATTCCGTCATCACGTGATCTTGTGACACCGATCAAGAAAAACGGAATATCACTCATACTTTTTTCATTATTCGGTGTAGCAAGCGCTTATCTATTTTTTCACTGGTCACTTGATTATGCAACGGTACCACAAGTAGCAACTGTCGTGACCACAATTCCAATTTTTGTTGGACTAATCAATCTTTATGCTAACAAAGTATCAATTGGTGTAGCTAAAATTATTTCTGGTCTCGGAGCTATTTTTGGCGTTATTCTTCTTGTTACCGACGGAGCGTTACTAGCTCTATCTGGTGATTCATCAAATCTTATCGGAATTTTTATGGCAATTATGTGCGCGTTTTTTATGTCAGGATATTTAGTACTGATAAAACCTCTTATTAAAGAATTCGGCGCTTTAAGAATTACTGCCATTACGCTTTTTCTTGGAGGATTTATATTATGGATTGGAGTCGGATTGCTGTTCGGACGATGGGTTGCGTTTTGGGATTTTAGTAATCTTGCATCTACAGTTATGGTTGGGATTGTTGTGATTATTCTTTACAACACCACATTGACCCAATGGTTATGGATTGGTGGATTAGCAGCAGTTCCCGATATTACTCGCGGCAGCTATCTTTTTTTTCTTAAACCAGTAGTAGCTGCATTCTTGTCAGTAACTTTTCTAGGAATCAGTCTAAGTATCTGGCAGACGTTTGCCATATTGATTATTTGCAGCGCTGTAGTAACTGAAGCTTTAATTAGTTATTACCAACAAAAAAATAAATAAAAAAATAATATAATATTTATGGCTTTATCGTCTCATCATGTGTAATTTAGTGAAAGATTACTGGTACATTTAATCTCTTCCATGGAAAAATTTGAAGTAACTTCAGATAAATCTATTTTATCAGTCAGTCTTTTATAAAACTCATTATATTTATCTATACTAGGAACTAATACCTTAAAAATGTAATCTATTGTTCCACTCAACCGATAAAATTCTACAACCTCTTCCATTTCGGTAACTGCCTTTATAAATTTTTTTGACCAATTCATACTGTGTTGACTCGTTCTAATTTGAACAAAAACGATAACGGGAAGATTAATTTTCAATCGATCAACAACAGCTACTTTTTTCTTAATATAACCTTGCTTATAAAGTTTGTTAATTCTTGCCCAACACGGGGTTGCTGATAAATTTATTTTCTTGGATAATTCAGCAATAGGAATGTCAGCGTTAACTTGTAAAATTGATAATATTTTCTTATCGATCTCGTTCATGATATTTTATTTTAGTATTTTATAATATTATAGATTATTAATCTATAAAACAATGATAATTTGATAATTATTAACCTATTTTTCTATAAAACTTTACTTTACTAGAATTATATCCTAAAAATCTGCTTACTAAGCGCTGATTTATGTCAAATTGCTGGCGCTGTAGAAATTTTGCTAAAACGATGTTTATGAGCCACCGTTATGGCAGGTGGTTTTTTTTGAAATAATTTCAATTAAAGACCGAGTTATTTAACTAACTTGTGTACCTGACACTAAAGTTAAAGCACTAAAAAAGGAATAAAAAATGACTAAAGAAATAAAAAACCCAGAAACAATAGCACTTCATGGTGGTGAGTATAGAAGTGATCCGGCTACTACGGCAGTGGCTGTACCAATATATAGGACTACTTCTTATCAATTTAAGGATACAGAAACTGCAGCTAATCTTTTTGCCTTAAAAGAGTTTGGAAATATCTATACGCGTATAATGAATCCAACCTGTGATGCATTGGAAAAAAGAGTTGCGGCCCTAGAAGGAGGTTTGGCTGCCCTAGCAGTTAGCTCAGGACAGTCTGCTTCAGCATTTGCTATACTAAATGTTGCTCAGTCCGGTGATAATTTTATTAGTTCAACGGACCTTTATGGTGGAACTGTAAATTTATTTACCCATACACTTAAAAAGCAAGGGATAGAGGTGAGATATGCTGATCCTTTAGATCCAAAAAACTTTGAAAAACTAATCGATGATAAAACCAGAGCCATTTATGCCGAAACACTTCCTAATCCATATTTAAGACCTTTTCCTATCAAAGAAGTTTCTGATATCGGAAGAAAATATAACATACCTTTAATAATGGACAACACGGCTGCACCTATTATTTGTAAACCATTTGAACATGGAGCCGCGGTGATTGTGAGTTCATTAACAAAGTATATAGGAGGTCATGGCACCGTTATTGGTGGAATCATAGTAGATGGAGGAAATTTTGATTGGACTGCAGATGCTAAAAGACAACCTTTATTTAACGAGCCGGATCCTAGTTACGGTGGTGCTGTGTGGGGTAAAGTTGTTCCCGAACTAACTGGAGCGAATGTAAGTTTTGCTGTAAGGGCAAGAGTTGTATTACTTCGTGATTTAGGTTCGTGTTTGTCACCGGATAATGCTTTTCAACATATTCAAGGCTTGGAAACTCTACCACTAAGGTTTAAACAACATTGCTCCAATGCTGAAAAAATTGTTGATTTTTTACAAACTCAAAAAAATGTGGAAAAAGTTATTTATCCATCCCTTTATAAAGGGGAAGTAGCAAATAGAGCTAAAAAATATTTCAAAGGAGGAAATGGTGCTCTTGTTGGGATAGAATTAAAAGGTGGTGTTGAGGCGGGTAAAAAATTCATAGACTCTCTTAAACTTCACTATCATGTTGCTAACATTGGAGATGCTAGAAGTTTAGCTATTCATCCAGCGACTACGACACACAGCCAATTAACTGAAAAAGAATTGTTGGCTGCTGGAGTGACGCCTGGTTATGTAAGATTGTCAGTGGGAATTGAACATCCTGATGATATTATTGCAGATTTAAAGCAAGCACTAGAAAGTTCAGGAAAGCCTGAATTAAAAGTGGTTCCTGGCTAATCTGCATAAAATATAAAGGAGGGAAGTTTTAGTTCCCTCTTTGATTTTCCTCCTTTATTGCTTTTAAAATAATAAAATGAGTAAACGACATGAAAGGATAAATAAAAATGGCGAAAATATATAAGGTTAAATTGAATGTAGTTAATAGAACAATTGAACCAAGGGAAGAGATTGTAAAAGCAGACAGTCCCACACAAGCTAAATTAAATGCCTTGGCTTATTGCAAAAGTCAATTGGTTGATAATGAGCGACTTAAAAATATTGTAGATGTTAGCATTAGCGACAAAATAAACAGCGTGGTTGAGATCAAGGAAAAGGATCTAATTAACGAACGTGCCGGCACTCCACAGAAGTATTAATAGATATCGGAAAATAATATAGAGAAAAAAAATGGATTACTTTCCAATATTAATAAAACTAGCTGGGCGGAGAGTGTTAGTTTGTGGCAGCAACGATGATGCTGTGTCTAAAATTAGGCTACTACAAAAATCATCAGCAGAAATTGTTGTGTTCGATACACCAACTACAACAAAGAGACGAATAAAACGGCGGTCGGAAGAAGGCTTAATTCAATATAATGATCGTCTAGTAGAAGAAAGAGATTGCTATAATATTGCATTTGCCTACGTCGTGCTGAAAAAAGGTAAAGAACGTAATGCGACTCTACGTGTTTTAACCAAAACAAAAGTACCCTATTGTGTAGTTGATGATAAGTTGCACTCTGATTTTATAACACCCGCAATTGTTGATCGTAACCCTGTGACGGTTGCGATAGGCAGCGAAGGAACCGCACCCGCATTGGTACGTCATATAAAAGAGCGAATCGAAAATATATTGCCTCGGCAAATAGGTCTTGTGGCACGTATCGCTGGTGCATTTCGTTCCTATGTTTATCGGTTGCCAAAAAGCCATACACGTCGTCATTTTTGGACTCAATTTTTTAATCAAGCTAAGTCACAGATTTTCTCTCAGTCAAGTACTCAAGATCTGGAGAAAACACTTAAAACTAAATTGCATGATTTATTAAAAAACAAAAAAAACTTTGAGATATCAAATTATCCAGTGCAGTTTGTTAGCGCTGGACCAGGAGATCCGGATTTGTTGACCCGCAAAGCAGCTAATGCCTTGCATGATGGAGACGTTATTTTATATGACAGATTGATTGCACCTGAAATTTTGGAGTTATGTCGACGTGAAGCAAATCTCATTGAAGTGGGCAAATCTGGTTTTAGATCTAGTTGGTCTCAAAATAATATAAACAATCTCCTGATATCCAAAGCTAAAACTGGACAAAAAATCGTTCGTCTAAAGTCTGGTGATGCTGGAGTTTTCAGCCGTCTTGATGAAGAAATTGCCGCCCTTGATCAAGCTGGTTTACCGTTTGAGGTCATACCAGGTGTTACAACCTCAGCAGCAGCAGCAGCTGATATGGGTGTCTCATTAACGCGTCGTGGACGCAATGGACAGGTACATTTATTAACTGGTCATGACATCGGTGGATTTGCCGACTATGATTGGAGATCTCTAGCTTTGGATGGTACGGTGGCGGCCATTTATATGGGAGTGAGAGCGATTTCTCATCTGCAAGACAGATTGCTTAGCCATGGCGCATCAAGCGACACGCCGATCACAGTTGCTCAGAATGTAGGGAGAAAAAATGCTATCTGGGTGGCTTCTAGCATATCAACGCTTGTGACTGATTGTAGATATCATAACATTACAGGCCCGGCAATATTGATGTTGGGATTACACCCACATATTCAAAGGACATCTCTTCTCTCTAAAAAATCACAAAATTTTATGGATGTTTTTTTACACAAGGACTTGGCCATTAATGAAATTTTACCACAGCTGGTAATTAAAAATGAAAAATCTGCAATAGCAGATAAGAAGGTTTTGTAGAATGAAAAAAATTTTAACCGCAAACAATTTACTTAGTGGAAAAGTGATCTATCTGACTTCGGAAAAAAAATGGGTTGAAAATTTAGCGAATGCTGTTGTATTTGATAAACAAGAAGATTCTGATAATGCTCTAACATTTGCAGATACACAAATAAACAAACTACAAAGTGCATATTTAATTGATGTGGTGCTGACATCAGGCGGCACACCAATACCCATATCCAATCAAGAGTTGATCCGTGCAACTGGTCCCACAAACTACTTTCATGGTAAGCAAACAGAAAAGAACTGACATAATATACAATGTACTCATATAACGATTTTGATAAAAATTTTGTGCGTCAGCGTGTGCATGAATTTAGAGGCCAGGTACAACGGAGAATTGATGGTGTTTTGACAGAAGAAGAATTCTTACCACTTCGTCTTCAAAATGGTCTATACATGCAAATCCATAGCTATATGTTAAGGATTGCAATCCCATATGGCACTCTAAACAGTAAACAGTTGCGTCAACTGGCATTAATCGCTGAGAAATATGACAAAGGATATGGTCATTTTACAACTCGCCAAAATATTCAATATAATTGGATAAAACTGTCCGACGTAGCTGATGTTTTGTCTGATTTAGCGGAAGTTGATATGCATGCTATTCAGACATCTGGTAATTGTATTCGCAATGTAACATCAGATCATTTTGCTGGCGCAGCTGTAGATGAAATTGAGGATCCGAGACCTACAGCCGAATTGCTACGCCAATGGTCAACTGGACACCCGGAATATGCATTTCTACCACGTAAGTTTAAAATAGCTGTCACTGGCTCACCACACGACAGAGCCGCCATCGCATTTCATGATATTGGCCTTTGTACCGTAAGAAATGATGGTGGAGAAATAGGATACAAGATTTATATTGGAGGTGGATTAGGTAGAATGCCTCGTATTGGTCGTGTGTTATCAGAATTCATACCAAAAATACAACTGTTGAACTATGTAGATTCCATTATACATGTCTATAATCGTTTTGGTCGACGTGACAATATTCATAGAGCTCGAATAAAAATTCTGGTTGATGAACTTGGTCTTAAAGAAGCAAGACGTCAGATTTATGAGCATTATAATTCCCTCAAAAATGAATCTCGACTACCTTCAACAGATGTTACTAAATTTATCACGGATGAATTTTCTCCACCTGATTTTTCTACTGCAAAAGAACATGATCTAGAAAAAGATTTTATACGTTCTTTATCACTGAAGAATTGGACGGAAACAAATCTTACGTCTCATCGTGATTCAAATCATGTAATAGTGTCTGTTTCTTTGAAAAAACCAGGTTCTACACCCGGTGATGCAACTGCTAAACAAATGAGAGTTTTGGCAGATTTAGCTGAACAATATGCTTATGATGAATTGCGCGTAAGCCACGAGCAAAATATTATCTTACCGCACGTACCTAAACAACATGTTATGAAGATTTACAATAAGTTAAATGAAGCTGATCTAGCAACACCAAATATTGGGATGGTGTCCGACATTATTTCTTGCCCTGGAATGGATTATTGTAAGCTTGCGACGGCAAGGTCAATTCCTATTGCAAAACAAATTGCTACCCGCTTTTGTGAATTGAAAACTGAACGTGATATCGGTCCTTTGAAAATAAAAATGTCAGGCTGCATAAATGCGTGCGGACATCATCACGTAGGCCATATAGGTATTTTAGGGCTAGATAGAGGAGGTGTTGAAAATTATCAAATTACACTTGGTGGCGATGGAACAGAAGATGCCCACATTGGTAAGTGCATAGGACCAGGCTTTTCTGCAGACAAGTTAATTAAAGCCATTGAAGCAATTATTAACGTTTATTTAAATGATAGAAAAAACCGAAATGAAACATTTCTAAATTTTTATCGTCGTGTTGGTTTAAGTCCATTTAAGTTAGCTATTTATGGCTTGCCAGGTGTTGCTTATTTTTAAATATTAAAATGCACGTTATGTCAGAATGGGTAATTATTACAAATAAAGGTTTTGGTAGCGATGATTGGATAGGCCGTTCCGTTATTGAACCGGCAAACATTTTATCAGATAATTTTGAAAAGGAGCAATTAAAAAAAGCTCATTTGAAATTAGGGAACGATTTTCAAGTTGAAACACTAAAGTCGTTTCTTCCTTATCTCAGCGCAATTTCAATAAATTTCCCTTCCGAAAAGGATGGTCGTGGATTCAGCCTTGCTAGACGATTACGACAGCTTGGTTATTTAGGAGTTTTACGAGCAACTGGTCATGTGATGGTTGATCAGTACCGACATGCTACACAGTCAGGTTTTAATCAAATTGCTATTTCGTCTAAACTTGCTAAACGAATGCCAGAACCTTACTGGCAACAACAGATAAATGGCTTCACGCCCAGCTATCAAGAAAAATTGCAACCAGGTAGTACCACCTCATATTCGTCGAAGAACAATATTCTGATTAAAGACGTAAAAAACATTCAAAATTTAAACCTGACTAACAATGGATTTGTTGGGGCAGTTGTTACAAAAGTCATACATTGGACAGATTGGCTATTTTCCTTTCGTATCGCACGACCGAAAAATTTTCGTTTTCAATCTGGAGAGTTTGTTATGATCGGTTTGCCCAAAAATGATGGCAAACCTTTATTGCGTGCTTATTCTATTACCAGTCCTAGTTGGGATGATGAACTTGAGTTCTATTCCATTATAATTCCAAACGGGCCATTAACATCTCAGTTGCGGCATATCAGTATAGGAGACAATCTTATTTTGAATTCCAAAGCAACGGGAACTTTAGTACTGGATTCACTGCTTCCAGGTAAAAGATTGTTTATGTTTGCATCTGGCACAGGTATTGCACCTTTTCTTTCGTTGATCAGAGATCCTGAAATCTATGAAAAATTTGAACAAATTATTCTCTTTCATACTTGTCGCGAGATAAAAGATCTTAATTATGGAAAAAGCATTGTAGAAACTATTGGTAAAGATTCTTTGATTGGCGAATATGCTGACAGGGTGTTTTATTATCCAACGGTAACTAGAGAAACATTTCATACCAAAGGTAGAATAAGCGACCTGTTGAAGACAGGACAAATTTTTCAGAACCTGCAACTATCTCCAATTAACCAAGATACAGATCGTGCTATGATTTGTGGATCCATGGGATTGAATAAAGATATTAAAGCATTTCTGGAGACCTCTGGATTAAAAGAAGGAGTTAGGAACCACCCTGCTGAATACGTTCAAGAAAAAGCATTTGTGGGTTTGAACCCTATTGGTCTTGGTAGATCATTCTAATTGAGGATAAATTACTCTTAAAAATGATTAAATAATTAACAAGTGAAGAAATAATAGAATAATAAAAAATTAAAATATTCTCTTATCGATTTCATTTATGATATTTTATTCTAGTATTTTAAGATATTATAGACTTTTTACCTATAAAATAATAATAACATGATGATTATTAACTTATTTTTCTACAAAACTTTACTTTACTAGAATTATATCCTAAAAATCAGTTCATCGGGCGCCGATTTAAGTCAAATTGCAAGCGCGGTAAAAATTTTGCTAAAGCGATGATTATAAACCACCGTTTTAGCAGGTGGTTTTTTTTTGAGGCCATGTTTCAATAAAAAATCAAAGGAGAAAGATTTGTTAACTTATAATTCCCTCTTGTCTTCCTCCTTTTGCTTTTTAAATAAACAAAGTGGGTAAACAAAATGAAAAAGAAGAAAAAAACGAAAAAAAAATTAAAATATTTATCAAAACGTAATCTGCCAATACCAAAACTTATAGCTAGTTTTGTTATTATTGCAGCAATAATATTGGCCATTATTTTAAACTTTGGCGCGCCTTCGTCCTAAATAAAAAAATGAGCAAGAACAATTTACAATTTAGTTTTGAATTTTTTCCGCCAAAGAACAAAAATGCCGAGGAATCTTTTTGGAAAAACTTCAAAAAATTAGAAACTTTTAATCCTAATTTTGTATCGGTAACCTTTGGTGCTGGAGGAGGTGAAAAAAATAAAACCGATGGTTTTGTAAGAAAACTTAATGAAAAATCACGCACTCTTGTAGCAGGTCACTTAACGTGTGTAGGAATGACCAAAGATGAAATTAATAATATTGCAGAAGGCTGGCTTAACATTGGTGTGAATAAAATTGTTGCTCTTCGAGGAGATACAAGGGAGCCAGGTAAGAAATATCAACCTCATCCCAACGGATATAAAAATGCAGCTGATATGACCAAAGGACTTAAACAAATTGGAAATTTTGAAATTATAGTTGCGGGTTATCCTGAAAAACATCCAGATTCACCTAATTTCGAAGTTGATATCAAAAACTTAAAACAAAAAGTTGATGAAGGGGCTGATAAAATTATAACCCAATATTTTTTTGAAAAAGATGTTTTCCTCCGATTTCGTGACAGAGCGTTATCTGCTGGAATTAAAATACCAATCATTCCTGGAATTATACCAATAGATGATTATGAAAGAATTAGTAAATTTAGTAAAAATTGTGGAACAACTGTTCCCGCATGGATTAAAAAAGAATTTGAGAGCTGTAAGCACATTCCCGAATATTATAACTTTGTAAGCACGAAAATAACGAGCAACCTTGTAAATGATTTGAGATCTGAAGATATTCAAGAATTTCACTTTTATACATTAAATAAATGCAACCTTTCTTTAATTGCCTGCACTCGTTTGATGCAGGGAGATTATAGTTTGAAAGAAATAAAAGAAGTGTATGAAAGTCAAATTAAATAAACAAAAAATATGATTAAAATTTCTACAATAGGATATCCAAGAATTGGACCCAAAAGAGAATTGAAAAAAGTTTTAGAGCTGTTTTGGAAAGGTAAAATTTCCGAAAATGAACTTGAAAAAACAGCAAAAGAATTAAGAAAACAAAATTGGCAAGTGCAAAAAGCAAATGGGGTAGATTTAATCTCCTCAAATGATTTTTCATTTTATGATCAAGTACTTGATACAATTTGTTTACTAGGAGCAATACCCAACCGGTATAAATGGGACAAAGACAAGGTTTCTTTAAAAACATATTTTGCCATGGCTAGGGGCTCACAAGATAAAGAACTAGACGTACCAGCCTTGGAGATGACTAAATGGTTTGATACCAATTATCATTACTTGGTTCCAGAATTTTCTGCTGATCAAACTTTTAGTCTAAGCTCTAATAAACCTTTTGATGAATTTAATGAGGCCAAAAGCTTAGGATACATAACTAAACCAATCATTTTAGGTCCCTTGAGTTTTTTGCTGCTTGGCAAAAGCGATACTCAGAGTTTTAAGACTTTAAATTTACTAGATAAAATACTTCCAATTTATAAAGAAGTAATAGGAAAACTATCTGACTTAGGAGCTGAATGGATACAAATTGATGAACCAATTTTAGTCAAAGATCTTGATGAAGAGGTAATATCGAGAATTAAGCCAACCTTAAATGAACTAAAAAAAGCATCTAAAAATTCGAAAATTTTGATCACAACATATTTTGAAAGCTTAGATAAGAAAATTCATGAAAAACTATCGACCAGCGATATTGATGCAATTCATTTAGATTTAGTAAGAGGAACTGAAAATAAAAACTATATTCAAAATGCAAACAAAGTCTTGTCCCTGGGCATTATTGATGGAAGAAATATTTGGAAATCTGATTTAAATAACAAGATTAAATTTCTTCAACAGTCGACTAAATCTGAAAATGAAATTATTATTTCAACTTCTTGTTCGTTACTATATTGTCCTTATGATTTAGATCTTGAAAAAAAGGTTCCACAGGAGATTAAACGGTGGCTTTCATTTTCTAAACAAAAATTAAATGAGTTAAATTTAATAAAAACATTTATCAATGAGGGAGATAAAAATACTAACAAAGAGTTAGAACAGAATAAGCTTGACATCCTAGACAGGCAAAATTCAAAGCTAATTCACGATAGTTCCGTTAAAAAAAGATTAAAAACTATAGATTCTTCAATTACAAAAAGGAAATCTAGTTACTCACAAAGATCAAAAATTCAGCAAGATATATTTAAACTTCCTAAATTTCCAACAACCACAATAGGGTCATTCCCACAAACTCAGGACGTAAGACAAGCAAGAGCAAAATTCAAAAGAGGCGAATTAGATAACGAAAGTTATAAAAAGTTTCTTAAAGACAAGACAATCGATGTAATAAAAAAACAGGAGGAAATTGATATTGACGTGGTCGTGCATGGAGAGTTTGAAAGAAATGATATGGTTGAATATTTTGGTGAATACTTAAAAGGTTTTACTTTTTCATCAAGCGGATGGGTACAAAGCTATGGCTCAAGGTGTGTGAAGCCTCCTATTATTTATGGTGATATATCAAGATCTAAGGCAATGACTGTTTATTGGTCAAAATTTGCTCAAGAACAAACCAAAAAAATTGTTAAAGGAATGTTAACAGGACCTATAACCATACTTCAATGGTCTTTTGTTAGAGATGATCAACCGAGAAAAAGTACGACTCGGGAAATAGCTTTTGCTATTAGAGATGAAGTAAAAGATTTGGAACAAAATGGCATTAAGATTATACAAATTGACGAACCGGCCTTAAGAGAAGGACTTCCTCTCAAGAAAGAAAAATGGAAAAATTATTTGGACTGGTCTGTTGAATGTTTTAGGATAGCTTCAAGTGTTGTAAAAGACGAAACACAAATCCATACACACATGTGTTACGGAGAATTTGATGACATCATAGACTCCATAGCAGCTTTGGAAGCTGACGTAATTTCGATAGAAACTTCTAGATCAAGAATGGAGTTGCTAAAAACTTTTGAAAAATTTAAATATCCAAATGAAATTGGTCCTGGGGTTTTTGACATACATTCTCCACGAGTGCCGAGCACCCAGGAGATGACCAATCTTTTAACGAAAGCAATTAAAAATATTAATAAAGATAAAATTTGGGTAAATCCTGACTGTGGATTGAAAACTCGAGGATGGCCAGAAACCATTAATGCACTTCGAAATATGGTTTTGGCTGCAAAAAATTTAAGAAAAAGCTTGAGTTAACATAAATGAAATCACGTCTGAACTATGTTTGTTCTTACTGTGCATTTGAAATGTTTGTTTCGATGCATCAAATAACGGTCACATGCCCACAGTGTGATGAGTTGATGCAAGAAATTTAGTGCACCATGTTCAGATTTTGGTGGAAAATAAATTAAGGATTGAAATGATCATACAATTAGCAAGCAAAGAAATAAAAGAATATATAAAAACTAGGCCTAATTGTGTATTACTCGATATAAGGACCCAAGAAGAATGGGATCAAATTGGCAAACCTGACGGAAAAACTATCGGTTTAAAGACATATTTACTGCCATTTCAATTTGGTGAAAGAAGAATTTTTAACGAAAATTTTGTTCAGGGATTTAAAAATTTAAATATTAGTAAAAATCAAGAAATCTTAATCATCTGTAGATCGGGTAATCGGTCCCAACTGGCGGCCGAACTATTAACTAAAGAAAATTATACATGTTTAAATGTCTCTGATGGTTTTGAGGGAAATAACGAAAATATTGGTTGGAAGAAATGTGAGTTGCCATGCTGTCAGTAAAAGATTTAAAGGGTAATAAATCTAAAGTTATTCAAGGCGCTTTAAACAGGACTCAATTTAGAGAACAATCGGAAAGTATATTTTTAACTTCAGGTTTTATGTACGACAGCGCGGAACAAGCCGAAGCAATTTTTAAAGGAGACGAAAAAGGTTTTCAGTATACTCGATATGCCAACCCAACAATCGATACCTTTGAAAAAAGATTAGCTTTAATTGATGGATCAGAAAGTTGCTTTGCTACTTCCAGCGGTATGGCTGCAGTTTTTGCCTCTATGATGTGTCAACTACAAGCTGGAGACCACTTGGTTTCGGCAACGGCTCTATTCGGATCTTGCAGAGAAATAATAAAAAATATAATTACAAGATATGGAATAGAAGTATCGTTTGTTGATGGAAAAAACATAGAAAGTTGGAAAAAAGAAATTAAATCAAATACAAAAATTTTTTTTTTTGAAACGCCATCGAATCCTTGTTTAGAATTAATTGATATAAAGGCAGTTTGTGAATTAGCCAAAGAAAATAATATAAAAGTAATAGTGGATAATGTTTTTGCATCACCTATTTTACAAAAACCATCAAAGTTTGGTGCAGACATTATTGTATATTCGGGCACTAAACATATCGATGGTCAAGGAAGAACGATGGGAGGAGCAATTTTATGTTCCGAGCAATTTAGAGAAGAAATCTTAAAACCTTTTTTAAGACACACGGGACCCTGTATTAGTCCGTTTAATGCCTGGGTTTTGTCGAAGGGATTGGAGACAATAGAATTAAGGGTGAAAGAACAATCAAAAACTACTGAAAAAGTGGTAGACTTTTTGTCTAATCACAATAAAATCCAATCAATCAACTATCCGTTTATTAAAAATCATCCGCAATATGAGCTTGCAAAAAGACAACAGGCGATGGGAGGAAATGTTTTAAGTTACTATGTTAAAGGAGATAAACAAAAAGCATTTAATTTTTTAAATAATCTAAAAATGATTAGTATTTGCAACAATTTGGGAGACGCTAAATCTTTGGTCATCCATCCAGCAACTACGACACATAGACTTTTAACAGACGAAGAAAAAATCAGTCAAAACATCCGTGATAATTTAGTTAGACTTTCCGTTGGATTAGAGGATTTTGAAGATATTAAAAACGATTTGGATCAAGCATTAAACACTATATAAGCAGAAATCAATATGAATATTATAAACTTTACACCTGCGCCTGCCTTTGTGGGAGGCGTAATAATTGGTTTAGCCGTTGTAGTATTTTTTATTGGTAATGGACGACTAGCGGGCATTAGTAGTATTGTGAACAATCTCCTTACTTCAAAACAAGACAGAGGAGATAATTTTTTATTTCTTATTGGCTTAGTTGTTGGACCAATTATATTTTCATTTTCCACCACAAATGAAATTCCATTCTTTATGACAAATTCACTTCCGTTGATAGTTATTGGCGGACTACTCGTTGGAATTGGAACAAAAGTAGCGGGAGGATGTACAAGTGGACACGGAATTTGCGGCATTGCTCGTTCGTCATTAAGATCTGTAATCGCCACTGTTTTATTTATGGTTACAGCAATTCTTACAGTTGCAATAATTGGGATAAAATAAAATGTCCAAAATAATATCACTAATAAGTGGAATAATATTTGGTGTGGGGTTAGCTATATCAAATATGATTAATCCAGCCAAAGTATTAGGTTTTTTGAATTTTTTTGGCCAATGGGATCCATCATTAATATTTGTCATGATAGGAGCAATTTTGATTAGTGCTCCATTTTTCTTTTTATTCAGAAACAAAAATAAACCATTATTTGCTGAAATATTTTCAATTCCAAAAATAAAGACTGTTGATAGTAAATTAATTGTTGGTTCTTCTTTATTCGGGGTTGGCTGGGGTTTAGTCGGATTTTGTCCGGGTCCGGCAATAGCATCACTAGCGTTAGCAAATGGATATGCCATATTTTTTCTGATATCTATGTTCGGAGGATTTTTTTTGGTAAGAGCGGTTAATTACAAATAATATT
>Ga0208638_1000937_pt1 | contig 17383 bp, 9 predicted proteins | sample ETNtaG_34_FD_185753 | JGI IMG/M metagenome (GOLD analysis project Ga0208638, IMG submission 185753) | Marine microbial and viral communities from oxygen minimum zone, Eastern Pacific Ocean - ETNP201306SV51 (SPAdes) (version 2) | ecosystem: Environmental > Aquatic > Marine > Oceanic ...
AAAACCCCACGAATGTGGGGCTTGATGAATTAGAGACTACTTGGCGAATTTGATACCGCAGCCCAGCGCCTTGGTAACTGCCGGATCTATTTTGGTGCCAGCCAGCATATTATCAATAGCATCTGCTGTGACCAACGCCGGATTGGGTGTTGCACTTTCCTATAGCTTCTAGTTTTTCAACCAAATTCCAAATTATAAAAGCCTTCGTTTAACGACGAAGGCTTTATTGTTTATGGGATGTGTCAGATAATATCATATAAAACCAAATAAAGTCTAAAAGAGGACACAAAAATGGAGGACACACTCCCTTACCCCATACACCAAGGACGCAGTAGCGGTGTTTTTTGTTAATTATTGAAACACCTTAAGATTGTTCAATTGAACACAATCTTAATTACCGAAACCTCTCACCAAAAAAATACCCCACCGAAGTGGGGTATTTTATACTAATTATGGTTTTGATGAATTATTGTATGGTGTTTTTAATAACATAAATACACCCAACCATCTAGATCATCCTCAGTAAACTGATCGCAACCAGCATCAAGACCTGCTGTAAAAGCATCTATCACGGCTTCACACGCTGCATCAAAAGCAGTCGAATCTGTTGTAGCATTTAAAGCTTCTACAGCTTCATTCGCTGTTTCGGTCAAATCATTGCACTTATCAACTTCATCATCTTCACAGCCTATCGTAAAAATCAAAGTCACAGGCAATATTAACATTATTAAGTATTTCTTCATCGTTTATTTTCTCCTTCAGTATTAACCATTAACGGATAAATCTAATATTAAACATCCAACCTTGCAAACAAAAATCATCCACGAATCCCCCAAAGGCGGTCAAGTGGTGGGGTTTGATGATATTTACATTATTTAATATTATTTTATTGTTAATTTTAACCAACAAAAAAAAAAGGAAAAACCATACCATGAAAAAAATAATATTAATAACTGTACTCTCTTTTTACGGTTTACAAGCCCAAATGGGATTGACTGCAGTTGTTGGTGCGGCTTCTGTAAACGTAGTCAGTGAAGACGAAGACATGCAAGATTATTTAGGTGCAGTTATTGCTGTACCCGAGATTGCTGTTGAAAAACAATTTGGCCCTGTAGTTGCTGGAGTAGGTTACTATAGTGGTGGTTATGAAATAGCAATGGATTTTTTTGGTTACACGATGACATCCACTACAAAGTTCAACTATCTCAGCCTATATGGTATTTATCCACATTATTTTGGCAAGGTTGGCCTTGGAGCGGGTCTTGGTCTCGGGATACCAATGGGTGGTACTGTAGAAATTGAAATGGATGGTGAAACAGAATCGGAAGATATTGAAAGTGACGACATAGATACCGACGTAAGTTTAATTCTTGGTGCAGGCTATCGAGTTACAGAGCAAATTGGGGTAAGAACTTACTTGAGGATGGGTTTAGTTGATTTTGAGGAAGATGCAGGTATGAAAAATACCGGATTGGGTGTTGCACTTTCCTATAGCTTCTAGTTTTTCTACCAAATTCCAAATTAAAAAGCCTCGTTTTCGAGGCTTTTTTTTATATTTGATTTATTATTTTAGCAATACCAATTTCTTCGTTTGCACAAATTTACCGGCTTTAATCTCGCATAGATAGATTCCAGCGCTAACAGGATTACCAAGATCATTAGTGGCATTCCAAATGACTGATTGAAACCCAGCCTTTTGTTCCTGGTTAATTATTGAAGCAACCTGTCTTCCCAGTAAATCGTAAATGGTGATATTTACATTTGCCTGCTCCGGCAAATCATAGCGGAGAGTAGTTGTTGGATTGAAGGGATTTGGGAAATTTTGATGTAATGCAAATTTATCTGGCAAACCAGCAACATCAATTATTGAACTTTCATCTCCCATGATCATACTGATATCAACAGTCATGCTTGTTTGATTGTAGTAAAAAGAGGGATCATCAGAAATGATAATTTCACCTTCGATTTCATAATCTAGATCTGCTTGAGGCATCATGGTCAGGGACATACTCATCGTATCACCTGGTACGACCATAAACGACAGCCTTTCCCAGCTGAGCCAGTTATCCTCATCTCCCTGGGTAACCCAGATATTGTCCACTCCGATCCCGGAGGACCAGTTTCCACCGCAATCATCATAAAGAATACCCACATTGAATATGCCCTCACTGATGTAGGGAGTGAGGTTATACATTAGTGTATGCCAACTTGCTTCTGTTGGATCATAGGCATAATACCCGTCCCAGGTTACACCTGTTCTAAATGAATTTTCGACTTCAGTCCATGTGGCACCATTATCCGTTGACACGACAATGGATGCGTCTTCAGAATATGTCCCGCCACTTGAACAGCCCCCGTAGGGCTGAGGGAAATACATATCCACATAGAAAAAGACCGGCCCAGCACCGGTATAAGGGATCGCCTGAGATTGGAGAATTGAATTGGTGGGATCGTAAGTGGTGTACCAAGACTCACCATCATTGTGAAAGTAGAATGCACCATCTGTATCTTCAGGATAAGTCAAATAGAGTCCGTTCGCAGAGTCTACTGTGCCTATGGTCCAAAAACCAGCAGATGGAAAAAAGTTGTTTGAGGCTCCAGAATTAAAATCATCATATAACAGTACATCATAATAATAATAAGCATCATAAGTAGGTTCAGACCAGAACTTTCCATAATAATTGACCGTGTCACTATTAATCAATGAAAATTCATGCACGGAATATTCACCAGCACTGTAGTCTAACGTGTCTGTAAAAGTGTCTTGAGATAGACTTAAGGCGACAACCGGAGTAAAACAGGCTTCCGCAGAGGTATTAGATTCACCTTCACTATATTCAGCAATAATGGTATAACAATACTCTACACCATTAGTTAAACCTGAGTCAGTATAATTGGTACTTGTAGTTGTGGCTATGGGTGAACCATCTCTCAACACCTCGTAATCCAAGAATGTGCCACAATTATTTACATAAGCACCATTTCCGCCAAATACACGAATATTATCCACATACCAGATTTCGTTGAAGCCAATGCTATCATAAAAGCGAAAACCAAGATAAATAGATTGTCCTGCATAAGCAGTCAGATCAACCAAATTGGAATTGGAGCCATCGCCCAAGGCACTTGGACTTGATACATGTACTGCAGTCCAATCAGTTCCATTTGTGGAAACCTCTACCCAATTAGAATCATGGGAAAAGCTGGTGTATGAGTAATACTCATCAAAGTATAGTGTTGCAGTTGAATAAGATGAAAGATCAATCAAGTCCGTGCTCAATCGACTGTTCACTGGCGCAAGGGTATCCGACCAGGATGCAATAGCAGATAGGCCTTGTGAATCTCCATCTGTACAAGGGAACATTCCCATACCGCAATCGATTGTGTCTCCAGTGCTCGCCTGGAACCAGCCTCCAGATGTATCCTGTCCCATATGTTCAATGGTAAATCCTTCTGAGGCGGTGGCACAAACTGGAAAACAGGCTGTAAAAACTTCATCACCATAGCCGCTCAAAGTGTCCGACGGCTGCCAAGACAATTCAACGGCTCCATCCATTGGAGTTCCATTCAGAAATGCCGGCGGGCATAAATCCTGGCCATTAGCCACTCCATTAATTGAAAAAAAGATTATAAATAATGATAAGAAAAAGAATTTGCGGTATAGATGGTGTCTGTTGTAATTCATATTTTTACTGCTCCTATTTCCTTAACGTTAACTATAGTATAAAGCTCTATATATGAAATATATTAGTATTATTTTCTTTTAGTTCAAAGTTATTTAATATTCAGCGATATTTTATGAAAAAAATACGTACATACATAATATTTGCCATCCTTGCTTTTCTTTTACTATCCACAAATGCTTTTGCGGGTGCCACAGGTAAAATAACGGGTAGAGTCTTGGACGAACAAGGCCAGGGTCTTATAGGTGTAAATATATATTTGGAAGGGACCGCCATAGGTACTGCCTCTGATCAAAATGGTCGTTATTTGATTATTAATATTCCTGCCGCTACCTATAACGTTTTGGTCTCTTATGTCGGTTATCAAACCATAAAAATGACCGATGTAATCATCAATGCAGACCATACCACTACCCTTGATTTTAAGATGACTATATCTGCATTGGAAGCCGATGAAGTGGTCGTCGTGGCAAAAAGACCGGTTATCGTCAAGGACCAGACAGCCACCACCAACACCATGGAAAGCGCCACCATAAACAATATGCCGGTGAATAACATTTCTGAAGTTCTTTCTACCATGGCCGGTGTGGTGCAAAACCATGGTGGTAACTATATTGTCGGCGGTGGTTATCATTTTCGGGGCGGACGATCAAGCGAAATCACCTACCTGGTGGATGGATTTGTAGTAGAAAATGCCTTATATGGGGATATGGGAATGGGCATCTCCCGCAATGCCATATCGGAAATTTCAATGATCACAGGCGCTTTCAACGCTGAATACGGTGAGGCCACCAGCGGTGTGATCAACATTGTGACCAAGGAAGGCAAATCAGATTATTCATGGCAACTCCGGGGAGTATCTGATCAACTGTTCAATCCGGATATTCATGCCCAGGACCTGTACCGCATAGAAGGAACATTTAGCGGACCGTTACTGCCATTTAACCCCAATCTGGCCACTATTTTCCTGAATGCCGATGCCATGAAAACACGCACATCAATGTGGAAAAATAAACTGCCTTTTGATGTACTAAAATTTGACGCGGATGGTGATGGTGTTTACGACCAGGCTGATGGCGACACCATTGCTATAGCGGATATTACAGCAGACGGCAAACACAACCCCGTAGAATTGAAAAAGGGAACCATTGAGATCAATGATCCTTTTACGTTTGAAAACCGCTTTAATGGCAAGCTGGTTCTGCGCCCTCTGCCAAAATTAAAGATTGTTGCTGCAATGAATAACTATACAGCCAGGCACAAGGGCTTTTCTATGGATTGGCGGCCGATCCCGGAAATGAATTCCACCGGGCAAGAGCTGACATGGGATTTCCAGTTAAAAAGTTCGTATACCATTTCTGAAAACATGTTCTTTGATCTTAAATACCAGCGCTATTCCAGAAATCAATGGAACGGATACGAACCGTTTCTTAATGATAAACATGAACTATATACCGAGATTTTTACAATCCCTGAGGATTGGGCTGGATATATTCCTCCTTCTCTATCAGCAGGTGGCGATTTTCTTTGGCTCAGTTATTATGCAGAACCTTTCAAAGATCTCAATGGTGACGGCGTCTGGAACCAGTTTTCAGCAGAATTCTGGCGCGATGATAACAACAACGGTATGTGGGATGCTGGTGAATATTTCAGTGATTGGAATGAGGATGGAATATGGAATATGATAGACCTGGATAATGATGGCTTCCCCGATGAGGAACCATACGGAGACATGGACGGGGATAATCAGTATTCTCTGGGAGTTGATCCTCCCGTCAGCAGTTCTGGTTCATATGGCGGCACGTCCGGTTGGGAATTCTGGGGTGATTATGAAATCTTGAATAACTACGGCGATACAGTTAGGATTGCTAGATCCACGAGTCAGAATTACTGGTGGTACCATTCTGATTATACAACCCTGGGGGGATCCCTTACCTGGCAATATAATGACATCCACCAGGTCAAAACAGGATTTGAATTCAGGCAATATGACCTGGGAGAATTTTGGGGCTCAGGAATTGGCGGGGGATTTTTTGGTAATTCTTCTGATGCGAGTTTTCTTATGTGGAGCCACAAACCCAGATCCCAAAACTGGTATATTCAGGATAAGATTGAATTCAGTGATATTGTTATCAATGTGGGCTTCAGGTATGACCGCCTTGATCCCAACAGCACTTATCCCGATCCTTCCCGCGAACTGGGTTATGAATACACTGATGATAACGGTGTGGAGCATATCGTCGAACCAAGCACATTAATCTTGTTATCCGAAAATGAACACGAAACCTTGGTTTGGGGATATTTGAACAGGGATAATGAAGGGGAAATATCCAGTTTTGAAACAGCGCCCAAAGCACCTGTTAAGGACCGGTGGAGCCCCCGGCTGGGAATCGGATACCCTATTACTGATCGTACCGCTTTTCATTTTTCGTATGGTCAATTTTATCAATTTCCCGACCTTATAAATATGTATAATTATTCCAACCACCAAGGCTATGGCGGTGTACCTCCTGGTTGGTCCAATGCTGCTAATACCATGGCGCAGGATTTTCTATATGGTAATCCATACTACCCATTCCCTTATAATATTACAGAATGGTACATACCAGAAGTAGGAACACCAAATGTTAATCCACAGCGTTCAGTTCAATACGAGACTGGTCTTCGTACTCGAATTGGCAATCAATTTCTGTTAACCATCAATCTGTATTATAAAGATATGTTCGATTATATTGCCTCCCGCAGGTATGATGCCGACCCCAGCCAATACGCTATTTTTGAAAATATGGATTACGCAAATTCCCGGGGATTGGAAATTTCATTTCAAAAATTATATTCTGCGGGACTTGATTGGGAGATCAACTACAACCTTTCACGGGCGGAAGGTAACGCACCAACCGAAAGTTTTCACTGGTATGTCGCTGAATGGGCAAACGGATACGATTGGCGGGACTTCAACCGCACGTACACCATGCCCTGGGATCAAACACATACTATAAATTTCCGATTGAACTACCACAATCCGGCCGGCTTCGGTTTAAGCGCCCTAGGCTACTACGGCAGCGGACTGCCGTACACACCTGAAGATGCCCGCGCTCGTCCCGTGGATGAGCAGTATTCAGGTCGAATGCCCTCTACCGCTAACCTGGATCTAAAACTTTTTTATGATTTGAAAATGAAGGGGTATAATGTCAGGATCTTTGCTGATGTCACTAATGCTTTCAATAAAGGAAATGTGCTCTCGGTCGACAATTCTACTGGTGAACCTTTTGCTACACTCGACTCCGGACAATCACCTATGTTCGTATGGAAACCATATAATATTAGCCCTCCCCGGCACATTGAAATTGGGATTAGCATAGGTCATTAAATTGAATATTAAAAAACTAACTTTCCTTGGTTTCTACTTCTTTACGTTATTATTAGGTCAGGAAATGAACCTGACGAAAAAACAGTATTATGATCTGTACATAGCTAAACCAGGTTTTAACGACCGGACGCCCAAGATCCTCGGAGCCCAGGATAGAAAACGCAGTGTTCTGGATAAGGGGAATGTGGTTCTGCGGTTATCAAATGCCGCTATTTACGGATATGACCCCTGGGGGTTATGCCACGAATTCCCAGCCGGCAGCATGATCATGGATGGCTGTTGCACGTATTATTGGACAGCGGGGCCTATTGTTGGAGCATTAAAGGGTGGTGTGCCCTCTGTCAGTGTGGGTACCAAGTATTCCGCCAGGGACCATGATGAAGAGTTTGAACCTTTGCCAAATTATGATGCCGGTTATGTGGATACAGATGCCAACATCGGTGTCGCCTTTAGTGATATTCCTGAATCCTGGCCGGATCAATGGCCTATCGAGTCAGCAAAGGGTGATACATTCATGTCCATTATCTACAACGCTTCTAAAGTGCCTGAAGATACGTTGTATTTTCCAGGTATAGAGTCGGAACTGGGTCCGGAAGGATTTCCCGATGCTCCCTGCGGACTGGGTGTTAAGGCCGATCGGGAAGCCTATTTTGTAGTTACCGATAATGATCCGGAATACGGAAATACATTTGCCAGCAACAATGGTGTGGGGCCACTCGACATCCGTATTGATGTGTGGGTGCTGAACTACAGCAATACATTCGGTAATGATGGTTTTATCTTCATCCAGAAAATGACAAACGTTGGCAAGGATACTTTACAGGATCTGTATTTTGGAGTAAACAGTGATCCGGACACTCCGGAACAAGGCTGGAATGAATGGACCGATGATCTATGCCTGTTCATTGAACCAGATGATCCCCACATTGCTGAAAAATTATCAGACACAACCGATGCCCATTTATTGGAAAACCTGGCTATCTTGTATGATCCCGATGATCAATCGGAAGGATTTAAATCATCAGGCATTGCGTGGGTTGGGGTAAAATTCCTGGAGTGTACATATTATAAAAATGATGGCACAACTCAACCTTATGGAATTACTGCATTTCATACAGTTCCATGGGATGAGGACACCCAGAGCGATGTAGAAGCCTATAACATCCAGATGCTGGCAGGGATTGAGGAACCAGACAACACTGCACCACACTCATCTGATGTATTATATAATAAACCATTTTCTTACGGCCCGGATGTTACCTGGATTATGACTGCGGGCGGACCGGAACATGTAAATACTGCTGGTCAAACAGTTCCGGCTTTGGATGTAGCACCAGGAGAATCAGTAGTTTTTACTTTTGCTGATTTTGTTGGCATCAATGAAGCTGATCTGCTGCGCAATGCCAAAGTTTTTCAATCACTTTATAATAACAGTTGTTCCAGTCCACAGCCACCGGACCAGCCGTTGGTGCGCGCTGTCCAAGATGACAAAAAGATCGTATTATATTGGGACAATCGCAGCGAAGCGTCCATTGATCCGGTCACCGGATCAAATTCCTTTCAAGGTTACCGCGTATACCGCAGTACGGATCGTGGTTCCAGCTGGGGAAATATGATCACTGATCTAAACGGTAATCCAACTGATATATATCAGCCTTTGGCTATTTATGATAAAACAGATGGTGTTTCCGGTCCTTTTGTTATGAATGACCCATTGATCTATTATAACCTGGGTTCAGAATCCGGACTGCAGTACACATTTATTGATGAAAATATTATTAATGGGTATGAATACTGGTATGCGGTCACTGCATACGATGGACCTGATGAGTGGTCGGGAGCACCCGTAGATCCGATGGAAAATTCAAAAGCCAAGGATGCCTATATTGCCAATGATAACACCGTGGCCTTAAGACCTCAGGCAGCTCCTGCTGGTTTCGAAAAAGGCGGTGTCGACAATGTAGACCACGTTGGATATTCCGATGCGACGCTGACACCCATTACAGCGGATCCATTTATGGTCGAACTATTGGGATATTCAGAGGTGACTGAAGATGATTTGATCAGCAAGGGTTATACTTATCTAGTTGAGTTTCATGAACAAATAGATACGGTTGATTCCAGCAACACAAATATGTCTGACTGGGACACAACCTACACACGTTATTGGTCTATGGTCAACACTACCACAGGTGATACAATCATACCTGAAGAAATGGATATTGTTTCCGAATCCCAGCATGTGGTGGACGGGTTTATTCCTTCCTTCTCCGGTGCGGTATGGGAAATTGAGCGGGAAGATTCCACAGTACTTACACCCAACGATATTAATTCCGCCAGTAACATTCCTTTTGTCGGTTTAGGGCATCCCAGTGCAAGTGCAGCCACGTGGCGAAGTTATATGTCTACTCTCCCACCAAGTTCTGTGGGCGAGCTGGGAGGTAAACCAGTTTTAACCGATTTATGGAATGATCTGGAACTGCGCTTCACAAGTGAAGGATCAATGGCATCCTATTACAATATTCTCACCCTTTACGGAATGCAGGAAATCGACAATATTCAGGTCCCCTTTGAATTATGGGATGTGGAAAACCAACAACGTTTAAATGTTGCTGCTTACCAGACACAAGGAACTTCCAAACCCGAAGGTCAGGTTTGGGAATTGGACAGTGTAATAGTATTGGATTCATCTTTCGTGTATGGGGATTTAACAATTGATACTTCCTGGGCTTACGGATACAGACTAAACACGGATTTTCAGTTCATTCCCGGATACACACCATACTCCACTGAAAGTATCCTGCACTATACGGAAGACACAGATCAAATGGGCTGGGTCATCAATTGGAACAAGGATAATCATTACTTTAATCCTAGTGATCGATTACGTATCTATATCCCAAATCCCATTATTGTGGGCGAGGATACCTACACCATTACCACTTCAGTAGATGATTATAAAATTTCCGCGGGCGACCTGAAACAGATTAAGGTGGTTCCTAACCCTTACGTGGTCACTTCTCTCTACGAGCAGATCGCCTATGTCAAAGAAATACATTTTACCCATTTACCAACGGAATGTGTTATACGGATCTATAACACGTCCGGTGAACTGGTGCAATTGTTGGAACACAATCCCAACAGCCCAGGATATCGCGGTCCCAGCGTGGAAGCATGGAATTTAATGACCTATAACAGCCAGGATGTGGCTTTTGGGGTTTATGTGTTTCATGTGGTTTCCGGCGGGTTTGATTCCGGTGAAGAGTTCACAGGAAAATTTGCGGTGATAAAATGAGACGATCATTTTTACCCATGCTGTTTTTCTATTCAATCTTATTTGGTCAATTTGACAACGCGGGCACGTCTGCAGCCAACTTCCTTAAAATAGGTGTAGGTGGAAGAGCAACTGCTATGGGCGGTGCTATTACCGGTCAAATAGATGATCCAACCAGTTTATTCTGGAATCCAGCTGGAATCGCGAATGCTAATGGCATAGAGATTGCGGTAAACCACACAGACTGGATATTTGATTTTACCCATAGTTACTTTGCAGCAGTAATACCCGCTGGACGGGTCGGTCACTTTGGTTTAAGTATCAATTATCTCAATCTGGGAAAAATGGAACGCACTACTGAACTACAGCCTGAAGGAGACGGAACTTCCTTTTCCGCATCTGATGTGGCCATTGGTCTTGCCTATGCAAAAAAGATGAGTGACCGCTTCAATTTTGGTGTACAATTAAAAATGATCCAGGAATCCATATCCTTTTCTTCTGCAAATGCACTCGCCTTTGATGTAGGCTCGCAATATATTACCCGTTTCTCGGGATTAAAGATCGGTATGTCCATCACCAACTTTGGAACTAAAATGAGCCTGAAAGGAACAGATCAGAAAGTGGATATTGATCCTTTTGAAGATATGGATGGCAATCCGGATGTAATTGCCACTCTGCGTACAGAAGATTGGCCCCTGCCCATGGCATTTCGCCTTGGGCTCTCATTTCAGCCTTTAGGTCCGCAATCTCTGATTAAAAACAAGTTGCTTATTCTGACCGTGAATGCTGATTATTATGACTCCAGGGATCAAAATCCATTTTTTCTTGGCGGTGCAGAATTAAAAGTAAGTAATCTTATTTATCTACGGACCGGAGTAAGACAAGAATATCTGCACTATAGTGATTCCTTCGATGATCTGTCTACAGGAGAGTTAGAGGATATAGCCAATTCCGAACAATACGTTAATCGCTGGTCATGGGGATTCGGTCTCTCTTCTGAAAGTTTCCCGGCCATTCCCTATAAATTGAACGTGGATTATTCCGTGTCAAACCTGGGTGTTCTGGGCATCAGTTCCCAGATAGGCCTGACTTTTAAATTGTAACCTTATTTTACAGAATTAATTCTTCATTGAATGCTGGAAGAATTTCCAGATTTCAGCGCTGGTATTTAAATCCCCATTACCTGATTTCACAGGCCAGCCCGGCGGCCATTCATGGTCGCCGCCAATGACCTTATAAAACCAAACTTCATTATTATTTCTTCCGCCAATATATTTATGTGAGACAACGATACTCCCGTCATTTGGATCTATATCGGCTAATGTGTCGATGATTGTGGTTGTGCATTCATTGCGCTTGACCCATAAATTGATGGTTCTTTCCACACCCATATAAGCCCCCCACTCATCACTATTGTCTTCATCGCCGGCATAATAAGTTGTGTTGTCCGCAGTGCCATGAACATGAAAAACAGGAACCGGATCATTTTCATTGCATGAATCATAGAACCATTCCATCATACAGCCGGTGATCGGGGCGATGGCTTTGAACACATCTGGCGCCTGGCAGCCCAGCAGATAGCTCATGTCGCCACCATTAGACATGCCGGAGCAAAAGGTTTTTTCAGGATCCAGGTTATATTTTTTTTGTAAAAACGTAGCCAAAGAAGTGATGAATTCTACATCATCCACAGTTTCATTTTTATGAACCTCATAACCTACATTCCAAAAATGTGTACCTTTTTTTGTATACTTCGTATCTTCGCTCCCACCTGTGCCTTGGGGATAACATACCGCAAAACCATTTTTGTCCGCCACTTTATCCATTTGCGAATATTCCCTGATTCCGTTTGCTGAACCGCCTAAACCGTGCAGAACAAAAACCAATGGACTATTTTCTTGCAGACCGTCCGGTCGATGGAGAATGTATTGGCGAGTTTCACCATTCATGTCAAAAGCAATTAAGTTTTGCTCTGTGGTGTTCTTGCACGACACAAATAAAACTATTGTGAGTGAGTTTAAAAGAAAATATTTCATTTAGACTTTCGTTTTTTTCCAGTGGAATGTAAGAACAAAAGTGGGGGAAACAAAAAAACTCCGCTACTTGGCGGGGCTCTTTTTTAAATCCTATCCCTTTGGGTGGCTTATTTAATTAATTTTGTGGTTGTTCCAGCTGGACCCGCAGATTTTCCATAACATACTGCAGCATCTTTCTTTGCACGCTCAAATAACCCAGCCGTGTTTCAATATTGATATAGCGGATGCCCTTGCTAGCCGCCAGCCGGGATAGTGTGCCGTCATCATTGGCTTGACTTTTCTGCAGGACAACATTGTACGGAGATTTGGATAAAATTTTAAAATCGTTTTCATCGGTACAGATAAAAAAGTTGTGGTGCTGGGGATGCTCGCTGTTTTTAAGAGAAATTTCATCACTATTGGCCAATTCATCTTTTATCGAATAGTTGCGAATACTATTATGCAAAGCAATCAGCAGCCCACCCGGCGGCGGTTTGACAGTATCAAAAAATCTGTCCCGCTCTTTGTCCAGCAAGTCCAGCGTTTGATTTAATTCAGAACTAGATAAGTTGGCGTTCATTTTTTGCAGGTTGCTCTTGGCGCCATTCCTGGAAAACATGCGGTTGGGATCAAGCAGCAATCCGCCTACCTTTACTTCACGCTCTTCATTATTGATTAAAAAAGCTTTTCCAGGCTGTGTCTTAATATGGTCATTCAAAAGCAGCCGGGCCGTTTTTTCATCGCCGTGTAGCCAGATGTAATGGATATTCGAGCTGGCATGTTCTACTACCTGGAATTCAACCCCGGCTATATCTATAAAATCACTTTTTATGTTCTTCGCATCTGGTTCAGTAGAAGACCCAATAACAAATAATAGTGGAAATACAATAAACAAACGATTTGGCATTGAAATCTTAATTAGATAATAATTAAAATTATTTCAACAACACCATCTTCTTGGTCTGAACAAACTCACCAGCACGAATCTGGTAGAGGTAGACTCCTGCACTCAATGGCTTACCGTAATCATTTGTAGCATTCCAGATAACTGACTTAAAACCAGCATCCTGGGTTTGGTTTATGAGCGACTTAACCTGTCTGCCCAGCAGGTCATAAATAATAATGTTTACGTAGGCTTGTTCCAGTAGTTCATAACTCAGTGTGGTGCTGGGGTTAAACGGATTCGGGTAGGCCGGGTGTAAAATATATCCGTGCGGTAAATGGTCAGTAAATGCTGTATGAATATTTAACGAATCTTCTACAACTAGAGTAAAAAAGTTCCAAATCTCTTCACTGGCATTGATATCCATATTACCGTAAGCACCCGGCCAATCATGGCCTCCGTTAACAACCTCATACAGCCATACTTCATTGTTGTTGACCCCATTGGTATTTTTATGGCTGATCACATAACTGCCGTCAGAGGTATTGATGTCAGGCAAAGTATCAATAGTGGATTCTGTACAGCCATTCAGCTGGGTCCAGAAATTAAATGTTGTGTCAACACTTTCCCATGGGCCCCAGCCATCATTATAAATTTCGCCTGCACCTTCCCACCAGGTCACGTTATCATCAGTTCCATGGATTTCAAATACGGGCAAAGGATTTACAGGGGCACAGGAATCATAAATCCAGGTCATCATGCAGCCAGCGACTGGTGCAATCGCACGAAACACGTCAGATGCTTCACATGCCAGGAGATAACTCATGTCACCGCCATTGGACATTCCTGTACTGAATATATTATCGGTGCTGAGGCTGTACTCTGCCAGCAGATATTGAGTCAGTGATATGATAAAACCTACGTCATCAACTGTTTCATCCACATGCCAATCATAACCCACATTCCAAAAAGCATAGTCCCAATCATCGATAAGACCCTGGGGATAACAAACAGCAAAACCATTCTCATCTGCAATTTGATTCAGGCCGGAGTAATTCATTATACCACTGGCAGATCCGGAATACCCATGGAAAACAAAGACCAATGGCGCATCATCAACGATATTACTAGGAAGATGCAGGTAGTATTCTCGTATCTCGCCATTTAATTCAAATGTATGGAATGTGGTCTGTGCATTGGAAAACGACATCATTACAATTAATAGAAAAATATTTATTTTCATGAAATTCTTTTCCCATTGATTTTGAATAAATCATTTTCCATAATCAGGTTAGTATATTGGCACAGCTATATCAACATTTTTTTCTACGTCGTCAGTAAACCGCAACATAAATGAGAAATCATATGAATTAGGCTGTATTAAATATTCCTCATGTGTTCTCGGATTCCAGCTGTCATCCCCACCTAAGCCCATCACTTTGTAATCCACATTCACAGTCACCGGTCCATTTTGTTCCACCATATAGGTATGGGTTGCGGACGTCAAATTCTCCAGAGAATACAGGTGGGCGCTCAAATTGAGTTTCGGTAAGCCATATATGATTAATCCTGCCCCATCTTCATCCGAGAAAGTAGCCCACCGGACGTCCGTTTTATTCCCATTTTCCTGGGGTCGGATATAAGGAAAATATTGATCTTTTACTGCTCCCGAATAAATTCCCATCATGGCTCCGTGCTTTCGATCAACATACGATTCATGGGGCCCACGGCCGTACCAACTCATGGTAGTATATTTTTCAGGAAGCTGCATTGTTACACCCAACTTGGGTAAAACAGGCAAAAAGGCATGCATGTTCGCTTGCAGGTCCACCAACAAATCACCATTCCCAAAAAAGGTGTAATTAATTATGACATCAAAATTCCCTTTTTTACTATGGTGTTTCTCATGGACGGTAATGACTACAGTTTGGTTTGACTTTTTTTCAAGATTAACCGATATGACTTCCCGTTTTAAATCATTATAACCTGCGTTTAGCCATTTCGATGCAAAACTCCGTGCATCTCCTCCTTCATCATTATCGGTGGGAGCTCGCCAAATATTGAAACTGGGCGGCGATTTTATAAAATGATTTTCGCCCAACGTAATTTGCCGCAAGCTGCCCTGATATTTGTCAAAGATGAACATTTTATCTGCGGATGTGATTATGAATTCCGTTTGGGATTTCTCCACTTTCACACTTTTAGAGTTTTCCAATTGAACTTCTTTAAAGATTTGATCGGGAGATTGTAGAACGAATTGCTCCACCGCCAACACATGTCCTTTGGGTGCCCAGGATTTATTTCGGTTGAGCGCAAACGTAAAATCAAGCAAATATTCTTTTGCCGGATCAAGGTGTTCCAAATTCGTCAATTCATTCAAACTGATTAAATGCTTTGTTCCCGGATTCACATGCGGCATGTCAAAACTACCACTAGCCGTTTCCCGACCATTTTTCAAAAGACGCCACTGCCCGTCAACGTGATCCAGATTTTTAAAGAAATTCCTGTTCTCGATTAAATAATCGTCGGATTTACCTTTAACTCTGTGCACCTTTATAGCCTGTAAGTGATATTTAACTTCCATCAAAGCTGGGTGGGGTTGGCGATCGGGAGAGACTACACCGTTAATACAAAAATTTCCATCGTGGAGTTCTTCGCCAAAATCACCGCCATAAACGAAATACCTGCCATTCTCATCATCGCGTAAAATACCCTGATCCACCCAATCCCAGATGAAAGCGCCCTGGAGTCTCGGATAGGCATATATGGCATCCCAATATTTGTAAATATTGCCATTGCTGTTTCCCATAGCATGGGAATATTCGCATAAAATCACCGGTCGATCTTCGTTTTCATCGTGGAGCTTGATCATAGATTCTATGGATACATACATGTTGGCAATAATATCAAAATGGTTTGGTCCGGGACCGTATCCGGGTTCCTGCCCTTCATAATGGATCAATCGTGACGAATCGTAACTGCGAATCCACTCCGCCATTCTATCGTGATTGGGTCCATAGCCGGCTTCGTTACCCAAAGACCAAACAATGATTGACGGATGATTCACATCCCGTAGCACCATTCGTTGAGCTCTATCCATGAACGCTTTCTCCCAAGAAGGATCCAAAGTGAATTTGGACCAAAAAGCATGTGATTCAAGATTGGCTTCGTCATAAAGATATAAACCGTATTCATCACATAATTCATACCAACGGGGATCATTGGGATAATGTGACGTCCGCACAGCATTGACATTATGTTGTTTCATGAGTGTTATATCCCGAATCATGGATTCTTCCGATAAGGTGCGGCCCGTGACCGGATCGTGTTCATGGCGATTCACCCCTTTCAATATGATGGGTTTGCCATTGACCAACATTTGTCCATTCTCCAATTCAACGGAACGGAAACCGGTTTTGCAACTGATAAACTCCGTTTTTGAATTTTCTGATTCTTCAATGGAAAGTACCAAATTGTATAGGTAGGGTGTCTCTGCAGACCATGCCATAACATCTTTAACCAACAATGAAACCGGGATGTCCATTTCTTCTTTCCCAGGCACAGAAATATTTCGGGGAGTGATACTTGCAATATGGTCTTGAGCACTATCATATAAATCAGCCTTGAACCATATTTTTTTCGTTTTCGGAGAATAATTCATCAAATGTGCTGTTATGGATAATTCACCGTTTTTATAATTTTCAGTGAGATTGCCAATGGCTTTATAATGACGAATGTGAATATCCGGCACGTGCATGAGATATACATCCCTGTAAATACCGCTTAAACGCCAAAAATCCTGATCTTCAATATAGGCGGCATCTGACCAGCGAAACACTTGCACAGCCAATACATTTTCATCTTTCTGCAAATATTCTGTGATATTGAATTCTGCCGGCGTCATACTACCCTGACTGTAGCCAACCTTTTTCCCATTAACCCAAACAAAATATGCAGACTTTACACCATCAAAATGGATGAAAACCTGTCCTTCGTTCCAACCGTTAGGCACTGTGAATTTCCTCCGATAGGAACCAACCGGATTATTGTCCTTGGGCGGATAAGGCGGGTCTGGATCAGGGAAAGGATGTTTAACGTTGGTGTAAATGGGTTGACCGTAGTCCTGAAGCTGCCAAGAACCGGGAACTGAAATTTTAT
>Ga0208638_1000938_pt1 | contig 17369 bp, 12 predicted proteins | sample ETNtaG_34_FD_185753 | JGI IMG/M metagenome (GOLD analysis project Ga0208638, IMG submission 185753) | Marine microbial and viral communities from oxygen minimum zone, Eastern Pacific Ocean - ETNP201306SV51 (SPAdes) (version 2) | ecosystem: Environmental > Aquatic > Marine > Oceanic ...
ATATTTCCCTGTTTTTTTTAATAAAAATCAATAATTTTAAAATATGATATATTTTACGCACATTGCTTTTGGTTTACTTATATTAACAAGCGAATTTCATTTTTTGCAAAAAATATAAACTACATTTTTAAGTGTATTATTTCTTGTTTTAGGAATTTTAAGATTGTCTAAAGTTTTGGTTTAAAATTATACTATATTTACTTAATAAATTGTATTACCTATGCTTCAAGCAATTGAAAATAACTTATTTCGTGGAATTAAATTATTAGAAAACATTTCAGATGAAGAATATAGAAATACTACAATTGCACCTTATAACTCTAGTATTGGTGGTCACATGAGGCATATTTTAGATGTATTCGACTGTGTTTTTCAAGGGTTGGAATCAGATAATATTAATTTAATTAATAGAAAAAGAGATAAAAATGCTGAAAAATTCACTAAAAATGGAATCGAATTTAGTTATAAGATAATTCAAAAATTACGGCAGATAGAGAGTGAGGATTTCAATAAAATTGTAAAAGTTATTGATGATTTAGGTACTGGTATAATTACAACCAACTATACCTTAGCCAGTGCCTTAATTCAAGCTCACAGTCATGCCATTCATCATTTCGCAAGTGTTGGTTACATTATTGCTCAATTAGGAATTCAATTGCCCGATGATGATTTTGGATTTAATCCAACCACGCCGGAAAGATTAATAAAATAAATTTTAATTTCTCAAGCTATTATTTATAATATTGTAGCGGACTTATTAATAATTACTTCATCATTTACTAAGAATAAACTGTGGTTTTTGCAAAAAGCTTTTAGTTATAAGCAAAAGAAATAGTTAAGCTGCTATATTTTACCGCTAAACGAGTTAAAAATACCTTTCAACTGATAATTAACACATACCACCTATTTTTTTTTAATCCTATCTTTAAATCGTAAAATTGACAATCATTTATTTGCAAAAGGTTTTAAATAAAATTGTGACTTTTTCTTTTAAACTTTTTTAACATTAGGGTTGAAACATTTTTTTTGCGAATAAAATAGTGATGAAAAAATTGAATACATTTTAAAAATAGAGAATGAGAACTTGGGCAGAATTTTCTTTTTTGAGTGTGTTGTGCGGATTTTCACTATACTTATAAGTAAAAGTTGGTGATAATCCGTCAGCAATTGACATAAATTCTTTATTGGAACTTGAAAGTTCTGATAAAGTTTTTGTGTTGAATAAAATGGCTACTAATCAAATGAATGTAATTCAACCATTACAAGGAGCTTTGGTATATAATATAGATGAAAAATGTATACTTATTTATCAAGGCAGCCAGTGGAAAAGCCTTTGTGATAGTTATAATGCGGTAATTACTACCGGTACAATTGCTCCGGAAAACAATAATTCAGGTGATATTTGGATTTAACCCAATCACACCTTGAGAAGTTAAAATGCGGGTTAAGTTGTGAAAATTTGTTTTTTAATAAGTTTAATATGTTTTCTCAAGTATATTAAACTTTGAATAAATTCGTTAATAGTGTCAAATTTTACGCCATTATTACCATTTTCAACGGATATTTTATAGACAATTTTCCAGTGTTTTCTAATTTGTTTTAAAGCTTTAAAATAAGAAACTTTTTCTGAATCGTAAATATGAGTGGGTTCAGATATAATACCATTAATTTCGAGCACTTTGAATTCATTTTTTTGAATAAGTTGTTCAAAGGAATTGTATTTCAAATCGATTCTTCCGTAAAAAAAATTAGGTATTTTTTTAAAAAAAGCATCCATTGTATCCGTTAGATCTTCTGAAATTAAATGATTACCATCAATAAATTTTGCGCCTTTAGAATGATTTCCAATTACATTTAATACCTTTTTTTCCTCTTTTTTTAGGATTAGATTTAGATTTTTATAATGTAATTTTTTAATGATTGCTATATAATATTTTGCTCGCTTATCATCTTTAATAAGTTCATTTATGGTAGATTTTCCATCGCCAGTTATTGTTAAGAATTTTTTTAAAGTAATAGAAGTAATTTGTCCCTTTTTTTCAGAAGGAATTCTATGGTAAAAAATTCCGCATTCATTTTTTAAATCAATAAACTCTTGTAAAATCAAATCAATGCAATTGTTTTTTGAAAGATAAATTTTTAAATCTTTTTCGGTTTTAAGTTGTTTTACTAACAGGCCTCTAAAACCTATATCAGGTTTAATAATTAGTGGATACTTTAGTTGTTGTTGATTAATTTTCTTAATTACATTTTCTATAGTTTCATTTTTACGAATAAAAATACTAACTGGTTTATGTGGTTTTGAAATTAATTGCAATGTGTCAAATTTTGACTCGCTTCCGTTCCCCGAATGTTTTAATGCAGGGTTTGTTGCTGAAAAAAACACTAAATTCCGTGCTTTTAAGGCAAGATAAGCAGCATAAGGTATGTTTGGTATATAAAACATAAAAGGTGGCCAGTACTCCCAATTTTTAAGTTTAGAGAAGCTTAATAAATTCATTGTTATTTATCAAAAAAAGCGTTTAATATAATTTTAATACCTATAAAACCTAGTACAACAGCAACTATAGCAATTATAATTCCGATAATGAGCCAGAAATAATTATGTGTTTGTTCTAGAGCCTTAAAACCTATGGAAATTAAAACCGGAGCAATAATTAAAAGTGGTAGGGCTAGCAATTCATATTTTAATCCGCGTACTAGTTTATTTCTGTTAGTTGCCATGGGCGTAGTTGTTTATTGCGTTGCGTACATTTTTGTATTTTGCAAGAAGCTTTTCAGCTATTTCTCTGGTGATATTTAACTCTTCCATAAGCATTTTTGTACCTCTATCAACAAGTTTGTTATTTGAAAGTTGCATATCAACCATTTTATTATCTTTAATTTTACCCAGTTGAATCATAACACTGGTAGAAATCATATTCAATACTAATTTTTGAGCAGTACCAGCTTTCATTCTTGAACTTCCCGTAACAAATTCAGGACCAACAACTATTTCAATAGGATGTTTTGATACCTTTGCCAACGGACTTTCTTCGTTACAGGTAATACAACCGGTTAAAATATTTTTTTCATTGCATTTTTGAAGACCACTTATAACATAAGGCGTTGTTCCTGAAGCTGCTATTCCTATTACGGTATCATTTACATTGACATTGTACGTTTTTAAGTCGTCCCAACATTGTGTAATAGAATCTTCAGCAAATTCAACAGCTTTTCTAATAGCTGAATCGCCACCAGCTATAATTCCTATTACTAAGTTATGAGAAACCCCAAAAGTAGGTGGACATTCTGACGCATCAACAATACCCAGTCTTCCGCTGGTTCCTGCTCCAATATAAAAAAGACGACCACCTTTTTTCATTCGTTCAACAATTTGAACTACTAATTTTTCAATAGAGGGAATTTTTTTTTCAATGGCTAATGGAACCGATTTGTCTTCTGTATTAATATTACGTAAAAGTTCATTTACCTCCATTTTTTCCAAATGGTTGTAATTTGAAGCACTTTCAGTTATTTTTTTAAAACTCATAAATCAAAAATACTAAAATGTTCTAGAAACACGTTGTGCAATGGTTTATAATTATAAACTTTGCCTTTTAAAAAGTTCCTCAACTTTTTGTATTTGTGTAAGATTTTAAGCCAATCGTTGACGAGTAGCTTCGTACAAAAATGCTCCACAGGCAACAGAAACATTTAACGATTCAATTTCACCAAGTAAAGGCAATTTAGCTTTTTCATTTACCATTTTTAAAACTGAAGGGTTGATTCCTCTATCTTCAGAGCCCATAATAATTGCGGTTGGAAATTTGAAATCTATATCATAAATTAAATTTTCCGTTTTTTCTGTAGCGGCTACCAATTGAATATCAGCAGCCTGAAATTGAAAAACAGCATCTTTTATATGATCAACCTTACAAATTGGAATTTTAAAGGCTGCACCTGCAGAAGTTTTAATGGCATCGGCATTTACTGGAGCACTGCCTTGTTTTGGAATTACAATACCATTTACACCAGTACATTCAGCAGTTCTCATAATAGCACCAAAATTTCGAACATCGGAAATAGCGTCAAGAATTAAAAATAGGGGAGCAGTTTCCTTTTCTAAACATTCAGAAATAGTAGTATCTAAATCTTGAAATTCTATTGGAGAAATGTCAGCAACTACACCTTGATGATTGTTGTTTTTTGAAAGTCTGTTTAACTTTTCAACAGGAACAAAACTTTTGGAAATATTATGTTTAGCTATTAACCCATTTAATTCGCTAAATAAAGCACCGCTTAATCCTTTTTGTAAAAAAATTTTACTTACAGTTTCACCTGAATTAATGGCTTCAATAACTGCTCTAATGCCAAATATTTTTGATTGCTTGTTTTCCATGCTGCAAATGTATGTAATTTTACTAATCTATAATTTTTTATTATAAATATCTGATTAAAATAAGTTAAGCACCACTATTGTTTCTATTTGGTTTAAAAAAAATTGAATTGCATAAATAATGTTAATTGATGTGTTAAAGTTACATTTAACTTTGTTTTCAGTGTGAAAATATTTTATTTTGAACTTTTCCTAAATTCTTAAGATTGCCCAATATTTTGGGAAATTATGTTCAAAGCTAAAGTGTTAATACGCCTATTATCAAAAAAAGTGTTTATGCATAAGTATCTGTTATTAAGTATTAATTAATGTATATATTGTTAAAAAGTAAAGTAATATGAAAAAAATTATTTGCACAGGTTTATTATTGGTATCATTTTATGGTATTTCTCAGTATAAACCAGACGGGTTATATTCTACTAAAAAAATAATTATTAAAAAAAATGATTATATAAAAGGTAAGAATTATATTTATGATGAGTGGAATTATGGTATGATTGTAATTAATGATACTGTTTTTTCAAAACAGGAAAATTTAAAATATGATGTTTTAAATGATCGAGTTCTTATTAGTTTTCCAATAAAAAATGAGGTAGTTGAAATTAATGATACTTCGCTCACTGGATTTTCAATAATTGAAAATGGCACTAATGTAAAGCATGATTTTGTAAGATTAAATTCTGACATTTTTAAAGGTAATTTAACGAAAAACGGTTTTTTTGAAATAGTATTTAATTTTGAAAATTTTAATTTTTTAATAAAAAAACATAATGTTATAATTTATGATCCGAATAGGAGTAAAGGATTTCAAACTGTGAACAATATTCCTTCAGAATATAAACATAAAGTCACGTATTTTTTAAAAAATGATAGTGGTAAATATGAAAAGATAAGGTTAAAAAAGAAGGATATAATGAAGGTTTTATCTAAAAATTATGAAAAAATTAAATCATATGTAAAAGTGAATAAAATAAAATTTCATAAAGAAAGAGATGTCATTAAATTAGTGAATTATTATTACTCTTTAAACTAATATTTAAATTTCTATTTAGTTTTATTAAAATTGTAATTAAAAATTTATAAAACACATTATTTATATTCAGGTTTTCTTTAAGCAATAAACATTTGTATAAAAAGAGTTAGAGCTTTGTTTAACTCTTATATTGAAAATTTAGTCTCGATAATAAATTTTTTGCATCAAAAAACCATCAGTTTCAACTGATGGTTTTTTAATTTAATATTAAAAAATATTATAAATTATGGACAAGGATTTGTATTTGAATATAACAAACCTTCAGGTATATTATATCCTGTCCAATAGTAACCCCACCAATCGGTGTTATAGCCATTAGGATCATATAAATCTAAATGATGTTCCTCTTCCCAATTACTACCAGCTGTATAACTAATGCTAAATGTAGCACCAGCAGGAACAGATATAGTATAAATAGCTTGGCTAGCAGTACAAGTGTAGTTAGTTGATACGCCATTAATAGTAACGGTAATAAAGGCACTATCCCATCCATCTCCATAGGCATCTAGTAAAATTAACTCCCAATCTCCTTCAGCGTCTTGTGGAGGTTGGTTTTCACCAATAGAAGTTACCTCATAAGAATCACCAGTTTTAACTACTTGGGCAAGCACAAAATATGCAGCAGAACATTGTACGGCATTATTAAGGGCCGCAGGATAGTTATACATATCGCCATTTATTACTCCAGCTTGATTCAGTTCCATTGAAAGATCTATATCTCTAAAAACCTCTGTATTGGCAGCATAAAAATCAGATACAATATAATAAGTTCCGTCAGGTGTATTTCCAGCTAAAACAGCAGTTTCAAAACTACCACCATCAGCTCCTCCAATAATACCTAGATTATCGGGTGTAGTGGAAATTAACAATCTCAAATCAGCAAAAGCTGTTGCGCTAATTTCATCCCCTTCGTTATCAGAATTAGTTTCCGCTGTAAAAGGAATTGCCCAAGCTAAATCAATAACTAAATCACCATCTGTATAATTAAGAATTGTAAATTCAGCTGTTGCTGGTGTAAGTGCAGCATTCGCTGTAGTTTGACTTCCAATTTGAATTTGTAATGTTTCTGTATCTTCAATTATGTCATCTGATAAAATTGTAATACTACCATTTGCAGATGTGTAACCTGCAGGTATTGAAATTAAATGAGTCATTTCATAATCTTGTGAATCAGCAGTACCACCAATTTGAGAAACATGAAGTTTAACATCAACTACTTGCGCTTCACTAATACTTACAGTATACGTAAACTCAGAGTCATCCTCAACTAGCGTAGGATTTGAAAAATTCAGATCAATTGATACAGACGGAGATGACGGTGTAGTTACACTAAACCCTGTTTGCTCATCTGGATCACAACTTATTATTATCGCACTTAAAGCAAAAAGCATTAAGAACTTTTTTATAAAATTTATTTTCATCTTTTTTTAGTTTTTAATTAATTTTAGTATAGGTACCTACACAAGTTACATCACCACTACCAAAGCTAACAGTATAAAATATTTTTAAATCACCAGTTGCTCCATTAACATAACCAGGCTCAGTATTAAAAACATCGTTGCTGTAATAACCTTGTGCTAAATCTTGATCTGGTACTGTTAACTCACCACAAACATCTGTAAAATTAAATCCTTGGTCAGGAGCAATAGAACCAACAGCCCATCTATAAATAGAAGTTGTTTTATAAACACCTGGACTAACTTCTGTAATTTCTTCGTTAGGAAAATTTATAATCCAGCCATTACTTGCCACCATTGTTAAATCATATGTTCCTGCTAAGTTTGAAGAACAACTTACAGTAATGCTATATGAACCATCATTTGGTCCAGCAAATATTACAGACCCATCAGATTTTGTCATTTTAGTTCTAAAACTAATAACATCACCAATTCTTAAATCATTAGCACTAACTCCTAATCCATTGATATAATCGTCAACAGTTGAGTAAATCAAGGATATTGGTAAAGTTGCACTACTTGCAACACTAACCTCTTCTCCTCCATTTAGTGATTTCATAATTTCATAGGTGGCCACATCATTACCTCCTGACATTAAAAGTACTCCTAAATCTAATTCTGATTCTGCAAAAGAAACTGTTGCAGTTGCGAAATCGGTAGAAGAAGGAACTCCTAATAGTTTTCCTGTTGTACCAGCTTTTATTGCTACAAGAGCACCACCCTCTGCGGCGGTACCGGTCATCATGTCATCTGTAGAGAAATCGCCATTATCATTACATGAGTATATGAATAAGAGTGAAAACACCGCAAATAGTTTAAATATGTTTTTCATAATTATATGTTTTTTATTATTAATAATGTCTTAATTCATCCACCAAATAGGTGTTGTTAAATTATCTGCACCCTGTCCTGCAACTGCAGCTTCATAATTCGCTTTGTTAATTGAATTTTCAATAGTTGGGTAATTATATCTTGAAGGAATTTGATTTAAGTCAGCTTCCGCCGCTGGAGATAATGCTGGGTATCCAGTTCTTCTCCATTCAGTCCAAGCTTCAACTCCTTGCGAGAATAAAGCAATCCAATTTTGTGTTGCAATTTGCTCTAAAGCAGTAGCTGTATTTGATTGCAAAAATTGCCCTGAAACATACGCTGTTGCATCGGCAGATGGCACTTCATTAAATTCCATTGATGCATTTAATGCTTCAATAAAGTAATCATTTGCTGCACCTGTGATATATCCATTAACTGCAGCTTCAGCCATTAAGAATTTCAATTCGGCATTCGATATAAAAAATCCTGGTAATGTGGGTTCTAAATAAAAATCACCTAATGGAGATACATTCGTATAATTGTAATCATCGTTTGGTACATCAGAATATCCTGAAGGTTTTCCTCTGTATTCATCCGCATCATTTTTACCAGCGTAAACTGCTAATCTAGGATCACCATCAAAAGCTAACCTATCAACTATTGCAGAATTAATTTTCCATTCACCTCTAGTTCCATAAACTATAGACTCATATAAAGGATTTGCACTTGGATTAGCATCTAAATATATTAATTTAGCCTCATCATCATTACTGCCAAATAAGTTTCCAGCAGTTACCAACGCTTGTAAATCTGAAGAAACATTCATTTTTCCAGATACTCGCATTAAAGCTCTAAATTTCAATGAACTCGCAAATTTTTTCCACTTAGCAGCATCACCACCATATAGGATATCATTAGTGCCATCAATTGATCCACCAGCACCTATTAAAGAAATTGCTTGGTCTAACATTGCAAAAATACCAGTATACACAGCTTGTTGACTGTCATATATAGGAGTAATATTTCCTTCGTCACCTGTTATGGCTTCACTAAAAGGAATATCTCCGTATACATCGGTTAAAAAAGAGTAACCGTATGCTTGTAGCGTTAATGCAACTCCCATCAAAGTACTGTTACCTTCAGCTTCAGCAATGTTATACATTGCATCTGCATCAGCGATTACAACAGCATAATATGTACTCCAAACACCAGAAATTACTGATTGGCGAGGAATATATCTGGCCTCATCATTGTATTGCACCTTAGCAAAGTGTTGTGCCCAGCATGCTCCCATATCACCTCCAGTAAATGTGCTGTTAGATTGGTTTTGAGCAGCTCGTATAATCCCAGGAAGTAATAAATCAGATGGAACTGAAGTAGGATTATTAGGATCTTGATTTATCTCTTCAAAATCTTTATCGCAACCAACTGTAACCAGTAAGCCTATGAAGAGCATTGTTATAATTTTAAATCGTTTCATATTTTAATATTTTTGAATTGTTTAGTTTATAGTTTTAATTGTAAATTAAAACCAATACTTCTAGCAGAAGGCAATTGTCCAAATTCTTGACCTTGATTGGAATTAGAATCACTAAATGCTGATTCAGGATCAATATGCGGAGCATTTTTATGTAAAATTAGTAAGTTACGCCCCACTAACGAAAAATTGATGTCTGAAAATAAAGTTTTATCAATATATTTTTTAGGTAATTTGTATGAGAACATTACTTGTCTCAATTTTACATATGAAGCATCAAATATTGAACTTTCAACAATACTATTTGAGTAAGCTCTCTTATTAAAATCTTCAGCAGTTCTTACAACATTATTTGGAACGTATGCGCCATTTACTAGCATTACACCATCACCAACAATACCTGTTTCTCTACCAATCATAGTTTCTTCTAATACACCAGCATATCTACCCCAAGTTGTTGTCATAGAATAAATATCTCCTCCAATTTTAGCGTCAACTAAAGCATTTAAGCTAAGATTTTTGTAGCTAAACGTAAAGTTTGCACCACCAGTCCAGTCTGGAGAAATATTACCAAGTACTTTTGTACCTGATGCAATTTGTGGAAGACCATTTGAATATACGATATCTCCACTAGGACTTCTTTCAAAGGATGAACCAACAATATCACCCCACGCATGACCTTCTCTAGCTTCTAGTGACATTGACCATTGTCCTCCTAATACTAGTGATTCTAAACCACCTAAAGAAACAACTTCATTTCTATTTTTAGCAAAATTAAGGTCTAAATCAAATCTAAAGTCTCCTTTATCTATTAGAGTAGCTCCTAATTGAAGTTCAATACCTTTGTTGTTCATTTCACCAACATTTTTCACTGCATTTGTATAACCAGATGCAGCAGTTACTTGAACTGGTACAATTAAGTCTGTACTTGTTTGATCATAATAAGTTGCATTAAAGCGTACTTTACTGTTTAATAATCTTAAATCTAAACCAAATTCAGTACCTATAGTAGATTCTGATTTAATGTCTGGATTATTTAATGTACCTGGTAAATAAGCAACAGTATTACCTCCCCATGTTTGAGTAGATAAAGCATATGTTGGTTCTAAAGAATATGGAGACAAAATTCCCATACCACCTACTTCAGACCAACCACCTCTAACTTTTAAGAAAGAAATTACATCAGTTCCAAAATCAACCATATCTGTAACTACAGCAGAAGCTGTTACAGAAGGATAGAAGAATGAATTATTACTAATAGGTAATAAACTTGACCAGTCATTTCTTCCAGAAAATTCAAGGAATAAGTAGTTTTTAAATGAAAATTTACCAAAACCAAATGCGCTGTTAATTTTTTGTTCAGAAAAAGCATTAGAAACAACCCAACTGCTACCTGCAGCTAAATTACTAACGTTGTATAGGCCAGGTAATTGAAGTTGTGGTACAGAAGTGTAGGCTAATTCAGCTTTTCTATACATACTGTTTATACCAGCACTTAATTCAAAATCTAAATCTTCAGTTATTTTTGTACTATATGAAGCAATTACTTCTGCATTTGTTTCCGTGTATGATCGGTTTGTTTCAGAATAATATCCATTAGGAGCATTGTTACTTCCAAATGCTTGTCTAAAGTTTTGTCTAGTATTCCAAAAGTTTGTTCCTATTTTACCGCTAACATTAAAATTATCGTTAATTGCATAGTTTAAAGCAATGTTTCCAACAACTCTATCTTTAGCATACTCTCTTGTATTAGTATCTAATACCCAATATGGGTTATTTTGAAATACAGTATTCCAGTTTAAAGGAGTTCCTGCAGCAGCAGTTCCGTCAGGAGATAATGGTAAGTTTTTCCAATCTCTTAAAGCGTTCCAATCAACGTTTCTACCACCCCACATCATTTGTTGTACCGGGTTTTCATTGTCATAACCTTGTGTTACAAGATTACCACTGTTAGATTTTGTATAGTTAACATCTATAGATGACGTTAATTTATCTGACATTGTATAAGTAGAAGAACCATTAATTGAAAAACGTCTAAAGTCTGTATTTGGAACCATACCTGTTTGATCCATATTACCAATTGATAATCTGTAGCCAATATCATCCGAACCTCCAGTAAATGAAATGTTGTTATTTAGTGTAAGTCCAGTTTCGAAAAAATCTTTAATATTATTAGGTTGAGAAACCCAAGGAAGTGGTATACCTCCATTTAATTGTGAGTTCCATTGTACAAATTCTAATCCTACATCTAAAGGAGGACCCCAACTCTCATCTACACCACCGTCACCATGTGAACCATCGACCCATTCGAAAAAGTATGGGTTAGAACCTTGACCGTAAGAATTTTGAAAATCTGGCAACAATAAAGGATCTTCCATAGTCATTGTACTGTTAAAAGTAACACCCAGCCCTTTTCCTTTACGTCCTTTTTTAGTTTTAATTTGAATAACCCCATTTGCAGCTCGTACACCATAAAGTGCAGCAGCAGCAGGACCTTTTAAAACTGAAATAGATTCAATATCATCGGCATTAATGTCAGATACACCATTTGGTAAATCTGCTCCACCATATGATCCAGAATTACCATAGTTACCACTTTCTAAAGGAACTCCATTTACCACATACAATGGTTGGTTGTTACCTGTAATGGAAGCAGCACCTCTAAGAACAACTCTTGAAGATGAACCAACAGCACCAGAACTGTTTGTGATTTGAACCCCTGCAATTTTACCTGAAAGTGAATTTACAATATTACTTTCACGTGCGGCAGTCATTTCATCACCACCAACTTGCTGAACAGCAAAAGTTGCCGATCTCTTTTCAACTTTTCTACCAAAACCAGTTACAACAACTTCTTCAAGTGATTCTGCACTTTCAGAAAGTATTACATTAATAACACTGGAAGCCCCAACAGTTTTTTCTGCATTATTCATTCCAACATAACTATACTGCAAAATTGCACCCATAGTTGCGCTGATTGAATAATTTCCATCAAAATCTGTTTGAGTACCAGTATTCGTACCTTTAACAATTACTGTTACACCTGGTAAAGGTCCGCTTGCGTCGGAAACCTTACCGGTAACAGTTTTTTCTTGTGCAAATGTAATTTGCACAGCTAACGCTAATAATAGCGTTAGAAAACCATTAAACTTTGTTTTCATTTTATAATTTTTTTGAATTAATGTCTATCAAAAATCATAATAATATGTTAATAAACCAAACATTTTAAGGTATAAAATCTTAAAAAATCTTAAAAACCTTTAGATTTTTGATTTAAGAAGTAGTTATTTATTAGGTATATGCTAATTAGATGTTGATTTAATTTATAGGTTACTTTTAATTCTTTCCTCTTTTCTCAAAAAACTTTTATCTGTAGTTTGTTATAAATTTATACGACTTAATGAGGTTAATTTTTTTTTAAATTAATTTAAGCATTACATTTATTTTAATTTTTATAGAGATAATTACTTCTTTTGATATTTATGAACGTATCACTGTTAAATACTTTTTCAGCTAGTTGAATTGCCAATATTTCTATATTATTTGATAGGAAAAGTTTTTACCCTTAGATTTGTTATGCTGAAATTAAATTTAAAGCTAATGATAAAAGTAGAAAAGGCGATTTAGTTTTCATAAAAAAAAGGGTTACCCTTTTAAAGATAACCCTTTTTATTAAGATATTTAAAATATTATTTAATTAACATCCCAGAAAACAGACGTTTGTTGTTCATCTCCACCTATAGCTGAAGAAGCAGCTGACCAATTTGCTTCATTGATACTTTGCTCTGCAATAGGGTAGGTGTATCGTTTTGGAACAGGTAAGCCAGAAGTTGCAGCAACGTTAAATGTTGGAGCATCAAATTTTCGGTATACATACCAACCTTCAAACCCACGATTATACATTGCTAACCAGTACTGCATACCAATTTTTTCTTTCCAGGTTCCTGAAGCCGTTGTATATGCTACGTCAGGATTAGCTAGGTAAGTAGCAACATCAGAAACACCCCAATTATTAAACGAAGCAGTAACACCTGCATTGTAGTGCGATTCTGCAGAACCTGAAACAATACCAAGTTCAACTGCTTCAGCTAGACTAAACTCAACTTCAGCATAATCCATTAATACTCCTCTAAAAGTAGGGTCATGTAACATTTCTCCTACGTGTGTGTATGCACTAAATGTTGCTGAAGCACCGTATGTACCACCCACATATGTGTCAGCTCCTAAATTTTCTTTGAAGTAAACAGATCTTCTTGGATCATCTAATGAGTTCATATGATCTACTAATGTGTTAGCTGCTACAAAGTCATTTCTCCCTGATTGCACCAATGCTATCCAAATAGGGTTAGTGTTAGGTGTTGTACCTTCGTAAGCTAATGTTGCATTATCGTTATTTGAGGTAAATACACCGCCGCTAACAGCTTCGCTCATCATTGTTCCTGCTAAAGTTGGGTTTACTTCACTTAATCTAGCACCTAATTTTAACTTCAAGGAATTAGCAAATTTTGACCAAGCTGATAAATCACCACCATAGATAAGGTCTGATGATTCAAATCCTTGTCCACTGTTTAATGTACTTATAGCACTATCTATCATTGTTGCTAGAGCATTGTAGACATCTGTATCGTTGTCATAAACAGGACTCTTTATTTCTTTCCCCTGTAATGCTTCCGTAAAAGGAATATCTCCAAATGTATCAACCAAAATTTGCCATGCATAAACTTCTAAAACAGTTAATTGACCTATTTTTGGACTAGTCGTACCTTCTTCAGCTTCTACAATTGATTTTGCATCTTTTATGTCAAAAAGAATATCTCGGTATATTTCACTCCAGTGATTATCAGGAATTCTTCGGTTGTTTAAATCGTAATTTTCTTCGTCAGTATAGGTAGTTTCCGTCCAATATTGAGAAAATAATCTAAACACGTTAATATTAACATTTGTACTTTCCATTTGATCAAATAAGCTTTTTGTAGCTGAAACAAATAATTGGTCAGCACTTACTTGAGTAGGATTATTTGGATCTCGGTTTAGTTCTTCATAATCAGCATCGGAACATCCAATGAAGATTGAGAGAACCATTATAAAATAAAATATTTTTTTCATCATTAAAAAGTTTTTTAGAATTCAATTTTTAAGTTTACTCCCAATTCTTTAATACTTGGATAAGCACCAGATTGGTATCCTTGAACATTACCTGCTGATAAACCTGCTTCAGGATCTGTATAAGGAGCATTCTTGTGTATAATCCATAAGTTTCTACCAATTACCGATAAGTTCAAATAACTGAATGGTAATTTGTCAATAGTTTTTTGTGGTAGCGTATATCCAAATTTAAGTTCTCTTAGTTTTACAAAAGAAGCATCGTGAACATGGTGAGCACTAGGGGCTCTTGCATAACCCCAAGGGTTTGCATACCAGCCAGCATAAGCTCTTGTTTCATTAGTATTACCATCTGCATTTACCCCGTCTAAAATTACACCACCACCATCAGCAATTTCATCACGAACCGGGTTTCCTAAGTCGTTGTTAACAGCAGTAAAATCATACAATCCTGTTGCATAACCATAATAAGTATCTAATGAGAAGAAACTTCCACCTTTTTGAATATCAATTAAGAAACTAAAATCAAAATCTTTATATCTAAAGGTATTTTTTACACCACCTGTCCAGTCAGGATTTATATTACCAAGTACATGGTTACTTTCAGATGTACGGGCGTACACACCAACATAACTTCCTGAAGGGGCATCATCAGATGTATAAACAACTTTTCCTCCATTTGCGTGATATACATAATCACGACCTCTAATTACTCCATATGGCTCACCAACTTTAGCACCAATTGTGATACCACCTTGTAAGCTTGCTAATTGTAAAAAGTCTAGTCCTTCAGCTAACGAAAGCACCTTTGATCTGTTTCTTGCAAAATTAAATTTAACATCCCAAGAAAAATTATCAGTACGTACTGGTGTAGCAGTAACAAGGGCTTCAAAACCTTTATTTTCAATACTACCGCCATTTAACCAAATAGATGATACACCGGATGCAGTAGAAACATCTAATGGAGTTAGTAGATCGTCAGTTGTTCTGTTATAAAATGAAACATCAACACCTAATCTGTTTTGTAAGAATTTTGCTTCAATACCAAATTCTGTCTCTTTCGTTGATTCTTTTTTAAGATCAGCATTATTCAATGTACTTGGGTTGGATGCTGATGCTTGTCCGTTGAAACCAGCATTAATACCATAGGTTCTAAATACATTATATGGTCCTAAATCGTTACCAACTTCTGCATAATTACCTCTTAATTTTGCAAAAGTTAACCAATCAGCATCTATTAATTTTGATAAGATTAAACTTCCTGAAACAGAAGGGTAATAGTATGTGTTATTAGTAATTGGTAGTGCTGATGTTCGATCTCTTCTCAATGAAGCCTCCACAAAATAAGTATCGTCATATCCCACACTTGCTCTTGCAAAGAAAGCATCAGTTTTCTTTGTAGCATCAAAGTTATAAGTGTTATCAGGGGTAAGTGGATTAACAGAATTGTCCAAACTGTAGATTCCTGGGAAATTTAAACCCCCGTTAGTTGAAGCTGAAACTGTATCCCAATTGTTGATAGCTAAACTCCAACCTGCAATTACATCTATATTTAATAGGTCTGTAATATCCTTCTGATAAGAAGCGATAATGTCATAACCAATCGATGATACATTTCTGTCAGTAAAGCTATATCCTGGAACGTCAACTGATCCGATATTAATTCTTTCTTCTCTGATTTCGTCATAGGCATCATAGGTTACCCTACCAATCACATTAAATTCATCTGAAATCTTATATGTTAAATTAACATTTCCAAAATATCTGTTTCTTTCATCAGTATTGTATGTATTGTAGCGCATCCAATAAGGGTTGTCAAAATAGTGAGGGTCAGTATTACCTGGACCAAACATATTCCAAGAATAGTTTTTCCCAGTTTGCTCATAAACATCCTTTTGTTGTAAAATATCTACATTAGTTTGCCACCATTGTCTGAATGATTGAAAAACGTTTCTATTGTCATAACCAGTACCATATCTTCCTAAACCTTCTGTTTTGGTATAAGTAATGCTTGCTTGAGCTGTAAGTTTTTCTCCAAATTCTTGAGTTCCGTTAAAAGAAAAAGTGTTTCTGTCAATCTCAGAATTAGGTAATATACCTCTTGTTCCTACGTTTGTGTAATTTATCCTAAAATTTCCATTATCATAACTTTTACCTAAAGCAACTGAATTTGTTGATGTTGTTGTGTTTTTAAAGAAGTCATGAGCTGTAGTGCTTGGAGCAACAAAAGGGGCTGTTCCGTTATAATTTCCATATTCTGGGATTAAATTATACCAGTGATGTACATTTAAACTTGAGTCATAAGCAGGACCGTAAGAAGCGTCTTCACCAGTTAATACTGCTAATTCTCCAGTGTCAGGATGGACATCCCATCTTCCATCAGGTCCACCATAAAATGGACCATATCCGGCTCCGTATTTTTTTTGGTAAACAGGCATTGTATCATCATCTATTGACCCAACTAAAAATGTTGAATTAATTGAAATTCCAAGATCCTTACTTTCTTTTCCTGTCTTGGTAGTAATAAGGATAACACCATTAGATGCTTGTGAACCATAAAGTGCAGATGCAGCAGCACCTTTCAAAACACTTACAGAAGCAACATTGTCTGGGTTAATGTCCATTGCGGCGTTACCGTAATCAAAACCTCCACGTCCAGTACTTTGATTTCCGCTGTTTCCTGTTCCATTATTTATAGGTGTACCATCAACAACAATTAAAGCCTGGTTATTACCAGTTAAAGAAGAATATCCTCTAACAACAATATTAGCTGATCCTCCCATTTGATTGTAACTTTGGATATCCAAACCACTGACTTCACCACTTAAAGATTCCATGATGTTTAAAGTCTTAACATCGGCAACATCTTCGCCACCAACTTTTTGGACAGCATAACCAAGTGATTTTTCATCTCTAGTAATACCTAGTGCGGTAACAACAACCTCTTCTAGTGCTTCTGCACTCTCAGACATTGTTATGTTAATTACGTTCGATGTTCCAATAGTTTTATCTACTGAATTCATTCCCATAAAGCTAAACTGAAGAACAGCTCCAGTAGATGCTTTAAGTGAGTAGTTACCATCAAAATCTGTTTGAGTACCAGTATTCGTA
>Ga0208638_1000939_pt1 | contig 17350 bp, 14 predicted proteins | sample ETNtaG_34_FD_185753 | JGI IMG/M metagenome (GOLD analysis project Ga0208638, IMG submission 185753) | Marine microbial and viral communities from oxygen minimum zone, Eastern Pacific Ocean - ETNP201306SV51 (SPAdes) (version 2) | ecosystem: Environmental > Aquatic > Marine > Oceanic ...
GAATTTTTAGCTGAAGGTCGGCTGGTTCGCCCAATTGAACAAGTCTGCAAAAGTCAAGGCATGTACATGGGCGTTCCAAAAGAAAAGAAGCCGTTCAAGTGGGCCCGGGCGATTATTGATAGAGTGGCTGGTGAAGCCCGCCACTGACCAATTAATACTTAAGTTGCGGCGGTTAGCGAATCAGGATTAACCCCAAACGATGGCCAACGGGCACATCGTCGGGCGCTGTGCTGCCGCCAATTGAAAAAATATCCCAGCCGGCGTTAGCGGCCATGATAAATACATCAATCCCCATACTCTCCATGGAGGCTCTTGCCCGTAGGGGATGCTTGCATGCCTTGCCAACTTCCAAAGCAATGCATTGGTCATTTGGACAAAAATAAGGCTTGCACGGGCCGACGCCAAAACCCAGCGCCAAATGGTAGCCGTCATAAAATGCATCGGCCTCTATCTTGCCTACAATCTTGTATGCGTTAAGGCCACTTGGGACGTACGCTCTGTCTTTCAGGGCATCAGGGCCGGCAAGAACATCCGTCGGAACCTCGATGTCAAAAAATATTCCACACTCATATTTTTTAAGCAGCAGTCTGACGTCCGGCAGTTCCATGGCGTAAGGTGGACAATGGGCATTGGTTCCGTGGAATCTGCACCTAGGGTACGTGCATTTAGCCCTTACCCGCTCGTCGATAATAATTTCTTTACTGGATATTATTTTAGTTTTTGTCGCTCCCATTTCAATGGCGCTGTCACAGTACTTGGCCAAATCCTTTTTAAATTGTTCTTTCGGGATCCTTGCAACAATTTTCCTGTGCGGTTGCGGGCTACTTTTCTTAACCATTGGGCTTCTCCGTTTGCTAGCGTCCAGACCTGCATAAACAATCGACTATTGACTTAAGGCATCAATATACCTGGCAAGAATGTGATAAGCCGGGGAAAGACCACCATCACGAGGATGACAAGCAGAAGCACAAAGAAGAATGGAGTACAGCCCCTGACAATATCACTAAACGGAAAATCAGGACGCAGGCCCTGCAAAATAAACAGGTTAACACCAACTGGCGGGGTCAGCAGGCCAACCTCGATAAGCATCGTTTGAACAACCCCAAACCAGACGGGATCGAACCCCAATGCCATAACGATAGGGAAGGTGATGGGCAGGGTCATGACAGTCATCGATAACCCGTCCATCAACATTCCTAGGATCAAATACATGATCAGGATACCGACAAGAGTAACCATGGCTGGCAGACCCATGTCGATAACCGACGCCGACAGATCGCGAATTATTCCTGCGTTGCTCAAATAAATCTGCATTAATTTGCCGCTTAGGTAGACCAGCAAAATCATACTGCTGGTGCCGACGGTCTTTTTTATCGCCCTGCGCAGTGCCTCGAAACTCAGCAGTCGATGAATGGCGGCCAACAAAAGAACCAGGGAACAGCCAATAGCCGCAGCCTCGGTGGCTGTTGCTATGCCGGCGTAAATAGAGCCCAGTACTCCTATGATCAGAACAATGACAGGCCAGATTCTCAGTAAGGAAACGATGGCCTCCCGCATTGACGGTTTGGGGTCTGTCCGGGCATGAGTCGTGATCAGACTGGGTTGAATTTTGATCCTGAGAGCAATGTAGGTCATATAGGCGCCGACCAGAACCAGGCCCGGAATAATCCCACCAATGAACAGTTTCCCGATTGAAACTTCTGTCATGATTCCGAAGATAATAAGGGTTATGCTGGGTGGGATCAGTATCCCCAGCGTGCTGCCGGCGGCCACTGAACCAACGGCAATGTTTCTGTCATAGCCACGGGCTTCCATTTCCGGCAGCGCCACTGAGCCAATCGTCGCGCAGGAAGCTAGACTTGAACCACTACAGGCAGCAAAGGCGGCCCCAATGACGATATTGGAATGCAGTAATCCGCCAGGCAGCAGGCGATCCAGAAGCGGGTATATTCCGCCGTATATTCGCTTGCTCAAGCCGGTTTCAAAAAGCAGATAACCCATGAAGATGAACAGCGGAATGGAGACAATAATGAAATTAGCCAAGCTGCCCCAGGCAATGAAGGCGAGCGATAACGCCATATCGGTGCCAAAAGACAGAAATAGCGAACCCACGGCAAGTATTCCCAATCCGAACGCAATGGGCATACCACTAAAAATCAGAATAAAAAGCGCAAATATATATAAGGTTATAGTTGTGAATAAATCCATATCACCTCATACCAAGTAAGAACGATTATTCGTTATTGATTTTTTATTCTGTGTTTCTTTCATTGATTATCTTTTTAGTCATTCTAGTAATCTCAATTACCAGTTGAACGGAAAACAGCGCAAAGCCTGTTCCCATCACTAGTTGAGGGTATCCCAGCGGGGTCAAGGTAGGATACAAGGCGAGGGCCTTCGTTTCGATATTGCTAAAAGCCATAATGAAACTTTGCTGGGCCAGCAGCAGCATCAGGCCCAAGCCAAAAATATAGCCAGTCAATATGACTATTTGTCTTGGGCCATAGGGTATCTTGGTAAGGACAAGATCCGCCTTAACGTGATCACCATTGTTCAAGGCATAGGCGGCGCCGACTAAGCCAATAATTGGCACCGCGTATTCGGAATATTCAACCGCGAAGGGAAAGCCGTAATTAAATAAATTACGAGCGATCACCTCGGCCAACACCAACCCACCCATCAGGCACAAAGTCATGCCGGCGACACTAACGCTCAGTTTCGGTACAAAGCCTGCTATTTTTTGTGACAGGCTCATGATTTTTCCAGTGAAAAGCACAGGCTCCCATGAACTATGTGGGAGCCTGTGCTTTCACCTTTCTTGCGTTATCCGTTATTTGCCTAGCGCAGCGCGTACGCGTTCCGCCATTGCCTGTACTTCCGGCGGAGCAACCGCTAACCATTCTTCCCGGATGCTTTTGTCAACCGCCTCCGCCTTGGCTAGATCCGCCGCTGACGGCTGAATGATGGTCATGCCCATCTCTTTCATCTTTTCAATGGCGGGGGCGCCTGCAGCAGCCTGCAGTTTCCATTCCTCTAACTCGAGCTTGTTGGCTTCTTCCACCAGAATATTTTGGACTTTGGCCGGAAGAGCATTGAATACTTCCAGATTTACTAAAGTAACGAAGATCACAATTCCCGAGGGCCACTTGTTGTAATACTTGGTTACCTCATACAGTTTCGCCTCAATTACGGAAACTGGTGAGCTGGAATTAGCTTCCACGACCCCCGAGGCAAGCGACGTATACAGTTCAGAATATGGAATGGAGTGCGGAACACCGCCCATGCGTTCAACCCATTTGGACAAGGGCAAATTCCAGGTCCTTATCTTCAAGCCCTCAAAATCGCCGACTGTCTTTATTGGCTTTTTGGATATCCAGCCTGCTACGGGTTTGCCCGCGCCCTTAAGCAGCTTAAGGCCCATTTTTTCCTGGGCGGCTTTGTCAATGTCGGATTTGATCAAATACCAGCCCTTTTCAGCTTCGTCCAGGTTAGTGAAAAATGGTTGGTCAAAAATACCGTAAGCAGGTATTTCGGTAATTGCTGCGGTTATCCCCTCGGCAGCTTCGAGCTGTTTTTTGCTGACAACACGATGAACGCCCCAGCCGCTGTAGCCCAGTACCTTTGGCTGGAAAATCGTAATGTCCAATTCACCATCGGTTCGCTCCCTGACCACATCGGCCATCTTCGCAAGAATTTTGGTGGTTATTGAACTCGGCGGCTCGTACGCCTGTAAGCGCCACTTAATATTCCCCGCTGCCGCAGTGCTCGCCATTACTGAAAGTCCGAATAGGGCGGCGAATCCCAAAGAAATAATTTTTTTCATAATGTTGTCCTCTATTTCGTCATTGTCCTGTTGCGAATTAATGTTGGTTTGTTTATTCATTTTCCCGCGGTTAATCGCGTAGATGGAAGCCAGACCTGCAAGTGATTCGGAAACACGAATTCTACCGAAGGAGGCGTTTTTTAGACCATTTCTAAATTTCAATTATTGATCTCGGCCAAATATGACATATAAATTGAACGGAGGGCGAGAGAGGCTGTCGGTGACAAATGACAATCATTTGCATTTGTCACCGATTCCATTGATTCACTAAACTCCTCACATCCAGCATATCGGTTATGACGTCGACGAACGACGGTTGCGGCCGGGATGCCATCAGCCGATTGGGCTGGAAGGTTTCGGGTGTTGGATGCAACCTGGGGGAGTCTTGCCCGCTCGCAACTGGTATGCAGTCCCAGTCCCCAGGAATTGTGTCGAAATGTTCCCAAATATTGGTATATCGGGATATTTGGCTTTTTTTGATTGTGCCCCACTTTAATTCCAGGCATATAGTTGAATTCCTATAGCAATTATGCAACTGTCTGCCTGTTGCAATGAAAATTACGATAAATTTAGCTAGGTGAGCATGATTACACTTGCGTATAAGGTGTAAATACCAATTCAGCCAATTAGGAGGGTACTACCAGATGTCAAATCTACAGAAAGATCTTCAACGAATGCAGCGGCAGGTCACTCGCGGCACGATGAGTCGCCGGGAATTCCTGTCCAGAGCGTCCGCCATGGGGCTTATGGCAGCGGCGCCGGCACTGTATAACCAGGCCGCCCAGGCGGCACCGAAGAAAGGCGGCGTGTACCGGCTGGGATTACCAGCTGCCAATACCGGGGACACCCTCGATTCGGGTCTCAACAGTGACCATTACATGATCACCATGAACCAGGGTGCTGTTAAGAATGCAATGGTCGAAGTAGATGCTAAGGGGCAGGCTGTTCCTGAGCTGGCTGAGAGTCTCGAGCCCTCTGCAGATGCCAAGACCTGGGTGGCCAAACTTCGACAAGGCGTCGAATTCCATAGTGGTAAGACACTGGATGCGGATGACGTCATCGCATCAATTGCGTGGCACTCTCGTGAGGGATCAACCTCAGCTGCCAACGCCGTAGCAAAGTCTATGGGTAACATTAGAAAGGATGGTCCAAATACGGTGATCTTTGAACTTGAATCAGGGAACGCGGACTTTCCGTTCTTACTGAGTGATTACCATATCCTGATAGGGCCTGCTGACAGCAGTGGCAATATCGATTGGACAGCCGGTGATGGCACCGGCGCGTACAGCATCAAGAGTTTCGAGCCGGGTGTTGGCTCACATTTGATTCGTAATCCTAACTACTGGAAAGAGGGCCGCGGGCATTTCGATGAGTGTCGTTTGATTGCAATTAATGATGCAGCGGCACGAATGAATGCTATGGCGACTGGCCAGGTTGATGCGATTGCGAGATGCGACCTGAAAACAGTTGGTATGCTTAAAAAGAAGCCGGGCCTTGAAATACTTCAGGTGGCTGGTACCAAACATTTCACATATCCAATGGATGTTCGTCAAGGCAAGTTCACTGACAACAACGTTCGGATGGCACTGAAGTTGGGGATTAATCGCCAATCATTTGTGGACACCGTTCTCCGTGGATACGGCTCACTGGGTAACGATCACCCGATCAGTGTGTCGCAAAATTATTGCGCTACTGAAATACCCCAGCGTGCATACGATCCTGATAAGGCCAAGTGGCATCTGCTTCAATCGGGCTATAGTGATGGTCTCGATGTAGAGATCCATGCCTCGGACGCAGCGTTTGCTGGCGCGGTCGATGCGACGGCGCTTTATGCAGAGTCCGCCAAGGCCGCTGGCATCAACATCAAGGTTACGCGAGCATCAGCGGATGGCTACTGGTCGAACACCTGGATGAAGGTTCCTTGGTCTGCGAGTTACTGGAGTGGTCGACCGACGGCCGACTGGATGTTTACCATTGGGTACAAGGCTGGTGGTAACTGGTCCGAAACGTTCTGGGATAATGCACGATTCGAGGAACTCCTGGTCATGGGTCGGGCTGAGTTGGATGAAGCCAAGCGCCGTGATATCTATGTAGAGATGCAAACGATCCTCCACAACGAAGGGGGAACCGTGATTCCCTGTTTCGCCAATAACGTCGATGCGCGATCCGACAAGCTGGCTCATGGCGATCTCGCTGGTAACTTCGAGCTCGATGGTTGCCGGAGCTGTGAGCGATGGTGGTTTGCTTGATACGGTAATCTGATCTATTCGATGAAGTATTGACGAGGTGGCCAGGGTTTCTACCCTGGCCACTTTTTTCTTAAGGGGCCGACACAGTGAATAGCGAGTTGTGGGGAATGGTCATCAAGCGGCTCGGATTCGGCCTTTTGACCCTGTTCGCGATCTCCCTGCTGATCACTGTTGGTATGGAATTTCTCGCAGGCGATGTCTGCACCGAGATGTTGGGCCAGATGGCCCAACCAGATACAGTTTCTGCTTGTCGCGCGGAGTTGAATCTAGATCGGCCTGTTCATATTCGTTACGCGGAGTGGGTCTGGAATCTCCTGCATGGGGACATGGGCGTTTCCCTCGCCAACAGGCGGGAGGTGTCCGAGCTGATCAGCAGGCGGATTGGCAACACACTGTTTTTGGCGGGGATGTCGGCACTGGTCTCAGTGCCCCTTGCCATCGGTCTTGGTGTATTAGCCGCCTTGTACCGAAATACAGCATTCGACCGGGTGATTTCTATTACCACGTTGAGCACCATCTCAGTGCCGGAATTCTTTGTTGCTTACATCCTAATGGCATTGCTTGCGGTTAATTTTCAGGTATTTCCAGCGATTTCTAACGTTGACAGCTTCATGGGATTTTTCGAACGAGTGAAGGTTTCGGCATTACCAGTGTTGACTCTAACGCTGGTGGTATTGGCGCACATGATGCGAATGACCCGGGCATCGATTGTCAATCTTTTGGCGAGCCCGTACATCGAGATGGCTAAGCTGAAAGGCATCCGCCCTGCTCGAATTATCGTCTGGCATGCACTCCCAAATGCATGGGCGCCAATAATTCAGGTGGTCATTTTGAACCTGGCCTGGCTGGTGGTCGGAGTGGTGATTGTGGAGGTGGTCTTCGTCTACCCCGGTTTGGGGTACCTCATGGTGGATTCAGTTCTGTTTCGAGACATGCCTATGGTGCGGGGGACTGCAATGGTTTTTGCCACCACCTATGTGCTGCTCAATTTGCTGGCAGACATCCTCTCGATACTTGCCAATCCACGTTTGCGTCATAGAAAGTAAGATGAAGATGAGCTTTTTCAAAGCCATTGGCCGATTGCCCGGTAGTGCACGCATTGGTCTACTCATCCTGTTCTTTTTCGCAATGTGTATTTTGTTTGCACCATGGATAGCGCCGTACGGCGAGAGCCAGATCGTCGGAGACGTGTGGGAACCAATTGGTGGAACATTTTTCTTTGGAACTGATCAGATCGGGCGCGACCTTCTTAGTCGATTGGTTTACGGCGCGCGAAATACCATCTCCTTAGCGCTTCTCACAACGGCTTTGTCATTTCTATCTGGAGCCCTGATGGGATTCCTCGCCGCTACCATGAGAGGATGGGTCGATCAGATACTGAGTCGATTCGTTGACATCATTATCTCTATTCCAACACTGATTTTCGCCCTGATTGTGCTTTCTGCTGCCGGAACTTCGATCCCCGTACTGATTACCGTGATCGGGGTTATTTATGCCATGCCGGTCTTCCGAATCGCTCGGGCGGTCGCGATGGACATCGAAATCTTGGATTATGTCGAGGCTGCGAGATTACGGGGTGAGGGCCTGTGGTGGATTATGTGGCGAGAAATTCTTCCCAACGCCTTGACGCCGTTGGCAGCAGAATTTGGGTTGCGCTTTTGTTTTGTGTTTCTATTAATCAGTGGGTTAAGTTTCTTAGGTCTAGGATTGCAGCCGCCGCTCGCAGACTGGGGTGCAATGGTTCGTGGTAACGCAGATGGTATTGCTTGGGGAACTTATCATGCCCTTATTCCAGCGGGTTGTATTGCACTTTTAACCATCAGTGTTAATCTGTTGGTCGATTGGTTGGTGCACAAGGCGAGCGGGTTGCGTGAAGATCAGTGAGGCGGCCACATGCGTAATAATCTGCTGGAAATTCGGAACCTACTGATCGAGGCAGAGATCGAGGGAGCTTGGAAGTCGATCGTTAACGGTCTCAGTCTTAACTTGCAAAAAGGGGAAATTGTCGGGTTAATTGGGGAGTCTGGTGCCGGCAAATCGACTCTTGGACTGGCTGCGCTCGGCTATACCAAACCGGGTTGTCGGATCGTCTCAGGATCGATTCGGTTTGATGGACAGGAACTCACGACATTGCCAGAGACCGAATTGCGCAAGCTTCGAGGTGTGCGTGTTTCATACGTTGCCCAGAGTGCAGCCGCTGCGTTTAATCCCGCACATCGCCTGATTGAGCAATTTTCCGAAACATCAATTCAGCATGGCCGAATGAGTGCCATCGAGGCCAACCAACGGGGTCGGGAGCTATTTCGGCAGTTGGAATTGCCTGACCCGGATCATTTTGGCGAGCGTTATCCGCATCAGGTCTCAGGCGGGCAATTGCAACGGGCAATGACGGCAATGGCAATGGGCTGTCAACCGGAGATTGTGGTTTTTGATGAACCGACCACGGCGCTCGATGTGACTACGCAGATCGAGGTGTTGGCAGCGATTAAGGAGGCCGTACACACTCGGGGCTCTGCAGCCATCTACATCACCCATGATCTTGCCGTGGTCGCCCAGGTGGCAGATCGTATAATGGTATTGCGGTATGGAGATTTGATCGAGGAGGGCGAGACACGAAAGTTACTTTCGGACCCAAAAGAGGAGTACACCAAACGATTACTTGCAGTTCGTTCATTACGCGAAGAGCGCACGGAACAAGCAAGTGATGCTGTTTTGTTGACGGTAGATCGCGTCACGGCTCGTTATTCCAGCGCAGATCAGGCTGCGCTTAAAGATGTCAGTGTCGAAGTGGAACGCGGAAAAACTGTCGCGCTAGTCGGAGAATCAGGGAGCGGCAAGAGTACCCTGGCCCGGGTGATCACGGGCCTTCTGCCACCAGAGCAGGGTCAGGTTATCTACAAGGGTGACATTCTATCCGCCCATCTTCGGGATCGAGAGAAAGAAGATCTTCGCCGAGTTCAGATGATTTACCAGATGCCGGACGTTGCGCTCAATCCACGGCAACGAGTTCGAGATGTGATTGGACGTCCTTTGGAGTTCTATCTCGGCATGAGAGGAAAGGAGAAGGCTACCCGTGTCGCTGAATTATTGCAGCAAATCGAGTTACCAGTAGATTTCGAAGAGCGATACCCTGCTCAGCTTTCGGGCGGTGAAAAGCAGCGGGTCTGCATTGCCCGCGCTCTTGCGGCCGAACCCGATCTGATTATCTGCGACGAGGTGACGTCTGCGTTAGACCAACTCGTCGCAGAAGGTATTCTCGAGTTATTGCAGCGCTTGCAGAATGAGCTTGGAGTGTCGTATCTCTTTATTACCCACGATCTCGCAACAGTTAAGGCAATTGCGGATGATATCGTCGTGATGTATCAAGGAAAAATCGTTGAGCAAGGGCCGAAACAGGAGATTCTTACACCGCCGCATGAAGACTATACGGCGTTGTTGTTGTCGTCGGTACCCGAGATGGACCCAGGCTGGTTGGATAATTTGATGGACAATCGGCGGGCCGGTCAAGCGCCGCCATCTAGGCTACAATAATGTTCTAATTAACCAACACCGTCTTTTCTAATTTGCCTGGGTCGACTCAGGCCCAGCCCGTGCGGGTCCACCATCTTTTCCATGACTTACTGACATGCCTAACAAATTATTTAATGGTTCTTACCTGTTTGATATTGCGCCCGTTGCAAATCAAGAATCATACCGTCGTGTGTTTGTATCAGTCGTCTACTTTTTCAACACTTCATGATCTGCTAATGTCTGATTCACTACATCACAAAGGAGAATACGTATGTACTTCAGAGTAACCACCTATGGGTTTGATGAAAGCCGGTTCGATGAGTTTCTCGTGAAGGCTGACGAAACGTTGCGAGATGCTCTGAAAACCATCGCCGGGCTGGAATCGGTCCACTCGTGCCGAATTGGCGAAGGCCAAGGAATGATCGTCGCAAGTTATGATAGTGAAGCATCGGCTGCAGCCGCACAGCCGAAAATTCAAGCGCTTTTTGGCGAGCTGGCTGAATTTATGACCAGTCCACCTGAAGTCAAAGAAGGAAATGCAGTCTGGACGATGTAACTCTTCAAACAACTTATGAAAAGCCCCACTTAAGCAGGACTTTTTCCGACCCGCTCTAATACAGGTTTGATTGATTCTCTTTCACCCAGCGTTCTTTTTGAAAAAAATATCGCTTGAGGTATCGTCTTTTCAGTCTGGGTCGGACACCCGACGGACTGATACTAGGGCGGTCTTGGTATTTAAGGCTATTTATGGTGGGCCGTGCGTGGCACAGAGTCGATCAGGATCGGTTCTTTTGTCGATTCAATTTGCTAATATTTTGTTGCTTGCATAAATCTCGCCAAGTGCGTCAATGCAAATCCAGTGAACGGCTTCTTGGTCGCTGTCGTGCAATATCTCGAGTAGCCGAGAGGTGCTGTCAAAATCATTCAGCCGCTTGATGGCTTTGGCCGCATCGTGTCGCAGTTCGGCAGAAAACCGGAATAAATTACCCACCATCCGTTCTGAAAGTTCCGGGCTCGCCATTGTCGGCGTTAACGCAGCCATAGCCCCGCGGCACACGTTGCGATTCTCGTCGTCTAGCATGCGCGGCAAATGCTGTGCTGCCAGTGGGCCGCCGGCGGCGCCCAATGCGCGCACGGCACAATCACGCACCAACGACTGCGGATCATCGAGCAGAGTAACCAACGGTTTGCCAGCCGACTCACTACCGTCTCGGCCACCGAGGCCAGCAAGCGCGTCTATGGCCGCAAGTCGGGTGTCCTCGCTGTCCGCTGTCAGGCAGCACAAAACCGGCTCCAGCGCGGCCGGGTCGCCGATCCGACCCAACGCCAGTAAGGCTTCGCGGGTCAGGCGTTGGTCGCCCTGATTGAGCGATTCGATCAGAGCGTTTACGACCGTGGAACCCGGATCGCCCAACCCACCCAGTAAACTGGCCGCCAGCACCTTGATCGAATGAACTGGGGGCACCGGCCTGGTAGCCGCACCCGACTCTCTTTTATCCACTGGCTGGTCACCATCTTCTGAACCAGCCAAAATGGCTGCCAAGGTTGAGGTCTGTGCACTATGCTCACCCACCAAGTCTTGCAACGAACCCGGCACAGTTGCGGCCTGCTTCCCAGTCATCGTTGTGGCAGCCTCCTCGGGCCTCCCCGTCTCCGACTTCCCGGCCAACGCGGGTGGTGTTATTTCCTGACCTGCAGGGAATGGGTCATTTTGTAATAACTCGACCAGGAATCCCGCGGCTGTTGCCGGTGCCATGATCTTGACCACTGCCGTCAGCGCTGCAAAGGCGACCGCATCTATTGCATCGAACACTGCGTCCTTGAGTGCTTGTTCCGGTTCGGGCCCGCCTTCTTGCGCGTCGTCTTTACCTGCTTCCTGTGACAGCGGTAGCGCAACTACCTCAGTAGTCCAATCACCATCACGGGCGGCACTCATAATATTGCCCAGTGCTGCCGCAGCCCGGGCACGGGTATTTGCATGGACTGCCTGGTCAGTAAGAATGGCCGCTAATTCTATTTCCGGCCCCGATAGTGCCAGCACCCCAAGTGCGCTGACTGCCTGGTAGCGTAAACTCTCGTCATTGGTCGTCAGCATCTGTGTAAGTGCAGGCACCGAGCGTGGTTCTCCAGTATTGCCAAGCACTCCGGCGATTCGCATCGTGAGGTCGGCTTCCGCGCCATCGAGCATCTGCAGCAATCGATCAACCACACCCGGTGTACGCATGCCAACCAGAATCTCCGCCGCTTGCGCCCTGACTTCGGGGTCGAGGTCGTTCAGCAATAATGTCAGCGGTACCGCCACCAGTGGGCTATCCACAACCGCCAGCGCCCGGGCCGCACTAATCCGGACCGTCGGCTCCGGGTCTAGCAGGGTGTTTATCAAGGCAGTAATGATATCGGTCGACAGTTCGCCCGCCATCGTCGCCTCCGCCAACTCGGCAAGGGCCTGAACTGCCCGGCGCCGAGCCAGCCGGTTGTTGGCATTGCTCAACTGCCCCAGTAAAAACGACTGAGCGCTGATGTCATCTAATTGCGACAACACCCGGAAACCGCTCTCTTGCAGATCATCGTATTCCGGGTTGGAAAGCAGTTCGATAACCGGAGCCGTCGCCCGCCGATCACCAATACAACCCAACGCCTCCAATGCCTGACCCTGCACCTCAAGGGAGTCGCCAAATTCCAGATCATCCACCGACAAATCCAGATGCGGAAGTCCATCTTCGCGGACACAGCGTATCAGTGCCTCGACTGCCTCTGGGGTCCGCAGTTTAGACAACGCTCGGGCCGCTTCGATACGCACCTCACCCTCAGGATCAGTCAACAGGTTTTCGATTAGCGAGTCGACCGCCTCAGTAGCCCTTAGATCGCCGAGGATTACAGCCGTATCCAAGCGCACGTCTGGATCCGGGTCGTGCAACAACTCAGTCAATCGCTGACGGACACCAGCGTCACTTACCTTTAGTTTGCCCAGTGCCCGCACAGCGCAGCAGCGGGACAGCGAGTTGTCCCACTCTAGCAGCCCGCACAGGGCGGCAATCACGGCCTCTCGACCTTCGCTGCGATTAATAGGCTGTACTCCGCACTTTGCAATACCCAAACAGCACTAGACTACCCGGCCCTTGCGACGCGTGTGGTCAGTGAAGGGCCCCGCCCGGGACCCTTCACCAATAACTATAAAATGATCTCCCGCCAACCTAAACGATATCGCGCCGCTTAAAACTCATCTGCGAGAATGAGTGCTTGAACACTGTCTCACCGATCCGCGTAATCCTGGCCGAGGCAATTTTGTAGCGGTAATTCATCGTCAGTGGATCGGGTACCCGGGGCGTAATGACATTGGCCGGTGCCGAAGGTTTTAAAAACTCGGTGAAGGCGACACCCTGCTTGATCGCTGAAGTCACCATCGCGATGGCGGAGAAGGCGCCCGAAACGAGTTCTATATGGCCATCTTTCATAAGCCCAGAGAACCACATGTCGTCGCTCTTAACACCCAGGTTGAAGTCCTTTTGCACCGGGACTCTGTGCGATTCGACTGAAACCAGATCTCCGGACTCGATTCCCCGTGCCTTGGCATCGACTGGGTGGAGTTCGATAAAGTTCATCGGCCAACGCTGCTGGGTGTAAGGCCTACGCTCGTAGTCGTCGAAGCCAGACTCCCATAATTCGTTGATGCGACCGTTGGTCACCCACAACTCGTCACCCCTGGGCTGCATGAATTCATAAAAATCAGCCCACAGTTTCCACGGCGACTTGACCAGATTAAGCTTACCGGTCTGGGTCTTGAACGCCAGCAGGCGCTTGTTGTGGATGGTGGTGGCTTCTGGCCCACTATCGGGAATATCTTTACGATTGTAGTCATGCAACCGTTTGGTCTCGACAATTCGGTTACCGTCCAGCAGCAACGGTGCTTGTAAGCCTTTGGTGCCAAAGCCGCGTAGGAAATCATGGGCTCGCATGCCCTTGCGCCGGGCGACCACACGAATGGCGTTGTAGTCCTTGCGTGAGCCACGACTGAAACGGCAAGTTTCCTCAAACACTTCGTTGGAGTCTTTCCAGTCGAAGCCTGTGAAACCCATCTTCTTAGCCAGCCGTGCAGCGATCTTCCAGTCCGGCAAAGCTTCGCCCGGAGCATCACAGAACTTGCCGTACAGGCGCACCCGCCGTTCCGAGTTAGCCCGGGTGAAATCCTCTTCACCCCAGGTGGCAGCCGGCAAGACAATATCCGCGTACTGGTTGCCAATTGGGTCACGCAAGTAAATTTCCTGATTTGCAATGACCATGCCCCCCGAGTCCACCCGCCGCTTGAGCGTATCGATGATGGTCTGCTTGTCGAAACTGCGCACCTGGTGGGGGTTGAACTTGGTCTGGCGCTTGAAAGCATCTTCCAGCGCAGAGGAGCCAGGCATGGCTTGAATCCAGGTGGTGCCGACTACATAAGCGAAACGCACGTGGCCGGCCTCCAGCCAGCGATCCAGGTCCAACCGGTGGCGCCGGCGACCCGGGGCCTTATACGGCGACTTCCAGGTCGGGTACTTACCGCCGCTGACACCGCCGCGCTGGTGTCCACCCAGCCGGGTCATGACCTGGCCTGGTCGACCACCACAACCGAGGATTGCACCTAAAGTGCCGATCGACGCAGTATTCAGGTAGTTGTTGGACCAATAAAGGCCCTTTTCGATACAAATTGAGGTTTTGACTCGCTCACCGTTGTCCTTGGGCTTGGCCATCATTTCTGCAGCGCGGTAGATTTTTGCCGGGTCGATACCCGCGATCCTGGCCGCTACCTCGACCTTGGACTCCTCTTGTGCCAGCAACCATTCCTTCCAGTCATCGAATCCTTTGACCTGGAACTTGCCCCAAGTGGTGCGCCACTGCCATGGCGTATTGCGAGTGCCTTGGCCGAAGCCGGAGTCGGTTTCCCAGGCGTTTGCGACCCACTGGTTGATGAACTCGGTGTCCTGCCAGCCGTTTTCCACGATGACGCGCTCAATAGCCATGTGTACCACAGTGTCGGAGCCCGGCAATACATCAATGTGCAGGCCACCGTGCTTCTCGGCATAAGCCACTCCGGCAGTGTGCCGCGGGTTGATCATGATGACCTTGGTTTTATTGCCGTTGATTCCTTTCAGAATCCAGTGATTCCACAGCGTGGTCTTGGTTTCAAATGGATCAGTACCCGAGATCAATATGCAATCAGCCAGCGCAAAGTCTTGGTGTGAGGCAGAGAAGATATCGTAGCCAATGTCCACCCAGCCTGGTACGGAATTGACGAATGACGGATGGTCGTGATGGGCTACCGCCGGACTGTTGATCGCCTTCAGTGCCAACTTGGTCAACGCATAGGTATTCTCGAAATATTGATAAGAGAAATATTTCATTGCCCAAGCCGACTCACCGTGGGTCTTGATCACGTGCTTGGAGACGGCCGCCGCAATATCGAGGGCAAAGTCCCAGGTTACCGGCATCAACAGGTCGTTGATCCGTATCATCGGGTGCTGCAGGCGGTCCTGGGTCGGCTTCTGCGGGTTATAGACCTTCTGTGCGATACAGCCGCCGCGAATACTATGACCACCACCGACATTGACTACCCGTGACTTGTGGTCCCCAACCACGGCAATATGGTGCATTTTGCCTTTCCACTTACCCTGGGTGTACTGGTTGGGGCCAACCCAGCCGCCCTGGCCAGGTCGCAGTGGGTAGTTCAGGCCCAGTGCGTTCTGGTCTCTTTTTGGCCCCCCACTTGGAGTGCCGACCGGCCAGCGATAAACCTTAAAGCCGCAGGCCATGACACAGTAGTCACAGCAGGTGGTGATGACATCAGCATTTTTCGGTGGCAGGGGAACCCGGTCCTCCGGTTGGAAAAATGGCTGGGAATTTTCAGCTTTTCTTGACATGTCCGGTCACCCCGTATTCAGGTTGTCATAGCGGCCATAGATCAGGCCAAGCATGCCGACGGCATAGATGTCGTCACCTTCCAGTTCCAGTAAAACCTGCGGCAGGCTCTCGGTCGCATGACCGCCGATGACCATGCCATGGCGCGTCAGGTCGAAACTGGTCTGGTGCAACAGGCACGGCCCCAGGGCTTGGTCAGCAGCACTGAAGGACCCCGGCCCATCGAGAAGACCGCCCATATGCGTACACAGGGCATTGAATGCGACCACGTTCTGGTCCGGGCCGATACCGCCGCCGGCCGCTGCGTCCAGCCGAAACAACAGGCTGTTCGAGTTCTGTGCCTCGTCGGGATAGTTGAACTTTGCTGGCTGGTTCAGTTGCAGAGTTTTGAGACTGCCGATTCGCTTCCGGGGATAGCGTGAGACCTCAGCCGCAAGGGCTTTGCCTTCCAGGCCAGGCAGGCCCGGCAACAACACCGTTCCTGCAACTGCAGCACTGCCGCCAAAGAGGAAGGCCCGACGGGTCATGCAAGCACTTTGCACGCTCGTGTCGTTCGTTTGCTTTGACATGGTATTTTCCCTCTTATTGTTGCTCGACTACAGCCAGGTGGGTTTCGAGGCCAATGCGCTTTGCCTTGGCCTGGGTCAAGCCCGGCACATTAGGCATCACGTCGTAAGGTGGCACCTCAGGCAATTTGATACGAATCTCTTCACCGCTGATCTCTTCGAGAAAAGCCACCAAAGCCTCTTTTTCATCATCACTTAGGTCTAATGGCTTAAGTATCGAGGTCTTGTTTTCAAGACCATGGGTGCCATCGGTGAATTCGTTGTCAGCCCCGCCATCGTTGTAGAAGTCGATCACTTCCTCCAGGGTATAGAACTGCCCGGCGTGCATGTAAGGCGCGGTGTAAGCGAGGTAACGTAAAGGGGCAGTACGGTGTTTGCCTGCGTCCTGCGGCCGCTTGGACGAATAGTAAAGGCCAGCGTCGTCCTTCCAGTCGCGGTAGTACTTTTCGCGTACACCCTTGGCATATGCCTCCCAGCGGAAGGTCACGGTGTTGAGGCCCATTTCCTCCCACTCGAACGGCCGTGGCACACCAAGGTTGTAATACTTCTCATCGGTCAACATCGCCCCGTTGTGGCATTCGATACAGTTGGCTTTACCTTCGAACAGTTCCTTGCCTTTAAGGGCAATTGCAGACAGCGCCTCCTTGTCACCGGCGAGGTAACGGTCGAGCGGGGTATCTCGCTGACTCAAGGTGCGCTCAAAGGTAGCCATAGCCATCCAGGCGTCACCCAAGTTAGGCAGTTCGGTTCCGAAGATCTCACGAAATTTTTCAATGTAGTACGGGGTCTGGCGCAGCCGGGCCTCCATTACGTCGTCTTCACCGTTACCGGCCACAGCACCTTTGTTGGCGATCGGTGCCTGTGCCTCAAGACTCTTGGCGTTGCCTTGCCAGAATAACTTGCCCAGGTAGGCGGTATTGACGACGGTTTGTGAATTGCGCCAGTGCACTGCCCCCGGGTAGCCGCGCGAAATCGGGTCGTTAAAGCCCCAGCCCTGTTTGGGATCGTGGCAGTCGCCGCAACTTAAACTGGCGTCGCCGGTCAGCTTCGGATCGAAGAACAACATCTTGCCCAGATCCGCCTTGGCTTGAGTAATCGGATTGTCTGGCGGAGCTGGCGGTGGCGGTAGCGGCACCAGTGGCGGATCAGCATCCGGGTCGCCCGCGGCTAAGGCGATGGGACCGGTCAGCAGCAGCGCCGCGACAAAAGCCACGACCAACGATAGCAGTATCTGTGCTTGTGGTTTCATGATTCCCTCCACTAGGCTAGTTTTTGACGTCCAGCCAGTCATCTATTGGTTCATATTCCAG
>Ga0208638_1000950_pt1 | contig 17263 bp, 16 predicted proteins | sample ETNtaG_34_FD_185753 | JGI IMG/M metagenome (GOLD analysis project Ga0208638, IMG submission 185753) | Marine microbial and viral communities from oxygen minimum zone, Eastern Pacific Ocean - ETNP201306SV51 (SPAdes) (version 2) | ecosystem: Environmental > Aquatic > Marine > Oceanic ...
TATCGAATGGAACTCCAGATCTTTTGAAAGGATTAGTGGAAGGTAATAATATTCAAAAATATTTTGATGATATCATGTCTATTGAATCTGTTGGAGTATACAAACCAAATGCAAAAGTTTATGAAATGCCAACTAAAAAATACAGTTGTAAGCCTGAAAATATTTGTTTTATGAGTTCAAACACCTGGGATGTTTCTGGCGGAGGAGTTTTTGGTTACAATGCAATCTGGGTAAACAGGTTCAATAAAGTTTTTGATAAATTAAGCTACAAACCTCAGTTTGTTATCAATAATTTAAACCAATTGCTTAAAATAGTATAATATTTAAAACAGAATCAATTTATGTCTACTAGAGAAGTAAAACAAATTGTTAAAGCAATTCAAACGTCCGATGGTGCAGGTGTTAAATTGAAAAGAAGTATTGGGGTTCCGGAACTGGATTTTATTGATCCATTTTTAATGTTTGATGAATTTGGATCAGAAAATAAGGATGACTATATCGCAGGTTTTCCTCCGCATCCCCATAGAGGCATACAAACTGTAACCTACATGTTAGCTGGAAGATTTAAACATGAGGACAGCACCGGAAGTAAAGGTGAAATGGGACCTGGTAGTGTGCAATGGATGTCTGCCGCAGGTGGTATAATTCATTCTGAAATGCCTATGATGAAAGAAGGAAAGTTACATGGCTTTCAGTTGTGGGTGAATATGCCAGCAAAACTTAAAATGAGTAAACCTTCATATCAAAATATCGAACCCAGTAATATTCCTGAATTTAAAGATCAGGAAAAAAAAATAAAAATAATAGCTGGCAGATATAAAGACAAGACAGGTCCAGTAAAAGACACTTCTATAGATCCGATTTACCTGGACGTTCAATTGAAAAAAGGAACAATTTTTGACTACGTCATTCCATCTTCCCGTAATGTTTTCGTTTATTTGGTTTCTGGAGAAATTAAGATTGGAAATAAAGTTCATAATAAATTACAAAATTCTACATTAATTTCTTTGGCAGAAGGAAATGACCTAAAAATACTATCTGTCAAAGAAAGCCAGTTTTTGATAATAGCAGGCAAGCCTATTGGCGAACCTATTGCGCGAGGTGGTCCTTTTGTAATGAATACTAAGCAAGAAATAATTAAAGCAGTTCAAGATTATCACAACGGAAATTTTGTTCAAAAATGACTCAAGTTGTAAAAATAGAAAAAACTGGAGAACCGGAAGTTTTAAAATTTGAAACAATCGAACTTAGTGAACCAAATCCAGATGAGGTGTTAATTGAACACAAAGCAATAGGGCTAAATTTTATAGATATATATCATCGATCCGGTTTATATCCTCTTGAATTACCGTCGGGAATAGGAGGAGAAGGCTCAGGTATCATTAAAAAAATTGGATCAAAAGTTAAAGATTTTTCAGTTGGTGATCGTGTGGCTTATGCAGGCGTTCCACTTGGAGCTTATTCATCTGAAAGAAATTATCCAACAAAAAATTTGGTAAAAATACCTAACGACATAAGTTTTGATATTGCAGCTACTTTAATGACAAAAGGTTTAACTTCATACTATTTACTCTACAAAACTTATCCCGTTTCAGCAAATGAGACGATTCTATTTCATGCCGCAGCAGGAGGTGTTGGGCAAATTTTTTGTCAATGGGCAAAAAGTTTAGGTTGTAAAGTTATTGGAACAGTTGGGTCTGTGGAAAAAATCAACATGGCTAAAAAAAATGGTTGTGATTTTGTAATAAATTATTCTAAAGAAAATTTTCCAAAAAGAGTCTTGGAAATTACTAAAGGAAAAGGTGTTCCGGTTGTATTTGATGGCGTAGGTAAAAATACTTTTGAGGATTCAATCGAATGTTTAAAAACACGAGGCATGATGGTCTCCTTCGGAAATTCATCAGGACCTGTTACAAATATTGATGTAAGAAAGATGATACAACCCAAAGGACTTTATTTTACAAGACCTGTTATGAGTCAGTATTTAGGAACAAAGGATGAAATAAAAGAGGGAGCGGAAAAATTATTTGAAAAAATTCAAACGGGAAAAGTTAAAATAGAAATATTCAAAAAATACAAATTAGAAGATGCCATTCTAGCCCATAAAGACTTGGGATCTAGAAAAATAATTGGCCCAGCTATTATTACTCCTTAATAATGGAAAAATTCCAAATATTTATTCAACTCACTAGGCTAAATAAACCTGTAGGTATCTTGCTATTATTTTGGCCCTGCGTATGGGGTCTCACACTTGCTTACTATTATAATAGAGAAACAATTCTATACCTAAAATATATAATATTATTTTTTTTAGGATCTGTTTTGATGAGAAGTGCTGGCTGCATTTTTAATGATATTGCAGATAGAGATTTTGATAAAAAAGTACAGAGAACAAAAAAAAGACCTATTGCCTCCGGAAAAATATCTGTTCTAAATGCCTCTTTTTATATAGCCTTACTTTGTTTGCTATCTTTGTTGATTTTATTGCAATTTAATTTTCTAACTGTGATACTTGGCTTGAGTTCGATGATCCTAGCGTTTACTTATCCTTTTATGAAACGGATTACTTACTGGCCTCAATTGTTTTTGGGGTTAACTTTTAACTGGGGAATAATTATGGGATGGACGTCAATAGCAAATGATATTTCTATTGAACCAATCATTTTGTATATAGCAGCCATATTTTGGACATTAGGTTATGACACGATTTACGGACTTCAAGACATGCACGATGATGAAATTATTGGCATTAAATCAACGTCGATTAAATTTAAAAATAACGTAAAAGTTTTTGTAGGAACTTGTTACAGCTTATATGTTCTTTTTATTTTAATATTATATTTTATGATGGAAATAGATAAATATCTTTTAGTATTATCAATATTCTTTATTCTATCTTTAATTTATCAAATAAAAATTTTCAAAGTTGAAAATTCAAAATCATGCCTCGATGCCTTCAAAATTAATAATTTAACTGGTTTTTTTGTTTTTATATTTACTTTTTCATTTATATTTTCATGAAATTGCCCGCTCTTAAAAAAATTTTATTTAGATTATTTAATAATTATATAATAGAACATCTTGGTAAAATAATAATTGCCCTTGTATTATCTTTCGGAGTTGCTGGGGGAACTGCGGCAATAGCCTGGTTGTTGGATCCCGCGATCAAAAAAATTTTTATTGAACAAAATAAAACGCTTACGTTTTTAATACCTGCGGCTATTGTTTTAGCTTTTGTTATTAAAGGATTGTCTTTATATTTTTCTAGAATTGCTTTAATCAAAGTAAGTCAAGAAATTACTAGAAAGCTTGGTGTAGAAATGACTTCCAGTATTTTGATATCTGATACTCATACGATAGATTCAAAGCATTCTGGCAAATATATTTCTCATTTTCTTTATGATGTAGGTATCGTGGCAAATATGGTTGGTACTGGAGTTTTAAATTTAATGAAAGACTCACTAACTTTAACTGTTTTAATTACCCTAATGTTTTACCAAAATTGGAAGCTTGCCTGTTTTGCGCTTATTATGATGCCGCTTGCAGTAATTGTTGCAAAATCTTTAGGAAAAAGACTTGGAAAAGTGACCACCGAAAGTGCAGAAGTTTCTGGAACATTATCTTCATTTTTGGGTGAAATGATCAAAGGATCAAGAATGATTAAAATATATCAACAAGAAAAATTTGAATTTGATAGATCGCGCAAAATATTACAGACCTATATGGAAAAGCAAATCAAGATGGCTTCCGTATTAATCAGAGCCACGCCGATCATGGAAATCTTAACAGGTTTTATGATTGCAGGATTTATTTATTATGCGGGCATACTGGTTTCAACGGGAGAAATTGAAATAAATAACTTTTTTTCCTTTTTAACCGCAATGATGTTGGCCTACCAACCAATAAGATCGTTGGCCACAATCAACATGCTTTTTTATCAAGGCGCGGCAGCTGCAGAAAGGGTCTTTAACATTATAGATACCAAAGTAGCTATAAAAGAACAAAAAAATTTACCAAATTTAAAAATTAATAAAGTAAATATAGAATTTAAAGATGTAAGTTTTGTTTATCCAAAAACGAACGATGAGGCTATAAAAGATATTAATATTTCAATAGAAGGTGGTAGTACTACTGCTCTTGTCGGTCATAGTGGAGCTGGAAAAAGTACAATCATAAACTTGCTTCCAAGATTTTACGATCCTCAAAAAGGTCAAATTTATATCGATGGACAAAACACTCGCGATGTTACTTTGTCATCCCTCAGAAAAAACATTTCTTTGGTTAGTCAGGACATAATATTGTTTGACGATACTGTTCGCGCAAATATAGCATATGCTAAGTCAGGTGCTTCTGAAGAAGAAATTATAAAAGCTTGTGATTTTGCTGCAGCTGTAGATTTTATTGATAACTTGCCACAATCATACGAAACAATGATCGGAGAAAATGGTGTTAGACTATCAGGAGGACAAAAACAAAGAATTTCAATAGCCAGAGCCATATTAAAAAACTCAAGCATTATTCTTTTGGATGAGGCAACTTCATCGCTAGATGCAGAATCAGAAGAAAAAGTGCAAAATGCAATTATAAATTTAACAAAAAATAAAACAACACTGGTTATCGCTCATAGATTGTCAACAATTATGAAAGCAAATAAAATTATTGTTGTTAACCAAGGAAGAATAGCAGAAATCGGCACTCATAATCATCTACTTAAAAATTCAATAATCTATAAAAATCTTTATAGCAAACAGTTAGCTGCGAACTAAGTTATGCTTTTTTGGTATAAATTTTTTACATACCTTTTTTACCCTTTGTCACATATATATTTATTTATTAGAAAAATAAAAAAAAAGGAACATTTCTTAAGATATAAAGAAAAATTATCACAAATAAACATACCTAGAAATGAAGGTTTTTTACTATGGTTTCACGTAGCCAGTGTTGGCGAGGCCATGAGTATTTTACCTTTGATTGAAAATTTTGAAAAAGAAAAAAAGATTAATAAAATTCTTATAACGACAATTACTTTAAGTTCTGCAGAAGTATTACAAAAAAAATTTGCACAAAACAAAAAAATAGTTCATCAATTTTTACCTTTGGATATTCCAAAATTTACAAATAAATTTTTAAATCATTGGTCTCCTAATTTATCTATTTTTATCGATTCCGAAATTTGGCCAAATTTAATTTTCGATATTAAAAAAAGAAATATTCCATTGCTACTAGTAAATGCTAGAATAACGAAAAAAACTTTTTTAAGGTGGAAATTTGTAAGGAGTTTTGCATCAAAAATATTTGAAAAATTTGATTCGTGTTTGGTTTCTAACTATGAGACTGAAAAATATCTTCAAATCCTGGGAGCAAAAAATATTAAAAATTACGGAAATATAAAATTTACGAAAACAAAATTTAATTCAGAAAATAAATTAGACCCTGTTTTTTTAGAAAAAATAAAAAGCAGAAAAGTTTGGTGTGCGGCAAGTACTCATTCAACTGAAGAAATTTTTTGTGCAAAAATACACCTGGAACTTAAAAAAACCTACAATAATATTTTAACGATTATCATCCCTAGGCACATACATCGAATTGAACCAATCGTTAAAGAGTTGTCTAAACTAAACCTAAAGACTGCACTATATACTAATTTTAAAGAAATGAGTGATGAAGCTGACATATTGTTGATTAATGCATATGGCAAAGCCCTAAAATTTTATGAAATTTCAAAATGTGTTTTTCTTGGAAAATCAACTGTTAAATCTTTAATTGAAGATAGCGGTCAAAATCCTATTGAACCAGCTAGATATGGCTGCAAAATATTTCACGGCCCTAATGTAAGTAATTTTAAGGAAATTTATGAATTTCTAGGATCTTTAGGTGTAGCTAATAAAATATTTAGTTTTTCAGAATTGAGCCAATCTCTGGTTGAAGAGTTAAAGAACGAAAAAAAAGATAATGAAGAAACTATAAAAAAAATAGAAAATTATGGACAAAGTACACTTAATAATGTTCTCAAAGAAATAAAAACATATATTAATGATTAGAGATGAAATTTTTCAAACCTAAGTTTTGGGATAGGAATAAGATCTCATTTTTTTCAATTTTGCTTTTTCCAATTACTTTGCTAATTAAATTGTTAAGTTTTGTCAAAAAAATTACAACAAGAACGCGCAAATTTTCCATACCTATTATTTGCGTGGGCAATGTTTACTTGGGGGGAACGGGAAAGACTCCGTTATGCATAGAAATATTTATTATACTAAAAAATTTAAATAAAAACCCTGTCTTTATTAGAAAAAAATATAGTTCTTTTCAAGATGAAACAAACCTACAAAAACAAGTGGGGCCACTTTATGAAAGCAAGAAAAGAATAGATGCTTTAAATAAAGCTATTTATAATAAGGCTGATATAGCTATTCTCGATGACGGTTTTCAAGATTTCTCTATAAAAAAAGATTTATCCATTGTTTGTTTCAACGAAAAACAGTGGATTGGAAATGGTTTAGTAATTCCTTCTGGTCCATTAAGAGAAGACCTGTCTGCTTTAAATAGAGCAAACTGGGTTGTAATAAATGGAAAAAAAAATACAAATATTGAAAATGAAATATTAAAAAAAGATAAAACGATAAAAATTTTTTATACAAAATATAAAGCTCAAAATATCAACGAATTTAAAAATGAAAAAGTGGTATGTTTTGCTGGAATAGCTAACCCGGATAGTTTTTTTAATTTATTAAAAGATAATAATATCAATATATTAGAAAAAATAAGTTTTCCTGATCACTATAATTATTCTGATAATGAGTTAGAAAATTTGGTTAATAAAGCAAAAGAAAATAACGCTACCTTATTAACAACTGAAAAAGATTTTTTTAGAATTGAAGAAAATCATAGAAAAAATATTAAACATCTAAAAATAAAAGTTGAAATAGAAAATAAAAAACAATTTATTGAAGAGATTAATAAAATTATATGAAAATTATTAAATACTTTTTCGAATTTGTAATCATAATTTCTTTATTTTGTATCTTTAAAATAATAGGTTTAAGAAATGCTTCAAGCCTTGGAAGTATTTTAGGTAAACTTATTGGTCCATCATTTAGGTCAAAAAAAATTATTAAAGAAAATATAAAAACTGGATTAGGTGAAATAGATAAGCAAAAAGAATCTGAGATCATTAATGATATGTGGTCAAACATTGGAAGAACTTTTGCTGAATATGTTTTTTTAAAAGATTTTAAGTTTAATAGAACAAATTTTGACCATATGAAGATTAACGGCACGAACCACCTTGATGAAATTAAGAAAAATAATGAACCAGTAATTTTTTATTCGGCCCACTTTGCAAATTTTGAGCTAATGGCTATGGAGTTAGATAAATTTGGAATTAAATGTGCTGCAATTTATAGACCATTAAATAATTATTTTTTAAATCCATTAATGGAATATCTAAGAATGAAATATATTTGCCCTAACCAAATCCCTAAAGGAAGAATGGGTATGAGAGAAATAATTAGCAAAGTTAAAGATGGTTACAGTATAGCTCTAATGGTAGACCAGCGTGTTAGTGAAGGACCTAGAACTCATTTTTTTAATAAACCTGCTCACACTACAACTATACCTGCGCAACTAGCTTTAAAGTATGATTGTAAATTAGTACCTATTTCTTTGGAAAGAAAAGAAGGTCCTAATTTTGAAATGACAATTCATGAACCTTATAAAATTGAAAAAACAGGTAATGATGAAGAAGATACAAAAAATATTACACTTAAAATTAATCGTATTATTGAAAAAATGATACTTGAAAACCCAAAGCAATGGATTTGGTCACATAATAGGTGGAAATAATGATTGATTTAAAAAGAAATTCTAAAGGTGAGTTTGTAGAAGCTACTGGATTAAACTCTCAAGCTTGGCGGATTTATAAACCAAATCAAAAAAAAGATTTTCCAATCAGTCGCAGCGGATTTGAAGATTTTAAAAAATGTCCTAGATGTTTTTATTTAAAAATTGTTAAAGGTTTCCAAGAACCTGGTATGCCACAATTCAAATTAAATGAATTAACAGATACACTTTTAAAAAAAGAATTTGATCAATGTAGAAAGGATCAAAAACCTCATCGAAAATTTATTGAAAAAGGACTCGATCATATAGTTCCCTATGATGCTGGACTAACTATAATTAAAAATAGCAAAGGAGAGGAAAAAAAACTACCATTAATTGATGTTTGGAGGGACGCTAAGCATCATGGTCTTAAGCGTAGGTTTAAAGATACAAATATAATTTTAAGAGGTGGTATTGATGATGTTTGGTTTAATAAAAAAACTAAAGAACTTATAGTTGTCGATTATAAATCTCAAGCTAGCTCTAAAGAAGTTTCGCAGGATACATATTTTCCAAAAGGTGGTTTTCACGATAGTTATAAAACTCAGTTAAATTTTTATGCTTATTTAATAAAAGGATTGAATTTAAAGTACAAAATATCTGACGATAGTTATTTATACGTAGTTAATGGTTTAGAAGTAGAAAAAGGATTTAATGGAAAAATTATATTTTCTGAAACTTTAATACATCATAGAGTAGAAACAGATTATTTGGATGGAGAAATTCAAGAAATGATCAATGCAATTAATTCGAATAAAATACCAACATCAAATAAAAGCTGCAAAAATTGCGCCTATTCAAGACAAAGATCAGTGATTGATACTTTGTAAAAATAAACTAAAAATCTTAAATTCTTAATATTTAATATCAAGTACAGTTGCTGGATCTAATCGCACTTGAAACCAATTCAGTCTAACATCTAAATGTGCTCCTGTTGATCTTCCTGTTGACCCAACAGTTCCTATAACATCTCCTTGCTTAACTTTTTGACCTTTTTGAACCATCAATGTTTTCATATGCATATACAGCGTTGAAATACCATGCCCATGATCAAATATTAAAGTACCACCTGTATAAAATAGATCTGGTTCCGCTAAAGTTACAACTCCATCTAACATAGCTTTAATTTCTGTTCCTTCTTCAGCAGCAAAATCTATGCCGTAATGTGGCCATTTAGGTTTTCCGTTTAAAATTCTCTGACTTCCATAGACGCCAGTGACGATTGCGTTTTCTAATGGATTTATAAAATTATTTTTGAAAAAAGCTAAGTCACTATTAATGGCCCTAGCCTCACCTATCCATTTATTTTCTCTCTTAATTCTTTCATAAACTTCTTCTGGTGGAGTTACCTTCTTTTCTTCAAGCCCATCTATTCTCTGAATTTTATATTCTCTTTTAAAAACTTTTTTTACAATTTTCTCCTTAATCTCGTCTTTGCTTAAAGTTATTACAACATCGTATTTTCTGTCTCGGTCTAATCCAAAAACAAAAAAACCATCGGAGGTAACTTTTACTTTCTTTTTGTCAACAAAGACTTCTGAATCTGGTTCTGTTTTTCCAAGAATAAATGAACCTTGTACAAATTTTCCATTGAATGTTGCGGCAAAACTTGAGGTTGTGATTAATAATAAAACTAAACTAGTCAGAATTCTCATTTTTTTTTAACTCTTCATATCTTTGATGTGCCTCTTTTGGAGAAAAATAAGCTTCTTGCATTTCAACATTCCAATAAGATAGTTGATTAAGAGGAATATGTTTGCCTGAAACAGCACAAACGACATGATCACCTTCTTCTATTACTTCAAAATTGTTTGGTTTGAATTTAAGTTTTGCTTTAATGTTATTCATCTATAAGTAATTATTGATATATCAATAATATAATAATTTAAATGAGAATAATAGCAGGCAAACTTAAAGGAAGCACAATACACTTTCCCAAAAATAAAATTACAAGACCACTTAAAGATCGAGCAAGAGAAAGTATTTTCAACTTGTTAATTCATTCAAATAAAATATCGTTTCAATTTGAGGAATCAAATATTCTTGATTTATACTCCGGTACAGGATCATTTGGACTAGAATGTTTATCAAGACAAGCTCGAAGAGTTTGTTTTGTTGAAAAAGAGGAAATTGCAAAAAAAATATTAGAGAAAAATATTGAAGAGTTAAAAGTAAAAAAAAGTGTAGATATATTTTTTGGTGATGTTTTTGATTTAATTAAAAAACGAAATATTTTCAAATCAAAATTTAATCTAATTTTCTGTGATCCGCCATTTAAAGATACCAATACTGACAAATTATTAAAATTAATTTTTAGTGTTAATTTGCTTCATGAGAATGGTATTTTAGTTTTGCATAGAAATAAAAACACTAAAAAAAAATTACCAAATTATTTTAAAATTATTGATGAAAGAAGATACGGAATATCAAAAGTAATTTTTGGAAAATTTTTATCTTGAGAGAATTTTTCTTGTTTCTATCTTAATTTTTTCAACAGCAGGTTGGTTAAAAGGGTTTACATTCATTAAACGTGCCAAAAGCAATGTCTCCAAAACAAAATATGTAAAAGTCATACCCAATTCCTCCTCAGTTTTTTTTTCAAAAACGAAATGTCTAAATGGTATCTTATGTGATTTAAAAACAATTTTTGTCGCCTCGCATTGTAAATCGATTATGGATTTTAACTTTTTATTTTTTAAAAATTTCATGCCACTGGGAATAATTTTTCCAGAAACTTTATATTTACTTTTTGGGTTCGATGAACTAAAAAAAGTAAAAAATTTATCTTTTGGTCCATCTAAATAAAGCTGCAAAACGCTATGATGATCCCTGGGTAGAATAGATAAGATTGGAGTAATCCCTTTTCTTTCTTTTGCTAAACTTTCGGCAACAAGTTGTTGATACCAATAACCTAAATCGTTTAAGTCAGAATCATAACTTAAAATTACAGAATTTTTCTTGCCATGCATATTAAAAGTATAAATATTTGCAACGTTTTGAATTAAAGATGAAACGAAATTTTTATCAAAAATTAATTTTTTCAAATTTTTAAATCTGTTTATATTAAGTCCCATTAATGCAGCAGGGAACATTCCAGCCTCAGATAAAACGGAAAATCGGCCGCCTATAAAATTTTTATGTTCAATAATTTCTGCATTAATCTTATTTGCTATGTCATTAAGACTGTTATCTTTTGTTTCCGTAATAATGATTAATTTATTTTTTAATAAAGATTTTGAAAAAATTACACTAAGATTCGTTATCGTTTCTAATGTATTTCCTGACTTTGAAATTATTATAAAACAAGAATTTTTTAAAATTTTAAGCCTTCTAAATTTCAAATGTAAATCTTCATCCAAATTATCAAAAAAAAATACATTTTTTTTAATTTTTGTCTTAAAAAATGAATAAATGCTTTTTGTACCTAAAATTGATCCTCCCATACCAATAATGACAATATTTCTATATTTTGAATATTTTTTAATTATTGTTGAAGAGAAATCGTACAAATATTTTTTTTCATAACTTTGGAGTAGAGGAATTTCGGAATTTTCTAGATCTGATTTAAAAGATTTAAAAATTTTTTTTGTTTTCGTTATATTTTGATTAAGCTTTTTTGAATGAAAAGAAAAATTTTTAAAAAAATTATTTTTATTTAGCATCTATTTTTTTTTAATTTTTTCCAATATCGATTGTTCTGCTGAGCCTGAAGTTATGGAGGTTCCTTGAGTTGAGGATGTTTTGGGAATCTTTTTTAATATTGATTTTTCTAAAGAAGTCGTTGTTGAAGAAGTTCCTTGAGTTGAAGATGTTTTTGGAATCTTTTTTAATATTGACTGCTTAGCTGAAGATTTCGACTCAACAACATTTTTAACCGATTTTGTCAAAGTTTTTTCAAAACTTGAAACTTCTTCTATAGCCTCCTGTCTGTCGGCAGGCGTTGGCAAACTTTCAAAATCAGGAGGCAAAATAAGTGGATCTTTTTTTTTAACCATAAACTCATCGGTCGATAATTTCTTTCCTCCAGTTAAACCCCGCTTTACTGAATCCCAGCCTCCGCCGCAAGATGTAAGTAAAAATATTAACGTTATTGAATATATGATTTTGTTTCTAAGCATTTTCAGATAACTTTTCTTTTTTTAATAATTCTGTAAACACAAGTCCAATTATACCCACTGTAATAAAAATATCAGCAACATTAAATATGAACCAATGGAAATTGCCCAAATGAAAATCAATAAAGTCTGGTACAGCAAAATAATAAATTCTATCAAATAAATTTCCCAAGGAACCGCCAATTATAAACGCAAATAAGTAAACATAAATACCCTTTGCTTTTACAACAAAAAACAAAAGAATAATATTAATTATTAAAATTATCACGGTCAGTGCATGATAAAACATATTTGCGTCTAATGACGCCAAACCAAAACCAATTCCAGTATTCCACGTCAAATAAAAATTCAAAAAAGGAAATATATAAAAATCAATATCAGTGCCACTAGATTGTAAAGTGATCAAATATATTTTAGTTGCTCTATCAAAAAAAAAAATGGTTAAAACAAGTATAATTTTTTTCATAAAAAAGTTAATTCTTCAATCCACATCTATTCCTCTTGCAAGGGCTTTCCAGGATTTTCCAACATCTAGAACATTTTTCACCTTTAGCTTTTTTCACTAAAACTTTAATATTGTCCACACCATCTAGTTTAAAGAGTCCATCATCATCAGTTAGTGGATTTGCCATAGCTTTTGAGGTAATAAAATATTCAGATAAATCAACACCTTTGCTAAATTTCAAATATTCTTCTCCAAGATAAACTTGAACATCCGCTTCCAAGCTTGAGCCGATTTCTTTACTTGTTCTTTTAACTTCAATGGCCGCATTGGTAACATTTCTTATGGTTTTTAACTTGTCCCATTTTTCAAACAATTTTTCATTTTTCCAACCAGCTGGTATGTCTGGAAAAGATTCCAAATGAATGCTTGACTTTTTTTCTTTATTCAAAATTTGAAAAATTTCCTCTGTAGTAAAAGATAATATAGGTGCAAACCATTTCAACAACATGTCCAATATCATGCCCAAAAAGTTAATACATGTTGTTCTTTTTGATGACGTTTTTTCGTCACAGTAAAGAATATCTTTTCTAATATCAAAATAAAATGCCGACAATTCTAAAGAACAAAAATTTAATAGTTCTCTGTATAGTTTATGAAAATTATATTCTTCGAAATATTTTTTAAAATTTTTGTTTAAAATAAAAATTTGGTGTAACATGAAAAGTTCTAATTCGGGCCAATTTTCAATTTCCTTAGAATTTACATTGAAATTTATTTTTTTATCCTGCAAATTACCCAGCAAAAATCTAAAAGTGTTTCTTATTTTTCTATATGATTCTGCGTGTTGTTCTAAAATTGAATAATCTATTCTTAAATCTTCAGCATAATCAGATGCAGCTACCCAAGCTCTCAGTATGTCTGCTCCATATTTTTTAAGTACTTCATCTGGTGCTATTATGTTGCCTGTAGACTTTGACATTTTTAGACCTTTTCCATCTACTACAAAACCATGCGATAAAATGCTTTTAAATGGAGCTCTACCTCTTGTTCCGCAAGACTCTAATAAAGACGAGTGAAACCACCCTCTATGTTGATCTGAACCTTCTAAATACATGGATGCTGGCCAAGATAGATCTTTTCTTTTTTCTAAAACAAAACTATGTGTAGATCCACTATCAAACCAAACTTCGCAGATATCAGTTGATTGAATATAATCATCCTTTTTGTATTTTTTTCCTAAAAATTTTTCTGAATTTCCTTCAAACCAACAATCTGCTCCCTCTTTTTCATATATCTTCGCGATGTTTTCTATTACTTCTGGATCTCTTAAGGGTTCATGATTTTTTTTTGATACAAATATTGGAAGAGGAACTCCCCATACCCTCTGTCGTGAAATACACCAATCTGGCCTTGTTTCTACCATAGATCTAATTCGTTCTTTTCCTCTTGCTGGAAAAAATTCTGTATCATCAATGGCTTTAAGTGCCTTTTTTCTTAAATTTGTTTTTTCCATAGAAATAAACCACTGGGGTGTAGCCCTATGAACCAAAGGCGCCTTCGATCTCCAAGAATGTGGATAGCTGTGAGTAAGTTTTCCGTCTGCCAATAACCTTTTACACTTTTTAAGATTTTCAATTACAATCTCATCTGCCTTAAAAATATGAATTCCTTCAAATTTTTTAATATGTTTGGTGTATCTTCCGTCATCATCTATTGTATCTAAAGATTTAATCCCATGATTTAAACACAGATTAAAATCGTCTGGCCCATGACTTGGGGCACAGTGAACAAAGCCTGTTCCCTGTTCAAGTGTTACAAAATTTGCCTCTAACATAGGAACGTCGTATTGGTATCCTATTTTTTCAAAAGGATGAGAACAGACTGCTCCTTCGAAATCTTTTCCTTTAAGATCTTTGATTAATATATAATTTTCTATTTCACACTCTTTCAAAACCTGATCAAGAAGCCGAGTAGCAATTACAATTTTTTTGTTATCAAAGTATTTTGATGCTGCTTTGATTTTGATAATTGAATAATCTAAATCCTTGTTATACGCCAGAGCCTTATTTGCTGGTATAGTCCATGGAGTAGTGGTCCATATAACAATCTCACAATCTCTCAAAGTATCATTTTTCGAACTTTTAACTTCAAAGCCCACATATACAGTACTTGAGGTGTGATCTTTATATTCTACCTCTGCATCAGCAAGAGCTGTTTTTTCGACAGTTGACCAAAGAACAGGCTTGAAACCTCTGTATAAACTTCCATCCAATAAAAATTTACCTAATTCTCTCACGATTTGCGCTTCGGCATCGTAACTCATCGTGGAATAATAATTTTTCCAATCTCCTTTTACTCCCAATCTGCTGAATTCTTTAATATGTATATCAATCCACTTACTTGCAAAATCTCTACATTCCAATCTAAATTTTTTTATCGGAACTTCGTCTTTGTTTTTTTTATTTTTTTTGTACCGCTCTTCAATTTTCCATTCTATGGGTAATCCATGACAATCCCAACCTGGGACATAAACTGAATCCTTTCCATCCATTTGGTGAAACTTTGTAATCATATCTTTGAGAATTTTATTTAACGCTGTTCCCATATGTATATGTCCATTTGCATAGGGCGGCCCATCATGTAAAACAAATTTCTCTTTTCCTTTTCGAGACTCCCTTAATTTCTTGTACATATTTTGTCTTTCCCAAAATTTTAAAATTTCAGGTTCTTTGATAGGTAAATTCGCCTTCATCGAAAATGAAGTTTTGGGTAAATTAATATTTTCCTTACTCATAGAACTAAGTTTGTTTTTAAACTTTTTTTTGCAATAATTACATCTTTATTCATTTGTCGTATTAAACTTATTGAATTTCTAAATTTTTGTTCACCTCGTATAAATTTTAAGAAATAAACTCTTAATGTCTTATTGTATAGATTTTTTTTAATATCAAATATATTTACTTCAAGAACAATTTCTTTTCCATCAAAAGTGGGTCTATATCCTAGATAAGCTATTCCGTTAAAAATTTTCTTATTTTTTCCTATTAAAACTTTTACCGTGTAAATTCCAATTTTTGGTAGCACATAATTCTTAATATTAATATTACAAGTGGGATAACCTAACTTCTTGCCTAATTTTTTTCCACTTTTAACCGCACCTTCAATAAACCAAGTTCTTGATAATAAAATATTGGCCAAATCCAAATGTCCATTTTGTAAACTTTTTCTTATCAAAGTAGATGAGACAGTTTTTTTTTTATGTTTAAATGCTTTAGTATTTATTAATTGATAATTGCATTTTTTACTTAGTTTTTGTAACAATCTCAGATTACCTTTTCTTCTATAACCAAATCTAAAATTATTGCTTACAAAAATTAGGCTAGGGTTTATTCTTCTAAATATAATATTGTTAATAAATTTTTCTGCTTTTATTTTTGAAAAAATTTTATTAAATTTAATATTTATTATAAAATTAACTCCATATTTTTTAAAAAGTCTAAACTTTTGCTCATCGGAAACTAGTTTATAATTTTTTACACTTTTATTAAAAAACATTACGGGTGGTGGGGAAAAAGTTAAAACGCCAAAGTTAATACTATTTTTTTTTGCATATTGTTTTGCTTGATTAAAAATTTTTTGGTGGCCTCTATGAAGTCCATCAAAATTGCCTATCGCTATAGCAGAGTTTTTGTATTTTTTAGGAATAGTTGTGTTGTTAAAAATTTTCATATTTTACCAAGTTAGCTTTTTTTGATAGTAATTGGTTTTTGTTTTGTACTTTTCTAAAACTTTATCATACTCACTTTGTGGTATGTGCATGAATTCATTCTTGTGGATGCCGCCAGTAATAAACAGTGAATCAAATTTCATATTATTTGCTCCTTTAACATCCGTGCGAATATTATCTCCAATTGTAAGAATGGTTTCATTTTTTTTACTACAAAAATTATAAATTTCTGGATATGGTTTGCCAAAATAAATTACTTTCCCACCCAATTCTTCAAAAATCGCCGCTAGGGTACCAGCACAATATTCCTTTCTGAAACCACGATGAACTACCAGATCTGGATTTGTACAAATCATCTTTAGTTTAATATGTTTTATCATCAAATCTTTATAAAAATTTAGTGAATTTTTTTTATTTTCTAAAAATCCTGTACATAAAATAAAATCAGAATCTTCTAAACTTTTTTTATTTTTTTCAAATCCCTTGAATAAATCAATATCTCTTTTAGGGCCAAGATGATAAAAATTTTTTCCATAAATATTCCTTTTTAAACTTCTCAAAGCTGCTTCACCTGATGTAAAAACATTTTTTGCAAAAGCTTTCTCCATTTTTAAATTTAATAAAAACTTTTCAACATTTTTTGAGGGTCTGGGTGCATTAGATAGTAAAATAAATTTTTTATTTAGCTTTTTCAGGTTTTTTAAAACCTCAATTGCTCCAGGATAAAGTTTTACCCCATTATGCACAACACCCCACAAATCTATAAAAAAAGCATCATATTTGTGGTAAATCTCTGCCAAACCTTTAATTTTTTTACTTTTCATGGTTTAAAAGAAGCCTAAAAAATACACTATTTTAGCTGATTTTTGTTACAATTTAAAAAAATTTTTGAACTGGGCTTGATATTTTGAAAGTTGATATCTATATCATTACCACCAACAAAATTAGGAGTATATTTAATATGAAATTTAGACCTTTACATGACCGCGTTTTAATTGAAGTTTTAGATAGTGAGGAAAAAACTTCAGGAGGAATAATTATACCAGATACAGCTAAAGAAAAACCCCAAGAAGGAAAAGTTGTGGCGATAGGATC
>Ga0208638_1000976_pt1 | contig 16919 bp, 18 predicted proteins | sample ETNtaG_34_FD_185753 | JGI IMG/M metagenome (GOLD analysis project Ga0208638, IMG submission 185753) | Marine microbial and viral communities from oxygen minimum zone, Eastern Pacific Ocean - ETNP201306SV51 (SPAdes) (version 2) | ecosystem: Environmental > Aquatic > Marine > Oceanic ...
GTCGCACTCAATTTGATCTGAAAAAAGCCAGAGAAAAAGCTCACATACTTCGGGGACTAAAAATAGCACTCAACTCTCTGGATGAAGTTATTAAATTAATCAAAAAGGCTGCAACCCCCAAGGAAGCTCAGGAGAAGATGATCGCGAAATTTAAACTGGATGAAATTCAGGCAAAAGCCATTTTGGATATGAAACTGCAGCGTCTGACCGGCCTGGAAAGACAAAAAATATTGAATGAATTAAAAGAACTGGAAGATAAAATCCAATGGCTAACTTTTGTATTAGGTAGTGAGAAAGAGATATTTAAAATTATTAAAGACGAGCTCAAGGAAATCCAGGATAAATATGGCGACGAAAGAAGATCAGAAATCATTGAAATAACCCAGGATATCAGCATAGAAGATATGATTGTTGAAGAAGATATGGTTGTGACAATATCCAATACCGGATATATTAAGCGAAATCCTGTAAGCCTGTATCGAGCTCAGCGAAGAGGTGGAAGAGGAATAAAAGGTATGGCCGTTAAGGAAGAGGACTATATAAAGGATTTATATATTGCAACCACCCACGAATACCTTCTTTTCTTTACGGATATAGGCCGAGTGTATTGGTTAAAAGTTCATGCGATTCCCCAGTTTGGAAGAGCCTCAAAGGGTACATCGATAATAAACCTGCTACAACTGCAAAAAGAGGAAAAAATAGCAGCTGTTGTCCCGGTGAAAGAATTTGAAGAGGACCATTTTTTAGTTATGGGTACAAGAAATGGAATCATTAAGAAGACCCCATTAATGGCTTTTAGCAATCCCAGGGCAACAGGTATTATTGCTCTGACAATCGACAAGGGAGACCAGCTTATTGGTGTTAAACATTCAGACGGCAAAAGAAAAATCTTTTTGGGAACAGAAAATGGTATGGCTATCCTGTTTGAAGAAAGTCAAATCAGGCCTATTGGAAGATCAGGAAGGGGGGTCCGGGGCATAACTTTAAAGAAGGAAGATAAGGTTGTTGGCATGGAAGTTATTGGTGAGAAGGCAACGGCTCTTACTATTACTGAAAATGGTTTTGGAAAACGAACTGAAAGCTCAGAATATCGTGTTCAAAGCCGCGGGGGCAAAGGAGTAATTAACATTAAGCGTACGGCAAAAAATGGAAAAATTATTTCCATAAAAATAGTTTCTGACGAAGATCAACTTATGGTGATTACCTCGGACGGAAACATCATACGCATGAAAGTTAGTGAAATTTCAACGATTGGCAGAAACACACAGGGATATCGGATTGTTAGTTTAAAAGAAAATACGAAAATAGTTGATATGGCGAGAGTCGTCGAAAAAGAGGAATAGTGGGACACTACAGATTTTTTTTAATATTCGTTTGGTTCCTCTTAATTGTAATAAGTACCTCTTGTTCGAGGGAATCCGCAGAGATCCTTTATAAAACCGGCCAGGATTTATGGAGTAAAGGAGAGACGAAAAAGTCACTAGATAGTTTTTTAAACATTATAGAAAAATATCCCACCAGCGACCTGCATGACGAAGCCCTTTTTAAAGCCGGGGAGCTTTATTACTTAAGCTATAGCGATTTTTCAAACGCAATAAAATCTTTTCGGAAAGTGCTCCTTGTTAAGAGTGCCCGCGTTAAACTAAAATTCCAGGCGCAGAGTTATATAGCAGAAATATACGAAAATAGTTTGAATGACTATGATCAAGCAATCATTGAATACCAGCGGCTGATAAATAATTTTGAAAATTGGATTTCACCAGGCGAAGGACAGTTTAAAATAGCTAAGTGTTATTTTAAAAAAGGTGATTATAAGCAGGCTGTCGTAGAATATGAAACATTGGTAGAAAGATTCCCTGTTAGTCCTCTTGTTGAAGAAGCCATATATCAAATTGTAACCAGTAATTTTATTTTAGGAGAATGCAGCAAAGCTGTTAAAAATTATGATAGGTTTGAAGAAAAATTTTCTGATAGCCGTTTTATGCCTGAAATTAAATTTGAAATAGGATCCTGTTACGAAGAAGAAGGAAATTTATTAGAATCGTTAACCATATTTAGAGAATTGAAAGATCATTATTCCAATAAAAAGCTACTGGAAATGAAGATAAGTTCTATTGAAAAACGTTTATCCGCAAGAAGAAGATAGATGCTGGATTTAAAGAAAATAAGAGAAAAATCAAATGAAATACAAAAAGGGCTTGAGACAAGAGGCATGGTTTTTGATATTAATCAGGTTTTGGAGCTTGATAATCAAAAACGTTTAATCTTGAAAGAAGTTGAGGAACTGAGACACCGCAAGAAAATCCTTTCCTCTGAAATTGGGAAGTCCAAGGGAGAAGGAAAAGAGCGTGAAAAAGAAGAAGTAAAAGAAATATCAGAGAAAATTAAAAAATCAGAGGAAAAACTGAAGGGACTTGATAATAAATTGCAAGAATTACTTTTTTTGATTCCAAACACTCCTGATAAAACAGTCCCCTTGGGCAAAAATGAAAACGATAACAAGGAAATAAGAAAATGGGGAAAACCACCGGATTTTAATTTTAAACCAAAAGAACATGCCGCAATTGGGGAAAACCTGGGTATCCTAAATTTCAAAAAAGCTGCAAAATTATCAGGCGCAAGGTTTGTTGTTAATGAGGGAGCGGGGGCAACATTAGAGAGGGCTTTGATAAATTTTATGCTCGATTTACAAACAAGGGAACGTGGTTATAAAGAAATGCTGTTGCCGGTTATTGTAAAGGAAGAATGTATGATTGGAACGGGGCAGCTCCCGAAATTTAAAGAAGATCTCTTTCAATTGGAGAATACTGACTCATATTTAATACCTACGGCGGAAGTGCCGTTAACTAATTTGCACCGTAATGAAATCCTCTCGCCAGAAGAATTGCCTTTACGCTATACTTCAAATACACTCTGCTTTCGGAGTGAGGCAGGATCATACGGTAAAGATACAACCGGACTGATACGACAGCACCAATTTAACAAAGTGGAGCTGGTAAAGTTTGTGGAGCCGGAAAATTCATATGAAGAACTGGAATCTTTGTTAAATGATGCGGAAGAAGTGTTAAAGAGGTTGAACCTTCACTACAGGGTTGTTTGCCTGTGTACGGCTGATTTAGGATTTGCTGCTGCAAAAACCTACGATATTGAAGTATGGATGCCCGGTCAACAGCGATACAGGGAGATATCATCGTGCAGCAATTTTCAAGACTTTCAAGCACGCAGAGCAGAAATCCGTTTTAAAAAGAAACCGGATTCAAAACCGGAGTTTGTCCATACCCTGAATGGTTCTGGATTGGCTGTTGGCAGATTGTTGGTTGCTGTATTAGAAAACTATCAGCAGGAAGACGGGTCCGTCGTGATTCCGGAAGCCGTTCGTAGCTATATGGATGGGGCGAAAGCAATAAAAAAAAATTGACAATTGTTAATTAAAAATTGAAAATTGTGAACTATGAAGGAGGGATGGCCGAGTGGTTGAAGGCGGCGGTCTTGAAAACCGTTGAACGAAAGTTCCGTGGGTTCGAATCCTACTCCCTCCGCCAATAAAAAATCACTGGTCATTTTCCAATAACTAATGACAAATAACAGATTTAAGAGGAGAGGTGGCCGAGTTGGCTTAAGGCGCACGCCTGCTAAGTGTGTGTAGGCTAATCCCCTACCGAGGGTTCGAATCCCTCCCTCTCCGCCAAATTATTAACTCTTAGTGCTTGCATGTTCGACCGGATTAACTTGGAAGATTTCTTTTAAACCATGAATTTAGCTTTTCAGATTCGTGGTTAATTATTTATTACTTCATTCAAATTCTGGCTATTTTTCTTTCCTCTGTGTCTTAGCGGCCGAGTGATTACATAATCTTTTATGGAAAAGGGAAAGTTATTTATTATCAGTACGCCTATAGGCAACATGGATGACATTACTTATCGTGCTGTGAAAACCCTTAAAGAAGTCGATATAATAGCGGTTGAGGATACACGCCGCACAAAAAAACTTCTTTCGCATTATGATATTCATAACAAAATCATTTCTTATCATGATTATAATAAAATCAGTGTTTCAAAAAAGATATTGGGTTTTCTTCTTTCCAATAAAAATGTTGGGCTGGTTTCAGACGCCGGAACCCCCTGTATTTCTGATCCGGGTTTTTACCTTGTCAGAAAAGCCCTTGAGAACAATATAAAACTGGTCCCGGTTCCAGGGCCTTCAGCAGTATTGGCGTCTTTGATTGTTTCAGGGTTGCCGCCAGACCGTTTTATTTTTGAAGGTTTTTTGCCCCGGGGCAAGGGAAAAAAAAGAAAACGGTTAGAAGAACTAATCAGTGAAACCCGGACCTTGATCCTTTTCGAATCCCCTCACAGAGTTCAAAAAACTTTAAAAGAAATCTATTTGGTTTTCGGCAACAGGAAAGTTGTCATTGCAAGAGAAATAACCAAGGTTTATGAGGAGATAATCCATACAGAACTGAACGACGTTGACTCTATTACAGAATCAAAAAAACCGAAAGGAGAAATTACGCTAGTAGTAGAAGGAATAAAAAAAATCAAAAAGCAGAGTTAAGGCACAAGAGTCAAAGAGAAACGAGATTTAACCCCTGTCTCCAGCTACTTTTGTCTTTTTATTCATTAGTGTTTCATGTTCATGGCAAAGGCTTTCCAGTGAAATGGAGTCTAATATTTCCGTCATTTTATCGCTCAACTTTTGCCACACTAATCGGCTAACACATTCGTCAACCTTATCGCAGCTATTATTTATTTTTTTGTTTTTATTATGAGTTACGCATACTTGTTTTGGCACAACTGATTCTTCCACGCTCTGTAATACATCCCCTATACTTATTTCCTCAGGTTTTTTTGCCAGTACATATCCGCCACCCGGGCCTCTAACGCTTTTTACCAGGTTTGATCTTCTCAGCTTCATAAATAACTGTTCAAGATAATGAAGGGAAATATTCTCTCGAATTGAAATACTCGACAGGGGCACAGGAGAACTCTGTGAGTGTATAGCTATATCGATAATTGCTCTAACCGAATAATAACCTTTAGTCGAAATTTTCATAAATGTTCCGAAACATAGCATTTATCGCTGCTGTCCGGGAAAATGGTGACAATCACCCCTTGATCAATTCTTTTAGCTAATTCTAATGCGCCTCCGATTGCCGCACCTGAAGAGTTGCCTACCTGCAGTCCTTCTTCATGTTCCAGTTTTCTAACCATGGCGTAGGCATCTTCTGTTTTTACTGAAATCTTGTTGTCCGCAAATGATCCATCGTAAATTTTAGGAATAATAGAAGTTTCCATATGCTTCATCCCTTCAAGACCATGCAGAGATTCATGTGGTTCAATAGAAATGATTTGAATAGAGGGGTTGAATTCTTTTAAGCGCCGGCCTGTTCCCATTAGAGTGCCGCTTGTTCCTATACCCGCGATAAAATGAGTTATACGTTTGTCAGTCTGATTGTAAATTTCAGGTCCTGTTGTCTCATAATGGGATTTCCAATTTGATGGATTGTTATACTGATCAGGCATAAAATACTTTTCTGGATTTGCTTCGTAAATCTCCTGTGCTTTAATAATCGCCCCGTCAGAACCTCCAAACGGATCAGAATAGATAATTTCCGCGTCGTATAATTCAGCCATTTTTGCTTTTCTTTCCCTGCAAATATTTTCAGGCATAACCAGAAGAACTTTATACCCTTTGATTTTCCCAATCAGGGCATACGCAATACCGGTATTTCCGGAAGTTGAATCTAAAATAATTTTATCCCTGGTTAATAAACCAGCTTTCTCACCATCCTCAATCATTTTTAGAGCAGGCCGACTCTTTACCGAACCCCCTAAATTCATACATTCAGCTTTGGCATAAATCTCAATATTTTTTAAGTCTTTTGTCAGGTTTTGTATTTTTATTAATGGGGTATTTCCAATTTTTTTTAATTGTGGTTCGGAAAAATCTTTTAAGTCAATATTTACGCAATTTATGCAGTTTTGAATTTCAGCAAGTAACATTTTTTTACCTAAGAGAGTTGCGGAGAAACCCCACAAAACTGTTCATAATCAATAAGTTCTTTTATCGTTGGACTCTCCCCACAGACAGGACAGTCTTTATCTTTTTTCAATTTTAGTTTTCTAAAACTTACAGATAATGAATCATACAAGAGAAGGGTGCCTATCAATGGTTTTCCGATATTTAATATCAATTTTATTGTTTCTACCGCTTGAAGTACGCCAACCGTGCCTGGCAGAACACCCAAAACCCCTGCTTCCTGGCAGCTTGGTACCATTCCGGGCGGAGGAGGTTCCGGGTACAAACAGCGGTAACATGGTCCTTCTTTTGGTTTAAAAATGGTCAGTTGCCCTTCAAACCGAAAGATACTCCCATGAACGTTTGTTTTGTTCGTAAACACACAAGCGTCATTAATTAAATATCGGACCGGAAAATTATCCGTTCCGTCAATAATTATTTCGTAACCTTCAATTACTTTCATAATATTCTCTGAGCTTAGACGCTCCTTAAACAACTGGACTTTGACATCCGGGTTTAGTTTTTCTATGGTCATTTTTGCTGATTCAGCCTTGTTTAAACCTATGCGGTCGTTTGAGTGAAGAATCTGCCTTTGCAGGTTACTGAGATCTACTTCATCAAAATCAATAATTCCAATATTGCCCACACCTGCAGCGGCCAGATAATATGCTGCGGGGGAACCTAATCCTCCTGCTCCCACCAAAAGTACTTTAGCGTCTAATAATTTTGACTGACCTTTGCCGCCCACTTCCGGTAATATAATATGCCTGCTGTATCTGAGTATTTGTTCTTCTGAAAAATCAAACATCTATTATTCCCTAAATAAAAAAAGCCCGGTTAAAAAAATTAAAATAAGCCCCCGGCAATAGCCGGAATAATTGATATTTCATCCCCATTCTTAACCGAAGATGATTCTCCGTCAACAAACCTGATATCCTCTTCATTAATATAAATATTAATAAACCTTCGTAATTGCCCTTCTTCATCGTAAACACGTTCCTTTATCCCGGGATAATTTTTTTCGAGATCATCAAATATCTCCTTTACACTGTTTCCTTCCGCGGAGACCTCTCCCTGATTATTAGTCAATTTTAGCAATGGCGATGGAATTCTGACTTTAACTGCCATATATTTCCTCCTATGATGTAAAAATTTGGTTACATTATTTTTTGTAAATTAGTTTTTTTCCATTAAATTATTAAACGCTCCCAACTTAGGTTCAATAATAGATATTTTTCCGACGCTATTTTCTATTGCTTCCCTTGTTTTAAGTCCATTACCGGTAATCGATAAAACTGTTAATTCGTCTTTATTAATTCTTCCTTGTTTGATGAGTTTTTTTGTAACAGAGACCACAACACCACCGGCTGTTTCAGTAAAAATCCCTTCTGTATTGGCCAACAGCTTCATCCCTTCCACGATTTCATCGTCATTAACATCTTCTCCCCATCCGCCGCTTTCTTCAGTGGTTTTTACGCCGTAGTATCCGTCTGCCGGATTCCCGATAGCAATAGATTTCGCGATAGTATTTGGCTTAACCGGTTTAATAACATCCGTCCCATTTTTTATTGCGGTTGTTACGGGAGCGCAACCGGTTGCCTGTGCCGCAAAAATCTTGGTTTTAACTTTATCTATTAATCCCAGGTCTTTGAACTCCTTAAAACTCTTCCAGATTTTTGTAATCAGAGAACTGCCGGCAACAGGGACTATAATATTGTCAGGAGTCTTCCAGCCTAATTGCTCCGCAATCTCATAACCAAACGTCTTGGAACCATCTCCATAATAAGGGCGGATATTAATATTCACAAACGCCCATTTAAAATTCATGGCTATTTCGCTGCACAGTCTGTTTACATCATCATAAGAACCGTTCACACCAATAACCCTGGCTCCGTATATTAAAGTACTCATGACCTTTCCCGGTTCCAGATCGGATGGAATGAAAATATAACTTTCCAGTCCTGCTTCAGCGGCATGAGCCGCCACGGAATTTGCCAGGTTGCCCGTTGACGCGCATCCCACAGTATCCATTCCGAGTTCATTGGCTTTAGTCACAGCCACAGCAACCACCCTGTCTTTGAATGAAAACGTCGGATGATTAACGCTGTCATTTTTTACGTACAGGTTTTCAAGGCCTAAAGCTTTTCCGAGGTTTTTTGTCTTTACTAAAGGAGTAAAACCGCAGTGGATACCTACTGTTGGTTCCCCGTCAATAGGTAGCAATGCTTTATACCTCCACATATTTGGCGGTGAATTTTCTATTGACTTTCGGGAAATGACCTTTCTAATTCCCTCATAATCATAGTCCACTTCCAGCGGACCAAAACAAAATTCACAAACATGCAGCGCTTCTTTGGGATAAATTTTTCTGCATTCTTTGCAAATTAAACCTTTAACAAAACCCATTTCTTTCCTTTTTAAAAAAGCGATTACTTAAAACTTTTCTCTAAAGTCATATACCGATTCCCGGTATCCGGGAATAAAGTTACTACATTTTTTTCTTTTCCGAGTTTAGCTGCTACTTTCATTGCGGCGAAACAGGCTGCTCCTGAAGAAATGCCAACGATAAGCCCTTCTTCTTTTGCCAATCTTTTAGACATGGTATAAGCATCTTCATCAGATACCCCTATGATTTCATCCATGATACTGACATTTAAAATCTTCGGGACGAAACCAGCGCCAATACCTTGAATTTTATGGTAACCGGGTTCTCCCCCGGAAAGGACGGGAGATGACATTGGCTCCACTCCAACAATTTTTGCATCAGGATTATCAACTTTTAGAACCTCTCCCACTCCGGTAATAGTTCCTCCGGTACCGACACCCGCGACAAACGCGTCTAATGTTTTTCCTTTCATGGCTTCTTTAATTTCTACCGCTGTGGTTTTTCGGTGTATTTCAGGATTAGCCGGATTATTAAACTGCTGCGGCATAAAATAGCCCTGGTTTTTGCTGACAATTTCTTCTGCCTGATCAATTGCGCCTTGCATCCCTTTTTCCAGGCCACTTAAATGCGTAGTCGCGCCAAAACATTCAATCAGAAATCTTCTCTCATAGCTCATGCTTTCAGACATTACCAGTATAATTTTATAGCCTTTTACTGCCCCAATCATGGCCAAACCAATGCCGGTATTTCCACTCGTTGGTTCAACGATAGTATCGCCTTTTTTAAGCAAGCCTTTTTGTTCAGCATCTTCAATCATGCTGAGTGCAATCCGGTCTTTAATACTGCCTCCTGGATTTTGAGATTCCAGCTTGGTGTAAATTGCCGCCATGCCATTCTCTACGACCCGATTAAGCCTGACCGTTGGAGTAGAGCCAATTAAATCAGTTACATCTTTTGCTGAACCATTTAATCTTTTATTCATTTTTGTCACTATTAATAAATCCCCCCAGCTTTCTTTTTACAAACGCAAAAATGGGGGGATTAAATTATGCTAAAATGCACTTTAAAAAATCTATTGATTAAAAAATAATATAATACCTAACTATTTTTGTCAAGTATTGTTAATTAGTTTGATTATAGATCGAAAATCTAATATATAATAGATATTCATTCTATTTTACTTCCCTTTTCAAGAAAAAATGAACAACAATTACAGCAGATTATTAGAATTAATCTATAAAAACTCTTTTAAATACAGCGAAGAACCTGTTTTTTTACTGGCATCCGGACAGAAGAGCCAATATTATTTTAATTGCAAGGCAACTACTCTCGATTCGGAAGGACTGGTTCTTGTTGGGAATATCTTTTTCGAACGGATTAAAGACTTCCGGGTTGACGCAATTGGTGGGCTTACGATGGGTGCAGACCCTATTGCTATAGCGACTTCTTTAGTCAGCTATCAAAAAGGTCGGGCAATAAAAGCATTTTGTATTCGTAAAGAGCCTAAAAAACACGGACTTAAGCTCTGGCTGGAAGGAAACCTTAATGAAAATGAAAATGTAATTATCGTTGAAGATGTTATTACCACAGGGGGGTCAACAATAAAAGCAATCGAGAGGGCAAAAGAATCTAATATAAATGTCGTTTCCGCTATCGCTTTGATAGATAGAGAAGAAGGAGGCAAAGAAGCTATTGAAAAATTTGGAATACATGTAGAATCCATATTTTCTAAAAGTGATATCATGGCTTTCCATAATGAGAAGAAATGACAACGTTCTTATAGCTCTGACAATGGGAGATCCCGGCGGAATAGGGCCGGAGATTATTTTAAAAGGTTTTTCAAAGTTTAAAGAAAGGCCCTGGCAGGTTGTTGTTATAGGGGATTATTATTGTTTACAAAAAAAGGGAAAGGAGCTTGGCCTATCGATTAATTTTAAGCGAGTTGCGAATATTTCAGAAACTGATTTTTCCCCGGAAAACCTCAATATCCTGGATATGAAAAACCTCCCGCCGGAGATTCCACGGCGCGGCCAGTGGCCGCAACCAAATGGAGCTGCTGCTCCCAACAGCAAACAAAACTTTGTCAATAAAACAGAAATTGGTGGATCTGTAATGCAGGGAGAGGCAAACAAGGAATCAGGAAAAGCATCATATGAATACATTAAGAAAGCTGTAGAGCTGGCATTAGCAGATAAAGTTTCTGCTATTGTGACGGCTCCCATCAATAAAAAGTCCATTTCTTTAGCAGGTTTGTCGTATGCGGGACATACGGAAATATTAGCTGAACTCACTGATACTAAAGATGTTGCTATGATGCTTATTGGCGGGAAAATCAGGGTGGTATTGGTAACTACGCATGTAGCCATATCCGAGGTAAATGAATTTATACAAAAAGACAGAATTTTTAAGATAATTTCCCTGGCAAATCGTTCCCTAAGACTTTTTGGAATAGATGTGCCCTGTATCGCTGTAGCAGGACTTAATCCCCACGCGGGAGACAGCGGGATTTTTGGCAATGAGGAAATAAACGAGATACTGCCTGCAATTAACAAGGCGAAGGAGCAGGGTATTAATGTGACAGGCCCTTATCCGGCGGACTCTTTATTTGTAAAAGCCAAAAGAGGGGAGTTTGACGTAGTTATTGTTATGTACCATGACCAGGGACTGATCCCGGTCAAAATGGAGGGATTTGGTAAAGGAGTGAATGTTACCCTGGGACTTCCGGTCATCCGAACTTCCGTTGATCACGGGACTGCTTTCGACATTGCAGGGAAAGGAATTGCAGAGACAGGGAGCTTAATAGCAGCTCTTGAGGTAGCAGTCACTCTGACTAAAAATAAAAAGAAAAATCTTATTGCATTGCCATAATAAGGGCATTGGAAAATTTTTCACCTAATTCACGGGGCGTAACATCTTCTTCCTCATCTCGGCTATAAATCAAACTATAAATTATTGCGCCATTTTGAATGTCGATAATATCCAAATGAGCCGAACTTATGTTGTCGCTTTTAAAAAAAAGCCACCCCTTGTTGATATTAAGACGCCCTGTTAAAAGAAAATCAACTATATCCAGTTCTTTCAATGCCGTTAAGTTGCCGATTACAGTTTTACGCTCTTCTTCTTTAAAGAGTTTCTTAAACGCTACCCATTCATCCGTTATTGACTCATTAAATGATTCATTATAATCCATTGACTTCTCCAGTTCAACGACCAGATATTTAGGATCAATGACCTGCAGACCGGATATCACAAGGTTATTTGCTATAGAGGAAGAAAGAAATAATCCGAGATCTTCTTTTGCTCCGGTAAAGGGGATAACCCCTATTCTTTTTGAAATCATGGAAGGAACATGAGGAGAAACTTGGACCTTTAAAATACCCTCTCCAGTTTCCCGTATCTCTGTCTGATTTTCCAGGTCGCCCGAATTTTTCCAAAAGCATCCCGTGAAGAAAAAAATAAAAATCAATAATATTAATTTTTTCATTTTTTTTTCCTAAGGTAATAGAAAATTAACTTTGATAATAGATTATTTCTAGCAAATTAATGAAAAAGAATCAACTATTTAATTATTTTTACGTTATAATTACACAAGGGGTTTGCCTTGACTTTATAAAACCCTTCGTATAATTTTGTTTTATAGTGTTAATAAATATGTTTATCCGTCAAATGTTGTCCAAAAAAAGTTTAATAGTGCTTTTTATGGTTTTATCTTTGGGGTTTGTGGGATGCGCTGGTATCCAGGAAGATGAAACTTCATCTGCGGGAGAATTGTACAAAAGGGGAATAGAAGAATTTGAGGAACAAGACTATAGAGAGGCCGTGGAAATTTTTAAAAAAATTCTGGATGAATTTCCCGACAGCAAGGTTCGTCCTTTATCTTTAATGGCATTAGCCAGAAGCCAGTATGAAAATGGCGATTACGAAGAAGCAAAATTCCATTTTGAACAATTTATTGAACAATATCCGGCTAATCAACAATCAGTTAAAGCATATTATTTTAAAGCAATGTGTAGCTTTGAACAGATGGAATCTTTTAAAAAAGACCAAACCAATACCCATCTAGCGCTGGAAGGTTTAGAAAAGGTAATAAATACTTTTCCTGATGGAAAATATGTAAAACTTGCCAGGCAAAAAAAAGCTATTTGTCGAAGCCGATTGGCCAGAAATATTCTTTACATTGGCCGGTACTACTTTAGTACAGGAGCATATCAATCTGCTATTAGCAGAATGGATGAATTGCTGGAAAATTACCCTAAACAGAGATTTTTAGATGAAGCAATTTTCCTATTAGGTGAATCTTATTTAAAAGAAGGTAATAGAGAAAAAGCCTATATTGCTTTTAAAAATCTTGTTCGAAAATTCCCCAATAGCATCTTCAAAGCCGATGCTCGTAGTAGATTAGTTTCTCTTAGAGGAAAATAGGGAGTACAAAAAATGGTAAAGAAAAGGCTTTCAACTACTAAAAACGAGGAGAACTATCGTCACTCTCAATATTCAGGAATCTACGCTTTTGAAAGTTCCCTTGTGACCTACTTTAAAGAAATCAGCAACATTCCTCTTTTGAAAAAAGAAGATGAACATGTTTTAGGGGTAAAAATCCAAAAAGGAGATCGAGAATCACTCCAAGAGCTGGTGCAGAGAAATTTGAAGTATGTTGTAAGTGTTGCTTTTGTATATAAAGGATGCGGGGTTTCTCTTTCGGACCTAATTAGTGAAGGAAATGTTGGGCTTATACAGGCAGCGATTCGGTTTGATCCCTTCAGGAATGTAAAGTTTATTACTTACGCAAGTTGGTGGATTCGTCAGGCGATAAGGCATGCCGTGGCCGAGCAATCAGGTGCTGTAAGACTGCCGGCCAGGCAGGCAGCTCTTCTGAGCAAAATTAATGCAAAAAATAAGGCTTTTCTCCAAGAGCACGAAAGGGTTCCCACTTCCGATGACTTGGCCAAAGAACTCGACCTTTCTGTTGAGGAGATTGAATCAATCCTGAGAGCATACAGGTACCATTTATCTTTGAATGCCCCACTCAAAAATGGAAATCAAACTGATTATCTGGAACTTCTTGAATCAAAAAATGCGGGCTCGATTGATGATAATGTATTACTGGATTCTCTGAGGTATAAGATAGAAGAGTTTTTAAAGGAATTATCACCACGCGAAGAAAAGGTATTACGGCGCCGATTTGGTTTTGATCAAAAAGGACCGTTTACTTTGGAAGAAATTGCTAAAGAAATGCATTTATCAAGAGAAAGAGTACGACAAATAGAAAAAAAAGCTACAGAACGACTTAGGTCAAAACCTAAAATTAAAACTTTAAAGGATTTTCTGAATTGAAAATGTTTTGTAAGTACATTTCCCGTAGTCTTGCTTCAGGGAACTTCAAATATATTCGGTGGTTTTTATTAGTTTGCTTGATCGTCTTTTGGGCAAATCCTTCTTTGGCGGAAATGTATGTGTACAAAAAAAATGGCTCATATTTCATCACCGATTCATATAATGGCTCTAACTATGTAAAGCGTTATGAAACAAAAAAATCCGAACCCGAGAGATCTTCCATGGTTCGTGGCAAAACAAAAGGATATCCTTCCAATGATTTCTCTGAGGAGATTTTTGAAGCCTCGAAAAAATACGGAATAAACGAAAATTTTATTAGAGCGATAATTACAACCGAGTCTAATTTTAAAGCTAATGCCGTTTCTCCCAAAGGAGCGATGGGGCTTATGCAGCTTATGCCAAAAACCGCTTTAAGTTTAAAAGTTGACGATCCCTTTAATCCTTATCAAAATATAGACGGTGGAACGAGGCACTTGAAGCATCTGCTAAAACAGTTTAAAGGGAACAGGCGCCTGGCATTAGCTGCGTATAACGCCGGCGCACGTGAAGTAAAAAAATATGGAACTATCCCCCCTTTCAAAGAAACATCTTCCTATGTACAAAAAGTTTTAAATTATTTTAAATCCTATGAAGGAAATAAAAAAGCAAGGGAAATAAATTCAATTTATAGAAATATATCTCCAAACGGCACTATTTCATTTTCTGATAATGTACAGATTAAATTTACTCAATAAAATGGCTGCCATGATAACCGCCACAATATTTCTTATTTTGAATTACCAGATTTTTTTATCAGCTTTCAGTTTTTAGGCACTGTTATTTTGTGGATTGCTTTAATTCTGAGCATTATATCGGGCATAGAGTATTTTATTAAATCCTGGTTTGTTCTCGACATTGAAACATAAGTCCAATGCTACAAATAATTCTGATTCTTACATTGGCCTACCTTTTAGGTTCCATTCCTTTCAGCCTCATAATCGCTCGATTGTTAAAAGGTATTGATATAAGAAATCACGGAAGCGGGAATATCGGTGCTACCAATGTGTTACGCACTGTGGGAAAAAGAGAGGCGGCATTAGCCCTGATAGCGGACATATTAAAAGGTGCATTGCCTGTCCTGCTTGCTGTTTTTATTTTAGAGGGGGTTTGGATAACGGCAACAGCAGTTCTCGTTGTTTTAGGACATGTTTTCCCCATCTTCGCCAGCTTCAAAGGAGGGAAAGGTGTGGCAACTTCTCTTGGAGCGCTTATAGTTATTGTTCCTGAGGGGGTCATAATATCATTGATACTTTGGTTTTTAGTTTTAGCAGTGTTTCGTTACGCCTCGCTTGCGTCGATATTAGCCGCGATTGCCCTTCCTGCAATATGCTGGGGATTAACATCTCCTTTGGCTTATACGGCGGCAGCATCGATTAACGCAGTGATTATTATATTAAGACACACAGAGAACATAAAAAGGCTTATAGCGGGAACGGAAAGCAAAGTTTTTTAAATAGAAATATGGACCCTAGATTGTACAGTGCGGCGAAGCCGCAAGCAAACAGGGAACAAACATGAGAATACCGATTATCCACTATTTTTCTATGAACAACAGGGGTGCACTTTTCTTATTTTTCTTTGTCCTACTCTTAAGTAATTTATCCTTGTTTACCAAATATGTTTCAGCGGAAGAAGCGCAACAAGAAGCCAAGGAAAAGAAAGAAAAAATTTTCTCAGTTCTTCAAAAAGGAATCGGGCTTCTTAAGTATGAAATTCAGAGGGACCAGGAAATTGCTTCCCACAGGATGCTGATACCGGCTCTTCGTCGGCTCCGGAAGACTTTGAAAAATGATATCGAACCTAAACAACAGTTAATAAATGAACTGCAGTTAATGTTATCGTCGGAACTTGCGAGTGACATCAGAATCTTCCGGAAAACCCTTGAACAGGAAAAGACTATTATTCAGAACAAACAAACTTCTAAAAGGATAAGGCGAGTAACCCGCAATGCCTTTAAAGGATTCATTCCAATAAAAGAGCAAATACTCGCTTCTTTTGAAAAAATTTTAAAGAAGAAATAATTGAACAAGACGGTGAAAAAACATCAAAATAATTTTAAAAAGAATTGACCAGAAATTAATTAACACAGATCAATTTTTAATTAATAATTAAATAATCCCGTAAAAAATATTTCAAGTACTATGAGATTTCCTTTAAGCCTTAATTTATCTTTATCCTCATACCTTTTTAAACAGCGCGTTTCAGGGAAGGAAAAATTTCCATTAGTCTTAATGCTGGAACCGCTTCATGCCTGCAATTTAAAATGCGCTGGCTGCGGTAGGATTAAAGAATATGAATCGACTATTAATGAAATAATGCCGCTTGAAACGGCTCTCAAGGCGGTGGATGAATGCGGCGCTCCGGTTGTATCCGTTACCGGCGGAGAACCGCTTCTTTACCAGTATATAGGTGAACTTATTGATGAACTGGTTCAACGAAAAAAGCATATTTATTTATGCACTAATGGAATGCTTTTGGAAAGGTCTTTAAAAAAGTTCCTCCCTAGTAAGTTCTTACATATTAATGTATCGCTCGATGGCATGGCGGACACTCACGACAAAATTTCAGGTGAAAAGGGGGTGTTCGATAAGGCTATTAACGGTATAAAAAAAGCCAGAGCAGCCGGTTTCAGAGTTTGTACGAATACTTCTATCTATAAAGAGACGGACTTAAAAGAAATAGAAACATTATTCAATTTCTTGAAGAATATTGATATCAATGGAATTTTAGTTGCACCCGCGTTTGAATATGACGTCTTAAGTAAAAAAATATTTCTCGTCAGACAGGCAACTCACAAGCAGTTTGAGTTCATCAGCAATATTTCTAAAAAGCTCCCAATCATGAGTACTCCGCTTTACCTGAAATTTTTAAAAGGAAAAAGGCAGTTAGAGTGCACCCCCTGGGGTAACCCCACTTATAATCCGCAGGGCTGGAAAAGCCCCTGCTACCTGATTACGGACACTCATTATAAAACATTTGAAGAGTTGATGATAAAAACAGACTGGTCAAAATACGGAACAGGAAAAGATCCACGTTGCGCGAACTGTATGATGCACAGCGGTTTTGAACCAACCGTTGTAAGAGAAGTGGGGAAAAATTTTTCCGACCTCTGGGAAATGATAGTCTGGAATTTTACTTAAAG
>Ga0208638_1000989_pt1 | contig 16753 bp, 14 predicted proteins | sample ETNtaG_34_FD_185753 | JGI IMG/M metagenome (GOLD analysis project Ga0208638, IMG submission 185753) | Marine microbial and viral communities from oxygen minimum zone, Eastern Pacific Ocean - ETNP201306SV51 (SPAdes) (version 2) | ecosystem: Environmental > Aquatic > Marine > Oceanic ...
TTTACCCGTTTGGCAGTAGAAAGGGCTGAAATTTTTCAACCAACAAGCCGTAGCACAGAAATCATATTGAAAGACAGTGGGGATACTGCTGCATTCGTTATTCCTTTCGGAGGTAATTTCTGGATACCTTTTGTTTTATTGTTTATAGCACGTAACTGGAAGATCATCAGATTGCTTTTGTATTTCAATTCTGCTTTGATCCTGATGTATCCGGTGCTTAGTCTGTTGTCTTTTGGGGAGCAGGGGTGGGCGATTGTGCTCTTAAACCTGCTTTATTATATGGACGGGGGATTTTTTCTGATCTTTGTACTGTTGGGGATTCATAGCCTCATACTAAGCAGGAAGTTGGAATAATAATGTACCCTGTCTGTCCGGTTGAAAGAATCTCAGTGAACTCTTTCGAAAATCGTTATTAATATTTAGGAGTGATTTTAATTCAATAAATTTTGATATGCTGGATATCTTTAGAATTAAGAAGTTGAGCCATCTTTCATTCGTAGATAAATCCGCATTGAGCATTTATCCCTGGAAGGACTGTAAACCAGGGAAAACATCTTCTGTTACATTGCCCCTGTTTGAGTCAAATATCGCAATTGTTTCATCTGCAGGCATGTATGTAAGAGAATTGCATGACACATTTGATCACACTATAAAAGGAGGGGATTGTTCTTATAGAGTTATACAGAGGAATATTGAGATCGATCAATTAATCGATGGTCATCGCAGCAGGTCTTTTGATCATTCTGGAATAAAAAAGAATCCATCAACAGGTATGCCAATTCCACAGCTAAAAAGCTTGGTAGAAGAAGGTTTTATTGGTTCTTTGAACCATCGGCATTTTTCTTTAATGGGTTCCATACTGGCGCCGTTAAGACTGATAAAATATACAATACCTGAGATTGTTGAGAAATTGGTCCGGGATAAGGTAAATGCAGTATTGTTGGTCCCGGTTTGACCCATGTGCCCCCAAACGGTCGGTTTGGTTCAAAAAGCATGTGAAGAGGTAGAAATTCAATGTGCAACAATCAGCATAATAGATGAACTCACTCAAAAATTACATATCAGGAGGTATCTAAGCGTTCCGTATGAACTTGGATATCCCCTAGGTGATCCTGATGATTTTACTCACCAAAAAGAAATTTGCAGAAAAGCGCTAAGTTTAATACAGTAAAAAAACGTTCTTTTGATGGTTTTCACAATGCGGGACAGGCAAGGGGAAAAAGGACTCTTTTGGCAGGTTATCCAGGATTTTGAATGTTTCTTTTAAAAGGATTCTTTTTTTATAAATTACATAATGAATTCAATCCATAAGAGACTGGAAGGTGGCGACCTCCGATCCATAGGAGAAGCGGATACAGTCGTTGAAGATCTGCATAAAGATCCTTCTTTATTTAATGAAGTGTTCGACTGCCTGTACAGTGATACACCAGGAGTAAGAATGCGTTCTGCCGATGTGATAGAAAAATTCACATCCAAACATCCTGAATACTTGAACCCATACAAAAATAAACTGCTGTATAAAGTATCAAGAATTAATCAGAAAGAAGTTCGTTGGCATGTATGCCAGATCATTCCAAGATTAGAACTGAATACAAAAGAGATTGACCAGGTATTTACGTTATTTAAAGAATACCTTGATGATAACAGCAGTATAGTAAAAACGTTTGCCGTGCAGGCACTTTTTGATCTTGCACAGCTCAATAAAAATTTAATGCCTGAAGTGACATCTATTATTAATGACTGCCTAAAAAATGGAAGTCCTGCAATGAAGAGCAGAGCGAAAAAATTGATGGATCAATTATTATGAAACAACAGATCAACTTATTTTGACAATGGAAAAACCTGTCAGATTACGCAACAAAGGGAAATATATAGTTATCTGCATTGCAGTTGTGATTTTATGCTTTGCTATAAAATCACTGAATGACGCTGGAGAATTTAAATCCCTTGTTCCTCATTTTGAAGGGGAGTGTGTATCCATTCCGGGTGTAATGGGAGCAGAAGACATTACGGTCCTGAAAAACGGGACAGCTGTTATATCCTGCGATGATAGATGGAAAACTCTGGCCGGCACTCCTGTTCAGGGTTCAATTTATGCCTATGATTTACAGCACACAGCCCCTCAGTTAATGGATCTTACGGCTGATGTGCAGTTTGAATTTCATCCCCACGGCATTTCCATATTTGAAAATGAAAACGGTGAAATCCGGCTGGCAGCCGTCAATCATACCCGCAGTGGGCATTATATTGAACTATTTGATCTGCGGAATGACGCATTGGTTCATAACAGAACAATTTCTGATTCGCTGCTTGTCAGTCCCAACGATCTGGTGATGGTCAATGAAAGCCAGATGTATGTGACCAATGATCATGGCAGTTCCACCGAATGGGGAAAAACGCTGGAAGAGTATCTGCAACTGGCAAATTCCAATGTAGTGTTCTATGATGGTCAAGACTTTACTGTTGTTGCCTCGGATTTAGCCTACGCCAATGGTATCAATATCAGCAGGGACGGAACTGTACTGTATGTGGCAGAGACTGTTGGGGAAAAGATCGCTCTGTTTACCAGAGATACTGACACAAATGAACTTATGTTCCAACAGTCGCTTTATATGGACTCCGGTATTGATAATATTGAGCTGGATTCCGAAGGAAATCTCTGGATTGGCTCACATCCCAAGTTATTGACCTTTACCAGGCATGCCAAGAATGCAGAAAAATTATCTCCGTCCCAGGTTTTCAAAGTATCAACTGTGGAAAATGATAAATATGCGGTTGAGGAAATATATCTTGATACTGGTGATGAACTATCTGGGTCAAGTGTTGCTTCAATCTATAAGAATACACTATTGATCGGATCTGTATTTGAGGACCATTTTCTGCAGTGCAGTATTGCCCGATAGAATGAGAACCCATATGTTTCAACAAATAACCCCATGCAAAAGCAGGATCAAATGAAATCAAAAGAGTCATTGTTTCAATTCGCCATTATACTGGCAGTGATCACGGTCGTTTACAATATTTTTGAAGGTGTTGCAGCGGTATATTTTGGCTTGGAAGATGAAACGCTGGCATTATTTGGATTTGGATTAGATTCATTTGTGGAGGTGATGTCCGGGATCGGAATCTGGCACATGGTATTGCGAATAAAAAGGAATGAGGATGAGCACAGGGATCATTTTGAAAAAGGAGCATTGAAGGTTACAGGGACGGCATTTTACCTGTTGACAACAGGGCTCATCATCACATCCATCTATAATTTAATCACAGGTTCTCACCCGGAAACAACATCCTGGGGCATTATTATTGCAGTATTATCCATTTTAGTTATGTGGTGGCTGATTCATAATAAGCGAAGAGTAGGAAACTCGTTGAATTCAAGTGCGATTATTGCTGATGCCAATTGTACAAAAGTCTGTATGCAACTGTCTTTTGTCTTATTGGTTGCCAGTCTTGGATATGAATTATTTGAGATTGGAAGCATCGATGCAATAGGTTCGCTCATCATTGCCGGGATTGCTTTTCGTGAGGGGAAAGAAGCGTTTGAGAAAGCAAAAAATCAAACGGGTTGTTGTGAGGAAGAGGCTGCAAAAGATGATCCTGAACAATTAATGAGTGATCGGGATAAAAATGATTTTGCTCCATAATGCTCTGCTCCGCAGGACAATATTATTTTTAATCCTGTGCACCTGTCTGTTTGCTGATAATAAATATCCTATAATTTTTGTTCATGGTTTCATGGGCTGGGGGCCGGATGAAATGGCTGGTTATAAATACTGGGGTGGCAAGAACGATATTACGAACTATCTAAAAGAACAGGGATTTGAAGTATATACAGCATCAGTGGGTCCAGTATCTTCGAATTGGGACAGGGCTGTGGAGTTGTTCTATCAGATCAAAGGCGGACAAGTTGATTATGGACAGGATCATGCCAAAACATATGGATTAATTCAAAAACCGGAAGCAAAGAACTTTCCAGGACTATATCCTGATTGGGACCAGAACCATCCAATACATATTATTGGGCATAGTATGGGAGGGCAAACAGCCAGAATGCTGCAGTATTTACTTGAAAGTGTTTTCTATTTGAAAGAAGAGGAAGAACAACCGGAAGAAAGTACCTTGTTAGGTTACGTTCATATCGGCTGGACCACTTCTATTACTACAATTTCTACTCCTCACAATGGTACAACCCTGTCTGACATTATTACGAAAGGCATCCCTTTTCTACAGGATGTTATGGGTGTAGCTGCTGTAGTGGGGAATGATTTTTTTGACTTTGACCTACAGCAATGGGGTTTTGAAAAAAGGAGAGAAGAAACGTGGGTAGCTTACTTCAGGCGCATGCGTAAACATAAAGCCTGGGGAACAAGGAATATGTGTGCCTGGGATGTAAGCCTGGAAGGTGCAAAATCATTAAACACTCTGGCACCAGTGAGTTCTGATATTTACTATTTTTCTTATGCTACATCAAACACCAGATTAGATAGTGCCAGCGGATTTCACGTTCCCCATAAAAGTATGAACTTGATCTTACGGGCCAACGCCCGGATCATGGGTAGAAAAAAAGCCTATTGGACGGATGGTACAGCTACAGATTCTACATGGTATGAAAACGATGGGATCGTTAATACAATCTCACAATTAGGCCCAACAACAGGAACAGATGGAAAAGATCACATCGTAGCTTATAAAGCTGGTGAATTATTGATCCCTGGTCAATGGTATCATATAAAAACATATAATTTGGACCATAAAGCCTTCATTGGTCACGGTTTAAAGGGTGATGAAAAAATAACAGAAATGTTAGCACTTTTTAAAGACCAATGTAATATGCTGCAATCTTTACCAGCAAAAGACTAACTATATCCATATATCAAGCAGCAATCAATTAGCATTGATGATATATACACGTTCAAAACCCCCTTGAGCCCAGCGTAAGTCCACACCTATGCCGTATCTCATCACTATAAATAAGCACTACAAAGAAACTAAGTGAGACTGAAGAATTTTAAGGGGTTGAAGTATTTGGAGCGTTGTGCCAATGCCCGTGTTCCGGAGACCAAATTTTTCCATCAGGTACTTCACCAGGAGGCTGGGGAATTAATTCAGTTGATGGTTCGGGCGAGGTTGGATTGATTGCTGTTTGTGCATCATGCCAGTGTCCGTGTTCCGGAGACCAAGTTTTTCCCTCTGGCGCTGGACCGGGTGGTGGAGTAATCCCTGCTGATGATTCAGAAGGATTTGGATTGATTGCTGTTGGTGCATCGTGCCAGTGTCCATGTTCCGGAGACCAAGTTTTTCCAGAGGGCGGATTATTAATACCGCCAGATGAAAATACACTATAGATGACGAAAATTATACCTGCAAGAACCGCAGCACCCATAAGGTACATCCAACCCTTTCCGATTTTTTCTGCTGATTTCTGGTGGCAATTTTTGTACTTTTTACCACTTCCACAGTAGCAGGGATCATTCCGTCCGATTTGTGCCTTGATTTTTTTCCCTTATCTGTTTATTTATTAAAAGTTGAGATTAAATCCAATTATCACAATCAAGGTAGTCGTATAATTCATCGTCCCCAAAATATATATTGTTTCTTCCTTTTTGGATCCAATTAATAGTTAAATTATCATTCAAGACTATAATGGAAGGAAGTATTTGTTGTGGGTTTAGAAGCAGTCCAAGTTCTTTAGCAATTGATAAGTCATCATCGGGTATAAACGGAAATGGAAATCCAGTATTGAGTTTAACCTGATGTACTTCTTTACTGGAACCAGGTGAGAGGACAAGAAAAGTAACATTACATTTATTGAAGATATCCAGTTGTTTTCCAATTCGAATTAATTGTGTCTGACATACAGGACAGGAAGAAGATTTTATTGTTATGATAATTACCGTTGAGCCTTCGGTTAATTTTCCAACATTAATTTTATTTCCTTCAGAGGATATTACATTTGATGGAAATGAAATGGCTTCATTTTTCAAATTGGCCGAAAACAATAATCCAAAACTCATTAAAATGGGTAATGTTTTCTTCATATAAAGAAATTTACACTAATCTATGCGTAACAAAAACAAAAAACCCCGCTAAAAAGCGGGGCTTCATATTATTGTAGAGATTTCCTTACTTCAACAGCACCATCTTCTTATTCGTCTGGGATGTCAATTTTGATATCCAGCTTTTCTTCAATAAGGGAAACCACATCAGTCTCGGCAGATAAAATTATACCATCTGCATCGATCAATTTTGTGAGTCTTGGGGAAAGATTGCTCTGCAGGTTGTCTTTGCTGAAATGTTTTTTAAGCTGGTCACAGACAGTGATTAAATGATTTTTTCGTTCAAAATTATCCATTGAAATAATCAATTGGCATGCGCGTTGAAAGATTTCCTGAGCTCTTTCAGGTGTATGATCGGGAAAGAATTTTGTAAGCGCTTCTTCCCACACTTCCTTCTCTTCCCAGTCTATCTGATTGTCAGCTAATTGAAGGTGTGAAAATAGATATGTAATTAATTCTAAGGGTGAATATTCTGACACTGGTGTTTTCTGTTCGGACATAGTTTTTATTGGCTAAGGCAAGATGCTTTCTTTCATTTTAATATTCTCTTTCTTAATTCTCCATCTCTCCAATGTACCCGGAGGAATCAATTTGTAGTAGCTACTTCAACAGTACTACCTTCTTCACATCACCAGTCATATCCATTCTCCTTGAGCCAGTCCTGAGCCCCTGGGTGTCCCAGTCTTGCTGCTTTTTTAGTGTCCTCCAGACCCCCGCTTTTATCGCCCACAGAGTCTTTGCTTATAGAGCGATTCCAATAGGCCAAAGCATAATCAGGCTTTAGTTCAATGGCTTTCTCATAACTCTGTATGGCTTTAGTATAATTGTTTTGTTCTCCATAAGCAATCCCCAGGTTAGTATAGGCATCAGCATCATCAGAATTTAACTCAATAGCTTTCTCCCACATCTGTATGGCTTTGATGAGATTGTCCTGGTCTTTGTAAGCATTCCCCAGGTTAGTATAGGCATCAGCATCATCAGAATTTAGTTCAATGGCTTTCTCCCACATCTGTATGGCTTTAGTGTAGTTATCTTGTTTCCCATAAGCAATCCCCAGGTTGATATAAGCATTAGCATAATCAGGATTTAACTCAATGGCTTTTAAATAGAGTGAAATTTCTGCATTGTATTCTCCATTCATTCCAGCGTTGTAGCCTTTCTGAAACCAGCCTTCAGCAGCCATCTTTGCTGCAGCCATCTCTTCAGCAGCCTTTGCCTCTTCTTCGAGTCTGACTAATATATTATATTCTTCAACAGTTCCTTCCCGTTCCTTTTCACCCCTCTCATTCCAATAAGTCCACATACCATTTATATTTCCATTAATATAAGTTATTTCAGAGGCCCTCACACCAGTATAGTGCCACGATGTGAACACACCATCTTTCTTACCGTTTTTCCAAGTTTGTTCGTCGCTTTTGAAACCGTTTTTATGCCAAAACGCCCACTTGCTCTGGCGACCGTGTATAGGGATTCCGTTTTTATCTTCATTCGTGCCATCTCCATTCCTATAATGTCCCACAGCCATTATTTTACCATTACTATAATAAAATTCCCACTGGCCGCTCATCAATCCAGCCCTGAAGCTGCCCTTACTATAAATATCACCGTTCTTATGCCACCAGGTCCACTTACCATTCTTTAATCCGTCTCTATATAATCCTTCCAGCTTTTTATTATCCGTATTTTTATACAAAGCAAATACTCTTCCCGAATAAGGTTTGTCATCATCAATCTTAAACATAGCGCCGCCGTGTTCTTCGAGATTATTAATATTAACTTTGGTCTGTGAAAAAGATAGAGAGGCGATAAATACAAGTGCAATGATAAAAAATAATGTTCTTTTCATTTTGGCTATTTTAATATGGTTGATAAAATTTACCCAGAGAATTCAATGCCTAGTTTTTTGATATGTCTTGGCCAAATATACGGCACTGCCATCCTTGAAGGCATTGTAGATTTTTGAATTTTTCACACCAGCAAAATCTTTAAACGCTGGCTGAATCCATTTTGGGATATATTCACGGATTAGGTCGATCTTACGCTCATGGATTTCATCCAAAGCCTGAATCACATTTTCAGTAATAATTTCGTTTCGAACTAATTGCAGTTGGGGATGACTTAAGACTACTTCTAAAGCTTGGATCATATCGGCGCCACAAAGGTCCACCCAGCTAAAATATCCCCCCGGTTTTAAAACGCGGGAAACCTCTTTCACGAAAGCGTCCATATTTCCATAACAATGGGAAGACTCCACATTTATTACTGCATCAAAATTATGATCTTCAAAGGGCAGTTTTTCCGCATCACCATGAACAAAGGTGAGATTAGGTATATCCCCATGCATTTTTTGAGAAAGGCTGATGGCTGTAGGAGAAAAATCCAAACCGGTCATTTCTGCTGGACTGTGATATCGTGCAACAAAGGATGTGCCGCCTCCTCTCCCTGATCCTACTTCTAATACATTTTTATTTTCAATTGGTACAGCGGAGGCGGCGTAGTGATATAATTGAATAAAATGACGATCATTTTCATCTTTTTCTTCCAAATCCAGTTTTGGACTACCATTTAAAGGTGTGTAGCCATAATTCATAAAAGCCCAACCTGTCTCTTGGCCTCGATTGGCCAAACGCTGGTACCACCATTTCCAGAGGCATTTCCGGACCTTCGGAGAAATTCTCAGGATAGAGGTGAATATTCTTGCTAACACTGGTCTTTAATCATTTATCGAAGGGTGTAACCCTCATTAAGAATTCATGAAACACTTGAAATACAGATTTGTGAGCTACCATCAAAATCATTAGTTACAACTTTATAATATGGTAAATAGGAAATGCATGATTCTAATAAACAGGTTCTCTATTGTATTTCTTCATTTCAATTTTCCCAGAAAAATTAGTTTTAAGGCTATTCTGAAACGGGTAGGTTATTTTTTGCCTAAGGATTTAGACCTCCTAACCCAATACACAAGGAAGATAATTATTAAGGTAGCGCCTGCAAGTATCATATGTTTCGTTCTTTTTGCAGTTTTTTCAGCAACAACCTTCTCAGCAGCAGCCTTTGTTCTTGCTACAGCTTCTGTTTTTTCTGATTCGGCTTTTACTTGCTCAGCGGCAGCCTTCTCAGCGGCAGCCTTCTCAGCAGCAGCCTTCTCAGCAGCAGCCTTCTCAGCAGCAGCCTTCTCAGCAGCAGCCTTCTCAGCAGCAGCTTTTTTCACCTCCAGATGTTCTTTAGCTTGTTCTTGAACCTCAGCTTTTATTTCTGTTTCCAATTCTTTTTTGATGTCTGCTTTGATTACTTTTTTTATGCTTCCTTTATTATTGTAATAAGTCCACTCTCCCAGTAATTTGTCATTACGACAAACTCCTTCCATTTTCTTCTGTCCATTTTCATACCAAAAAGTAAATTGACCGTCCTTTAGCCCCTTCTTGTAATTTCCTTCAATTTTTCTGTTGCCATTGGGCCACCATGCTATCCAGGTTTGGTCTCTTTTCCCTTCATTGTAGAAATAATGACGTTTCTTCTGTCCATTTTCATACCATTCCACCCTTTCCTTATCAAATTTACCGCTCACATATTGATATTCCGCATTCACCTTCCTGCTGGGGTAGTAAATAATCCATTTCCCATTTCTCCCATTTTGAGGAATTTCTAATATTGGACTGATATTGCCTCCATCACCCCTGAGGAACCGACCTTTTGCTTTTGTAATGCCGTCAGGGTAGTAATACGTCCACATTCCACTCATGAGCCCATCTTTATATCTACCTTTTAACTTTGGATTTCCATTATCATAAAAGTCTCCAACTATACCTGTGTAAGGGTTTTCTTTTCCAAGTGCATATACTAAACCGCCACGGGTATCTAAATCTTTCCATAGAACCTGTGAAAACAGAGAGGTGATAAAGACAAGTGAAGTGACAACAGATAATGTTCTTTTCATTTTAGTCTTTTAAAGACGGTTGATAAAATTTACTCGGAGAAATCAGCTTGCAGTGTTACCCAAACAGGCGGATTATTTTTTGCCTGACCTTCCCCAACCAAAATCACCGTTTTGGTCTGAAAGTTTTATTATTCCATAGCCCTTTGTCCCGGTGCCTAAATATGCTGTCTTGTTACTATAAATATTATAGGTTTCAAGAAAACCACCAGTGTCGCCAGTTCCAAGATAGAATGTTGATTGACCAGTAGCATCGAAGGTTTCAAGAAAACCACCAGTGCTGCCAGTTCCAAGATAGAATGTCTGTTTCCCTTCAGAGTTGTAGGTTTTGATATATCCACCACTCCCATCACTTAATACCGTTATCGAATTAACGGTTATATCACCCAAATTTTCATGTTGGTTCTGTGCACCCATAAACATAACCGCACTTGCTATAAGACAAGCACCTGTAATAAATCCTATTGTGTATTGTTTCATTTTGTCCTCCTAAATAGAATCAGTTAAAATTACCATAAAACCAATTAATATACAATTAGTGAACTATAAGTAATATTTTCTTCAATTTACCCAGAGGAATCAATTTGGAGGACGGCTTTTTTGTAAAAAGATAGATGTAGTTTTTTAATCACCTTCTTTTAGCTAAGATTATTCTTTGCCTGATGCATTCCACCCTATATCACCATAGCGATCAGCCAGTACTGTTATTCTATCTTGTTTTTAGTTTGAACCAAAATATCCAACCATTACTCCGTGTTTATTGAAGGTTTCAAGTATACCAGAACCACCTTCACTAGTCCCAAGAAAGGTTGTCTCCTTACCATCGTTGAAGGTTGTAAGAAAACCAAAACCACCTTCTTTAGCAGTCCCAAGAAAGGTTGTCTTTTTACCATCAGAATTGAAGGTTGTAAGAAAACCATCACCATTTTCAGCGGTCCCAAGATAGGATGTCTGTTTCCCATCAGAGTTGGAGGTTGAAAGAAAACCATCACCATTTTCAGCAGTCCCAAGATAGGATGTCTGTTTCCCATCAGAGTTGGAGATTTTTATATATCCACCAGTCCCATTATCCAAAACTGTTATTGAATTACACACTATATCACTCAAGTGTTCATATTGGCTTTTAGCACCTATTGAAACAAAGACCAAAATCGTACCTAATACTCCAATTATTATACTTTTAATGTCTATGCTTTTCATAATTATCTCCTTTATTTTCTTTAAAATAAATTCTTTTTCTTTATCTCTTCAATTTACCCAGAGGAATCAATTTGTAGTGATGGAAATGATTGCCGTGAATAAATCGGTATTACACCAGTACGCAGTAAATTACGTTATAATTGTCCTAATTTGTCATATTGTTTAACAAGTTACGGATAAAGAAAAAGCGGGAAATAAATCCCGCTCTCTCTTCGATACCGAAGTAAAAACAATCATGTGGGCCCTCAGGGATTCGAACCCCGGACCAACGGATTATGAGTCCGCTGCTCTAACCGCTGAGCTAAGGGCCCCTTTCAGTTATTGAAATCCTGTTTGTCGTCGAAATAACCGACGAGGAAATTACAATAAAAGACATAAAACACTGCATTTTATTGTAGGGGTGAAAATGAAAAAATGCCCAACTCTACAGCAACCCACCAACCGTTTAAGCCTATAAATAGATTCCACCGGTCAATAGGATTACAGTCGGCAAGTTTTATTTGAGAAGTGCCATCTTACGCACCCTGGTATAGTTGCCTGCCCTAATCTGGTACAAATACACCCCAGCACTTACTTGCTTACCAAAACTATCCGTTCCATCCCAGACAATAGTTTTATATCCAGGTTCTTCAGGCTCATTAACCAGGGTTGTCATTCTTCGACCCATAAGATCATATATTATTATTGACACATGTGAATATTCAGGAAGCTCGTAGCGTATAGTTGTTGTCGGGTTGAATGGATTTGGATAATTCTGTGAAACAGAATATGTTAATGGTATCTCAGGAACTTTGTTCAGGGTAAAACCGGTGATATCTCCACTCACAACAATTTCCCCATACCCTGATAACCTGTACTCTTCATCACTCGCCAGGATCCAGCCAGCATCATCCTTAATGTCATAGGCAATCACAAGCTGATCAGAGTTGTTCATTATTTCAATAACACCTGATTTCTCAGCAACTTTCATATTGTCAGCAAACCGCACATCAAATGCACCTACCGGCGGTTTCGGTGGCAGCTGATAGCTGAGTTTCTCTTCCCCTGGTATGGATACACCAAAGTAGAGGTCATTGCCATTAAAACTGAGTTTATTTGCTTTTACTGTACGGTCTGTAAATGCTGATCTTGTTTTTGCAGTTCCACCGCTTGAAATAGTGATGTCGCCATCTGCACTTGCGTTAATCCAGTATGCCTTCCCTGGTTCTATCGTCTCAGCATTGATGTATGCTCCCTGGAATCCGTAGATCGTTCCTTCCACTATGATATTTTCTGAATCATTTATCCCGCCAATGGGAATCTCATCTGAAATACCTGAAAATAGATTCCACCCCTGTGAAAGCTCTATGGTCAATTCGGTGAAAGGTTCTCCTTGAATGACCGAACTTCCATCAGCATAAAAATTCAACCAGTATCCTGTACCGGGGACCAGGACATCTTCACTAAAATATGTTCCATTAAAACTATAGAGGGAACCATTAACGGATTCAGGAAACAGATCCTGGACATTCGTACTTTCAGCAATTAATGGTAACCCTACCATGTTCCATCCTGCTGTGTGTTCCAATGTTATCCCGGGGGTCATATTTGTAAATACCAGTTTACTCAGATTGAATCCTTCGTCCAAACAATGGAGACTGAGTTCGTGTTCTCCTTCAGGTATGTACATATTAATATTAAGTGTTCCCCAGTTTTGCCAACCTCCTGTTGAAGGTACATTCACCGTTAAAATAGATTCTGAATCTAATCTTATCTGGAGTGTCCCCTGGCCTTGCCCGGCAACATGCATACTGACTTCATAGTCATCGGAATACAATGCAGATATGGTGTACTTCAGCCATTCATCATTTGTGATCCATCCTACGTTATAATCAACTTCAGGATCGTTGCACTCCTCAATATCCACACCGTCATTCCGGTAAAACCAGCCTTGATTCCATGAAACCCAGTTCTCCTGGGATGTGGTTTCATATTCCTCATCAGCATATGCAGTTTCATTACCACCAATGTCATAATCCACTGCCATGATTGTTCCCGGCAAGACATGATCAGAGAAAGGTTTATTCACGTACCCGAATTCATCATCCATCAATGAGTGAATTACACCTGGATGAAACATACAGTTATTCAATAAAAAACTGTCAGCCATTTCCATGAGACCGTTCACGGAGGTTGACATATCAGGTTCCGGACCATTACCCTCCCAATAATCAAGGATCAACTGGTAATCCTGAGGAATAACTGTCTCAAGCGGTGATGTGGTGGATCTCATCTTTTTGTATGTCCACCAGCACCACCCAATATTATTATTCTCTAAAGACTGAACAGCACTGTTGTACCAATGGTTTGAGTTTTCTCCAGATTCGCCCATCCAGAGAGGGACATTATACTGGTTCCTCATATTGAGATGGGACGCAATCTGATCCTGGTCGGATTCACTCCAGTACCAGTGAAAGCTATACACCATATTGTTATCAAAAGGAGGAACCAACTGGTAAAAATCACTTCCATACCAGTTCCCTTCGATAAAAATAATATGGTTCACATCATGTATTCTAACCGCATCTGTAATGTCTTCGTACACTTGCCTGATGACGCTGTTATCGCTGTAGGCGGGTTCATTCAGGAGGTCATATCCACCGATCCATCTTTCTGTTGAATATCGTTGGGCTATGGTTCCCCAGATATCTGCGGTCCACTCTTTATAAGTGTCATTTACCCAGAGCAGAGCCTCCCCATTACTGTCACTGATGTTATTCGGGTTTTGCCCTCCAGGAGCACAATGCATATCCAGGATAAGATACATTTCATTGTTGCTGCACCAATCCAAAAGCTGGTCTATGATCTGAAACCCATCTTCATTATAGGTGCCCTGACTTTCTGAAAGCAGTTTATAATGGAAGGGTAGGCGCACAGAGTTGAATCCCCATTCTGCCAGCTGTGAGATATCTTCCTCTGTAACAAATTTATTTGTGTAGGCTTCATAAAAATTATCAGCATTCTCAATCCCCACAAGATCTACGATCATATTCCTGATCTCAGAAGGAGATCCAAACCCAGGTATTTTCAGCATGTAACCTTCCGGTACCAGCCATCCGCCAAGACCCATGCCTTTCAAAATAAAGTTTCCCTGGTCTGGGTCCAAAATGGAAGCACCGTACGCCATTAAATAATCAGAATTGGCACATGGACCGCATGATCCAAAGCAGACTGGATTCAATATAATATCATTTTCCCCAACATCTAGGCCCCTGTCCGCATAATCAGGGTGATCATTCACGTCACATTCTGGAGGAACAATCTCCCTGTTTTCCCATCCCTCACCATTGAAGTACTGATAGAGATGATACCCTTGAGGGACACTGACAGTTGCCGAATAAATATTGTCTTCATCTTCATCAGTCATTTCTATAAATGACTCCGAATCCCAGTCCACAAAACTGCCGTTAAGGAATACTCCATCATTGATTGTTTCGTTTGACATATCAACCTGAAAGGTAACGTTAACCCTCTGTTGATATACTCTTACATGATCTACCTCTAAACGCACCGGGAAAATGCTGTTATCGATGCCCTGCTGACCACCCCAGGTGCCCCCTATCGCAATGTTTAACAGCAGATGAAAACGCTGGTCAAAGGGCCAGGTTGCATAGTTCCCTGCCTGGTCATTGGCATAAGTAAAATAATGCACATCATCCACGTACCACTTGAGATAATCTTCATCCCACTCCAGAGCATAGTTGTGAAAACTTGTAAGAGCATCATTTACATACATTGTTCCCTCCGGAGGCGGTGACCCGTTCCACCAGTTATAGACCTCTGTATGAGCGGTTCCGTGGATCACGTTGGGATCAAAACCAACATGTTCCATAATATCGATCTCACCACTGTAAGGCCATCCTCCATATACCCAATCGGTTGGAAGCATCCATATCGCAGGCCATGTTCCCACACCACCCGGTAGTTTTGCTCTTACTTCTATCCGTCCATATGTCCAATCACCCTGGTCCCTTGTAACCATACGGGCGGAAGTATAATTTGCCCCGCCATAATTCTGGAGAAGTGCCTGTATGACTAAGTTTCCATCCTCTATAAAAGAATTATTAGAATTGCTGGTGTAATATTGAGCTTCTCCATTACCCCAGCCCCAGTCACCGGTACCTATATCATAACCCCACTTACTTTCATCAATTTCCGGTCCATTGAATTCATCCGACCATACCAAAACCCATCCTTCTTCATATCCACCACCCTCTGAATTTTCACAGGTACCGTACATAACAGGCTCCAGTGTAGTATTTTCATCGGGGACAGTGATAAACCTGTTGGTGTACCCATAATTTGTATTCGTACAGGGACTTCCTTCCGGCAATGATTCCAGATTCCATTCGCAGTTGCCGAATTTGTATTCGTGATATTCACCTGAATTCAGATTAAGAGTGGTTGCCCAGACAGCTCCATCAACCTGGGTAAGGGGTTGAAACCAGGCCCAGTTACTAAAAAAACTACCGCTGATAGTGGGAGGGCAATCCGGGTTCACAGATTCATTTGTCATATCCACCTGGAAAGTGACGTTCACACCGGACACCAGAACAGGATACAATAAAATTAAAAATAATGATTTCTTAGTTAAATTGATTTTACTCATAGGTTTTGGCCAGTTACCCCAAAATTCATATTATGTTGAATATATCACATATGATTTTGGATTTAAAAGAATAAAATAAAAACCAAAGTATTATCCAGCCACATAATTAGACGGATAAATCAATACTTTATTCCCTTATATTTTATGTTTCTTTTCTGCCGAAAAAAGTGGGAGGCAATACAATAAACGATAAACTGAGTAGAGTTATAAAATTTGAGCATTGCCTCCCAAGGTCGATAATTTTTACTTGATCAGTATCATCTTCTTCACTGTTCGAAAGTTCCCGGCTTCAACTGTGAATATGTATACTCCGCTTGAAACAGGATCACCATGCATATTTGTACTGTTCCATGTGGTGTGATGATATCCGGCAGGACGTAATTCATGTACAAGATCCGTTATCTTTTGCCCCATTATATTATAAACACTAATGGTAACAAAATTCTCTGCCGGGATTTCGTATCTGATTGACGTTTTTGGATTGAATGGATTTGGATAATTCTGTGAGACAGAGTATGTCAATGGAACTCCCTGAACTTTGTTTAAGGTAAACCCGGTTGCATCTCCACTCACAGCAATTTCTCCTGAACCATTCAGTTCGTATTCCTTCCCTTCATCAGATGTCAGTACCCACTTCATGTGTTCTCCCGCATCAATATTGATGGTGTAAGAGATGGAAAGCTTATCAATATTATTCATTATTTCAATAGCGCCTGAATTTTCAGCAACTTTCATATCATCAGCAAACCGCACATCAAACGCACCTGCAGGTGGTTTAGGCGGAAGCTGATAGCTGAGCATCTCTTCCTCTGGTATGGATACACCAAAGTAGAGGTCATTGCCATTAAAACTGAGTTTATTTGCTTTTACTGTACGGTCTGTAAATGCTGATCTTGTTTTCGCAGCACC
>Ga0208638_1000993_pt1 | contig 16711 bp, 15 predicted proteins | sample ETNtaG_34_FD_185753 | JGI IMG/M metagenome (GOLD analysis project Ga0208638, IMG submission 185753) | Marine microbial and viral communities from oxygen minimum zone, Eastern Pacific Ocean - ETNP201306SV51 (SPAdes) (version 2) | ecosystem: Environmental > Aquatic > Marine > Oceanic ...
CCATCGGGATGTTCCCGGAAAGCCGGCACTCATCGCCACCACCCAGGAGTTTCTCGCCTACTTCAACCTCACTTCCCTGCGCGAGCTTCCTGAGTTAAGCGCCAAGCGGGAGATCAGCGAAATTGCCGAAGAGCTCAACCTCACCCTGCCGGTGATTCCAACGGTTGAGGAGTCGTTGGAGAGCCCCTCTGCGGATATTCCGTTAGCCGATATCCCAACGGAGAGCCAACCGGGTTGAACGAGCAGAAGGGGTGAATCTCGAGATTGCGATCTCGCCCTCTATCGAGTTCTTTCAGCATCAGTAGTCATTCGGCAGAATAAAAAAAGGCGCCCGAAGGCGCCAATATTTCTCAACGTCGAGGAGGACAACGTCAACAGCAAAAGCGAAGCTCGATCACGAGTGCCTGTAGTCCTTAGCTACGCTAATTATAAGTTATAGCCCTGCTCGTCATGGAGTGCGAGGTCAAGTCCTTCCTGCTCGTCCTGCTCATTGACACGGAGGCCGATCACCGAATCGAGCACCTTGAGGATAATGAAACTAACCACACCACAGTAGACAATCGTTGCCGCAATACCAACGACTTGTTTGCTAACCTGGGAAGCCATTGTCACGCCCTCACCAAGGCCCGCACCTCCAAGTCCGGCATCTACAAACACACCCGTTAAGAGCGCACCAATAATGCCTCCGATGCCATGTACACCGAAAGCATCTAGAGAGTCATCATAGCCAAAGGCGCGCTTGGCCTTAACCACAGCAAGATAGCACCCAAGTCCGGAAGCGATACCGATCGCGAGAGCGCCCATGGGCCCAACAAAACCCGATGCTGGAGTGATTGCAACCAACCCTGCCACTGCACCTGAAACCAAACCCAGTGCACTTGGCTTGCCATGGCTCTTCCACTCAATAAACATCCAGGTCAAAGCGGCAGCCGCTGTCGCAATCTGGGTAACAGCCATAGCCATTCCGGCCACCCCATCCGCAGCCAGTTCACTACCTGCATTGAAACCAAACCAGCCTACCCACAACATGGCAGCCCCGACCATGGTCAATACCAGGTTGCTTGGCTTCATGGGTGACTTTGGATAGCCACTCCTCTTTCCTAACACAATAGCGGCTACCAAGCCTGCTACACCTGCGTTGATGTGGACCACGGTGCCTCCAGCAAAATCGAGTACGCCCATTTCACCTAGCCAACCACCGCCCCAGACCCAGTGACAGACTGGCCCATAGACCAGCGACACCCACAGCCCCATAAACCACAGCATGGCTGAGAATTTCATGCGCTCGGCGAATGCACCGACAATGAGGGCCGGCGTGATGATGGCGAATGTTAGTTGAAACATGGAAAATACGGATTCTGGGATGGTGCCACTCAGGGTGTCGACACCTACGTTAGCCATAAAAGCATTCCCGAAACCACCGACAAAGGCCGAGCCATCTGCAAAAGCTAAGCTATAGACATATAACACCCAAAGAATGGTCATAAGACAGGCGATGGTAAAGCACTGCATCATGACCGAAAGCGCATTCTTGGCTCTCACCATGCCCGCATAAAAAAGCGATAGCCCGGGTATGGTCATAAATAACACCAGGGCTGTGGATGTGAGCATCCATGCGGTGTCCCCCGAGTCCAGTGCATCCTGAGCAACGGCAAGACCAGGTGTGACCAGAGCCACAACCGCATACATACCGGCCAGAACGCGTTTCGAAATTTTGTTCTGCATCTTTCTTCTCTCCTTCATTAATCTAGAGTGCATGATCACCAGCCTCACTTGTCCGAATCCGGACTGCCTGACTCAAGTCGGAAACAAACACCTTTCCGTCACCGATAGAACCGGTTCCGGCGGCCCCCACAATAGCTTCTATGGCCTGTTCCACGAGCTCGTCTGCTACGGCCGCTTCAATTTTCGTCTTAGGTACAAAATCAACAAAGTACTCTGCACCACGGTAGAGCTCTGTGTGACCCTTCTGACGCCCGAATCCTTTCACTTCTGTCACCGTCATGCCCTGAACGCCGGCCTCTCTGAGGGCGTCCCGGACATCGTCCAGCTTGAAAGGCTTGATAATTGCGATAATTAATTTCATCCTGCGTAACTCCTGATTGATTGGGTAACTGTAACTTATGCAGAAAGCGTGCCAAGTGTTGTAATAGTATGAAAATAAAACAAAAAAACTATTTATTACTTGTTGCTAGAGCTGTTGTTGGTCGATTTTGGTGCAACGAGGAGGGTGGTTGGATCCAAATGGGGCAGAGTGAACTTTCCTTCCTAAATAGCATCAAAAGAGAGGATGAGATGTGAGTTATTGATCCAAATGAGTGAGTTGTTGATAGAATCAGCCTGAGGTCCCGCTGTCGCTCTTTAATAAATTAAAGCTTCGGCACTTAGGTGTTATAGCCTCAAGGGATCATCTCTTTTCAATCTATGGGTCGATTATTCGGGTTTCTTTGTTGTCATACTGAAGCCGTAAATTAAAGGTGAAATCAATGGTTGTTAACCGTTTAGCAGAGAGCCTCTCTCGATTACTGCCGGGAGAGCTTGCAGAGGATATTAAGCACAACATCAGCAGTGCGGTAGCTTCAGCACTGGATCGGATGAATCTGGTTACTCGTGAGGAGTTGGAGGTTCAGGAGGCTGTCCTGATGCGCACCCGGGAGAAAGTGGAGCAATTGGAAGCTCGCCTGGCTGAATATGAGAAAGCGTTGAAGGCAAAAGAGGGGGATGAGTAATACCTGCTTTCAATCCTAAGCGGCCACTCTCTTGGGCCGATATCCCTGCTCACTGGTCATTAGTGACAGAGTGTCCGCCTCAGCCCTTGGTTGGTACTGAAGACAAAGGAACATCTCTCGGCATTTGCCGCTAGATCAACAAACAAGAGAGCTACTCTCTTTTTGATATCGCCACCAGAGGCATTGTTCTCTGGATGCCATGGAAGGCAACTATGACCTTAGCCACTGTTTATAGTCGGGCTGCAATAGGCCTTGAAGCCCCTTCTGTCGCAGTCGAGGTCCATCTCTCAAATGGCCTTCCAGCTTTTACCATCGTCGGGCTGCCCGAAGCGGCTGTGCGTGAGAGCCGGGAGCGGGTCAGGGCGGCGCTTCTGAACTCCAATTTTGAGTTTCCTGCACGGCGGATAACCGTCAACCTGGCCCCTGCAGATCTCCCCAAGGAGGGGGGGCGGTTTGATCTCCCTATCGCCCTTGGCATCCTGATGGCAAGTGATCAGGTACAGACAGAGAAGATCGATCAATACGAATATTGTGCTGAACTCTCACTGAGCGGCAGACTGAGACCTGTAAGGGGAGTTCTGCCCACCGCTTCCGCGGTAAGTCAGCAGCCTCACCGTGGCCTGGTTGTCGCTGTTGAGAATAGTGTTGAGGCGGTGATGATAGCCGGTCTTCCAGTGATTGCCATTGATCACCTGCTGGAGTTGGTTGCCCATCTGACAGGGGTTAAGAGTTGTTCTTTGTCTCAGACCGATCCCAACCACACTCACGGCATCACGTACCCAGATCTTCGGGATGTCCGAGGCCAGCTGCAGGCCAGGCGGGGGCTTGAGTTGGCAGCAGCGGGGGGGCACAGCCTGCTGATGGTGGGGCCTCCCGGGACAGGAAAGTCGATGTTGGCTAATCGTCTTCCAGGCCTGCTCCCGGCAATGACTGAGAGTGAGGCTCTTGAGACAGCATCCATTCAGTCGGTTGCAGGCAGAGGTTTTAACCCCAATACCTGGTCACTTCGGCCATTCCGTTCTCCTCACCATAGTGCATCGGGGGCAGCACTGGTGGGCGGGGGAACCAGGCCTCTCCCGGGAGAGATATCCCTGGCCCATAATGGCGTACTCTTTCTCGATGAGCTGACCGAGTTTGACCGAAGATCACTCGAGCTGTTGAGAGAGCCGCTTGAATCAGGCGTGATCTCACTCTCCCGAGTTGGGGCAAAAATAGACTATCCCGCCCGATTTCAGTTGATCGCGGCAATGAATCCCTGCCCCTGCGGTTATCTGGGGGGAGATCCAGGCCGATGCCGTTGTACCCCTGAGCAGATAGGGAGATACCGCTCACGACTTTCAGGGCCACTCATGGATCGAATTGACCTCCATGTGGAGTTGGCAGCGGTTCCGATCGAACTCCTTCAGGCGCCAAGTTCATCCGAAGAGAGTGAGCAGGTTCGATGCCGGGTACTGGAGGCGCGCCAGCAACAACTCCAAAGGGGTGGAAAACTAAATCATGAGCTTTCCGCAGAAGATCTTGAAGCGGTCTGTCGGATCACCAATGAGGGGAAGAGACTGTTGGCAACAGCAATGGAGCATTTTGGTCTCTCGGTCCGGGCCTATTATCGAATCCTGAGACTGGCTCGTACGATCGCGGATCTTCAGCGCAGCTCTGCAGTCAGGACAGAAGATATTGCCGAGGCGATCCAGTTCAGAAAACTGGATCGCCCAATCTCACCCGATCACCACTCGTAGAGAGAGGACATTGATTTTTGGACAATCCTTGCCGCTCGGCCCGATCAATTGAACTTTTTTGATGATATATCTGTAAACGGGCATCGGACACTCATTTTTCTGAATCACATAAGTTGGCCTCTTCCTCTTTAGCACAGGAGTGATTGATAGAACCGGCCGTTCTGGGTTGATCGGCTTGGCCCTCTATTTCGTTGCTGATCACAACGGCCAAATAGGTAATAAATTGGCATAGAAAAGAAAAACTAATCGCTGTAGTATCCACCGCCAATGTTTTTAGGAGGTCAGCGTCTGAAATAGGTTTGTTTTCAAGAGTTGAGTTATCAACGATCACCGGATCACATTAAAACCTGATCAATACACAGTTAAATGCTGATTGCTCATTAAAGGCAACCGGCTTTAGGATGCCCGTCAGTTGTTTGTTGTTAGACAAGATAACGAATTGAGATGGGCTAAAAATTTAATCTTTAGGAGACCAAATAATGTCTGTGCTTCTTTTTTCTTTACTTGCTGCAATAGCTGCAATTGTCTATGGGATTGTTACCATCGGCTGGGTCAACGGCAAATCGGTTGGCAATGAGCGGATGCAGGAGATCTCAAGCGCCATCCAGGAAGGCGCCAAGGCTTACCTTGGTCGGCAATACACCACCATTGGTATTGTCGGCGTTATTCTCTTTGTCATTCTCTTTTTCTTCCTTGATACGTTAACCGCGATCGGGTTTGCCTTGGGCTCCATCCTCTCTGGTGCCGCAGGATTTATTGGGATGAATGTCTCCGTAAAGGCCAATGTGCGGACAGCGCAGGCAGCCTACGGTGGAATGGCAGAAGCATTCAATGTTGCTTTTCGTGGTGGTGCAATTACCGGAATGCTGGTGGTTGGACTCGGGTTGTTAGGTGTTGCCGGTTATTACCTGGTTCTCGATATGATGGGATACAGCACTGAAGCAATACTCCAGGCTCTGGTGGGGCTTGCATTTGGTGGTTCACTGATCTCTATCTTTGCCCGACTGGGAGGTGGAATATTTACCAAAGGCGCCGATGTGGGTGCTGATATTGTCGGTAAAGTTGAAGCAGGCATTCCCGAAGATGATCCCCGAAACCCGGCAGTGATTGCTGATAATGTGGGTGATAACGTGGGTGACTGTGCCGGCATGGCGGCAGATCTTTTTGAGACCTATGCGGTGACTGTTGTTGCCACCATGCTCCTTGGATTGCTGATTGCAGGAGGAGATATAAACACCGTTCTCTATCCTCTGGCACTCGGTGCTGTCTCAATCTTCGCCTCCATTATTGGAACCTTTTTTGTCAAGGTAAAAGAGGGCTCAAAAATAATGAACGCCCTCTATCGGGGGGTAATCGTCTCCGGTGTCATTGCAGCCATTGCATTCTATCCTTTAACAACTATGGTGTTGGGTGACTCTGTAGTCCTTGATGGAGAGACCGTCCCTTCAGCGATGCTCTACTACGCCGCCCTGATCGGCCTGCTCCTCACGGCAGCGATGGTCGTCATTACCGAGTACTACACGGCAACAGAGTACGCCCCAGTACGTCGTATTGCCCAAGCCTCAACAACCGGTGATGGAACAAACGTTATCGCCGGGCTGGGCGTCTCAATGAAGTCTACCGCTGCGCCTGTGCTGGTGGTCTGTGCATCAATCTGGGGCTCTTATGAGTTGGCCGGCCTCTATGGTATTGCTATCGCCGCTACGGCCATGCTCTCAATGACCGGTCTGATCGTTGCTCTCGATGCCTACGGGCCCATTACCGACAATGCAGGCGGTATTGCCGAGATGGCAGAGATGCCTGAAGAGATCAGAAACATTACCGATCCACTCGATGCAGTGGGAAATACCACCAAGGCGGTCACCAAAGGCTATGCTATCGGTTCAGCCGGTCTTGCCGCATTGGTGCTCTTTGCAGACTACTCTCACCATCTGGGTTCAGACGTCAATTTTGATCTCTCCAACCATATGGTCATCATCGGCCTCTTTATCGGTGGTCTGGTTCCCTATCTCTTTGGGGCACTGGCGATGGAGGCCGTTGGTCGGGCTGCCGGAGGAATTGTCAATGAGGTCCGCCGACAATTCAAAGAGATCCCGGGCATTATGGACTACAGCGCCAAGCCGGATTACTCCAAGGCAGTGGATATGCTGACCAAGGCAGCGATCAAAGAGATGATTATTCCCTCACTGCTCCCCATTGCAGCACCTATTCTGGTTGGTGTTTTGTTGGGCAAAGAGGCTCTGGGCGGGATGTTGATCGGAACTATCGTCACCGGGCTCTTTGTTGCGATCTCCATGACTACCGGTGGTGGCGCCTGGGACAACGCCAAGAAATATATTGAAGACGGCAATCATGGCGGCAAGGGTTCTGATGCCCACAAAGCAGCGGTCACCGGGGATACCGTGGGTGATCCCTATAAGGATACCGCAGGCCCTGCGGTTAACCCCCTGATTAAGATCATCAATATTGTTGCTCTTTTGATTGTGCCGCTGATCTAGCCGGCCAGGGGCAGAAACAAAAAGGGGTGGGGACTTCGGTCTCCGCCCTTTTTTTATGAGGTTAAGCCAAATAAAAGTTGCAAACAATTAAATAACTAGTAAAATAGTTATATTATGAATCAAACAAGAGAGATGCAACTGGAAGAGGCCGCCCAGGGCTTTGCGGCCGTAGGCTCAGAACCGCGTTTGGAAGTCCTTCTGGCGTTGGTTAAAGCGGGTCATCAGGGGCTCTCTATTGGCACTATTGGTGAACGACTGGGGATTCCTCTCTCAACCCTGGCTCACCATCTGCGATATCTGGAAACAGCAGGCCTGATAAGCCAGAAAAAAAAGGGGAGATCAGTGATCAATTCGGCCAACTATAGTCAGCTGGAAGCGCTTGCCAGCTACCTGCTCCACGAGTGTTGTGACGATGAGAACGGCGAGGAGAGCAGATGATGAGTGAATTAATGTTGAACTCCCTCTCCCGGATCAGGTTTAAGCGGCTAAAAAGTGCCTGGTGGGGAGTGGTACTGATTCCACTTGGGGTGGGCCTCTTTGACCCAACAGAGCTGGAGTCTGTGATTCGATTTGCTTTTGGGGCGCTCGGTGGAACACTGCCATTTGTAGTCTTTGCCGTTCTTATGGTTGCCACCCTCAAAGCAACCGGTGCTGAGCGGGTTGTTGGCGATGCCTTTACCGGGCGGGAGGTGAGGATGATTTTCTTTGCTGCGCTGGTAGGGGGTCTGGCCCCATTTTGCTCCTGTGAAGTGATCCCCTTTATTGCTGGATTGCTGGCGGTGGGTGTTCCTCTGTCAGCCGTGATGGCATTCTGGCTCTCATCGCCGTTGATTGACCCGCCCGCGCTGTTGATCACGGCCAGTGCACTGGGGTGGGACTATGCAATTGCAAAAACAGTAGCAGCGGTAGCCCTCGGTTTGCTCGGTGGTTTTGGGGTCTTTCTCTTCAGCCGGCTGGGATTCTTCGCTTCGCCATTGAAAGCACGCAGCGGAGGAGGTTGCTCAAGTTGTGGCGTCTCACCGTTCAGTGGTGCTCTCCAGTGGAAGTTTTGGGAGAGCATGGAGCGCCAAGAGCTATTTAAAAGTGAAGCCCTCTCCAATGGCCTTTTTCTCCTTAAGTGGTTGACGCTTGCCTATCTGCTGGAAGCCCTGCTGATCACCTATGTTCCTGCTGAGCTGATTGGCGCTACGGTTGGGGGTGACGGGTTTTTCTCAATTGTGATGGGAGCACTGGTGGGCGCGCCGGCCTACCTCAATAGTTATGCCGCTCCAGCACTGGTCGCCGGCCTGGTGGAGCAGGGGATGAGTTCGGGTGCTGCGATGGCCTTTCTCATCTCCGGGGCAGTAAGCTGTGTTCCTGCCATGGCCGCCGTCTGGTCTCTGGTCAAACCTCCTGTTTTTGCCGTCTACCTCGGTTTTGGTGTAAGTGGTGCCATACTCTTTGGGGCCCTGTTCCAACTGCTCTAGTTCCTTTTTATCGTCCTTCTTTTTATATCGGGATTAGATGTTGGCCCCCAAAAAGGAGTACGCTGTCTGGATTGGAATCAAACTGCGGATTCAGATAACACTTAGGATTTGATCTCGGTATTGGCGGTGGAGAGTCTTCGGGAGAAGAGGGATGCCTGATAAGCAGAGTAGGCGATATTTTAAAACAAGATTAACTGTCCCCATCTTATGGGTGATTTAAGGGTAATTATCGAGGAATCATGGAGAAGTTGAGTGACATTGGACATTATCTTCCACTTGCCGACTATGGAATGATGGCAGGCATTATTGTTCTGGGCACATGGGGGCTCTATCGCCTGGTGCGATGGGCTCGTAGACGCCCTAAAGGTGCTCTCCTCTTTATGGCGCTGATGCCACTCCTCTCCTTCATTCCCATCCCTCCTATGGTGATCAGAAATATCGAGCGAGCGAAGCAGGAGCAGCGCAAGCGAAAAGAGGATTCAGGCGACCCGCCCCTTTCCCATGGCGGGGATCGGAGTGATCCTTAAATCACCCCGGCCAGAGTTTCGTTCTCAGTAACCACCCAGCCAAGTCCAAGGGCTTCGAGCTTCTCTCTTGAGGGGTGCCCACTCTCTGCACTCCACTTGCACAGCCGATAGTACTCTTCAAGTGCAGCCTCCCACTCATCCCGGTCAAGATAATAGCCATCGGACTTTCCCCCCTCCAGCGGTCGGGAAAACAGCTTCCTGGGGAGAGTGTCGGCCTCCCGGCCAATGCCCTCCCGCGAGTTGAAGGCGCGGAGCATGTTGAGCCGTCGCTCACCCACTTTCAGGATCTCTTCAATATCGACATCCCATCCGGTTACCGCTCGGACCAGATCGACGATCGACCCAGAGCTGAAGAGCTGCCAGGAGGGGCCAAAAACAAAGGCGCAGAGGGAGAGACTGTCAATCGCACTGTAGAGGTGCTGGGTGACCATGGCAAAACGCATCATCTCCTTGTTGAGGGCCAGCTTGGGCTGAGGGTTGGCAAGACCGATCTCTTCCATCCTTTTGGGATAAGCTTTGTAGGATTCGTCATGTTCACTCGACTCATGGTCGGCCCCAAAGGGGTTGACCGCATAGATGATCCCCAGGGAACGTTTGACCTGGGGCATATGGGCGGGCATCTCTTGTCCCTTGCAGGTGATAAGGTGCTCCTCTGTTCCACGCCCAATGATTTCAGCGGCCTTTTGTGACCCTTCTGCCAGGGTGGTACCGAACCCTTCCCGTTCGGCAATCATTTTGGTCAGCATCACCATCGATTCTGCATTGCCGTAGCCAAGATCGATCCCTCCGGTATCTTTCGCTGTCAGCTTTCCCTCAGCCCAACACTCCATCGCCCAGGCGATGGTGGCACCACAGGAGATGGTGTCCATTCCATACATGTTGCACAGAGCGTTGGCCCGAATGATCGCCTCCATCTCACTGATTCCACAATAGCTGCCAAAGGTGGCGATGGTCTCGTATTCCGGGCCACCGTACTTTTCATCGGTCTGGTAGGGCCCCTCGGTGAGTTCGGTGACCCTCTTGCATTTGACCATGCAGCTGAAGCAGGTATCACGCCCCTTGCGGTTCTGGTCATCATTCTCATGGCCGCGCAGGTAGTTGTCGTAGAGCCGCTTGCCATCAATCTCTTCGAATTGGTCAAAGGCGCCACTGTTGAAGTTATAGGTGGGCAGGCCTCCTGCCTGGTGCTGGGGCGCCGTGACACCCGGGGTGCCGTACTTTCCAAAAAATTCCATGCCGGTGGGTGACAGATCGGCTTTTCCAAGCTTTTGCAGTCGCTTGAATGAGGCGCTGTCAGCGATAAGGGGCTTCTGCTTGCCGCGCACTACAATCGCCTTCAGCTGTTTTGAGCCCATTACTGCGCCCATGCCAGTACGGCCATTGGCCCGGTTGCTCATGCTGATGATTGCGGCGAAGCGAACCAGGTTCTCCCCGGCAGGCCCAATCTGCAATACTTCGATCCGTTTGTCGTCCAGCTCCTCTTTTAACTGTTCCTCGGTTTCCCCTGTTGTCAGCCCCCAGAGGTGGCCGGCTTGACGAAGCTCAGCTTCGCCGTTGTGGAGCCAGAGGTAGACCGGTTTGGCGGACCTCCCCTTGACAACCACCCCATCGAACCCGGAAAACTTTAATTCAGCAGGGAAAAAGCCACCCCCCTGAGAATCACCAATGCAGCCGGTGAGGGGTGATTTGGCAACGGTGGTAATACGGCTCTGCCCGGCGATGGGGGTTGCGGTTACCACCCCGGTAAAGAGTGCCATCACATTTTCCGGTGAGAGGGGATCGACCCCGGGAGGAGTCTCTTTAAGCACATAGTGCATCCCCATTGCACTGCCGCCCATATAGTGGCGATAGAACGCTTCATCGGGATGTTCGATGGCGAGTTCACCCGTTGTCAGGTTGACATGCAGTATATTTCCGGTATATCCGTTTGGCATGACTGTTGTTCCGATAGAGGCATTAAAGAGCGGTTGAGTTTAACGTAAAAAAGAGAGGTATCGGCATTCTCATATCGACCTGTTCGCAGTTGAGAGAACCACGGAAGTGGTTATGAGAGAGCCCGCTTTAGAGGGCAGGGCAGGCGGATGTAAAGGTGGGGAGGAAAACGGTTGCACTCTCAGGCTAATGGAGGGTGGTGATCGGGTATAATAACGTTCCTTGCGCCCGTAGCTCAGCTGGATAGAGTACCGCCCTCCGAAGGCGGGGGTCACAGGTTCAAATCCTGTCGGGCGCGCCAAACATTTCTATTTCTTTTCAAAGAGTTATTTAGTTCTCTTATTCGCTCGATTCATTACTGCATCTCTCTATTCGTAATATATTCGTAATGGAGATTTGTAATGGCTACGATACGACAGATCAAGAGTGGCAAATGGTGTGCTGAAGTCAGGAAGAATGGGCAGTATCTTAGTAGGAGCTTTCTGACCAAAACCGATGCAGTAAGATGGAGCAGAGAGGTTGAAATCAAGATTGAGAGGGATGAGCTGAATGGTGATTCCAGCCTGAGAACCACCCCTCTCACCACCCTCCTCAAACGGTACCAGAGAGAGTTCAGCAGGAACAAGAAAGGTGGGAAGAATGAGTGCTACAGGATAGAGGCATTCTTAAAGAGAGGCATCTCAGCAACACCCCTGTCTCAACTCACCCCCCTGAAACTGGCTCAATACCGAGATACCCGACTGAAAGAGGTTCAACCAGACACCATCAACCGGGAACTCGTCATCATCTCCCACTGCCTGACTGTTGCGAGAACAGAGTGGGGCTATCCTCTCCCCCACATCCCCATACCCAAAGCTAAAGGTGGTTCTAGTGCTAGGCAGAGGAGGCTGGAGGGGGATGAGGAGGATAAACTCCTAAAACAGCTAACCACCCCCTACCAAAGTGCAGTTGTCATCCTCGCGCTTGAAACAGCGATGAGGAGGGGTGAGCTGTGTGGCTTAACCTGGGGGGATGTTCACCTTAAGAAGAGGATAGTACACCTCACCACCACCAAGAATGGTGAGGCACGCTCTGTCCCCCTCTCCCCCCTTGCCATCCAAACACTCCAAGCATTGCCAAGAAGGATTGATGGCAGTGTACTGGGTTACAGGTGCACCCACTCCATCACCCGCTTCTTCAAGCGTGCCTGTTTAAGAGCTGGGATTGAGAACCTCCGCCTCCATGATTTGAGGCATGAGGCAACCAGCAGGCTCTTCGAGAAGGGGTTTAACATGATGGAGGTGGCAACCATCACAGGGCATAAGGATTTGAGGATGTTGAGAAGGTACACCCACCTGAGAGCTGAGGATTTAGCTAGAAGACTGGGCTAAGTACTGGTCTGGGGGTAATTTAAGTGGTAGGTTGATGTGAATGGTCTATGATTACTGGTACTGGAAGTATATATGTGGAGTGGCACATATGAAGAAATACGTGTTGATAGAATGTCGATGAAATATTCGTGGTTATGTAGTCGGCTTAATCTGTATTGTGATTATTATGATGCGGAGTTATGGGCGTGTTACGAAAATAATGTATCACTCTTCGGTCCGTGTTCAAAATTAGTATGTATTGAAAGAACATAGGATATGTAAAACATATAGGTATTTCGATGCAGTATTTTGCTACAGATATGGAGTGGGTACTATATAATTCCTTCGAGACGGCGATGTCGTTTCCAATTCTTGTAATCACAATTATTACTTACTATTTAATATCAAGAAAGATTAAAGAATCAGTTGTATTGATCTTATTAACTACAGTTGTAAGTTATGTTGCGTATATGATTTTAGCGGTCACTATATTTGATTATAATAATCCTGATTGGTATAATCTCACCCAGATAAAACATTACCGACATATTATTATTGGAATATTACTACAAGTACTAATAGTAAACTTCGTTTCAAGGCGATATTTGAAATTTAATAAATCGAATAGTAATAAGCCCCTTTAGAGACTCCTTTTCTCCTACACTGTCATCATATGGCTCTTCATCATATGGCAGTATCAGGATTTTTAAAAAAAAGGGATTTCAATAGAAGCAACGATGCATTTAAAAGTGTTAAGGACCACTTTGATTCATGGGGTTGAAAAGCGATAAACCCCATCATGATTATCTACAGTTTTGTTCTGGGCTGAGCCACTACAGTTGAGATAATCAACCTTTAACCTCATCAATAACTCTGCCTCCCCGGTATTACACCCCTCACACCACCCCGTGGATTCTCCACATCACCACTCCTTCTAGGTATTAGGTGCAGATGAACATGGAAGATGGTTTGACCTGCATCCTCACCTGAGTTCACACCTATATTGAATCCGGTTACAGTGGAATCCATCTCTTCAATCTTCTTCTTCTGGATGTTAAGCATCCTATGCATCGCATTAATCTCAGGTTGATAAAGATCAAAATAACTAGAGACATGCCTTCTGGGGATGATGAGGGTGTGATGTGGGGTTACAGCGTAACCATCCAACCTTGAATAACATAGTTCATCACTGGCTTCTTCTTGCACCTGCTCCTCCCCCCCTTCCTCACAGAACAGACACCCCTCCTCTCGATCCTTATAACTACTTGCCACCCCTCTAAAATCAGTATCATCTCGATCCCGCTTCATTGAATTACAGGAGTAACAGAGTGCTTGTAAGTTACTAATATCATCACTCCCCCCCTTATTTCTGGGGCGGATATGGTCAACCTCAATAGCTTTTACTTCTGCTGAGATACCGCATAACTCGCATCGGTGCTTGGCACGCTTAAGCACCTCATACCTAACTGTGCCTGAGATGTAACCGGATGATTGGGTGCGATGCGACCAGATGGCTTTACCTCGCTTCTCAATATACCCATCAATCTTCTCCTCACAGAGCATGATGAGCTCATCTACCTGTTCTTGGCTTAGCTCATCAAACCCCTTCAAGTGGTACTCATCACCTAACCTCTCTGTTATTCCCCTATTCTTTGTCAGCACCTTTCCTACCATCGTCTTGGTGATATGTTGGTAGTAATCGAGTTGTGATTGGTCTTTAGAGAGGAGGGATAGAGCGATAGTGGTGATTGGTGCTGAGCCACCCTGAGAGAGCAGTGTTTTCAGCATCACTGGCTGATAGATATGTGACATCCTCATCTTGTTGCTGATGAAGTCATTGAGCTCTTCGAATTTAGTCATCATGCTCTTTCAGCCGTTAGTTAACCGCTATCTCACCCTTATTATGCGCTCACTATAAAACTTACTATGGCTCTCACCTTGTTGCACCATAATGGTGCGTAAAGGCTTCTTAAAGACAGACCATTCCCGCTTCGAGAGGGGGGAAAATAATATAATAATCAATATTATATTATCCTCCTTCCTCTTCATCCCGCACTAGGAATACCTCTCTTCCAGCTGCTTCTGTAAGACTTTTCCTTATCTTCTCTCTGTCTAGATTTCCATCTACATAGGCATCATATTTTGTTCCTGTCTCTGAGGATTGGTACTCCACCCTCAAAATGTTCCTTTCTCTAATAAGTATCTTTATTAGAGGTAGGCACAATTTAAATTTTGTAATCCTTTTCTTCGCCTTCTTCTCACTGCCGGCAGACTCTGGACATCTCCTCATTAAATCACACTGTCTCATCGGAAGTACGCCATCAGCCTCCTCCCACAAACTTAAACATCGGTGTAAATCTCCCCACCTCCACACATAATCCACCGATATCTCTAGTGGTATTTTTGAGAGAATAAACACTCTCCTAACCTCTGGATACTCTTCTAGCTCTCTTATCAATCTCAACCGATCAATTGCTTGGATACTTCCACACTCTCTTACCTGCTCCATCAAGATTTGCACCCTCTTATCAGGGTGAATGTCGACAGGTACAGATACACCCTCACCTCCCCCTCTTACTCGATAATCTTTTCTTTCAGATCCAAGATGTTTATTACCCCTCTCATCCTCTTCCATCCATTGAATCTCATTCTCCTCATCCCAATACAATCCTCTTGCATCACCCTCAAGTGCTGCTGTACTTGCTTGCTCCCTACCCAACAGAATTATCTGTTTATATTTCTCATACTTATTCAACCCTTTAAGAATTCCAAAGTGGGTGATGGTTGCTCCTTGATATTGAGTATCCTGGGGTATCTCCTCCCTACTCTCACCTGTAAGTTTCTTTCGTATTTCCCTTGAACAGATAACCAGTGTTTCTTGCTCAAGATTAACTATCTGCTTAATGAACTGTGAGACCTGTCTTCGCCTCTTACACCCCTTCTCATCGTCATTTTTCAGACTATTTTTTGAAAAAGTTAAATCACTGAACTGATGTATTTCTGCCTGTCTATCGACATCCAGTCTCCTTACAGGCACATCTGGACGAAAGCGTGAAAGAATATCAGTATGTAGGTCAGCATCTATGAAGATGATCGGTATGTCTGAGCTAACTGTTAGCTTTCTCCTACGATGGATATGAACATTATCTCTACCTTCCCCCCAACCCTTCCTGAACTCAACAACATGACTATGCTCTCTAGAGTAATTCTCTAACTCCCAAGCAACACCCTCCAAGAGGGGGAACAACTTTCTATACCGATCGCTATGCTTAAGCGCTCTTAATTGCTCTGATTGCTCCATGCCTGGATGAATCTGCCCCACAGGAAACATCCCCCTCAGCCTTTCAACCTCTTTGGAAATACCCTCTGATGTATATCCCCGAATTCTCAATATACTAAGTAACGGTTGTTGTTGTGTTATCACATCATATATAAGACGACACACCTCAGAATCTACTGTAGAGAGCTCTGTTGGTTGCATCTTCTTATCAATCAAACCAACTTTATAGAAAGATTCATCTACAACAACCACATCTGGCTTAGACAGGTTGTTCAACCGTGTTTGATAGAAGAGGTGATTGTGTGCAAGGATATGAACGATGGGAGGCATATCCAATGCTGTTAGCATCTCTCTCTCCTCATTAGAGAACTCCTCACCTCGGAATTGAGATAGATACTTACAATCAGAAAAGAACTCGCATTGATGTGAATCATTCGAACAAAGATTTTGTCTTACATTCAATCCAATTGAGATAAGCCTTGAGGAGAGTTCAGCTTTCCTACAGAGCGACTCCTCACTTGAACCACTCTTATTCCTCCCCTTGATTACTTTCACAGTTGAATAGTCGTCTTTTCCCATCTCTGACAATTCAAGATCCAGTTTGTCTTTTAGCTTTTCTTCAAGCTCTTTAGAGAGGGTATGGTTCGGTACATAAAACTGAACATAACCTGAGCCTATTGCTCCTGATTGAATTAGCTTTGATATGATGCGACTTGTCTTACCCAAGCCAGCTGTTGCTCGTATCCCCAGAGAAGGAGCCATCCCACCTGTTGAATCATCTCCATTTTTCTGATTCCAATGAAATACAGCCTCAGCAAATGTATCGACTAACTCTTCGAGAGCTCTTTCTGCTTCCTCCAATGGAAGGGGATTTATCTTATGATACCCATCGTTATTATCATCCACTCACACTCTCCTTATTATCAGTCAGCAGTAAAGAACTCACTCTTTCCTATTTTTTCTCAATCATTCAACAAGCTGCCATTGCTTACTTCCTCCTTCAGTCTGCTAATCTTGTTTCTTTGCTTTAACATAATGATAAGAAACAACACTAACACCATAGGCAGGAGAATCATAAAGAGATAGACGTTAACCTCCTCGTAGGTGGTTCCTGTTATCTCAGCAACCCCCCTCAACCAACCCACAGCTGCATAAAACCAAACATTAACCCAACCTTCCATCGCTCACTCCTCC
>Ga0208638_1000996_pt1 | contig 16682 bp, 14 predicted proteins | sample ETNtaG_34_FD_185753 | JGI IMG/M metagenome (GOLD analysis project Ga0208638, IMG submission 185753) | Marine microbial and viral communities from oxygen minimum zone, Eastern Pacific Ocean - ETNP201306SV51 (SPAdes) (version 2) | ecosystem: Environmental > Aquatic > Marine > Oceanic ...
CTCTCAGCCTTTTCTTTTTCCTAATTGAGCCGTTTTGGCTATCCAGGTTTCCCATTCTGCTATAAATGTCAATTGCTTTTCCCTTAGATACTGTTCCATTATTGAATCTTCTTCCTCTTCAAATTTTCCCGGATCAACCTTCTTTCTGTCTACCAACATTACCACATAACATCTTTGTATACCTTTTTCTTCTACTGCAATGGCTGACTCTCCAACTTTCAGACCAAAGACAGTTTCAGCAATTTTAGCTCTTTCCTGCCCCAATACCTCTACATCATCACCTTCACTGATAATTCCCGGCCTGGTAATATATTTTGTTTCTGTTATATCTATTTTACCTGCTTCATCTTTAATAGATTTTATACCTTCCTCAAAGGACGTCTGGTTAATCTTCTCAAGGCATTTCTCAGCAAGCTTCTCTGCTTCTGCAAATCCCTTTGCATAACTCAGATCCCTGGCAACTTTCTCACGAATTTCTTCATAAGGCGGTGTACGTGGTTCAACTTTCTCTATCACCCGATAAATAAGTTTACCTTCCACAGAACTAAGGGGCGGAGAAGGATCATTTATATCCCGGTCAAATACCTGTTGTGGAAATTCCGGAAGATCTATCATCACTTCGATTAACTCATCTTTTGCAAAATAGTTTGTCCCATTCTTCCGGTTTGTTGGGATAACATACTTCAGGTCATATTTCTCTGCAAGATCAGGAAAGCTGATAAACTCCTCCTTGTCAATCATTTCGTATATTTCTTCATCCGCATCAGCAATCTGTTTGTTAATCGTAGCTTCGTACTCTTTGATGAATATATTATTTTTAATTTGTTCCTTCACTTCTTTAAATGGCTTGAATTTTGGTACAGAAGCCTCCTCTGAATCTTCTTCTTCGTCTTCCGTTCTGAACATAAGGTCTTTTTTCTCTTCGTAATAATTACGCATTGCCTCATCAGTAATAGTAGCATTAATCTCTCTTTCTACTGCGGCATTCTTTGTTATCACATATTCTATCTTAACCTTCTCAGGTTCTTTATAACCCCATCTTCCTTCTTCAACACTCGGAAAGGCTTCAGTGTGCTTATCGTAAAAAGATCTGATTTCGTCTTCCTCAACCTTAACATCACTGATAAAATCTCTTGCGTTAAGGGCCGCATATTTTATTTTTACTTTTTCATTTTCCTTGGTGTATCTCTGTAATGCCTCGTCTCTTGTAATCTTTACTGAATTTTTTAAAAGGTATAGAAGTTTTCTGCTTAAAAGATATTCCTCAATAGTCTTTTCAAACTGATGCTCCGTCAAATGGAATGCTGATCCGAGCATACGTCTGAAAGCTTCTTTGTCTTCAAAGATACGCGGGTCAACAGGAAAGAAATTCCGTACCTCCTGCGCAAGTTCTTCTTTAGTTACGAAAATACCCATTTTCTCAGCCTGGATAAAAAGCGCCATCTGACCCCAGACCATTTTAGCGACAGGCTCTTCTGAATCTCTGAAAAAGATCCTCGCCCATCTGGTAGCAGTATCACTAAACTGTTCTTGTGTGACTTCTATACCATGAATTTCTCCGATAGCAGGTTTTGGTACCAGATATTCTGCTGCCGGACCAATTCCCCATATTACCATCAAGAATACGACTAAAGTACCTAAGAGTTTTTTCTGATTTCTTCTAAACCAACCTGTCGCTGCCATATATACCTCACATTAAGTTGTTCCAAACGTTAAACTAAGCACAGGAAACTCTTTATCACAATGAATTCCCTGAGTTTTTGTACAAATGCGAATTCTGAATTATATAAGGCATCGTTATAACTATCAACAGCTTTTTGTAATAATTTAATGTTTTAATTTATTTGGAAGAATATTGACAAATGTGTTAAGCTGGGAAAAAGTTAAAAGTGACTAAAATAAAGACACGAATTATCACTAATGACCATTGACTAGCTTGCTTGGCGGGGAGTGGTGAATCTTTATTCTTTATTCTTTATTCTTTATTCTTTCGCCTTTAACCTTCGTGTAAATTCGTGCCTTTTGCTTGTTCTCCCCGCCTGCCGGACGGGCAGGGGCGCCGTTTGTCCGGGGAAAATTAGTGTCTGTCAATCTTCAATCTACAATATTAAATCCTTAGAAGGGAGTTAGAAATTGGTTAAGACAAACAAAGATAAATTAGTAATGCAATCAGTAGTAGGACAAATATCAAGCCCCACTTTTGCAAGTACACCTTATGTCATCAGCGCTGACGGCAAACCACTTGTTCTTCCGAGTGTTGGCGGGATTACTTATAACGTCAGGGTTGGAGACCCTGCAATCGGCTGGGCTGCCGATCATGTTGAACCTGGAGTCAGCATGACTAATACAGAGAAGTCTATCGGAAGCTGGTCGCCAAATGCGGGACTTAACACGCTGGCATGCGCAGGGAATGAAGTAAAAGTTGTCTCAGGAGAAGCCAAGGGGGCAAAAGGTTACGTAATTGGAAAGCACGGTGGTATCGAACATGTGATAGTCGACTTCCCTCCAAAAACCCTTGAAAAAATGGTGGTGGGAGACAGGATGCAGATAAAGGCGCATGGAACAGGATTAGTACTGACAAATTACTATCCTGACATACACGCAATGAACATATCTCCCCGCCTTTTGTCGAAGATACCCGTAAAAGAAGCAAAAGGGATTCTCAAGTTCCCTGTAACCCATATAGTCCCTGCAGCAATTATGGGATCGGGACTGGGTTCCAGTCATAGCTACTCAGGCGACTACGACATCCAGATGTTTGATAAGAAAGTCGTAAAGAAATTCGGACTTGGAACACTCAGGTTTGGAGATTTTGTGGCAATATCTGATGCAGACCACTCTTACGGAAGAATATACAAGACCGGTGCTATTTCAATCGGCATCGTAGTCCATTCAGACTGTGTTATCGCAGGCCACGGCCCCGGTGTAATGACTGTACTCACCTCCGGCAAAGGCAAGGTCAAGCCCGTAATAAGCAAGAGATCAAACTTAGTACATTATTTAAAACTAAAATAAAACATAAGGGTTCACCCTCTCCCCACTTAAATGACTTACGCTTTTCAGGCGGTTGGGAGGGTTTGAACAATTATACAATTCTTTACTACACACCTGTCGCATTCATGAGGATAAATATTCAATATGATAAAGGCCAATAACTAACCAGGAGAGCTTTGTCCAGACGGATATAAAAGCAAGGAGAAATCGTGAATATGGTAGACTCCGAATTAATCAAACCGGGTATTATTCTTTGCCTGTTTTCTCTCCTGATAAGCAGCACGCTATTATGCAACTTTTCAAATGCAGAATCTATAAAAGGAGCGATGCACAACAGAATCCTTTAATAGAGAAAATAAAACTGGCTATGGATGCAAATTACCGAATGGACTCCGAACGGTCTGAAGTTATCTTCAATGAAGCGATTAGTGAATGGCCGGAAGACTACTACTACCTTGCTACAGCCTATGCCGGACTGAAAAAAGAAAAAGAGGCATTTAAATATCTGAGAAAGGCTATTATAAAGGATTGGAAAATGGTTGATTTCGAAGAACAACCGGAATGGCAACCATACAGACACAGCATTACAAATAGAGCCGTTAACCAGATAAGAATGAAGGAAGAAACCAGATGATAGATAACCCCGATTGGCTCAAGCCGGAAGGAAGCGCTTACTTTCATCTAATCTCGCATGATTGCATAAGGAAATTAGTTGAATGTATGGAAGGTATTGATATAGAGGATATGGATTGTGATACTTGCATTAAAATGCAGGAAATATTAAGTGATGAAATAGAAGATCCTGAGTTTCTTGAATTTGCTATAGACAATCTCAGCGAATTGGCTTCGTATATTGCTAAGGGTAACGTAAATATCAGGATTCATAGGAATGATGTAGATGAGTTATGGTTTGATATAGACGAAGCAGAAAATAGCAATTAACTTTAAAAGATTAATATGTTAAGGAAGACTATAAAAATTTTTATTCTAATCGTAATGTTCGCTGTGACAGGCATAGTAACAATGTCAGGGTGTTCACGTAACCAGGAAGCACTAACCTGGACAGAAGTATTAAGTGATATCAGAGATAAGTACCCGGATGTTAATCAGCTCCGGACGGATGAGTTATATTCATGGCTGACTGCTCCTGACAGTGAGCCTATAATTATAATAGACACCAGGGCAAAGGAGGAATTTCACGTAAGCAATATTACCGGAGCAATGAATATACCTTATGACAAAGACCCCCCTGGAACATTTCACATGTGTCGATCCGGACCGCTCTATTGTCGTCTATTGTTCCGTAGGTTACCGTTCTTCCATCCTGGCAGAAAAATTACAGGACATGGGTTTTACGAAAGTATACAACCTGGAAGGATCAATCTTTAAGTGGGCTAATGAGGGAAGGCCGCTGGTACAGGGTAAGGTTACAGTTCGCAAGGTTCATCCTTATAATGCCCATTGGGGAAATCTGCTTGAGAGGAAATACCACGTTGAGATGGACTAGGCAAGACTAAAGACTAGACACGAATTACTAATGACTACTGCAAATTACAAAGCCCCTGTTTTTCTTATATCATTGGTAATAAATTCGTCAGCAGCATACGGGCCCCAGGTACCGGCCCGATAAAGGTGAATATGAGGCAGCTCTTCACTTGCCCATCCTTTAAGTATGCCATTCACTAACGTCCATGCTACTTCAACTTCATCCTGTCGGATAAAGAGAGTGCTGTCACCTAATATAGCGTCTAAAATCAGGCGTTCGTATGCTCCCGGTGGCTCTATATCAAAAACGTTTTCGTAACAAAATTCCATGTCTTTAGGTTCTAAAATCATTTTCGGGCCCGGAACTTTCATACCTATGGACAGGCGTATCCCTTCATTCGGTTGAACGCGCAAAGAGAGCATATTTGGTTTCATACGACCACGTTGTTCTATCTCATCATCATCTTTTATGTGACTGAAAAGAGCAAGAGGCGGCTGCCGAAATTCAATATTTACTTCAGTAAGTCTTTCTGTCAGCGCCTTTCCGGTACGAAGATAAAACGGTACACCGGCCCAGCGCCAGTTGTCCACATGTAGTTTCAACGCCACAAAGGTCTCGGTCACGGAACTGGGTTTTACACCTCCCTCTCTTAAATAATCCGGAATCAGTTTCCCATTTATAGTGCCTGCAGCATATTGTCCGCGTACGGAACACTCGTTAACTTCATGCATTTCAATAGGAGGAATAGAGCTCAGTAGTTTTACTTTCTCATCGCGAACAGCATCAGGCGCAAAAGATGCAGGCGGCTCCATAGCTATAAGCGCCAACAATTGCAACATGTGATTTTGTACCATATCGCGGAGTGCACCCGAATTATCATAATAGCCGCCACGTCCCTCCACACATACGGCCTCTGCAACTGTGATATGAACATGACTAACGTAGCGACGATTCCAAAGCGGTTCAAATATACTATTGCCGAAACGGAAGGCCATTATATTTTGAACGGTTTCCTTGCCCAGATAATGATCGATACGATAAATCTTACTTTCATCTAATACCGATGATAAGCCTTTGTTTAAAGCACAAGCAGTTTCAAGGTCTCGTCCAAAAGGCTTCTCAACTATAACTCTTGTCCAGCGATTTCTATCATTCCGATCTGAAATATGTCCGGATTGACCAAGCATTGCAACTATTCCGGAAAAAACGCTGGGAGGTGTAGAGAGGTAAAACAGGCGGTTAGCTTTGGCAGAATCTATTCCACGTTCTTTATCAAGCTTATCTATTAATTCTTTTAAATCATGAAAGCTTTTACTGCTGTCATAGTTTCCGGTCTGGTAATAGCAACGAGAACTAAATACTTTTAATTCCCCTGACCCTGCCTCAGGTTTTGATCGGGAAAATTCCACTAAGGCATCTTCAATTTCAACACGAAATTGTTCATTAGATTTTTCCCGTCTCGCAAACCCGACAATCGTGGTCTTCTCTGTAAGTAGACCGTCTTTGGCCAGCTGAAACAGAGCCGGCATCAATTTGCGTTTTGTCAAGTCACCAGAGGCACCAAAAATAACTATGGTGGTATGCTTGGCTTTCTTCATTTCTTGTCCCTTTTTTGCTGGAAATCAGTATATAAAATTATGGTTTGGGCTGTATTCACTACTCCTCCCAGTCAGCATGAAAGGTACCCTGTTTATCAGTACGCTCAAAGGTATGCGCACCAAAGAAATCCCTTTGTGCCTGAATCAGATTAGCAGGCAGACGTTCACTGCGGTATGAATCGTAATATGCCAGCGAAGCGCTCATAGCCGGCATGGGGATACCCATTTCTATAGCACATTTAATGACAAAACGCCAGGATTCCTGACGGGTATTTATGGCTTTTCGGAATTCCTCATCCACCAGTAAATTGGGCAAATCCTTATTACGGTTATAAGCATTAGTTATATCATTAAGAAATCTTGCTCTGATAATACACCCTGCCCTCCAGATCTTCGCAATAGTTCCAAGGTCTAGATTATACTTGTATTCCTCAGAAGCCTTTTTAAGCAAACTCATGCCCTGAGCATAAGAACAAATCTTTGACGCGTAAAGTGCATCCCGCACTGCATCTATCAGTTTCTGTGATGACTCTCCATTATATTTCTTTGCTGGACCGGTTAAAATTCCTGAGGCCTTTATCCTTTCTTCCTTCTGTGAAGACAGAATCCTGCCATCAACGGCAGCCGTTATTGTGGGGATTGCCGCCCCTAAATCCAGGGCATTTTCACTCATCCATTTACCAGTCCCCTTTTGACCGGCCTTGTCTAAGATTACGTCTACTAATGGTTTCCCACTCTCTTCGTCTACTTTCTTAAATACATTTGCCGTTACTTCGATTAAAAATGATGACAGTTCCCCTTTATTCCATTCAGCAAAAATGTTATGAAATTCCTGAGCTGAAAGCCCAAGTGCCTGTTTGAGCAAATCATAAGCCTCTGCAATAAGCTGCATATCTCCATACTCAATACCGTTATGAGCCATCTTCACGTAATGGCCGGAACCCCCGGGACCCAGATAGGTTACACAGGATTCCCCATCTTCATCTGCCTTTGCAGCTACCGCATTCATGATAGGTTCAACTTCCTTGTAAGCATCTCTGGAACCACCCGGCATCAGACTTGGCCCCCATAAAGCACCTTCCTCTCCACCGGAAACACCCATACCAAAGAAATTAAAACCCTGAGACTCCAGTTCTTTAGCCCGTCTTTCCGTATCAAGGAAGAAAGAGTTCCCCCCGTCTATAATCAAATCACCTTTATCTAATAAAGGAATGAGTTGCTGGATAGTCGCATCAACAGGCGCACCGGCTTTAACCAGTAACATGATCTTGCGAGGACTCTCCAGCGAGTCAACAAATTCTTTTAATGTATATGCAGGTTTAATATTCTTGCCGGCGGCAGGACCTGCAATATATTTCTCTGTTGTTTCGGCCGTTCGGTTATAAACAGCAGCGCCGTAACCGTTGCGCTCAACATTGAGTACAAAATTCTGTCCCATCACTCCCAGACCGATCAGACCAAAGACTTGCTTATCCATAATTAATATTTATCCTCTCTAAAATATTACAGGTCAATTAAAACGGAAACATAACTTCTCTTGCGTTTTTATTGATTAAAACCATAGCTTCAGAATCCAGCATCCAGTGAAGCGTCCCGTTTTCCGGATTGATCATGGATGCAGGAAATTCTTTAGAAGGTTGTTTAATACTTATTATGCGCTGAACAATATCAGACTTGGATTTCCCGGCAGCAAGAAATAAAACCTCCCTGGCCGCATTAAGTACAGGGAATGTCAAGGTCACCCGCCATGTATCCAGCCTTGGAACAAAGACGGCAACCGTATACAGCTTACATTCCTCAACTACATCTGTTCCGGGAAAGAGTGAAGCAGTATGACCGTCTTCACCTATCCCAAGCAATATTATATCAAATCGCGGTGAATCTGATTCAAAATGGTCGTGCAGTAACTCCGCATACTCGTGGGCCGCCTGCTCAGGTGCAACTTCTCCCCGAATTCTATGTACATTACCATCCGGTATCCTGACATGATCAAGAAGGGTTTCCTTAACCATCCTGAAATTACTATCCTCATGCTCCGGAGGAACCATTCGTTCATCACCCCAAAAAAGATGAAGCCGGTCCCAATCCACACGATCCCGGTAAGTACTCTCTGCTAGCATTGAATATATTTCGCGAGGAGTATTGCCGCCAGCCAATGCCATATTACACAATCCTCTCTCTTGTATAGCCTGTCCAATTTCATTAATAACCCGCTCAGTAGTTGCGGTTACCATTTGTTCTTTATTTGGATAGGCGTGAATCTTCCTCTTCATGACTTATATTTAGACAGGATTTACCTTAACGCAGAGATTATCAGGGAACTTCCTGTAATTTATTGACTACCCGGAAAATTCCATCTCGTAACACTTCAACATGAAAATTGATTATTAAACCTAAATGTTTATCACTAAGCCGTAAATATGACAGCAGTTTCGGCTTGTCTATCCTTGATAATTCTTCTTTAGCTTTCAAATCTACTATTACCTTATCTTCTACCAATAAGTCCAAACGAAGATCTGAACCAAGTTTGATTCCTTTATAAGGAATTGGTACACTCTGTTGTCTTTTAATTGTAATCCTCTCAGATGTAACTCATGACAAAGCGCATCTTCATAAATAGATTCCAAAAGTCCTGGCCCTAAAACACGATGGACTTCTATTGCAGCACCGATTATCTTCCCTGATATCTCGTTTTCATGCATAATTAATAAAACTCTTTTAGTTTTACATTATCCTTTGTAATCCTCTATCTTCTCTGCGCCTTTGCGTTAAAGTATTACTTTTTTTGCTTTTTTATAACGTTCTTTGCCACCTGCACTATTCTCTCTGTGGTAAAACCATATTCTTTGTATAAATCTTTTGCAGGTGCCGAAGCGCCGAAGCTCTTGAGTCCGAATATGCCACAATCATCCGGCCTTCCTGTATATCCGTGCCAGCCGTAAGTTGATCCCGCTTCAACTATAACGCGCGCCTGTACAGAATCAGGTAAAACTGATTTCTGGTAATCTTTTTCCTGACTTTGATAGAGGCTGCAGCACGGCATACTTACTACCCTTGCCTTGATTCCCTCATTTGTTAATTGATCATACGCATCAAGACATAATTGAACTTCAGAACCGGTTCCTATCAGAATAACATCAGGTGTACCTTCACTCTCAATCAGTACATAAGCCCCCTTTAATGCACCATCAGCCGTAGCGTATTTTGAACGATCGAGAGTAGGCATAGCCTGGCGGCTCAAAACAAGCGCAACAGGACGATCCTTGAGCTTCATAATATACTTCCACATTACCGACAATTCATTGGCATCTGAAGGACGGATGACGTCCAGATCAGGCATTGCACGTAATGCAGCTAAATGTTCGACAGGCTGATGTGTCGGCCCGTCTTCACCAACACCAATACTGTCGTGAGTGAAAACATAAATTGCAGGCTGCTTCATCAAGGAAGATAAGCGAATTGCAGGACGTACATAATCTGAAAAAACAAAGAATGTTGCCCCATACGGCTTGATCTTGCTGAGAGCCATTCCATTTATAATAGCCCCCATAGCATGTTCACGAACACCGAAATGGAGATTTCTGCCGCCATAATTTTCTCTATTAAAACTCGTAGCCTCTTTTATATAGGTCTTTGTAGAAGGACCCAAATCAGCAGAGCCGCCCATGAACCATGGAATTTTATCAGCAATCGGATTTAATATTTTATTGTTTGATTCCCGGGTAGCAAGCCCCTTTGCATCAGCAGGGAAGGTTGGAAGGATGCTTTCCCAGTCTTCCGGCAGTTCGCAATTCTGCATCATATAAAATTGCTTTGCTAGATCAGGAAACGTCTCTGTATATACCTTTAACTTTTCATTCCACTCCTCTTCCAGCCCTTTACCCTTAGCTATCATCGCCTCTTTAAACTTCAAGACTTCATCAGGCACATAAAAAGTCTTGTCAGGATCCCATCCATAATTTTCTTTCGCTGCCCTTACTTCATCTTCGCCAAGGGGAGCACCATGCGCATCTGCCGAATCCTGTTTATTTGGACTGCCATACGCAATATGACTATCAACGATAATTATAGACGGCCTGCCGGTTTCAGCTATAGCAGCCAGCATCTCCCTCTCCAACGATTCCAGATCATTAGCATCTTCAACGTGTTGAACATTCCAGCCGTAAGACTCAAAGCGTGCTGCCACATCTTCGCTGAATGCAAGTGAGGTGTTACCTTCAATAGTAATATGATTGTTATCATAAATCCATACCAGGTTGCTCAGGCCGAGATGACCCGCCAGAGATGCCGCTTCACCGGATATGCCCTCCATCATGCATCCGTCACCCGCAATGGCAAATATATTATAATTAATTATCTCGTGGCCGGGACGGTTGAAATATGACTGAAGCCACCTCTCTGCCATCGCCATACCAACGCTGTTTGCAGCGCCCTGCCCGAGAGGCCCGGAAGTCACTTCCACACCCGGTGCCAGACCATATTCAGGGTGACCGGCACATTTACTATGTAATTGCCTAAAGTTTTTGATATCGTCCAGGCTGATGTCGTATCCGAAAATGTGTAATATACTGTATAAAAGCATTGAAGCGTGTCCCGCCGAAAGTACGAAACGATCTCGATTAGGCCAATCAGTGTTGCAGGGAGAGTGGCGCATAAATCTATCCCAAAGTGTAAATGCTACAGGTGCAAGACCCATGGGTGCACCCGGGTGTCCGGAATTAGCTTTTTGAACTGCATCCATGGATAACGTTCGTAAAGTACCTATGCATAACTGATCCAGGCTTTCTTTTTCTTTCATTTTCTCCTATCCACTTTCAAATTATTCAGGTTTTATGTAATTAGATTAAGACTCGGAAGCAATGTATGCAGCTCCCAATAATGCAGTATGATCATCCAGGATAACGTACAGAGGTGTATTTCTCACAAGATAAGACAACCTTCCTTTATTTAGATAAGAATTAACCGTAGTACCCTCCGCCAGTTTTTTGTAAATACCTGCCGGAATCCCACCACCGAGATAAATACCCCCTGTTGCCATTAAAGTAAGCACCATATTGCCGGCCTGCGCACCCAGAATAGAAGCAAAAATATCAAGGGTTTTAACACAGAGTTCATACTCACCCGTTTTTCCTGTGGTTGTGATTACCTTTCCGGGATCTTCTTCACGTAATCTTTTTTCTAATTCCGGAGGTTCTGGTGCAAAACCGGTATCCTTTAAGAATGCGCATATACTGTTCAGCCCCGGCCCTGAAAGAACACGATCGTAGCTGACATGATCATGCTTTGACATTAAATATTGAAAAAGTTTTACTTCGTCTTCATTTGTAGGCGCAAAGTCTGTATGTCCTCCCTCCGAGGCCATTATGCAACGTTGTCCGGCAGTTGTATATACAAAAGCCTCGCCAAGCCCGGTGCCGGGCGCCAATACTCCAATAACAGACTCTCTCTCTTCTGATCCTCCGCTGCCATTATCCGTAGGTTGTTCACCCTCATGCAGAACATATAAATCTTCCGGCATTAAATGAGGCACAGCAGCGGCAGTAGCGACAAGGTCATTTACCAGTCTAACCGTTGGTATATTTAAATCTTTACTGATTTGCTCCTCTTTGAAATGCCAGGGCAATTTAGTTGCCTTCGCCTCACCATTAACAACCGGTCCAGGAACTCCAAAGCAGGACTTATCTACAGAAACTCCGTATTTATTTATAAAATTCTGTACAACTTCCTCAAGACAAGAATAATCGCGGCTGAGAAATGTATCTGTCTGCTGTCTGATTATCCTTCCATCCTCTAATCGGCAAAATGCCAGGCGAGTCTTTGTGCCACCCACATCTCCTGCAAGAATCATTGTATCGTATTTAACCTGATAATATTTAGGACGCAGATAAACGCAGATTAAAAAGGATTTAGAACCAGCCAAGAAAAAATAATTTTAAAAAGCTTTTATCTGTGAAAATCCCTACCCTACAAATGGCAGGCGGGCGTGTCCTATTAATTTAGTTATAATGTAACCCTATCTAAAAAATTTTAAATTTATATTGAAGATCCGGCACACCGGAATCCAATAGTATCATTTTTGTAATCAGGTTCATCATAATCCCGATTTGCACAACGGATATGGATAACACCTCCGCCATTCCAGGAACCGCCACGTAAAACCTTACAATCGCTCAGCGTACTGCTGCCTGCCTTGGAAGGTTCCAATTCATAAATAGATGTACCCACATCCTCCGGTCTCCCGAAAAACGGTTTATCCTCTGCTTTGACCGGACCCTGCGGATCTCTATCAGGTGCAGAACTATAGTATTGGCTGTCAAACCAGTCTGCAGTCCATTCCCAGACGTTTCCCGCCATATCAAAACATCCATATCCACTCATACCATCCGGGAATCTGGCAACAGGAGTTGGCTTTTCAATCTTAGACTCAGCACAATTTAATTTTGCTTTATCAAACTCGTTACCCCACGGATATATCCTGCCGTCTGTACCACGAGCTGCCTTTTCCCACTCTGCCTCGGTAGGTAGTCTTTTCCCCACATATTTTGCAAAGGCTTCAGCCTCGTACCACGAAACATTTACTACAGGACAATCATCTTCACCATCCATGGCGCTGTGCACACCGTCGCTGTCCAAAGGTTTTGCCTGCTGTACATAATCCCAACCTGCATCCGACCAGAAATCTCTCTGTTTATAACCGCCTGATTCTATAAACTTTTTATAGTCCGCATTAGTTACGGGAGACTTATCAATCAGATATGCACTCATAAAAACCTCTCTCTGCGGAACCTCAACATCAAACCTGCTCGCCTCAACATTACGGTCAAGTTCTAATAATTTATTTATCTCATCTTCTGTGCTTCCCATTAAAAACGGACCTTCAGGAATGAGCACCATGACTTCGGGAAGGTTCTGTTTCATATTACTTTTTGTAACCATATTCTCAAAGCTTATCATAGAATGTTCTTATGTCAAATAGTCTTTCTAAGCTATGCAGGCATTGATCTTAAGTTCTTTAACCATTTGGCTGAAAAGAATAATATTTTAACGCTCCCCGGACGGAAGACATATTTAACGCAGAGGCGCAGAGAAAAACTATAATGTAGGTTAAAAGACAAAAAACGCCCCTGCCCGTCCGGCAGGCGGGGAGGACAAGCACAAAGAACACAAAGGGTAAAAGCAGTTATCTTTTGTTTTATTTTTTAAATTTCGTTTTCTTAGCGCTCTCTGCGTGAGTAATCTATCTGTTTTTCCCTTTTAGTGTCAATTCGCGAAATTCGTGTCTTTTACCTCATTCATCTTTTTCTTGATTTACACTGCCTCTAAAGATATTCTTACCTGAACAATGAAACCGTTTAAGAAAAATGACCACCCCACATTAGGCATAGAAGAAGAATTTCATTTGATCAACCCTGAAACTGCAGAACTTATGCCATCTGTCAATGAGGTTATGGCGCTTCTTGATACCGAATTCCGGGAGAAAGTATGTTACGAACTGCTACAATGTATTTTAGAGACACGTACTGGTGTTTATAAAACTGTAGACGAACTGGTAAGAGAGACAGCTAGCGGTCGAACTGTCCTGGCAGATAGCTGTAAGAAACTCAATGTTAACATTGTTGCTGCCGGAAGCCATCCATTCTCCGATTGGAAGGAACAACCTTTTGTCGACAGCGAACATTATCAATGGGTACGTGATAACCACGGATATATTGCCCACCGCATGCTGGCCTTTGGATTACACATACATGTCGGGGTAAAGAATGAAGAAGCGGCCATCTATGTCATGAACGAAATGCGGCGATGGGCATATCCTCTATTAGCCCTCTCCGCAAACTCACCTTACTACGATGGGGTAGACACCGGATTGGTTTCAGCACGCGCACACCTGTTCCATTCCATGCCTCGAACCAAATTTGCCCCACCATTTAAATCCTTTCCGGAGCTGGTCGCTTATTACGAAAAGTTCCTTGCCGCAGGTGACATCAAACATCCCGGTGACTTATGGTGGATTATTCGTCCACAACCACCACTGGGAACTGTTGAGTTTCGCATCTTTGATATTCCCACATCCATTCGTCGTATAGGGGCACTTGCCGCCCTGATACAGTCTGCCGTCGCTACATATCAAGACAGCTTCTTTGCAGAAAGGCCCGCAAGTAACCTTCATGCCGGGTATCTCGAAGAGAATTGGTGGAAGGCAATGAGATACGGACTCAATGCTAAAATAGTGGAGCCGGATACGGAAGAAATTATAACCATCAGCGAACAACTCAGACGCCTGATAGAGTTAACGGCACCCAAGGCAAAAGAACTTCACGCTGAACAACACCTTGACTTTGCCAGTACTATGATAGAACAGGGAAGCGAAGCAGACCTGCAGAGGGTACTATGCAAAGACCTGAATGGTGACCTGGTTGCGCTTGAAAAGGAACTTGCCACAAGAACACTTGATTTTTCTGTCTAACGTAGAAGGAACGTATGCATTAATGGTGCTGTTAAGTTTGTAAATCATACAAAGTCATACAGTAGTATGGTGACTAGAGGGAGAGGCTGGAAATGAAAAAAAATAATTCAAAAAAGGGTTCCTTTATTATCAGTTTCGGAATTGGTTTGTGTACGGTTCTCGGGTTCTCCACCGTAGGTGCGGGTGAGAATGTATTGTATGAAAAAGCTGCTGCGGAATGGCAATTAGTAGCACTGCAGGAAAACGATATTGGGTACGATGAAGAGAAGCTGAAGAGGCAGCTGGGTGTTGATTCATTAATAGGAGCAGACTTATCAGGAAAAGATCTGCGATGGATCTATCTGCAGGAGACTAACCTGGCACAGGCAAACCTGCAAGGAGCGAATCTGAAAGGAGCAAATCTGCGAAAAGCAAATCTGCAGGGAGCTGATTTACATGGGGCAAATCTGTCCAGGACAAACCTGGAAGAAGCAGACTTGAGGGGAGCAGACCTGACCGGAGTGCAAAATCTCATCCCTCGACAGATTGCTGTAACCGTATATGATAAAGAAACAAAATTTCCGGAAGGTATGACGTTTGAAAATATACCCAAACACAACAAGGACAGCCTGAAAAGTGCTTTGGGTGTTAAAATGCTTGAAGGGGCGGAAGCAAAAGGAATGATATTAAGATGGGGAGATTTTGAAGGAGCGGAGATGCCTTGGTCATCCTTACAGAAGGCTGACCTGACAGGAGCGAATTTGTCGCAGACAAATTTGTCGGCAGCAAATCTGCGCGGTACAAACCTGTTTGAGGCGAATCTACAAAAGGCAAATTTGAAGAACGCAAGTCTGCAGGGAGCAAACCTGATGCGGGCAAATCTACAAAGAGCTGATTTGACAGGCGCAAGTCTGCAAGGCGCGAACCTGTCGGGAGCAGACCTTCATGAAGCAAAATTGCCGGCGGCGAACTTGACCGGAGCAAACCTGTCAGGGGCTGACCTGCACAGTGTAGATTTGCGAGGAGCCGATCTGCGGGAAGTGAAGAACATAACGATGAAGCAGCTTGCCCAAGCCATCGTAGATATACGCACACGCCTGCCGGAAGGTATAACCTTCAAACAGATACAATAACGTAAGACTGGTGTGATACCTGATCTACGCGCACTTGAAAAGAAACTTGCCGGAAGGACACTGGACTTCTCTGTGTAGAAGACCCTAGCTAATCAAATCCCACTTATCCTGCAACCAGTTATAGTGCTCTCTTGGTTTAAAATTATTCTTATACTCCATTCTCCGGCATTCACTAACGTAATAGCCCAGGCAATAATATTTCAACCCAAGAGATCGTGTGTGTTCGATCTCCTTTAGAATACTGAAGGTTCCCAATCCCAGATGAGAAAATCTTGTATCATAAATAAAATATACACTGCTCAGACAATCTTCCCCTTTGTCCAGAAAGCCCATACCAATCAATTCGCCGTTAAGATAGAATTCAGACTGAAGGCCCGGAGTAGATGGTGAGAAGAAACTGACAATGAATTCCTCCAGATTGCATTCCTGTGAGAAACGCTGATTTGAATGGTCCTTATAAATCTCAAAGGCCCTTTCGCTGAATTTAAGCGGGCCAAAGACTACATCTATATCCCTGTTCTTTTTCAGATTGCGCCTCTGGCTTTTAGGCGGTTCAAATTAATCAGATATTACCCGAATGGGTACGCACTCCTGACAGTCGGGACAGGAAGGTTGAAAGAAAGATACGCCAAATTTTCTCCATCCTTTCGCAAGTAAGAATGAAACGTCGGATTCATCAAGCTCACTCGCAAGAAAATATTTGATCTGCTTTTTCCTGTCAGGCAGATAGGGACAGGGAGAAAGCTCTTCTATATCCAGTTTTCTATGCAGGATCATAATCTGTTTGTCGCCTTAATAATTCAATTATATAGAAATTTCCATTTTAAGACTTTTGCATTTCATTCTAACGCAAAGGGTAAAAGCAGTTATCTTTTGTTTTATTTCTTAGATTTCGTTTTCTTAGTGCTCTCTGCGAACTCTGCGTTAAAGTAAATTTGTCTAAAATACCTTCCAGATAAATATACCAATCATAATAACGCCTATCACTAGTTTTGTTATTGCACCGCCAATAAAGCCAGCTAATGTTC
>Ga0208638_1000999_pt1 | contig 16620 bp, 17 predicted proteins | sample ETNtaG_34_FD_185753 | JGI IMG/M metagenome (GOLD analysis project Ga0208638, IMG submission 185753) | Marine microbial and viral communities from oxygen minimum zone, Eastern Pacific Ocean - ETNP201306SV51 (SPAdes) (version 2) | ecosystem: Environmental > Aquatic > Marine > Oceanic ...
TCTTTATTCCATGGGGCGCAGTATCAATGCCCGTGACTGGTGATGTTCGTAAACTTGGTTTCTATATATCTCGAAAGGTCGCCTATCTCGATGAGCGTTGGGGGTGGCCAGCGCTGGCCAATACCCGACCAAGATTCCTGTCTCTAATGCATCCTCTGGAGGTAAAGGGAATAAATCCAAAGAAACAATACAGTGTCTTTCCGTTTGCTGCAGTCGGAAGGGATCTTATTGACAATGAGAATCGATACAAGATGGGTGCTGACTTCTTCTGGCGACCCTCAACGAACACTCAGATCGCAGCAACCATTAACCCAGACTTTGGTGCAGTGGAATCTGACGATGTGGTCATAAACCTGACAGCTACCGAAACTTTTTTTCCGGAGAAACGACTGTTTTTCCTTGAAGGACAGTCCGTGTTTGTCACGTCACCACGAGCTGATACTCGTGGTGACGGCGTCGGCAATCGGGGATTGCCGTATACGATGATTAATACCAGAAGGATTGGTGGAAAGCCCCGGGCACCGGTTCTGGCAGCAGGAGAATCGGTGCCTGAAAGAGATCTGGTTCAGCCAGTTGATCTTATTGGTGCAGTGAAACTAACGGGTCAGAAAAACAGAATCCGGTATGGTTTTTTGGGCGCGTTTGAAGAAGATATTCACATGCAGGCGTCTGGCGGTCGTATTGATCAGTCGGGCAGTGATTACGGTGTCGCACGAGTCATTTATGAAGACAATTATGGGGGTGCTTACTGGGCAGCTGGCGTTCTGGCAACAGCAGTCTTGCATGATGATGGCGATGCGCTGGTACAGGGGATTGACGCGCACTACCGAACGGCGAATGGCAAGCTCAAACTCGACGCCCAGTTTATGACATCAGATCTGGACGGTATCGACAGGGGTTATGGTGGTTTTGTTGATGCGGAGTACACGGTTCGACGTGGTGTAACACAGCGTATTGGCATCGAGCACTTTGATGAGAATCTAAATATCAATGATCTGGGATTTCTGCAGAGAAATGGTCATACACAGATCCGTTCGTCTCACGTACGCACGAATTCCGGTATGAAGTGGGCTAAGAATAATCAGTTTGATCTGCGTGGGGTAATACAGAAGAACTATCAGGACCTGTTTACCCTGGGCCTCATCATGGTTTCAGATAGATTGACGCTTAACAACTTGTCCAGCATACAGGGTCGGTTTATATTCAAGGCAGAATCCTATGACGACCTGAATAGTTTTGGAAATGGGGTATATCGAACTGAGGAGCAAAGCACCGTTGCATTCAGCTATTTCTCACCGGAGACGGGCAGCCTTAGTTTCACTGCAGGCGTAGGCTGGCAAGAAGAGATGCTGGGTGGTAATCAGATCAATGTCAGTGCAGGAATAAATTGGCGCCCCAGTGATCGACTTTCTCTCGATCTTAATGTGATGTGGGCAGACAGGAATGGCTGGTTGCTTCATCAGGGCAGTGACGACTTCACGACGTTCAAAGCCGAGCAGTGGGTTCCCAATATTTCTCTTGGGTATTTCTTTAATGCCAGGCAGCAGATCCGGGCATCATTGCAATGGGTCGGAATACGCGCGCAAGAGGACGAGTTTTATTTGATTCCGGACAAACCTGGTGATTTGGTTAAAACAACAAAACCGGCGGGGGGTTCTGACAGCTTTGGGCTGTCTCAGATGAGTTTCCAGGTCAGATATCGATGGGAACTGGCACCCTTGTCTGATCTCTTTGTGGTATATACAAGAGTCTCTGACAAAGGATTTGCCCTGCAGACCAATACTTTTTCGGACTTGTTTGAACGCGGTTTTAATGATCCTTTGGGAGATTTCTTTGTAGTGAAATTACGATATCGATTCGGCTCATAGCGAACAGGGGGTGACATGTCTTTTGCAACGAACGGAAATACCCGGATTTATTACGAATCTTACGGAGAAGGAACAGCGCTTGTTTTTGCCCATGGTGCCGGAGGTAATGCCAGTTCCTGGTGGCAACAGGTTCCCTATTTTGCAGACCGCTATCAGGTTATTGCGTTTGACCACCGAGGTTTTGGCAGAACGATTTGCCCCGAGAATGAACTGGAAAGGAGGTATTTTGTCGATGATCTTATAGCGGTGATGGATCAGGAAGAAATCAGCGACGCGATTCTTGTTTGTCAGTCCATGGGGGGCTGGACCGGATTGGGTGCTGCAACGACTCATCCTGAGAGAGTAAAAGCGCTGGTTATGAGTCACACGGGTGGCGGGATCTCGAATGATGAAATCGAAAAAGCCTTGAAGCTAACCGCAGAAAAAAGGCAGCCAGTGACAGATCCTTTCGGTGGCTGGGCAGTTGCACCGGATTTTCATCTGAAAAACCGAGCAGGATCTCACCTTTACAATCAGATTGGCTCCTTTAACAATCAGGATCAGCGTCAAAAGCTCCTGTCTTCATTGAGGGATCCCCTTGATCCCGTGAATCTGGAGAACTTTAACGTCCCGACGCTCTTTATCACCGCAGAGCAGGACCAGATATTCTCGCCTGAGATGATCCAGATGGCTGCGGCACTTGTACCAGGTGCGCGGGTTGTGAATCTCGGTGATGCAGGTCACTCGTCGTATTTTGAAACGCCAGATTTATTTAATAGCACGGTCGATGCCTTCCTGAAGGAACTTGGGTTGTGAGATTGCGGGTACCGGCTGGATTTTCAAGTGGTCAATTACAGCATCTGCATTCGGTAGTGCCGAGTTTTGGGATCGGTATTGGAACCTTGCCGTTTTGTGTGTTCCATAATGAGGGAAGATGTTTCAGGGCATCGCGTGTCGGATAAAATAGAGCAGGGTCTCGGTCAGGAGAGAAACGATAGAGCTGTGAGTCTTTGATGTGAAGCATCGTTTTAACGTCATTGATCCTGGCCGATCCCATGATAAATCATCCGGGCTAGTGGTGTTTCCATTCAGGATCGAAAATCAGGATCCCCTTTTCAAGAAATGTGTTGATTTGTGAATCGACAGCGCCCAGCCACTCTGAAAGGACTTCGGAATTGTGTTCACCCCGGTGGGATGCGGGACCGCGCACGCCGCTCTGCGCATCTGAAAAGTGATAGGGTGATTGTGTTATCGGCCGTGTACCGCCGTTGCGATCATCAATCTGGGTAATGGTGTTGCGCGCCCTGATGGTTTTTTGATCCTGTATGGTTGCCGGATTGCGCACTTCGCCCCAGGCTACATTGATTGTCTTCATGGCTTCATCGAATTTCTCGTAGGTATCGAGAGTGGCAATGAAATCTGCAGTAGCTTTTCTTCTTGCATCGATTTTTTCCTGTAAATCCATCTCCGGTGTCGACGGATCTTTGAGCCCAAGTTCCTTGGTCAGTAATCTGAAAAACAGTCGAAAATCCGTTGAGAGCAGTACCGGGCCGAATGCGGTTTCCCAGATTTCATTCCCCAACGGACCTGTATCATGCGATTCTTCGAGGTCATAGTGCATTTGATCGTCAGTCGCGACGGTTGCGTCAATCATGGCGATGTCAATATGTTGACCAAGTCCGGTTCTCTCTCGCATATGTATTGCAGACAGAACACCGACCAGACCATGTAAGGAGGCATTGGTATCCGCGACGGATAGGGGTAGATCCTGGTAGGGAGTTTTGCTTCGCTGCCAGTTTCGGAAGATAAGTCCGGATTCAGCATGAACGACAGCAGCATAGGTCGCGCGCCTTGATTCCGGTCCATTGGAGCCAAATCCAGAAATAGAAAGCATGACCAGACGCGGATTGATTTTCTTGAGATCCTCATAGCCAATACCCAGGCGAGGCATTACGTCCGGTCGGAAATTCTCAATCAGAATGTCAGCCTTCGCTACCAGTTGATTGACCAGATCAACTGATCCATCAGCTCGAAGGTCGATACAGATGTTCCGCTTGCCCGCGTTTTGTTGGCTGAAGTAGCCGGGGATGTTGCTGATTTCCTTGCCCCAGAATCGAGTGACATCACCATCAGGTGGTTCTACCTTAACTACGTCTGCGCCCAGGTCGGACAACATTCTGCCAGCGAACGGGCCCGCCAGAACCCTGGCGAAATCCAAAACTTTCAACCCTTCTAGCGGATACGACTCTGATGGATACGCCATGGCATTCTTATCTTCAGATGGATGGTGACACTGGATTCATTCTTTTTCTGCATTTCTTTCCAGTAGTGTTGAGTGGTCCGAAAAGACATCGGGATCGATAACTTCCACCAATCGGCTAATTTCCATGTCCTGGTTTACAAGAAGTTCCCGGGATTCCTGGAGTAGTCTCAATTGTTCCAACAGGATTGCATTCTCATTGGCAATGGCAGAGATGATTTCGATTTGTTGATCGATATCTTCAATGAGTTTGTCGAGAGTTATTTCCTGGCTGATCACTTGATTGACTTGTTTGAGTTTGGTTTTTTGCGTTGGGTGATCTAGGCTACACCATTTCATGCCAATCGTGTACCTCACGATTCTTATCATTCAGCTAGGCAGTATCATCAGTAAGTTCGTCATAGCTCTTGGATTTATCTTCACTTCAGCCCACATATTCTTCAACTAACAAATCGATGAAGTTGAGGGCTTTCTGAGGCTGCACGATTGATCTGGCATCTTCCTCCAGGGCAATAATGGCAACATAAGGTGCCCCATCCCTGGCGATTCATTCGCCCTTCGAAACGGTGACCTGTCCTTGCGGGTCCCATTTTTTTACCACCCCAGTGCATACGAACACCGCATGCTTTCATATTGCTCAGTCTCGTGATGGGCTTGTTTACGCTTCAAGCTTCGAATTAGGAATGTGATATTCTCGAGGATTCGAAGCATTAATGAGTCACACATGCCAAAACACAACTTTGATTTCCCAAAAGGGCGAATTGAAGTATTCGAAATCAGCTCCAGTGCTGTTTCGAACAATATTCTCGGGGATCCCACAGTACGACAGGTGGCGATATACCTGCCTGACGATTACGACAACAATGCTGATGACTACCCATTGTTGGTCGATATCGTCGGTTTTACCGGCAGTGGCCTTGGGCACACGGGTTGGAAGGCATTTGGAGAAAGCGTACCTCAACGAGTGGAAAGATTAGTGCGTGAAGAGAAAATGGGGCGCGTTATTGTCGCATTCCCTGATTGTTTCACGTCGTTGGGTGGTAACCAGTATATTAACTCGTCAGTGATGGGCAACTGGGCTGATTTTCTGGTAGATGAAATGCTTCCGCAAATAGAAGATCGGTACCGCGTTAGATCGGGCAGGGAATCCAGGGGGTTGTTCGGTAAATCAAGCGGAGGCTACGGCGCCATCGTGCACGGCATGCTGTACGCAGACGCCTGGGGAGCTATTGCCTGCCACTCAGGTGACATGGCTTTTGACTGGGTCTATCGTAACGATTTCCCAAAAACAGTTATGCACCTCGAACAGTACGATGGTGATATCGCTGTTTTTATGGAGAACATTGAGAAAAGCCGGAAAATTTCAGGCGATGATATGCATGCTCTGATGATTCTGGCGATGGCAGCTACTTATGATCCAGCACCGGATCTTCCTTATGGCGTCAGATTGCCGGTTGACACAGAAACCAGTGAACTCGACTCAGACCTCTGGTCTCGCTGGCTGGAATGGGATCCCATAAATCTGATAGAGCGGATCAATGTGCAGGAAAATCTTCGATCCTTAAAAGGACTCTTCATTGATTGTGGCAAGCAGGACCAGTATGGGTTGGTTTTTGGTGCGAGGATGCTGAAGAAGGAACTGGACAGACTTGGAATAGAGCATACCTACGAAGAGTTTTCGGACAATCACAGTAGTATCGATTATCGCATGGATGTTTCGTTACCCTACTTGTACCAGAAGATATGCGGTATCTAGCTGACCTGGGGACAGGATTCGATGAATCTCGGATCAGCCGGGGGAGTTTCTCACCAAACTGATCCGAAATCTCTGATTGATTATTTCTTGCAGGAAATTAGCTGGTGGTATCCATTACCTCGATATCAGGACGACCAGCCATGCATCCGCCCATTTTTGCACCCAAAGTCTTAAAATGATCAGTTTGTCCATGAGCGTTCAGCGCGTCTTGATCAGCATACTGTTCCAAAACAATATAGTCGTTTTCATCGGCGCGGGACTTGTGCAGTGAATAGAAGTTGTTGCCCGGTTCATTTGCTCTGACTGCAGCTTCTAGCTCGGCAAAGATTCCCTCGAACTCCTCGTTTTTTCCCGGTTGTACTTTCAATCGTGCGATGACACCTATGGCCATACTGTTCTCCCGAAGGTTAATTAAGAAACAAGAGACTGATTGTCTAGATGGTGGTGAACGGAGTCAACCCGTAATCGGGCTAACGTTCGTCCTTTCTGAGCGGGTCAAGAATAGACTCCAATCCATTGATCTTGATCTCGAGAGTAAGTTGCATGAGATCTCCCAGATGCCCTCTTGGGAATCCGTGATCCACAAACCACAGAAGGTAAGCCTCAGGTAGGTCGATGAGTACTCGGCCCTGGTATTTGCCAAACGGCATTTTCTGGTTAGCAATTTTAAGCAGATCTTCTTTTTCGAACATAGGTTGAGTTATGTTATTCAGTTTCTAACGTTATCAGCAGGTCTGTACAATACAGGACTTTAGTTTATCGAGACCCATATGCCTAAAGCCAGTGAGTTGAAGAAAGGTGAGGTAGTAGAGATTGATGGGACACCCCATGTCATTAAATCTGTTGAGGCGAAGAGTCCGTCATCAAGAGGTACATCAACACTTTACAAAGTTCGATTCAGTAATCTGATCACGGGTCAGAAGAGAGATGAATCGCTGAAGGGAGATGACATGTATGCAGAGGCAGATTTTCAACGTGTTCAGGTGCAGTTTTCTTATGTGGATAGAGAGCTGTATATCTTTATGAATACGGAAGATTATTCTCAGTACTCACTTGGTCGAGATATTCTTGCTGACCAGCTGGACTATCTTATCGACGGACTTGATGGACTCACGGCGTTACTCATAGACGGCAACATTGTGGCGATTGATCTGCCACAGTCGGTGACCATGAGTATTGTTGAAACATCACCGGCAATAAAAGGCGCTTCAGCGAGTGCCAGAACAAAACCTGCCACGGTGTCGACAGGATTGGTAGTTCAGATACCCGAGTACATCGAACAGGGTGAGTCGATAAAGATAAATACTGCAGACGGCAGGTACATGTCTCGAGCCTGATCAGACATTCGAAAGGAGATGGGAATGGATATCGGTTTGTTTGTTCTTGCGACTGAATATGCGATGCCAATTGACCAGCTAGCCAGGGCGGCGGAAGAAAGAGGTTTTGAATCGATCTGGCTTCCCGAACACTCGCATATACCGACAGCGAGTGTTTTTCCTGGTAATGCTCCCATCCCAAAAGACTATTCATACATTTATGATCCATTTATCTCACTCACGGTTGCGGCGAGTGTTACCTCGACCATCAGGCTGGGAACAGGAATCTGCCTCATCATTGAGCGCGATACGATAATGACGGCGAAGCAAGTGAGTACCCTGGATCAGGTGTCGGGTGGCCGATTTGAGTTTGGTGTTGGCGGTGGTTGGAATCGCAGGGAAATGGAGAACCATGGAACTGAATTTGACAGCCGATTCGAAAAAATGGGTGATCAGATTCGGGCCATGAAAGCCATCTGGACCGAAGATGAAGCCGAATATCATGGTTCGTTTGTTAACTTTGATTCGATTTGGTCCTGGCCGAAGCCGTTTCAAAAACCGAACCCACCGATTCTGTTAGGCGGTGAGTCAGTTCATACCTTGCGCCGAGTCGTTGACTATTGTGATGGCTGGTTACCCAGAGCACGAGATCCGGATATGGTGCTGCGGGGCATGGGGATTTTGGGTAAATTATCTAAAGAAGCAGGCAGAGAAATACCAACCTCAGTTTTTGCACCGGCACCCAAATGGCTGGACAAATTTGCTGATGCGGGTGTTACGCGATGTATTCTCATGGTCCCTGCTGCCGGCACCGAGGCAACATTAAAGCGCCTTGATCAGTACACAAAGTACCTGTCATAGAAAAGTGAGACTCTTTTTTGGACTAAAGCCTGATATGCAGACGGCGCTGAAAATTGCTCAGTGGCGTGACCAGGCTCTGCCGCCGATGTTACACCCGGTCCCCGTTGTCAACCTGCACGTGACATTGTCGTTTCTTGGTAAGGTTCAGGAGTGTGAATTTGAAGAGCTCCTGATGCTTGCCGATCAGATCCACGCTGATCCCATCGAGATGGTGTTCGATCAACTCGGTTATTGGAATAAACCGGAAATACTCTGGATCGGATCAGATGAGGCATCGGAATCCATAATGAATCTGGCTGCTTCACTAACCAAAATCAGAAGGCGCATGGCGCTACATTCTGAAACCAGGAAGTACCGTCCTCATCTCACAATCGCACGAAGATGTAATATTCCTCCACCGATGAGTGTTGTGAAACCACATTTTGTGACCTATTTCGATCGTTTCACATTGTTTGAGTCGATGAGTACAAAATCTGGCATCAGGTATCGAGCCATACAGGAATGGATGCTGGGTTAAAGACCTACGTTATCGAGCTTTTCCCGATATGCTTTACTAAGTAGCGAATCAATGGTGCTGCTTTCCTTTATGTTTGGGATTGGTTTTATCTTTTACAGCAGCAGGAACCAGAAATCTGGTGGGTTGGCTGTTAGCTGTCGGTTCGATAACGGCACTCATCTTTGGCAAGATTGCTTCAATTAAGTTTACCTTTCACACGATGAGTGCCTTTGATCTGATCGCAATTCTGATATTGAGCATTGGCGGGCTGGGATTATTTCTCCGCTTACTGAGAGAAGTACGATCTGTTTGAACCGCTCCTACTTACCCTGAAAGTTACCTGGTCTTCGTTCTGCAACAGCCTTCACACCCTCTTTGTGGTCTTCGGTTCTTTGTAACTTGAATTGCTCTCTGCCCTCAATGTCGGTAGTTGCTTTGACCGAATCAGCCAGACCTGGTCGCATCTGTTCGCGCAGGGAGACCAGAGCAAGAGGTGCATTTACGGCAATTTCTGAAGCCAGTTCAATGGCTGCAGGACGAACATTGTCATTATCCGTATAGACATCTCCCAGTCCCCACTCTTGAGCAGTTTCACCGTTGATTCTTCTCCCGGTCATAAACAGCAGGTTAGCTTTTTGAATACCGACAAGCCGGGGCAAGGTGGTAGTCAGTCCAAATCCGGGCGTAAAGCCGAGTTTTACAAAATTTGCTGTCATCCTCGTGTTGGGGCAGACGACTCTGAAGTCTGCCATCACTGCCAGACCAAATCCGCCGCCAACAGCGGCACCCTGTACAGCGGCAATGACCGGTTTCTTGCAACGAAATAATCGTACCGCTTCAGTGTAGAGCGGGTTGGGTTCGTCAGCGGACTGTTGTGGCCGCGAGGGTCGCCCACCGGACGTTGGACCAAAGTTCGCCCCGGCACAGAAGTGTTTGCCTTCTGAGCAAAGAACGATAGCCCGACAGTTCTGATCTTCGTCAAGGTCTTCAAAGCAATCAGCCAGATCCCCGATGAGCTGAAAATCGAAAAAGTTGTTGGGTGGTCGTTTGATTTCGCACTGAGCAACGAATCCGTCAAGGAAGGTTACTGATATATCGCCATATTGATCTTTCATCGTTGTCCCCGCAAATAGATAGTAGGGGATACTATACCGAACTATTGGCCCTCGGATAAAGAAAGGGTAGCCGGAGCTACCCTTTGATTCTCAGATTAGAATTCTCGAGGGGTGGGTTGGGGACCTTTCGGCCACTTCTCGAAATTTTCCATCACGACTTTGCCAACATCCGCCACACTCCAGGGCTCTTCAGTATTGTCTTTTGAAGCCAGCATATGGGACTGCCAGGAAATCAGCGTGACACTGTTTCCCTGTACGAGGAAGGTTCGACCGGTGACGGCTTTGGCTTCATCGCTTCCCAGCCAGACAACAATTGGAGAGACCTTGTCGGGTGACAGCAACTCTTCCATGTTCTGCCCTTCGGGAAAGATGTCCGAGGTGAGTCTTGACCAGGCGGCAGGGGCTAGAATATTCACCCGAATGCCATATTTCAGGCCCTCCTGAAATAAACAGCGGGCAAATCCTGCGATACCAGCTTTTGCTGCGCCATAGTTGGTCTGACCGAAGTTGCCAATCAGTCCGGAAGTTGAAGATGTTACAATGATTGATCCGCCTTCACCTTGTTCCAGCATCTGATCGTAGGCTGCCTTGACGGTCAAGTAGGTGCCACGCAGATGAACATTGAGGACGATGTCCCACATATCATCTGTCATATTCTTGAAGGATTTATCCCGCAGGATTCCAGCGTTGGCAATCAGGAAATCAATTTTACCGAATTCATCCACCGCCTTCTGAATCATCGCTTTGGCGTCTTCTTCGCTGGCTACATTGCCGTAGTCGGCGACAGCCTTGCCTCCGGCTTCTTTGATTTTGTCGACAACCAGATCTGCCATTGCACTGCCGGCACCGGAACCATCCCGGGCACCACCAAGGTCATTAACCACGACTGACGCCCCTTCCTTGGCCAGCAACAGGGCGTGGGTTTCTCCCAGGCCACCGCCAGCGCCGGTTACGACAGCAACTTTACCGTCTAATAGTCCCATAATCTTACTCCTCTCAAATGATCGTAATACCTGTGTAAACGGATAAAAAAAGTGAGCGAGAGTAAATCATATCGACAAGGGCAAAGCCAGCGTGTGAGGCTTGTGAGATAGAACGTAATAACTGCCTTTGATTAACGCAAGAGCCGTTATGGGGAGTTGTGGCCTGGTTGCTTATCGAGGTTTTCGACAGAGACTGTCTTCGGTTGGCAAGGTGTAGGTGTGTCTTTCCTTCGCCAATGAATAAAATCCCATATCCAGTGCATCCTGCTCAAAATCTCGCCAGTTATCACCAAAGTGCATCAGGATGATTTTCTGTTTTAAATGCCGGGGGAGAGTATCCAGTTCCTGAAGAGAGGCATGTACCCCACCGGTAAAGAACTGGCAGTCGTGAAAAATCAAATCAAATTGAAACATCTGATCAAATACCTCGATCAGATCCGGATCGAAACGAGTATCGGAAGTAAATAGAACTCGATCATCGATAATAACGGCCACGCTCCAGAATGAGTCCTCCCAGGAAACAGCATCATTCGGGATGTGCTTGGTTCGAGGCATCTTAACATTGATGCCACCGACATTGGCTTGCCAAGTTTCTCTTGGATACTGACTACATTGTTTAGGACGGATAATCGACCACAGATCTTCGAATTTCAGTGGTGTGCCCTCGGACATCTCAGAACCACCTCTTAGAGACTGGTCCCAGAGGATCTGCTGGTATTCCTCGTTTATCACCATGCTGGGTTTTTTTCGTGAAATATAACGACCAAACAGTTGTACTTCCTCCAGACCGCCGACATGGTCAGCATGACTGTGGGTAATGAGGAAATTGTCGACCTCAGCAATAGAGAGGCCAGCATTGTGAAGGTACTGCGGGCATTTGGCACCGCAGTCAATTAAAAGGTGATCTTCACCCTTGACGACAAGCAGGTTGTTAGGCCCGAGAGTCTTTGTAAAAGCCGAGCCTGTACCAACGAAATAAAGTGACAAGTCACCATCATTGGTCAGTTTCCCTATCTCCAGCGGTTCTGAAGAAATTTGCACGTCGGCAGTGTTCAATTTTGCTAGGCCCATAAATAAATTCGCAAAAATACCATGGTAGAGTTTGAGGGGTTCGGGATGCGAATTTTGTGAAGTCTGTCACACTTTTACATTAGACTTACATTTGATATTGATGTGTTGCCTGAAAAACAGGGATTTCGTACAAAATGAGTGCAAAAGCATCATACTTAGCATCCAGCTTTTGAATTAATTTAGGTCATTATAGATGAAATTGTATGACTATCCAGGTGCCCCAAATCCTCGCCGTGTCAAGATATTTGCCAGAGAGAAGGGGATCGAACTCGAGTTGATCCACTGCGACATGGCAAAAGGGGAACACAAATCACCTGAATTCCTGAAGAAAAATCCCAGCGGCAAGATTCCGGTGCTTGAGTTGGAAGATGGTCGTTGCATAGCGGAATCCGTGGCCATCTGCCGATATCTCGAGGCAATCAAACCTGAGCCGAACCTGTTTGGAAGGGATGCTTTTGAACTCGGATTCATCGAGGCAAAGAATCGACAAATCGAACTGGAACTCTGGACACAGATCGGTACTTCCTGGGTGAATGGACCGATTGTAGGCAGGATGGGAAGATTTGAGCAGATACCGGATGCAAAGAAGGTCAGTGACCGTAATGTCAAAAGATACTACGAACGTCTGGACCATGAGTTATCGGAAGTTCAATTCGTAGCCGGAGATCGATTTTCGATCGCAGATATCAGCCTGCTTTCAGCCATAGATTTTGCTACGGAGATGGTTGAGCTCAAGCCGGACGAAACCCTGACGCATCTGTATCGTTGGCATACAGAGGTCTCCGCTCGACCCGGTGCACAAGTCTGATCTATTGAATGGACTTGCTCTGGCGCGACCACTTTCCCTGGTCAGGCATAAGAAGATCACAGGATGGCCAGAAAACTTAACTGTCGAAAGCACTTTCCATCCGCATTACTGCGAGTTAAGATCACCCCCCCATTTTTCATCAAGTTTGGTGTCCCATGACTCCAGCTCCGTCACAAATATCCACCAATGACGATAGCGTGAAGCAGCTCATACTGCGTGCTTTAGAGGTTATTCGCTCCGATCACTTTGATGATTATTTTGATTTATTTACCAAAGATGCCGCTTGGATGATGCCATCAAGTAATAAAGATGTGCATATTGATGAAGCCAGGAATTTTTATGGATTTACAAAAAACTTCTGGTTTGATCAGGAGACTTCTATTGATGAGATAGTAGTCTCAGGTGACTATGCTTTTGTAAGAGTCAGTTTTGATGGATTCTTAAGACCCAAGAAGCAGGACTCATCGCCACCTCTTAGGTCCGTTAGTCGACATATTTGGATCTTGCAACATCAGATTGATGGTGCATGGAAAATCTGTCGAGATATCTGGAATAATCCAAAAGAATCGAAATCTTAGTCAGACCTTCTTAGTCAGACCTTAATGGCACTTACTTAAGTACTCTTAGGTCGTTCAAAACCCAGGTTTCTTTTGCTTACTCGTTCCGCACATCCGTGAGGTTAGGACGAATAACCACCCTTTTTCCACTCTCAGAAAAGTATCGTTATTCCTGCGGGTTGTCTGTAGTGTATGTCGTCAGCCCATAGGGACCACTAACACTGTAACCATCAAATCATACTTGCAGATTTCTCAGAATAGGACGTTAATGATTCCTATACTCAAACTTTTCTACCGTAGGCTTTTTCGATAAGGACCTAGTAAATTCTTCTCAATTCAGCCTTATTTTTTGTCTGCTCGCCATCTAAATTAACAGTATTTTCAAATTTCATAGAATTTGAGTCCTCTGCATCCATAGTCCATTTCATGCTATCTACAAAACTATGATGTTCAGCATGAAGGTCGGAGCGTGATTTATCGAACACGATGGCTAAAACATTTTCGGAAGCTTGACTTACTTTGAATATCGGTTCTGTGCCTAGAGCACAGTAATGTTTAATAACTAATTCACCATCTTTATCACTATAAGTTGTCAACATTTCAACTCCGTCTTCAACTATCGTTTCAGTGATCGTGTTACCACCAGACGTGAGCTTCCACTCATATGACACATCAAACACTTTGCCAGTATATTGCGTCATTTTGCCTTCCCATTTACCAAGCTTTTTCTTAACTTCATTAAACGCTTTGCTATTTTGAACTTCGGGCATTTCCACATCACCGATTACAGTTTTATTAGTCTCGGCGGAGATAGCAGAATAACAAGTCAATATAGAAGTAAGTAAAATTATTGGCTTCTTAAGTATTTTCATTTCATATGCCTTTTTAGTTATTGGTACACAAACATTTAGACAGATTTCCATAACCGATAGAAAAATTATTCCCACTCAATTAACGGCCGGGAAAAGGGAGTTCAGGTGAGACGACGTACAATGCATCGGATGCTGAAATCACATTGGCTTGGTCAGAAGTCAATTCCAACTTTGAGTCTATCCTGAGTACAAGTAGGAATACTTTCTCGGCTGAAGTCGAAGAAGAGAAGATTAAACGTGAAGCCCTTAAGTACCTTAGATTTCACAAGTTAGAAGCTGGGGTGCTTAAAGAAATTGCTGATATATATGCGTCTATGCCTTGGGATGCTCATCCAACTGCCTTTTATGTGCTTGAAGACAGATATGCAATATCACACTTTAAAAAAGAACCCAAAGTTAATGTTTTATGAAGGGGGGATACGATCAATATCCCCTCTAACAAATAGTCAGCCGCTTTCTGTAGGCGTATTCGAGTCTCTATTGAGGCGCCGAATAGAGTGTTTCGCAGTCTAGCCCCCAGCCATATTGGTATTCTCTTATATCGCTGAGTTCAGCCAGGATGCTGGTGAACCAAGGCTGTGTGCGTGCGTCTAGGGCAGCACCTAACCTTTCCGCTGAAGTGGTTTGCATAGCCACCATGACACCGCCAGACCATCTTCCTGAGTCAGGAACGAAAACCTGCATATTCACGTCTTCAAATCCGTTCTCTTTCATCGCCGCGTGGAGCTTGTCTACCGTGCTTAAGTACTGGGTCATGTTGCTGGTCTTGACCATGATGTTCCAGCTGAAGAATTCTTCGTTGAGTGCGCTGGCTTGACGGACTATACGGTAGTTATCCCAATCACGTATTGTTCGATCGACCTTCATTTTTGCTACTTCTTTGGCGATAGCTGGGTTGTTAGGGTCGTTTTTCCAGGCCGTCTCGTTTGAATCAAAAAGATTCCAGAAGTACAGATCGCCCATTTCTTCCGCGCCGATGCGGGGCGAGCAAATACCTACTGCGGAGGCGTTGTTTGTTTTTCCGATGGTTTCTGAGCTTCCTCTAGCCCATTCGAGATAGCCGGCAGGGTCGTCTGTGTTTACAGTGATCAAGGTCATCACCGGCTCTGCGGTCACGTAGGTGCTAGCTAAAAGAAAGATTAGTACAAAGGATTTTAGAAATTTTTTCATGGATATTTCCTCGATTTTTGTTGTATTTGGCGAGTTTCCCCGCGGTTATAGACTAGCATGGGATATTCGACCATTGTATATTTTAGGAGGACTTGCGCGTCTATCTGCGTGTAATAGGTGTGTGACGTCAGCCCATACGGCACCACCTAGCCCTGTTTGCTAAGAGACACTTCTGCTAATTTAAACCGAAGCAGAGGAGTTTCAAATGAGCATGTCAAACACAGAAAAACACGTTAAGGATATACGACGTAAGACCCGCCGTAAGTTTTCATCAGCTAGTCGCTTCTGCCGATGAAAGACTGACAAATTACGACATCCCAAGGACACAATAAGCAAGCAGCTCCAGCGCATTGCGACACATTTCTGAAAGCTAGAAAAGGAGTTTGTTCTTCCTGATCACGCGGTTGTATGATGTAGGCTTACATTTAAACGGGAGGATACGAACAATGTTCAGCAAGGCAATAGTATTTTCTGTGTGCGTCGTCATTGGATTATTAGGGACCGACAAGCTTTGCTTTGCGGCCTCCGAAATGATGGAAGAAGTCATCGTCACTGCGCAGAAGCGTGAAGAGAATCTTCAGGACACGCCGATTTCAGTGACAGCTTTTACTGCAGATGCAATTGAAGTACTGGGATTTCGGCAATCAGTTGACATCACAGCACAAACGCCCAATTTCAGTGTTGGTTATCCTAATGGCGATACCGGCGTTCCTGCGCCGTTTATGCGTGGGGTTGGACTCAACGATTTCGGAGTACTCAACCAGGGGCCCATAGCGGCTTATACTGATCAAACATATATCTCGTCCAATGCGGCACAGATTTTTCAGTTGCTCGATGTCGAACGGGTGGAGGTGCTGCGTGGTCCTCAGGGAACCCTGTACGGGCGCAATGCAACTGGTGGCGCAGTGAATTATGTTTCCCGCAGACCGACTTTGGAATGGGATGGCTGGGCTAGAGCAGGCGGCGGCAGCTGGGGATCAACTAAGCTTGAAGGCGCAGTGGGTGGACCGATCGGAGACAAAACGGCGTTTCGCGTTTCGTTGCTGAAAAGTGATTCTGACGGATGGATGAAAAACCGCCTCACAGGTAATGACCAGCAGGGTATTGATGAACTGGCCTGGCGGGTTTTGCTAGAATCTGAAGCAACGGAAAACCTAAACATTCTGGTGAATGTACATGGGGGCAAGACCCAATCTGACTCTCCTCAGTATCGTCATTTGGGTGTCTGGGAAGCAGATGGCAGCGGTAACATGTGCAGCAATGGCGATATTCTAGCAGGTAACTGTGTGGACATATTCGGATACTCGGAACAGGCTGCCTACACCACATTAAACGGTGTCGATGTTCCCGCAACGCCTGGTTACGATGAGGCGAACTATGACTTTGAAGAAAGAAATGATACCGATTTCTGGGGTGCGTCGGTTACTCTGGACTGGGCTGTCAGTGGTTACGTCATTACGTCAATCACTTCATACGATGAGATGGATGATTTTCGACCTGAAGAAACT
>Ga0208638_1001006_pt1 | contig 16577 bp, 14 predicted proteins | sample ETNtaG_34_FD_185753 | JGI IMG/M metagenome (GOLD analysis project Ga0208638, IMG submission 185753) | Marine microbial and viral communities from oxygen minimum zone, Eastern Pacific Ocean - ETNP201306SV51 (SPAdes) (version 2) | ecosystem: Environmental > Aquatic > Marine > Oceanic ...
CAAATGCTATTATTAATAACTGGATTGGTTGTGTCTATCAGCTGACTAATGAAAAAATAAATAAGCCGTTTATGGGCGGCATTGATCCAGAAAATCCGCTTGGACTAATATAGTGACAAGGCTAGATAAAGAGCTTTTGGTTTGGCCTGTCTGCGCCAGTAAAAATTAATCTATGGCCTTGATTAATTTACCCCTATTAAAAGCTATGCGTAAAATAAAGCCATGCACTTAATTCGCGGCCTTCAAAACCTAAAAGAAAAGTCTGGATGTGTCTTGACTATTGGCAACTTTGACGGCATTCATAGGGGCCACCAAAAAATCATTAAAGCCCTTGTAGCAAAGGCTAATACCCTTGGCGTGCCCTCAATTGTTATTTCATTTTCTGTGCCCCCTGAGTCGTTTTTTGGACGCCCAAAAGCAAGGCTTAGCAGTTTTAGGGATAAACATCTTTTTCTGGAGTCTTTAGGCGTAGAAAAACATTTGCTAATTCGTTTCAACAAGGATTTCTCACAGATGAGCGCACAGTCTTTTGTTGAAGATGTTTTATTAGCCAAACTTAAAATGCGATGTTGTTTTATTGGTGATGATTTTCGTTTCGGCAAAGACCGCCAAGGAGACTATTCAATGCTTGAAAACATGGCAAAAACCAGCGACTTTGTTGCACAAAAAGTTAACCGTGTCACTGTAAACGGTAAACGAGTGAGCAGCTCTGAAATTAGAGAACTTTTAAGGCAAGGCGAATTTAGTATGGCCGAAGAGCTTCTTGGAAGGCCTTTTGCAATCAAAGGTAGAATTATGCACGGAGAAAAAAGAGGCAGAACAATTGGCTTTCCAACCATTAACATCTCAATTGGAAGAAAGCTTAGCCCGGTTCTTGGAGTTTTCGCAGTTTTGATCGTGCTTAATAAAAAAACTTATCAGGGTGTCTGTAATGTTGGCAAAAGGCCCACAATAGGCGGCGAAAAAACACTTCTTGAGGTTAACATTTTTGACTTTGATAAAAACGTTTACGGCGAACATGCCAAAGTGCTTTTTAGGCATCGTATTAGAGAAGAAATGAAGTTTGAATCTGTTCAACAGCTACAAAGTCAAATCGCTTCAGATGCGAATATTGCTAGGCGCTATTTTGCTTGTCAATAATTATTTCACAAACTTCCAAGAAAGCTCGGTACCTGCAAGAAAAGGAACTACCTGTGAACCTCCAAATTCATATTGCATTGGCACCTTCCAGGGCCCTCTTTCTAGCGTAACTGTTTCTTGATTGTGCGGGAGGCCATAAAAGTCTGGACCGAAAATAGAAGAAAACCCTTCTAGTTTTTCAATTGCTCCCTCGGACTCAAAAACTGTCGCATAGAGTTCGATTGCCGCATAGGCGCTGAAAACTCCTGCACAACCACAAGCAGCTTCTTTTTCGTGTCTTTCGTGGGGTGCTGAATCGGTTCCCAAAAAGAACCTTGGGTTGCCTGAGGTTGCGGCCTTAAGCAAGGCTTTTTGGTCTGGGCTTTGTCTTTTTAATACTGGTAAACAATAGTAGTGCGGCTTAATTCCGCCTACTAGCATATGGTTTCTATTGGCAATCAGGTGTTGTGGCGTTATAGTTGCCGCAATGCGCTTACTTGAACCAAGAATGAAGTCAACAGCAATCTTGGTCGTAATGTGCTCAAGCACAATTTTAAGAGACGGAAAGCTTTTAACAATCTTTTCCAAGACTTTGTCAATAAAAACAGCCTCACGATCAAAAATATCCACATTTTCATCTGTCACTTCGCCGTGCACCAACAACGGCATGTCTAGTTTTTGCATAACCTCAAGGACAGGGAAGACTTTATCAATACTTGTGACGCCGCTTTGTGAGTTGGTTGTTGCTCCGGCAGGATAAAACTTAATTGCAACGATATTAGGCTCTTTTGCTGCCGACTCGATGTCTTTAATGGTTGTCTTATCGGTTAAATATAGAGTCATTAGAGGGCTAAAATTTGACTTTACTGGAAGCGCCTCCATAATTTCAGCGCGATATGCTAACGCCTGGCTTGTGTTTATTATGGGAGGAGTTAAATTGGGCATAATAATTGCTCTACCCATTTGTATAGCGCTCATTTCAACTATCGAGCGCATACCAGGGCCGCTTCGCAAATGCAAATGCCAATCGTCTGGTTTAACTAGGCTTATAGTTTTCATTGAACTGGATTCATTTTAAATGGTTCTTGAATAAAAGCAACGCCCCTCAGCCATGACAATGCTTATATTTTTTTCCAGAGCCGCAAGGACAAGGGTCGTTTCTGCCTATTTTTTTTGCCTTCTTGGGTAGTTGTGCTGGTTTTGCCTTTGTTGTATTTTGTGTTTGATCAGCGCCTGCCTTTGTTGTCTGACGCTCATTAACATTAGCCTCAGCAGCTTTCATTTTTTGGTCTACATTAACACTGCACAAGGCCTTCACCATCTCAGTATTTATAGTCTCCAGTAATGAAGTAAACATTGTAAAAGATTCGCGCTTAAACTCCTGAACGGGATTTTTCTGCGCATAGCCGCGAAGGTTTACGCTTTGTCTTAGATGGTCCATTACAGCCAAATGCTCCTTCCAATAATGATCAAGAGCCCTGAGCATCACGGCCTTCTCAAATGTGCGCATTGTTTCAGCTCCAACCACGGCTTCTTTTGCGTCATGGGAGTCTATTAGTCCTTGAAGAACGACACCTAATATTTCATCAACGTCGAGCCCATCATCTATGCTTTTTTGGAGTGAAATATACAGCCCATATTCTGCCTTTAAAGCACTTTCAAGCCCTCCTTTGTCCCAGTCCTCTTCAAGCATTTGTGGCGAAATATATTCTTCAACAAGCTTGCCAATAACTTTTTCTCTAATAGAGTTATATCGACCTTTTACGTCTTCTGTTCCCATCAACTCATCGCGCAATTGGTAAATAACTTTTCTTTGGTCGTTTGCAACGTCATCATATTCAAGCAAATGTTTACGGGCATCGTAATGCATTCCCTCGACCTTTCTCTGGGCGTTTTCAATTGTTCTATTTAGCCAGCTATGCTCGAGAGCCTCGCCTTCTTTCATGCCAAGTTTTTTCATCATGCTGGCAGTTTTTTCAGAAGCGAATATCTTCATTAGGCTGTCTTCTAGTGACAGATAGAATCGCGTTGAGCCAATATCTCCTTGCCTTCCAGACCGCCCTCTTAACTGGTTGTCAACCCTGCGAGATTCGTTGCGTTCAGTGCCAACTATGTGGAGCCCTCCTGCCCTAATAACGGCCTCGTGTTTTTCCTTCCATGCAGTTTTTTCTTTATCAGTTATGTCTTCTAGAGGCTTTCCTCCCAGCACAATATCAGTTCCCCTTCCTGCCATATTGGTGGCAATCGTTACAGCGCCAGGGACTCCTGCATTAGCTATTATTTCCGCCTCTCTTTGGTGTTGCTTAGCGTTTAAAACCTCGTGCTTTATTTTGTTGCTTTTAAGCAGTGCAGAGACCTTTTCAGAGCTTTCAATGCTGCTTGTGCCAATCAAAACTGGTTGTTGTTTTTTTTGGCAGTCTTTAACGTCGTTGGCAATTGCTTCATATTTTTCTTCCATGGTCCCATAGATTAGGTCTGAAAAGTCCATGCGACAAGATTTAGCATTCGGCGGAACAACAACAACCTCAAGGCCGTATATGTCTTGTAATTCTGGCGCCTCTGTCTCGGCTGTGCCAGTCATTCCGGCGAGCTTGCCATATAATCTAAAATAGTTTTGATAGGTAATTGAGGCTACAGTCTGGTTTTCTTTTTTTATACTAACGCCCTCCTTAGCTTCAAGCGCTTGATGAAGACCCTCTGACCACCTTCTTCCTGGCATCGTTCTGCCGGTAAATTCGTCAACAATGACTACCTCGTCGTCCTTAACAATATAGTCAACGTTATTTTGAAACAGGATGTGGGCGCGTAATGCAGAGATCATGTGCTGTAGCAAAACAATATTGCCAGTGTCATACAAACTTGCGCCCTCTGTTAAAGCGCCAGCATCTATTAGCATCTCTTCGGCTTTGATATGACCGTCATCGGTCAGAAAAACCTGTTTGTGCTTTTCATCTAAAGTGTAGTCGCCAGGCTTTTCTACAACAACCTCTTTTCCCTCTCCCTTTTCAATCTGAAGAGAGAAATATGAAGCCATTTTGTTAATGGCAAGATAGACTTGAGAATGATCGTCCGCTGGGCCAGATATAACTAACGGCGTTCTGGCTTCGTCAATTAATATAGAGTCAACTTCGTCAACAATGGCGTAATTGAGCTTCTTTTGCATTTTTTGGTCTTGCGAAAAAGCCATATTATCACGAAGGTAGTCAAACCCAAGCTCGTTATTGGTAGCATAAGTTATGTCGCATGAATATGCCGCCTGTTTTTCCTCGCCAGACATGCCAGAGGTAACAACTCCAACCTCTAGGCCTAAAAAATTAAACACTTTTCCCATCCACTCGGCATCTCGTCTTGCCAAATAGTCGTTGACAGTTACTATGTGGACTCCGTCTCCCGCTAAAGCGTTTATGTAGGCAGGAAGCGTTGCTACTAAAGTTTTTCCTTCTCCAGTTGCCATTTCTGAAATGTTTCCTTCATTAAGAACCATTCCACCAATAAGTTGAACATCATAGTGCCTCAACCCAAGGGTTCTTTGGCTCGCCTCTCTAACGACAGCAAAGGCTTCTATAAGAAGGGCTTCAGCATCTTTGTTTTGTTTGAGATTTTCACGAAAAAACTCTGTTTTTGCACTTAGCTCTTCGTCACTTAGACTTTGCATCTCTTTTTCTAGCGCATTAATGTCAGCAACAGTCCGCGCGTACTTTTTTATTTGCCGCTCGCTGTGTGAGCCAACAACCTTTGACAAAACATTATTTATAATACCCATGTAGTAACTAGAATAAAATATTTAGAGAAAACGAGGGTATTTTCCCACAGATGAGCGACAAATTAACAACAAACCTGACAAATTATACTCCCAAAGGAGAGCTAGGAGAATTGCTTGCAAAAGCAAAAGCTCACAACCATTTTGACACGCAGCTGCAGCCCCTTCTAGTTGTTCAATTTAAAGACATTCGTTTATGTCTAATTGAGGGCAACGTGGTAACCTTCATTGCCTCTAACGCCTCGGCTGCCTTCCGTGCAAATAAGCAACTCCCAAAACTATTGGAAATTGTGAAGCAAGTAGACGGCCTTTCAACAATAGAAAAAGTAGTGGTTAAACTAAATAATAGCCAGACTTAGCGCTTGTGTTACAATTTTTTACCTATATAGAAGGCCTATTTACTTTATAATGGCACGGTTTTTTATCTAAAAATACCCAGCATACCTCATTATGTCAGAACAAACAATAGACCTGAAAAAAAGGCGCTTTCTTACTCAGGCAACTAGCGTGGTTGGCGCTGTAGGCGTAGGCTTTGTTGCGTGGCCGTTTTTGTCAACTTGGAAACCATCAGCACGGGCTAAGGCGGCTGGCGCTCCTGTTGATGTTGATATCTCTAAACTTGAAACTGGCCAGCTAGTTAGGGTTTTATGGAGAAAAAAGCCAGTCTGGATCTTTAAACGCGACGCGGAGGTTTTAAAAAACCTTGAGTCAGAGTCTTTGTTGGGAGCCTTAGCAGACCCTGAGGGCTCTGGAAACTCAAAAAACCAACAGCCCAAATACGTAACATCCAACTATCGCTCTATCGAAGGGAAAGAGGGGTTGGCTGTAATAGTTGGGGTTTGTACTCATTTGGGATGCTCTCCGACTTACCGTCCAGAGCCTGGCGCTGCCGACCTTGGCGGTGACAGCTGGAAAGGAGGATTTTATTGTCCTTGTCATGGCTCAAAATTTGACCTTGCAGGGCGAGTATACGCTGGAGTTCCGGCGCCAACTAATCTTGTGATACCGCCATATAGCTTTGTGTCTGAAACCCTGGTTCGCATTGGCGTAGACCCAGTTACATCATAACAGGAAACCATGAATACAAAACAAAACTGGATAGACCAAAGATTTCCTTTAACCAAAACCTGGAATGAACATCTAGCTAAATACTACGCCCCAAGAAACTTTAACTTTTGGTACTTTTTTGGGTCGTTGGCGATATTGGTTTTGGTGTTGCAATTAGTAACAGGAATTTTCCTAACTATGCACTTTAAGCCAGATACTGCGAATGCCTTTGCCTCAGTTGAATACATTATGCGTGATGTTGAATGGGGCTGGCTTATGCGCTATTTACACTCTACAGGAGCTTCCGCCTTTTTTGTTATTATCTATTTTCATATGTATCGTGGCCTTTTATATGGATCCTATAAAGCGCCAAGAGAGCTTATCTGGATTTTAGGCATGGTGCTTTATATTGCCCTTATGGCAGAGGCGTTTATGGGCTACGTTCTCCCTTGGGGTCAAATGTCTTTTTGGGGAGCGCAAGTTATTATCTCGCTGTTTGGCTCTGTGCCAATCATTGGTCCAGACCTTTTAGTTTGGATACTTGGAGATTATGCGGTAGGGGATCCTGCCCTTAATCGCTTTTTCTCTTTGCACGTCGTTGCCTTGCCATTAATTCTTGTTGTTCTGGTTTTTTTGCACATTGTTGCCCTTCACGCTGTGGGCTCAAACAACCCTGACGGCGTAGAAATAAAGAAAACTAAAGATAAGGACGGGATTCCAAAAGATGGAATTCCATTCCATCCATATTACACAGTTAAAGATATTATGGGTGTGTTCGTCTTTCTTATCATTTTTTGCTCTGTGGTATTTTATGCTCCTGCGCTTAACGGCTACTTCCTTGAGCATGCGAACTTTGTAGAGGCTAATCCTCTTAAAACGCCAGACCATATTGCGCCTTTGTGGTATCTAACTCCTTTTTACTCTGTATTAAGGGCCATACCGCCAATGTTTGGTTCTCAGTTCCCAGGAGTGCTTGGCATGTTTGCCGCGCTCTTAATATTGGCAGCACTTCCTTGGCTAGACAGAAGCCCGGTTAAGTCAATTCGCTATAGAAGCCCTCCGTTCAAATGGGCGCTTGGAGTTTTTGTTATTAGTTTTGTTATTTTAGGGTGGCTTGGAATGGAGCCAGTAACACCGTTATACGTCTTATTAGCACGTATTTGCACCTTCTTGTATTTTGCGTTTTTTATTTTAATGCCTTGGTACACCTCTATTGGAAAAACCAAAGAAGTCCCTGAAAGGGTGACGGAGTAGGCTATGAAAATATATATAAAAACAAAGCTTTTTTTGATTGCCCTTCTTCTTTCGCTAGGCGTTTTGGCATCTGGTGGCGAATTACACCTTGAAGAGGCTCATACAGATATTTCAGATACGGCCTCACTGCAAAATGGCGCAAAGCTATTTATGAACTATTGCTCGGGCTGTCATGCTATCAGCTTTATGCGATACAACCGGATCGCCAAAGACCTTGATTTAAGTGATTCCGCCGTTGCTGAAAATCTAATGTTTGCCGGTGAAAAGGTGGGCGAACTAATTACTACAGCAATGCCTGAAGATGCTGCCTCTAAGTGGTTTGGCGGCACCCCGCCAGACTTGTCTCTTGTTGCAAGATCTAAAGGCACAGACTGGATTTATAGCTATTTAAGAGGCTTTTATGCTGACGACTCTAAAATTTTTGGAGTTAACAATAAGGTGCTTGCTAACGCCTCTATGCCCGACGTACTATGGTCTCTAAAGGAAAGCCAGTCTGAAGCAGAATTTGACCAAAGCGTTAGAGACATTACAAACTTCTTAGATTACGTAGGCGAGCCGGCTAAATTAATTCGTACAGGTCTTGGTGTCTGGGTTTTGTCATTCTTGGTGTTGCTTTTTGTTTTGTCTTACTTTTTAAAAAAGGAATACTGGAAAGATGTTAAGTACGGTATCTGGCGCTCAAGAGATTAATTTCTGATACAATTAATTTTTTCTTCGGCGCCCCTTCAGACATTGAAGGGCGCTGTTTTTTTTATTTTCGAGGAGAATTATGTTAACAAAACCTAACCCAGCCTCTACAACTCTATACTCTGCTCCACAAGAGATGGAGTCACATGCGGTGCGCTTCATTATGGCTCATAAATCAATTGAGCGTGACGTTCTCGAAGTTGATTTTGACGAGCTGCCAGAAGAAATTCTCGATCTCAATCCTTGTCAAACCTTGCCAACCCTTTTTGACCGGGGCATGGTTTTATATGATCTAGGTGTTGTTATGGAATATCTAGATGAACGCTTCCCTTTTCCGCCTTTATTGCCAGTCGATCCAATACAAAAGGCCGAAAAAAGACTTTTAATTTATCGCTTTACTCGTGCGCCTGGTTGCTGGTACGAATTAGTTGATGTTATTCTAAATGGCAACAAAAAAGACTCTGAGGCGGCCAGAAAAACCCTTAATGGCAACCTCATTGAACTTATCCCTCTGTTTTCTCATAAGTCTTTTTTCAAAAGCGATACTATGACTTTGATTGACGCCTGTCTTGCACCAATAATGTGGCGCCTGAACTTGCTAGGCATCACTCTTGGTGATAAAGCGAAACCAATTTCCGCATATGCAAACAGGCTCTTTAGCCAAGAGGGCTTTCAAGAAAGCCTTACTTTTTGTGAAAAAGACTTTAATCAGTAAAGACGATGAACGATGTTGTTCCCTATCTGATTCGTGCATACTGCGACTGGATGGAGGACTCTGACTTAACGCCTTACATTCTTGTTGACTGTAAAAAGAAGGGAGTTGTTGTTCCTAAAGGCCTCGCCAAAGAAGGAAAAATCATACTCAATATTAGCTCCTCTGCGGCGGGAAGCCGAAGCATGACAAACGATGCCATCTCATTTAAGGCAAGATTTAATGGCATCTCAGAGAAAATCAATGTTCCTTGTGAGGCTGTTCTTACAATTTATGCCCAAGAAAATGGCGAGGGTATGTTTTTTGACGGCAACAGTGAGAATTTATCAGATTCAAAAGAAAGGCCAAATCTAACTATCCTTGACTAGCTTTGCAAACTCTAAACAAAACTCTTTAACCCTCTGTAAAGAAAAACTTATTACTGGTGTTTTTGTATAGGCACAAATCGCTTCTCTGTTTGATAGGCTGTTCTTACTAATTTGATTTAATACAATACACAGCACATCGAGGTTGCTTTTTTCGGCTGCATTTATAGTTAACAAGGCCTGACTAATAGCCCCAAGTTCGTCTTCTATAACAATCACTAAAGGCAGTCTTAAGGCGGCGGCAAGATCTGAATTAAGGGCCATTTTGGCTATTGGCGAGTACAGCCCGCCTGCTCCTTCAACCAACACAAAGCTTCCTTTCGTGTTTTCTAAACACGCCTTAATAAGATCTTCTAAGGATAGCCCTTCTCCTGCCTTATTGCTTGCACTCTCAGCACTAGCCTCAAGCTCAAAGCGGTAAGGACAAACAAGGCTTAAAGGCTCTTTTTGTGTGCAAGCCTCTGAAAGCAAAATTGCGTCTTTTGGTCCATTTGCAGTATCGCCATCAGAACAGCCGGTCTCAACCGGCTTTCTTACTTTTAAATCTTGTTTTTGGCTCAAAAAGCGCACGATCTCAATTGCCACAGTTGTCTTTCCGACTCCTGTATTGCTGCCGGTCACAAATACACCTTTCATGGCAGTATTTTAGCCTAAGTTGGTGGTCACCAAGCCTTCATAAAAGTATAATAACAGCCATGAAAAGCAATCTTGAAACTAGTTTTTGTAATCTCTCTTTAAGTTCGCCGATTGTTCTGTTGTCAGGCTGTGTTGGTTTTGGCGAAGAGTACACAAGAATTAAGGGATTCTCAAATGCTGATGCGGGTGCGATTTGCCTTAAAGGAACAACCCTTAATCCACGCCTAGGAAACAAGCCTCATAGGGTTGTTGAAACTCCAAGCGGTATGCTTAATTCTATAGGCTTGCAAAACCCTGGCGCTGAAAAAGTAATTGCTCAAATATTACCGTTACTAAACAAGACTGAGACCAAGTATTTCATTAATATTTCTGGCTCTTCAGTTGAAGAGTATGGCGAGCTTGCAAAACGATTTGACGATACCGATATTGACGCTATTGAAATTAATATTTCATGTCCCAATGTTAAGGAGGGTGGGGCTACCTTTGGGAATGATCCCGACATGTCTTTTAGAGTTGTAGATATTTGCAGAAAAAACACAAGCAAACCTTTGATTACTAAGCTCTCTCCCAATCAAACCGATATTGCCTATAGTGCTAAGCGCTGCATTGAAGCGGGAAGCGATGGGCTAGCTGTTATTAATACCTTAATGGGAATGGCAATTGACAGCAAAACACGAAAACCAGTCCTTGGCAATAATAGTGGCGGACTTTCAGGACCCTCAATAAAGCCTATTGCATTACTAAATGTTAACAAAGTTTATCAAGAAAGCAGAAAACACAACATTCCAATAATTGGACAAGGGGGCATAGTTAATGCGAAGGATGCGATTGAATTTATTATCGCTGGTGCGACCACCGTGGGTATTGGAACTGCTCTTTTTTACGACCCCTTAGTTTGCAAAAAGATAAATGCGGGCATTAGTCAATATCTGACTGATGCTAGAATGAATAATATAGAGTCTTTAGTTGGCTCACTTGAGCTTAATGAGTCCTTATAACTAAATATCAAATATGCAATACGAAGACAATATTAAAAAAATAGAAGAGACAGCGCAACAACACTGGACAAATAATAAATCTTTTGAGGTGGCTGAAGACAAAACAAAAGAGAAGTTTTACTGTCTTTCAATGCTGCCATATCCTTCAGGCAAACTTCATATAGGACATGTTCGTAATTATAGTATTGGGGATGTTGTCTCTAGGTATCAAAAAATGCTTGGTAAAAACGTTCTACAGCCGATTGGCTGGGACGCCTTTGGGCTTCCTGCTGAAAATGCGGCAATACAAAATAAAGTGCCTCCAGCGAGCTGGACCTATAACAATATCGAGCACATGAAAGAACAACTGATTGCTATGGGTTTTGGCTATGATTGGTCAAGAGAACTTGCAACCTGTAATCCTGAATATTATCGATGGGAGCAATGGTTCTTTGTAAGGTTGTTCAAGAAGGGTCTTGTTTACAAAAAAAAGGCTGTTGTTAACTGGGACCCCGTTGATCAAACAGTTCTTGCCAATGAGCAAGTGGAAGAAGGTCGAGGTTGGCGCTCAGGCGCACTTATTGAAAAAAAGGAGATATCTCAATGGTATATGAAGATTACCGATTATGCCGACGAACTCCTTAATGATTTAGACAAACTTGAGGGTTGGCCAGATGCCGTCAAAACAATGCAGCGAAACTGGATTGGCAAATCTGTCGGTCTTGAAATTAACTTTACAATGGAAGGGTTGAAACCAATAAGTGTTTTCACAACACGCCCTGACACCCTGATGGGGGCAACCTATCTTGCGATTGCAGCTGAGCACTCATTGGCCCTTGAAATAGGAAAGAAAAATCCCACCGTCCAATCGTTTATTAATGAATGCAGAACAATGGAAACATCCGAGGCGGCACTAGAAACAATGGAAAAAAAGGGTGTTGACTCTGGCCTATTTTGTAAACATCCAATAAGCGGCGACGATGTTCCAGTCTGGATAGCAAATTTTGTTCTTATGGGTTATGGAACTGGCGCTGTTATGAGTGTCCCGGCTCATGACCAGAGAGATTACGAGTTTGCAAAAAAATACAATATCTCTATGGTCGGCGTGATTGCTCCAAGTAATGGACAGCTTGATATTGACCAAGAGGCTTTTATTGAAAAAGGCGTTCTCGTAAATTCAGGCGAATTTAATGGCATGAACTTCGCCGAAGCTTTCAAAGCAATAAGCGCATACCTAACTAAAAACAACCTTGGAAAAGAAAAAATCAATTATCGTCTGCGTGACTGGGGAATTTCTAGACAAAGATATTGGGGGTGTCCAATTCCAATAGTCAATTGTGAAAACTGTGGCTCAGTGCCAGTAAAAGAGTCGGACCTGCCAGTTGTGCTTCCAGAAGATGTTGCTTTCGAAGGGGTTGGCTCGCCAATTAAAAAATCACCAGAATTCTACCAAGTCAACTGTCCTTCATGTGGATCAGAAGCTGAAAGAGAGACTGACACCTTTGATACGTTTTTCGAGTCTTCATGGTATTTTGCGCGATACGCCTGTGCCAACCAAAACAAAGCGATGCTTGATGAGCGTGCAAATTATTGGCTTCCAGTTGATCAATATATTGGTGGAATTGAGCATGCTATTTTGCACTTGCTGTACGCTAGATTTTTTACTAAACTGCTTCGGGATGAAGGAATTGTTACGTGTAACGAGCCTTTTACAAATCTATTAACTCAGGGAATGGTTTTAAAAGATGGGGCTAAAATGAGCAAATCAAAGGGCAATACTGTCGACCCTCAACAAATGATTGATAAATATGGCGCCGACACTGTGCGCCTTTTTGTTTTGTTCGCCTCGCCACCGACACAGGCTTTAGAATGGTCTGATCGTGGCCTAGAGGGAGCTCATCGTTTTTTAAATAAGCTTTATCGGCTTGTCAATGAGTTTGTTTTAAAATCAAAAAACCAAGCTATCGAATCGTTGGAGCCCAAGCTGCTCAACAAAGAACAAAAAGAAATGCGCAAAAAAACTCACATGACGCTTAATAAAGTTGGTGATGATATTGGTAGGAGGTATTCTTTTAATACAGCGATTGCTGCACTTATGGAACTAAACAACTCACTTTCTCGTTTTACGGATACCACCACACAAGGGGTCGCTGTAAAAAAAGAAGCCATTGAAATTATGCTAAAAGCTCTTAACCCAATAACTCCGCATTTATGCCATCATCTTTGGTTGAAAATGGGCAACACCGGAGCAATGGTTGATATTCTTTGGCCAGAGGTTGATATGGAGGCTCTTACTCAGGAAGAAGTGCAGCTTGTTGTACAGGTAAATGGCAAGCTTAGGGCTAAAATTGTTGTTCCGATTGATACTGAAAAAAAATCCATAGAAAAAGCGGCTTTGGCTGAAGAGAATGTGGTTAAGTTTAGCAAAGGAAAAGAAGTAAAAAAAATAATAATCGTTCCAAATAAATTAGTCAACATAGTGGCGCATTAACACCACCAAAAGCCTTAATTGTCGAGCATTTTCTCTATTTGGTCCCTTAAAATCAACTCCATAACAAAGCCCATCTTGCCGCCAGGCACAACTAGCGTGTTTGGACGCGACATAAAAGACCTTTCAATCATGTTTTGTAGGTATAAAAAATCACAAAATTTATGGTCTTTAAACCTAACAACAACAAAACTCTCATCAAGTGTCGGAATATCTCTTGCAATAAAGGGGTTTGATGTGTCTACTGTTGGAACCCTCTGAAAATTGATATCGGTTCTTGAGAATTGAGGGGTAATGTAATTTATATAGTCCCACATTCTTCTATGTATTGTGTCAACCGTTGCCTCTGCAGAATACCCTCTGTGTTCCTTGTCTCTGTGTATTTTTTGAATCCATTCAAGGTTCACAACAGGGACCACTCCAATAAGAAAATCCACATATTTGGTAACATCAATAGCGCCATCTTTTACACCCCCATGAAGGCCTTCATAGAAAAGCAAGTCGCTTCCCTCTCCCACATCCTCCCAAGGCGTAAATTCCCCTGCCTTTTGACCAAAGGACTCACCCTCTTCGTCAGAATGAAGATAGAGTCGACGACGACAGTGTCCTTTTTCACCATAATTTTTAAAGGTTTTTTCAATTTCTTCAAAATGGTTTGCCTCGGGACCAAAATGACTAAAGTAGCTGTTTCCTTTTTTTTCCTCTTCAGACATAATTGTTTTCATTTCATTTCTATCATATCTATGAAAGCTGTCTCCTTCTATAACACAAGGTTTTGCGCCTACATTAATAAAAATGTGATTGAATGCATTTTTGACTGTAGAGGTACCAGCTCCAGACGAGCCTGTTATCGCTATGACCGGGTGTTTTTTTGACATACGGGCTTCCCTTTTTTTAAAACTTCCAATACAAATATTATCTTATAAATTTTATTGTCAGCCCTCCAATAAAATTCATAGGCGCTTGAATTTAAATCATTGAGCTATTTTAGAACAATTAGTAGTCTAGGTTTTCAACCTTAAGTGCGTTGTCTTCAATAAAGTTTCTTCTAGGCTCTACCTCATCTCCCATTAGAGTGGAAAAAACCTCATCAGCCGCTATAGCGTCCTCTACCTTAACTTTAAGTAGGGTTCGACTTTCAGGGTTCATTGTGGTGTCCCAAAGTTGATCTGGATTCATTTCTCCTAAGCCTTTGTACCTTTGAAAGCCTTGTCCTTTTTGAGCCTCTTTTAAAAGAAACTCAATTGCATCAGCAAAGCAAGCAACCTTAGTTTCTTTCTGTCCTTTTTGAACAAAAGATGAGGCGCTAAAAATACTCTCTACTTCGTCAGAGTATTTTTGAATTTTTTTATAGTCTGTTGAACCAAAAAATGCGGTACCAAGAGCTGAAGTTGTGACAACAACGCCGTACACTTCTAAGGAATATAATACTTCTTTATCTTTAAAAATAACCTTGTGTGTTTCTGACATAAGTTTATTTTTATTTAGTTTTTTTTGTAAGTCGTTACACCATTTAGTTGTTTCTTTTGTATTTCCTGGTGCGCTTAAATTTGACATACCAACAATCGCTCCCAACAGGTCTTTGTTGTATTTCTTTCCAAGCTTTTCAATGGTTGCAGCTATTTTGTAATATTTGGCTACAATTTTTTCTAGAGCAACTCCGCTTATTGCTGGCGCGCTCTTATTGACAAATATACTTGCCTCATTAATTGCCTCTTGCAAAAGATAATCACTTTTTTCTTTTTCATCTTTTAAGTAGCGTTCTTGTTTCCCTTTTTTTATCTTATAAAGTGGTGGTTGCGCTATATAAAGATAGCCATTTTCGACTAACTCAGGAAGGTAGCGATAAAAAAACGTTAACAACAGTGTTCTTATGTGTGCCCCATCAACATCGGCATCAGTCATAATAACAATCTTATGGTAGCGAAGTTTTTCTATGTCATACTCATCATTACCTATACCACAACCTAAAGCGGTGATTAGTGTGCCTACTTCTTGTGAGGTGAGCATTTTTTCAAAACGCGCTTTTTCAACATTTAATATTTTTCCTTTTAAAGGCAATATTGCTTGAGTGTGTCGATCTCTGCCTTGTTTTGCAGATCCTCCTGCGGAGTCACCCTCAACCAAAAATAACTCAGAAAGCGCGGGGTCCTTTGTTTGACAGTCGCTCAACTTTCCTGGTAGACCAGCAATATCTAGAGCTCCTTTTCTTCGAGTCATTTCTCTGGCTTTTCTTGCGGCATCTCGAGCTCTCGACGCTTCTAATATTTTTCCTACAATAATTTTTGCTTCATTGGGGTTTTCTAGTAAATACTCTCCCAATTTTTCATTAACAGAGGACTCTACCGGAGCCCTAACCTCTGACGAAACAAGTTTGTCTTTTGTTTGAGAAGAGAATTTTGGATCTGGTACCTTGATAGATAAAATTGCCGTTAAACCCTCTCTTGTATCTTCTCCGGTTATTGCGGCTTTTTCCTTTTTTGCAAGCCCTGAAGAGTCTATAAACCCATTGAGTGATCTAGTTAATGCTGCTCTAAGACCGGCTAAATGCGCTCCTCCGTCCCTTTGTGGAATATTGTTTGTAAAACAGTAAACACTTTCTTGATAGGCGTCACTCCACTGAAGGGCAACCTCAACACCAATATCATTTTTTTTGGTTTTTATTGTAATAATATCATTGTGGATAGGGTTTTTAGATTTATTAAGATGCTCCACAAACGCCTTAATACCACCCTCATAAGAAAAAACATTTTTTTTATTTGTAGCTTGGTCGACTATTTTTATATTAACACCAGAGTTTAAAAAAGCTAACTCTCTTAACCGGTTGGCAAGGGTTTCGTATTTAAATTTTGTTTCTGAAAATATCTTTTTGCTTGGCTTAAAATGAATTATGGTCCCTGTTTTTTTTGTCTTTCCAGTGGCTCGCATTGGTTTTGTGGGGACGCCAAGCTCGTATCTTTGCTCGTGTATCTCGCCATCACGATGAACAATAAGGTGTACATACTCAGACAGCGCGTTTACTACTGAAACACCAACACCATGAAGACCCCCTGACACTTTATAGGAGTTGTCGTCAAACTTTCCTCCGGCATGCAAAACCGTCATAATAACTTCGGCCGCTGAAACCTTTTCCTCTGGGTGAATGTCTACTGGTATCCCCCTACCATCATCTGATACTGTAACCGAATCATCATCATTAATTACAATCTCTATTTCTGCACAGTATCCCGCTAGGGCCTCGTCAATTGAGTTGTCGACCACCTCAAAAACCATATGATGAAGTCCAGTGCCATCATCTGTGTCTCCAATATACATTCCTGGGCGCTTTCTAACGGCGTCCAAACCCTTTAAAACTTTAATATTGGATGCTTGATATTTTTTCGACATAAGTAGTAAAGAAAAAAAATTTAATTATACCACGAGCACCTAGTTTTACGCGCTGTAGTGGCTTTTTTTGGTGTTTTTTTTTGTGTTTAGTTTTCAATTAAAAAAAAGCTAAACAAGCCTAAAACTCTTTAATAACCCCACTGTT
>Ga0208638_1001017_pt1 | contig 16465 bp, 14 predicted proteins | sample ETNtaG_34_FD_185753 | JGI IMG/M metagenome (GOLD analysis project Ga0208638, IMG submission 185753) | Marine microbial and viral communities from oxygen minimum zone, Eastern Pacific Ocean - ETNP201306SV51 (SPAdes) (version 2) | ecosystem: Environmental > Aquatic > Marine > Oceanic ...
ATTACCGCTGCGTTGTCCCCATTTCTCTAGAAAATCTTCCATCTCACCGGTATGGTGCAGGCGGGACAAGTCCCTCATCATCTGACTGGTTAATGATATTTCTTGAGAATCTTCATCTGCAATTTGAGCAAGCAAGGTGGCAACATAGGCAACAGGGTAAATTTTTTCAGTGAATGTTTTGACATTTCTCATAATCTCGAGCGCATATTCATGGGTCGAAATAGAGATACCTTGCATATCATCTTGATATTGTGGAAATTTTTCTATGCTTTCTGCGAGCCATGTTAGCAGGATGTCCGGTTTGTTCTCTATTTTCTTTTTTAATTTTCGATTAGCCCATAAAAGTTTGGGGCTGAAACCAAATAGTTTTTTTTCCACGTCAACATTTTCATACAGTTGGCCGAAAATAGAAGAAACGTAAGGCTGATTTACAGCAGGGCAGGGTAAACCAAGCAAATCAAAAGCCAGACCTAAGGCTCCTGAAGGTGCATAGAGAAGTTCAACCAGGGATCGAGTCAAGCGACTTGGAGAGACTACAACTTCTCTAACTGCGGCATTTTGAAAAATTTTTCTGCCTTTTTGACCAATTTTTGAGGCGAGGACTTGGCGAGCCGTTTTTTCTTGCTCAACTGCAATGCCGGGATCATATAAATGCGAAGTAATGCCTCTGGATTGGAGTATATAAAGCTTTTTTTTCTTTTTTTCAAAGGCCCATTCAATATCTTGGGGGGCACCTATTTTATCTTCAATAATCATCCCGGCAAGAAACAACAATGAAAGCATATGCTTCATGTCTTTCTGCTCAGGATAAAGGTTGCCCGTCCAACGTCCGTAATCAATTCGTTTGGGTTCAACCTTTCCGGATACTACAGCGTCTGCTGTTCCTATGCTGTATTCACAACTGGCAAGCCCGCTATTCTCCGGTGATCGTGTAAATAAAACACCGGAGTAATCAGGTTCGATCATTTTCTGGACAAGCACCGCACTGGTATCCAGGTAGTTTTCGTATGAGTCCCTGACTTTGTTAATGGCACTTGCAAGGTCCTCCAGTTGAACGAAAAGTTCAGTGTGAAATTTGCCAGCCATACTCTCACTAGCGCCATCTTCTTCCAGACCGCATGAGCGGACAGCATAAGGCCCATTTCCTAAATCTTTCAAGGCATTGGTCAAATAACCAAAATGATGTTCAATCGAAAAATCGGACAGTAAAACCAAGCCTGCCGGGACGGAAAAAAGTAGAGGTTGATGTTTTATAAGCTTTGCAAGATGACGTGCCTTGTTTCCGATTCCTTCACAGTCTGCTTCCCCAAGGTTGAGAAACACTTTGTTTTCAATATTTATGCTGATGTCAATAAGGCTCGGTTGATTGTTTTTTCGGCGCGCTTTAATGCAATGATATCCTGGATTATGGTAACAGCTAAAACCCCTGATACATATACCAGCAGGCTGCCTGGCAAGTAAATTAAAAGTAATACAAAGGCAAAAGTTACCGCGAACATGGTAATTGGTTTTGCGGATGTTGTACCTAAACTCATTTTATAGTAAATCAGGCCGCCAGCTAAGACACTTAATAAATAGTCGGGCTGAGTGAGGTTGTCTATCCACAGGAAACTGATGTTTTGAAAATCTTCTGGCGGGAATGAAAGGAGTTTATATGCTGGCAATACAAGTATCAACATTACAATTGTTCCGAGAAACTCCCATCCGCTACTGACTTTAAGGTGACGTAACAGGACAGGTGAAGCGCTGCTCCATAAAGGTTTGTTTTCGTTTTTCAGCATATTTTTTATCGTTGCTCGCTTAATCCTGGAACATGCCTCACAGATGCCGACAGGAAAAAATAATAAACGCAAAGTTACAGCTAAAAAAAATATTGCAGCTCCAGTTGAGTGGCCTAATTGACGTTTGAACCATCTGACAAGATCCCAAAATGGCTCACGCAGGGTATCAATAACTCCTTTTCTGGTGCCTGACTCCCACCTGATTGCAACAACTTCAGGAAGACGGGTATTAAAGCCCAGTAGCCTGAAGCGTTCAGTGTCATGATCCAGGTGTTCCCATATTTCAAAGATTGCATCCAAGCCGTCATAGAGCCAGTCAGTCTTGGATAATCCAATAGCGACAAACCTGGCACCGTCAAGTTTTTTGGCGGCCTCCTCTAATTTTTGACTGGTAGTGGGGAGATTCATATCTATGCTGATAATCCGGTTTGGGTCAATCTTAGACAAAAGCCGTCTGAGGTAATACCTTTCATAGGTAGAGGTGCTTCGGCGAAAGCTGTTATACGGCGCCACCAAGTAGACATCTTTCTGGTCAAATAGATCAGCGACCTTATCGTCGGCCAGAAAATTAACAATTCCTGGGAAATAAATCCGTTTCTCATCAAGAATCCATTTTTCCTTCTCTACCGGCCAGTTAATAATTTTATTTTTTGGGTCAGCAGGTCTGAAGAAACCATTCTTGCCGATTACATAGCGATCAATATTTTCTACATCCTTCACAATATATATATTTTCAAATTTCTTAAAAAAGGATTTGTCAGGTTTATAGTAGGACGGTAGCCTTGCAATATAGGGAAAATCCGTCATGTATAGATCTTTGCTATTGTTTGATTTAAGGGCATCCGGCAGTTCCAACGAACGAATGTAGGAGAAAGGATACAAGTGGCCATCGACTTTAACAGCAGGCACGCCTGAATGATATTTGATAGTACGACTGGAAGAGGCGATCAGGGTTGCACTTGGTTGTTGGCGCAGTTTATCAGGGACTTTTTTTATAGGGATCAGTTTGAAATTGCCATATTCGCGCCACAATGCCAAAGAGTTGCGATTGTTCGGGTGATATAACTTTCTGGCCGCTTCATGAGAAGCAAGATCACAGCGCAGGTACATTGCTATATTGGCCTGACGTTTCTCTTGCTGGTGCTGATGCCATAAATAACCAAGCGATATCATAAGGGTTAGGAAACCGAACAACCCTCCTAGAAAAAGCTTGCTGGCGTGAGGTCCCAGTCTTTTGCTGATTCCATAATAGGCGCCTCCTGTAATGGCTATCACAGTGCCTGTAAGCAGGGGAATAATATTGACAATACTCACGAAAACATCTGGAGTAGGAAGAGCATAAGCTTTCACTGGAAGTAAGAGGATTGTCAATACAACGGTTAGATGGAATATCATATATTTCATATTTTTTTAACCGCATTTAGACCCGAAGTTGAATCCAAATAATTTTATTACCTTTATAATTTAGATGAACTGTTTCGCAGAATTTATGTTTTTTGAATAAAATTTAATTCTTGATGAGAATTTGACAGATTTGCGTTTGGTAACTTTGCCCCATATAGATCGGCATTATTCAGGTCTGCACCCTTGAAGTTGCAGTGCTGACACGAACCTGTAGTTACTAATTGTACGTCGTCAAAACCTTTTGGACACGAAATCGCCCTTGTTAGCCGTTCATTCTCTTTCTGCAACCGTTTGAGCTCTTGCAGTTGGCCCTTGCCCATACCCCCATAGTACTTGCGCCAACGATAGTACGTCTGTTCGGCAATACTGATTTGCCGAATCGCATCAATCCTGGCTATTCCCTGGCCGACAAGCACTTCAACCTGACGCAACTTGTTAGGGCGCAACTACTACAGCAAAAAAACCAACTTAATAGTCGTCTTATTCCCACTCACATTCCCTTCCTTTCATTGCTTCATGAAAATCGGCCGCGTGCCTTACCTTTGACCCCGTCGCCCGCATGAACCAAGCTTCTCGTTTCCGCCAACAACCTCTTTACCGATTTGTCTAATCTCATCTCGTAAGTCATTGTCCTGTCTCCGTGTTTAAATTTTCTGGGTAATTCCAGTGCGGGTATTTTCTGAAAGAACCTACAGGTTGCCTCCACCTTCTTAATCTTCTGGAGCCTTCTTTATTGCTTTGCAGCCTTACCGTTTGAGTAAGTCCCCACTATCTCGCCAGAGGCAAGATACTCGATACCTCCCCAAAATTTGCCGTCCTTGAATTCCCCCACGTACTTGTTTCCACTGGCCCATGTGTAGGTACCTTGGCCATTGAATTTGTTGTCCTTGATTTCCCCCACGTACTTGTCTCCATCGGCCCATGTGTAGGTACCTTGACCATGCCGTTTGTTGTCCTTGTATTTCCCGATGTACTTGCCTCCATCGGCCCATGTGTAGGTGCCTTGGCCATGGAATTTGCCGTCCTTGTATTCCCCGACGTACTTGGCTCCATTAGCATAGGTATAGGTGCCTTGGCCATGCCATTTGTTGTCCTTGTATTTCCCCACGTACTTGTCTCCATCGGCCCATGTGAAGGTGCCCTGACCATGCTTTTTGTCGTCCTTGAATTCCCCCACGTACTTGTCTCCATCGACCCCTGTGTAGGTGCCTTGGCCATGATATTGGTCGTCCTTGAATTCCCCGACGTACTTGTCTCCATCGGCCCCTGTGTAGGTGCCTTGGCCATGCTTTTCGCCGTCCTTCCATTCCCCGACGTACTTGGCTCCATTAGCATAGGTATAGGTGCCTTGGCCACGCGCTTTGTCGTCCTTCCACTCCCCGTCATACTTGTCCCCATCAGGCCATGTGTAGGTGCCCTGACCCTGCTGTTTGTCGTCCTTCCATTCCCCGACGTACTTGGCTCCATTGGCATAGGTATAGGTGCCTTGGCCATGCGCTTTGTCGTCCTTCCATTCCCCGACGTACTTGTCGCCATTGACCCCTGTCAAGGTACCTTGGCCATGCGCTTTGCCGCCCTTCCATTCCCCGACATAGCTTTCTCCATCAGGGTGCACCCACGTACCTTGGCCATGAGGACGGCCAGCCACAACTTCACCGGTGTATGTCCCGCCCCCTATGTGGAGAGTCTCCCCATAGGCATAAGAGCCCGCGAGCAAAATGGTGGCCAGCAATAGGAAAAGGAGGCGTTGCATAGCCCTATCCTACTCCCCTACTTCTTGTAGGTTAATAGGCAAAGAAAGGGTGTTTTCAGGAGATTGCCGAATCAGCCTATTTAAGGGCTTCTCAAGAACCCGGGATTTACTCAGTGCCTATTCTCAAACCGGGCCTCAAATTGGCGATGATTGAAAGGCCAAAGGGCGGAGGATTTGGTGGGGAGATTGGGGTAAGGAGTCAGCCGGGGAGGGTACACGCCGTAGCCTAGAGGCGACCCACCTCTTCGTATGTAATAGGTTGTGGTTAGGAGGCGTTAAACGCTACTACTTCTTAAGGCATCTGGGTATTCCCTGAACCCCACCGGTTGATGACCGGCAGGATTCAGGTGAGGTAGCTTGGTAGTTGCTGGATCGTTGCCTGTTGTCTTTTTAACCGTGCCTGCTGTGCCAAGAATGTGCCGCGGAACATTGCCCCCATGGCGTAACAAACCTAACTACTTGATTAGATGGTGGCTATGGGTGGGATCGAACCACCGACCCCGGCATTATGAGTGCCGTGCTCTAACCAGCTGAGCTACATAGCCACGATTGGGTGTGTGCCAGGCGCGTCGATGGTGTCCGCATAAGGTACTGAAAAGTAAACGCCTCACACGGTGAAACTACAGTGCATTATATCACCGTCGCTCAACACCTAATCCTTGCCCGCGAGCCGCCCCCGCGCCCGGTCGCAGAAAACTGTGCAGGCCAAGAATGCCGTTTTCGTTCCGCTCGTCGAGTCCTGACTTTAATCTTGGGTGAGATCAGTTCCCACTCGAGATGTATGTAGGGGGGGCTTCTCCAGGCTGCGTGACCAGGGTTCGTAAATCCGGGCCCAGGGGGAGAACGAAATCTTCCGAAGCCAGAACAATACTGTCGCTTGCCTGTATCAGTTTCGCCGTAACGTATACACTCTTCGAACCAACAGCATAAATTCCGACAATTACAGCCTGGGCATCGTGTTCGGCACTTAGGTCTTTCAGCGCCCTCGAAAGCAGAAACTCTCCCTCGCCTTTGCCGATATAGACGTTGCCTCTGAGCAACATCTCTATAATATTGTAGCCCTGACTTGAAAATACAGAACCAATTTGCTGCGCAACGATTCGGCCGAAGGTGGAAGAATTTTCAAGATTGTCTATGTCGGCAAAACTCGCCAAGATAAGACTGCCTGGATCCAGTCGATCCTTGCTCTGAGAAATCATCTTTTTCGCCGCACCATGGCTAATCGGAATCATGTTGACATCTTTTACCGGGCCATTGGTTTGGCAACCAGCCAATGCGAGCACAGAGACCGTCAGTACAAGAAATAAGGGTAATCTACACAAGCGAAAGAAAGATTTCATTATTCCGGTTCTCATCTAACTTTGATCGGTAACCTGGAAAGAGCGGCTAGGGTTTGGCGGTGGTGGAAACTCGTACAGAGTTTTGTCGTCTGGGTTGAAATAATAGATTCGGGTGCTTGATTGGACTATCTCTCCCGATTTGTGAAGTTCGGTTGTGATCAACACCTCGGTTGTGATCAATACCTCGGTATCGAGAGGATCGCGGTCCTTATGGGTCACCACCTGTACCTGGTAGTTCAACAAGTAATCTCCGGCTGAGTCAAACACTTCAATACCATTATCCAATAAATGCCCTGTGAGCATCTTTTTATAGGCTTTACCAAAGTCAGTGTCAGGTGAATCTGCTGAAAAAGAAATTGAAGCCTCACCGCCTACTATCTCTATAACTTTCGCTGCCTCGATGGAGGCAAGGATGTCCCATTGCGAAGCATCAATACGAAGAAGTGCACAACCAGCCAAGGCAATTGAGAACAACAAGGCCAGAATCGAACGAGCTGTATTCATGTCTGATAACTCCTCGCGGGCTTGCCACGTTGTACTCCTGCTAGGCGTCATTTGCCTCACCGGTTTTTTCAGTCCTGCCAAGGCCTACTTTGCACCCAATATCCGATCACTTCAAGGGGTTAGGTCAACATTCCAGCCCTGTCGCTGATGTGGCCAGGGTTTGTTGGCCTGGTGTCAGTACAGCGCGCTGTACCGCGCGGATCCTGGAGAGCAGGTTGGACCAACCACCGGGCACCAGACCCGCTGCATTAGGATATGTTGGTTAAGGGTGGGGTAACCCCAGCATCACGCATACCGTGCTCTAGCCAACTGAGCCACATAGCCACAGCCGGGGCACGCTGCTCGAGCCCGCACAAGGTGCTGAAAAGTAAACGCTTTACACATTGAAGCGAAAGTGCATTATATCGCCGTCGCTCAGTACGTAGTCCTTGCCCTCGAGCCGTCCCCGCCCGGCCTCGCGCGCGCCCTGCTCGCCGCCATAGTGAACAAAATCATCATAGGCGATGGCCTCGGCGCGGATAAATCCGCGTTCGAAGTCGGTGTGTATTTGCCCTGCCGCCTGCGATGCAACTGTGCCTACCGGCACCGTCCATGCCCGCACTTCCTCAGATCTGGTGGTAAAGAAAGTCTGCAGGCCAAGCAGCCGGTAACCCGCCTGGATCACCCGATTGAGGCCCGACTCCCCAAGCCCGAGGTCTTGCAGAAAAGCCGCGTGCTCGCCAGGCTCAAGATCCGATATCTCCTGTTCGATGGCAGCGCTCACCACCACGAGCTCGGCCTGGGTTTTTGCTGCATGCCCACACAGCGTATCCACCTGCGCATTGCCTGCTAAATCCTCTTCAGCGACGTTGGCCACAAAGAGCACTGGCTTGGCTGTAAGCAAGCACAACGGCTGCAGGGCTGTAGCGGTATCTCGATCCTCGAGCAAACCGCGTACGCCGGAACCGTCGTCCAGCGCCTGGCGTGCTCTTTCAAACAACTCGAGTAGACGCAGTTGTTCCTTGTCGCCGATCTTGGCAGCCTTGCGGCTACGTTCGATGGCGCGTTCCAGCGTCTCCAAGTCCGCCAACGCGAGTTCAGTCTCTATGGTGGCCACGTCGGCGATCGGGTCGATCCTGTCCGACACGTGAGCGATATCGGTATCTGTGAAGGCGCGGACCATGTGCACGATGGCATCGACCTCACGAATGTGGGCGAGAAAACGGTTACCGAGGCCCTCCCCGCGGGAAGCGCCAGCCACCAGACCGGCAATGTCGACAAACTCGATCACCGTAGGGATCACCACCTTGGGTTTGACGATAGCGGCGATTACCTGCAGTCGGGAATCGGGCACCTTGACGATGCCGACATTAGGTTCAATGGTGCAGAATGGGTAGTTCTCCGCCGGCGCGGCAGCCCGGGTCAGAGCATTGAACAACGTCGACTTGCCAACATTGGGCAACCCGACAATACCGCAGCGAAAACCCATTCAGGTCGGGTTCCCGTCAAGGCTTGCGTGCAACTCGTTCATGGCCGCTTCGAAATTTCCAGCGACGATCTGCTCAAGCACCGCCACGGCCCGGTCTACCGCATCGAGGATTGCGGCGCGATCGGTGGCCGAGGGTTTTTGCAGCACATAGTCCGTCACCTCGTCTGCGTTGCCGGGGTGACCAATGCCAAGCCGCAGACGCGCGAACTCGCGGGTACCTAGGTGCGAGAAGATGTCGCGCAGGCCATTGTGGCCACCGTGGCCGCCACCCGTCTTGAGGCGAACACTGCCGGGGGCGAGATCCAGGTCGTCGTGCACCACCAGCACTTCAAGCGGGTCAAGATCAAAGTAGCGCGCCACGCCGGCAACGGCCGCACCACTGCGGTTCATGAAGGTGTCAGGCTTGAGCACCCGCAGCCGCTGGCCGCTGATGCGGATATTAGCCAACGCACCGTGGAAGCGGTTGTCGTAACGCAGGTCGAGCGGCCAGCGCCCGGCCAAGGCATCGAGAAACCAGAACCCTGCATTGTGGCGCGTGGCTGCATAGCCGGGGCCGGGGTTACCCAGCCCGGCGATAAGCGAGATGCCTGCCATGTGCCGCGAACCGGTAAAAGATAACAAGCAGCAGCAGTTTTGTGGATCGCCAGCGGCTGCCTGGTCGGTGGATTATTTCTCTGACTTTTCTTCCTCGGCGGCAGCCGGCGCCTCCTTGCTCCCTTCGGCGGCCTCGCCTTCCTCAGACACCTCGCCTTCCTCGAGCACCTCGCCTTCCTCGCCCTCGGCCAGTTCTATCTCTTCCTCCATCACCTTCGGCGGCGTGACGATGGCGACCGTCGGATCCTCACCCTCGTGGAAGGCAGTGGCCGTGAGTTGCACACCCTCGGGCAACTGGATATCAGACACGTGCAGCGATTGGTTCATCTGCAGTTCGGATACGTCCAGGGAAATGTACTCCGGCAGGTCCCGCGGTAAACAGGTGATATCGAGGTCCGTCATCAGGTGGGCCAGGATGCCGTCATCGACCTTAACGCCAGGGGCAACGTCAGCGCCCTCGAAGTGCAGCGGCACTTTCATGTGTAACTTCTCGCTGGCCTTGATGCGCTGCAAGTCCACGTGCAGAACCATGGGCCGGTATGGATGCATCTGCACCTCGCGCAGTATCACCTGCTGCGAACCACCCCGAGTCTTTAGATCAATGATGGCGGACTGGAAAGCTTCCATCTCGAGATTGTGCATTAGTTGCTCCTGATCCAGCACCAGGCTCTCGTTGCCCTTACCGGCACCGTAAACGATTGCCGGCACTTTGTTGTCGTGGCGCAGCCGGCGGCTGGCGCTGGTGCCTGATGCACTTCTCGCCTCGGCGTTGAGTTCAAAGTTACTGCTCATCATTGCTCTCCCTCACAATGGCACCGCGCGGTGCCTCTATCGGTGCTTCCGGCTGTTGCCGGAAAACTAGTCCATAAACAGGGTGCTGACCGAATCACCTGCGGCGATTCTCCGTATCGATTCAGCCAGCAGGCTGGCGATGCTGATCTGCCTTATTTTGCCGCAGTGGCGTGCTGCGTCCGTCAGTGGAATCGAGTTGGTCACCACTATCTCGTCCAACTCGGAGCCGGCTATTCGCGCAACTGCCTGGCCCGACAGCACCGGGTGCGTACAGCATGCCTTAACCTGGCGGGCGCCGGCGTTTTTCAGGGCGACTGCCGCCTCGCACAGCGTGTTGGCGGTATCCACCATATCGTCCATCAACACGCAGGCGCGGTTGTCTACCGAGCCGATGATATGCATCACCTTGGCCTCATTGGCCCGTGGCCGGCGTTTGTCGATAATGGCGAGTTCGGCTCCCAGTTGTTTTGCCATCGCCCGCGCCCGGAGCACACCACCCACGTCCGGCGACACCACCAGTAGATCCTCCGGTTCCTGCCGCCAAAGTTCGCTATTAAGCACCGGCGAGGCATAGATGTTGTCCACCGGCACGTCGAAAAAACCCTGGATCTGGTCGGCATGCAAATCCATGGTAACCACGCGGTCAGCGCCAGCCACACCGATCATGTCGGCCGCCAACTTGGCCGTGATTGCCACCCGTGCCGTCCGCGGGCGACGGTCCTGGCGAGCGTAGCCGAAATAGGGAATCACGGCGGTGACCCGCTCGGCCGACGAGCGCTTGAGAGCGTCGATCATCACCAGCAACTCCATCAGATGCTTGCTGGCCGGTGTAGAAGTTGGCTGAATCACGAAAACATCCCTGCCGCGGACGTTTTCCATGATCTCGACATTCACCTCACCGTCACTGAATGCGCCTACCAGTGCTCGGCCCATACCAATACCCAACTTGTCCGCCACCTCGGCGGCCAGTGGCGGGTTGGCGTTGCCAGTGAATAGCGTCAGATCATCAACTGCCACTTAATTTTCCTCAGCAAAGGTTGTGTGTTTGGCTGGGGTGCCAGGATTCGAACCTGGGATTGCCGGAATCAAAATCCGGTGCCTTACCACTTGGCTACACCCCATCAGGCTCTTCGACATAAAGTGGATGCCTGGCGATTCCGCGAGCAACAAAACCTATGCACCAAGGTGGGAGCTGGTCCAGGATCGCCTGGCCGGCACCCATGTCGGCCACAACCAGAAAAGCGGCCGACCCGCTGCCCGTCATTCGGGCCTTGCCGAACCGGTCCAACCAAGCCAGGCATTTTGCAACCTCGGGGTATTTTCGCGAGGCCACCGGCTCCAGATCGTTGCGCAGATCACCCGTCAAAAGGGTGGGTATTCTGATTCGGGGGGTGGTGCGTGTCAATTCTGCCGCCCCGAAGATAGCGGCGGTGGAGACTGCGACCTGAGGCCATATCACGCAATAGCAGCGTGGTGGCAGGTCGACCGGTGTCAGCTGCTCGCCTACCCCTTCACCCCAGGCCGAGCGGCCATGGATAAAGACCGGCACATCTGCCCCGAGGGTAAGGCCCAACGCTGCCAGCCGGGTACGGTTTAGGCCGGTACCCCACAACTGGTTCAGCGCGATCAGTGTGGTGGCCGCATCGGAACTGCCACCGCCCAGACCGGCACCCACTGGAATGCGCTTGTCGAGGAAAATCTCGGCACCCAGCCTTGTGCCGGTCGCCTGCTGCAGGCAGCGCGCTGCCTGCACCGTGAGGTCATCCTCAGGCAGTGCTTCAGCACCACGACGACAGATAGTGCCGTCGTTTGTCACCGTCAACTCGAGCGTGTCACAGTAGTCCAGCAGTTGGAACAACGTTTGCAGTTCGTGCCGACCATCTGGCCGGCGCCCGACCACGTGCAAAAAAAGGTTCAACTTGGCCGGAGCCGGCCAACTCGTCACTGGGCAGTCTCCCCGACCACGGGCGGGCCGTTCCAGTATTCAATGAACAACTTCACACGCAGTATGTCGCCCAAGTTTTCGCCCTGTTTAGACATCACCTGCACGGTACCCGGCCAGGCCTGTAAGGCGATCTTGCGTGGCAACTCGCGCTGGTTGAAGCGGTCGTACTGGCTGAAGTTGATATCCCAGCCGGACTGGCTGAGCCTGGCCAACCGGCCGCCGGCATCGATCTCGATATCTACTGCTTCCCCAGGCCCAGGCAATCCCCGCACCCAGTGACCAAGGTGGTCGAACGGGATGTGCCAACCAGTGCCCTCGAGCAGCACCTGCTGCGCGCTGTCGCCAGAAAACTGGGCGTTCTCGTGATTGCGCAGCCGGGCGCCGTTAGGGTTGATCCAGATGCGAACCTTGCCGCTGCCGAATGCGCCGAACAGATCGATGCGTGCTGTTTCGCCTTCGCGCCGCCAGCGCAGGTGGGCAGTACCACCGCTATCCCCTGCTCGTACCGCGACCCGCCCACCCAGATCCCAGTGGGTGAAGCTGGCGAGCGCTTGCCGGCGCGCCTGCCAGGCGGCATCCACCGCCGACCCGGGTGACTCCTCCCGCGGCAGGCCCGCGCAACCCACCAGCAGCAGTAACGCGCCAACGCCCCAACACCGCCAGCATATCACTGGCCGAATTTCCGCAGGGTATCGATCAGTACCGGGTTCCCGGGATCAGTGTTCTTGCCGTCACGCCAGGTGGTACGGGCCTCATCCTTTGCACCAGTCATCCACAGCACCTCACCCAGATGGGCCGCAATCTCCGCATCGGGGCTCTGGTCAATGGCCTGCTGCAGGTATTCCAGCGCTGCCACCAGGTTGCCCATGCGATACTGCAGCCAGCCCATGCTGTCGAGGATGAAAGGGTCGTCGGGCAACAATTCGAGCGCCTTTCTAATGAGTTCCAGGGCTTCGTCGTAACGGTCGGTCTGGTCGGCCAAGGTGTAACCGAGCGCGTTATAGGCGTGGGCGTTGTCAGGTTCAAGCGCAATCAGTTGGCGCATGTCACGCTCGTGGCGATCAACCATATGCAGCATCGCAGTCACCAGCCCGCGTGAATACAACAGGTCCGGATCGTCCGGAATCTCCAGTAGCGCGGCGTCCAGCAACTTGAGGGCCGCCTGCGGCTGGTCGCTGTCGCGCAGCACCTGCTCACGGGCCAGATACACCCGCACCTGCTGCTCCTGCGTCTTGGGAACGATGTCGGCCAGGTGCTCCAGCGCCTGCTCAAAGCGGCCAGCGTCAGCCAGGACGAAACCTATTCGCACCTGGGCATCGAAATGGAATTGCAGCGACTGGATCTGCTCCAGCCAGTCCAGCGCTTCGTCGTAGTTTTCCAGTTCGCTGGCAATACGGGCGAGGTACAGGCGGGCCCGATCCTCTTCTGGCGCCAATTCCAGAAAATGCATCAATTGCTCTCGGGCCCGCTGGTGCTCATCCAGATCCAGGTTGAGAATCCCGGCCGCAAACAGCGCATCGTTGTGATCGGGGTCTATCTCTATCAGTTTCTCGAAATGGGTCAATGCCAGGTGAATCTCATCCCATTCGGTCAGTAGTCGCGCCCAGGTCAGACGAAAGTGGCCGCGATCGGGATACTCGGCGAGATAGTCTTTCGCATACTCATGCACCCGCTCGCGCTGGCCCTGCTCACGCAACCGTGAAAGTTCAAGCAACGCAGCCTTTTCCCAGCCGGGCTTGAGTACCATGGCCTGCGCTAGCGCACGGTCGGCAGTTTCCGTATCACCAGCCCGGTAGGCGAGCCAGGCATAGGCAAAATGAGCTTCCGGAAGATCAGCGTAACGGCTTGTGGCTCGCGCCAGCAGCGGCAACCATCGGCTCGGATCATCCTGCCGACTCAGCACCTCGGCCAGGTGCTGCAGGGTACTGGCAGTTTCTTCCGGCATTGCCTTAAGGAATGCAACCACTACCTCGAAAGTCTCATCAGCGCGCTCCAGCGCAATCAGGGCCTGCAGCCGCATAGTGCGGGCACGCGGGTCGCTGGGAATCAGCTGTTCCATCAGTTCGCTCATCGCCAGAGCCTGCTCGAAGCGATCGGCTTCCATCGATAGACTGAAGGCGTGCAATACCAACCGCTCGTCACCGGAGAGTTCGGCCGCTCGCGTCATAGCGTCCGCTGCAGTTACCGGCTTACCCCGGCGCGCGGCCAGATCGCCCAGCAAGTATTCGAAAACCAGTTTCTGGGACAGTCCGGCAACGCGCAGGGGTTTGTCCGCAGGAGCTTCGCTCTGCACTTTTGCTGCTGGTACCAGTTCGACTGGCACACCGACGCAACCGCTTGCCAGCAGCCATGCCGCCAGCACCGCAGCGTATCTAAGTTTGAAGTGGGTCACCGAGCTACATCACCTTGCGGCCGGCAGCAAAATGGCCGGCTCTGAGCCCAGAATACCAGAACCCTTGCGCTGAGGCAGGCGCCATGCCTGCCAGGCCCCGCTCTGGAGCCCGTGCTTTCGTGCGTTTCGCGGACGCTCATGCTTGACAGTGCCTCGGTGCCAGTGCAAATAGCGCACACTCGGCCTAAAATATTGATTCCATGAACCTTCTGACACTCGGCCTCAACCACCGCACCGCGCCTGTAGCAATACGGGAGAAGGCCGCTTTTGCTGCCGGGCAGTTGCCCGATGCGGTGCGCTCACTGGTAGCCAATGGGGATGTTTCCGAGGCGACCATATTGTCGACCTGCAACCGCACCGAGATTTACTGCCGCCAGAACCGGATAGAACCTGGCCCAGTATTCGACTGGCTGTGCGATTACGGCCAGTTACCGGCCAACGAACTGGGAGATTCAACCTACACCCTGCCGGGCGAGCAGGCTGTACAACACGCTTTCCGTGTGGCTGCAGGCCTGGATTCGATGGTGCTCGGCGAACCGCAGATTCTCGGCCAGATGAAATCTGCCTTCTCAGTGGCACACAAGGCCGGTGCCACCGGCAAGATCCTGAATCGCCTGTTCCAGCACACCTTCTCAGTGGCCAAACAGGTCCGCACCGACACGACCATCGGCGCCAGCGCAGTGTCAGTCGCTTTTGCCGCAGTCGATCTTGCCAAGAGAATTTTTTCCCGGCTGTCCGACCAGACCGTACTGCTAATTGGCGCCGGTGAGACCATCGAATTGGTGGCGCGCCACCTCAGACAAAACGAGGTGCGTCACATCATCGTTGCCAATCGTTCTATCGAACGGGCCCAAATGCTTGCCGGGCAAGTGCAAAGCGAGGCGGTCTCGCTCGCCGAAATCCCTAACCGGCTACACGAGGCAGACATTGTGGTCGCCTCCACTGCCAGCACCCTGCCTATCCTCGGTAAGGGCACGGTTGAGAGCGCGCTGCGCAAGCGCCGCCACCGTCCCATGTTTATGATTGACCTGGCTGTACCCCGCGACATCGAACACGAAGTAGATGAGTTGCGCGACGTCTTTCTGTACACGGTGGACGACCTGCACAACGTGGTCCAACAAAATATCGCTTCGCGCAGGGAGGCCGCGGAAGAGGCCGAGAAAATCATCGACCTGCAGGTGATGCGCTTCATGCACTGGCTACGCTCGCTCGACTCGGTTCCAACCATTTGCGCGTTTCGCCAACAGGTGGAAGCGATTGGCGAAGTAGAACTGGCCCAGGCACACGGGCGTATCGCCAGAGGTGAGGACCCCGCCCTGGTACTGGAACAATTTGCCCGCATCCTCTCGCGCAAATTTGCTCACGCACCCAGCCAGGCTTTGAAACAGGCCGGCCAGGACGGTAACGCGACTCTCATTTCTGCAGCACGGCGACTGTTCAAGCTATCCCGCTAACCATGAACTCTTCGATGCAAGCCAAGCTTGAGCATCTTCTCGAGCGGCAGGAAGAGATCAACGCGCTACTGTCCGACCCCGCAGTGATAGAGAACCAGAAATCCTTTCGCGATCTTTCCATTGAGCTTGCCGACATCTCACCGGTGGTCGAGCAGTACCAGCACTACCGTGAACTCGACGCCGAACTTGCCGAGACCAGGGCTATGCTGGAGGACGACGACCCCGCCATCCGCAAGATGGCGCAGGAGGAAGTGCCGCGTTTGCAGGAGCACCTGGACCAACGCCAGCGGACACTGCACAAGTTGCTAATACCGCGCGACCCCAACGATGAGCGCAATATATTTCTCGAAGTTCGTGCCGGGACGGGTGGTGATGAGGCAGCGCTGTTTGCCGGCGATCTGTTTCGCATGTACAGCATATATGCCGAGAAGCGCGGCTGGAAGGTAGAGGTGATGAGCCAGAGTCTGGGCGAACACGGCGGCTACAAGGAGATCATCAGCCGGGTGGCTGGGCGTGGCGCCTACTCCCGACTCAAGTTCGAGTCCGGTGCCCATCGGGTGCAGCGCGTGCCCGAGACTGAGGCCCAGGGGCGCATCCATACCTCGGCCTGCACCGTCGCCATCCTGCCTGAGGCCGATGAGATCGACGATGTGGAGATCAACCCGGTCGACCTGCGGGTGGACACCTTCCGCGCCTCCGGCGCCGGCGGCCAGCACGTCAACCGCACCGACTCGGCCGTGCGCCTCACCCACCTGCCCACCGGCGTGGTAGTCGAGTGCCAGGACGAGCGCTCACAGCACAAGAACAAGGCCCGTGCCATGTCGATCCTGCGCTCGCGCCTGCTCGAGGCCGAGATCCGCCAGCAGAAAAATGAACAAGCCGAAAATCGGCGCAGCCTGGTGGGCAGCGGCGACCGCTCCGAGCGTATCCGCACCTACAACTTCCCACAGGGCCGAGTCACCGACCATCGCATCAACCTGACCCTGTACAAGTTGGCCGAGGTGCTCGCCGGCGACCTGGAGCAGGTGATCGAGCCGC